>Ga0207707_10002836_pt1 | contig 15458 bp, 13 predicted proteins | sample KBSC83BmetaG_FD_184336 | JGI IMG/M metagenome (GOLD analysis project Ga0207707, IMG submission 184336) | Corn rhizosphere microbial communities from Kellogg Biological Station, Michigan, USA - KBS C8-3B metaG (SPAdes) (version 2) | ecosystem: Host-associated > Plants > Roots > Rhizosphere ...
ACGATGACGCTTGCGATCGGATATGACATATAGTCGGGTTGGTGCAGGGCTGAACGGAGCAATGGCGAGCGCGATTGTTAGATGCAGCCTGTCGGGGGCAGCTCCATAGCACGATCGCTGTGATTAAAGAGTGATAGGAGGACATCGAATGGCCAAGACCACATTCAATCCGGATGGATTGCCGGCGCCGCGCGGCAGTTATTCGCTGGTCAACATCGCGCAGCCCGGCCGGATGGTATTCATCGCCGGCCAGACGGCTTCAGATCACGATGGCAAGGTCGTCGGCGTCGGCGATGCAAAAGCTCAGACGCGTTTTATTTTGGCGAAGATTCAACGGGCCGTCGAAGCTGCCGGCGGCAGGATCAACGACGTCGTCGCGCTAAACGTCTTTACAACCGATGTGCGCAGCCACCGGGACATAAACGAAACACGGCGTGAAGTCTTAGGGTCCAATTTCCCGACCAGCACGATGGTGCAAGTGGTAGCGCTAGCGCGGCCCGAGCTGCTACTCGAGATCAACGCCATCGCGGTCATTCCGTGATCCCAGTCTAACCCCGGTTGGCGGTCGTCCATTGCAGGCCGCGCGATCTCAGGGTTCGATCGACCCTCGCGTGGTAGAGTCTCATCAGCTGGGCCGCGACCAGATCTCCTTCGATGACGCGCAGCGCGCACGCGATGGCCTGCAAGGTCGCCATCCTTTCGGGCCGGCTTTGCGCGCGCATCTGAAAGATTCCGTGATTCGGCTCGCCGATCTTCACTCGCGGGATATGCTTTAGCTCCGGATGGCGCACATGAATCTTCCGCGCCTGACGCCAAGTGCCGTCCGGCACAATCAGCTGGATCGGCCGAGAACCCTGACCGACCAGCTCACGGGTCAGTTCCAGCGCATCCTCACTGGGGTAAAACAACAACGTCCGATAATCCGGCGACAACAAATCGGTGAGATTGAGCGTCTCTCGTCCCTCACCGCGAATGCGCACTTCGCTGTTGACCAGAGATTGATGCGCGAGCAGGCCGGTGTTGCTGCTCCGCGAAAGTTCGCGATGATGGATGACCAGTGAAATCTTGGTGCGGAGATCGAGGCGCGGCAGCTCTGCGCACATGCAGAGCGTAAGCGATGCGCCGCAAACCGAGCAGCGCTTTTTTGCTTTTCCGATACCGGCCACGAGGGCGACATCCTCTCCACGCTTTGCCCTAAGCGTGCGTCGCTCTGAGTCAAACTCTAACCGCGAACACTTCTCGTAGCTCGCTAAACCCAACGAGAAAAGAGCTACGACTGTTGCGGCTTTTCCGGAAACAGGCCTGGCATCCACCGTCCGGCCAGCGTAGCTGGGAACGTGAGGCGTAGCGGCGCATGCGGGCTTTCGGACATAAGCACGCCGTTGTCGACTAATGAAGACACCACGCGGCGCGCTTGGCGGTCGCCGGTGCCGACGATTTTTGCTGCGTCACCCCGGGGCAGCTCGCCCCGATAGAGCACAGCTTCTAGAAGACTCCCCGATTTCGCTGGAAGATTTCCGAGTCGAATCTCTTCTTCACTCCACATCAAGATGCGGGTGCGCAAGCGATCCGGCTGAACCAGACTCTCCATGAACTTAATCTGGTCGATACACAGTTCCAGAAAAAATCGTGTGAACGCGGCAAGAGCTTCTTCACTCAAATTGCCTCGCCCGTCGAGATCGTTTCGGCGCGGCTGGTCGCAGTTGGCGAGATGATTCTTGTAGTCGACTATGTTGCGCGCAAGACCCCGTGCGACGGACCATATTCCGCCGGTATCTAGAGCCTCGAGAAGAGTCGCGTGGGAAATCAGTCTTGCGACTCGACCGTTGCCGTCGAGAAATGGGTGTATCCACAGCAAGCGCTGATGCGCCGCGGGAGCTGAGAGGATTGCATCGGTTCTTCCCAGACGGCCATAGATTTCTTCGCAACGTCCAAGAAATCGCGGAACCGCTCCTGGACTAATGGCGACATGCTGACCGACTCGTACGTCGCTACCCCTGAGTTCACCTGGCACAACTCTGACCCGCTCACCGGAATCGGAATTGTCAATCCAGAGAAGCTCGTCCGGGAGCAGCTCACAGAAGCGATAGTGTATTTCTTTGATTGCGGCCAGTGACACCAAGCGACCGACCATCGCTCCGTTATCGATCCACTGCTGAACTGCGATATGTGCCTTGGCTTCGAGTTGCAAGTTTCGCTTGCGCGGATCATTGCTGTAGTTGTTCTTAAGCGCCCGCTCGATATCGACGGGATGAGTATCGTGTCCCTCGATCAGATTGCTGTAGTAGCAATTCATCGCTCGCACTAGATTGGCCAAGGCAGTGCGCACGCCATCCGGCAGGCTGCGCCGAAAGCCAGCCGAACGGGCCGCCATGTCGAGCGCGAGGTCAGTCAGTTCACCGCGATGACGCGAGCCTTCAGCGATCAGAAGTGGTTCCATCAGAGTTACCGATTCCTGGCGATCGATGACCCCTAGAATGTCCGGTTCAATGTCCGCTTTTGAGCCGTTCATAGTTTTTATATATCAAACCGTTAGAAAGATTCACAGTAGAATTAGTTCTGTTAAAAGTCCGATTTTAAGGCCGCTCCATGCTAATTCCAATGATCTGTAGTGCGTGATCAATGGATATCATAATCGGATTTCTTGACAGCTCCTCGCCGTATGTTATTCGACAATGAATAGATTTTCTCTGGAGACAGGTGGCAACGATGGCGATACTGAAACTCACCCTCGCATGTTGGGACTATGACCGCACCCGGCCGCTGATCGACGGTCGTATCCAGGCCGAGGGCATCGATCTGGACATTAAAGTCATGCGTCCGCGCATGACTTTTCCGCGGATGCTGGAGGACAAAGAGTTCGAGGTCTCGGAGTTATCGCTTGGCTCTTACGCGAGTTTGATCGGGCGCGGCGATTGCCCGTTTGTCGCGCTGCCGGTCGCGTTGTCCAAGATCTTTCGACACTCGTGTATTTATGTGCGCACCGATGCGGGAATCCGGGCACCTCAGGATCTCCGCGGCAAACGGGTGGGAACAACGCAGCTCGGCTCGACCGCCACCATCTTCATGAACGGCATGCTGCGACACGAGTACGGTGTGATGATGGAGGATATTCACTGGTTCATCGGCGGAATGACAACACCGACCCAGCGACCGCTGATTCCGTTGAAGCTGCCCGGCAAAGTCGGGGTTGAGTTTCTGCCGCCGGAGCAAACTCTGGAAGGGATGCTGGAGAGCGGCGATCTTGACGCGCTCCTGGCGATCTTTATCCCTTCCATCTTCGAGAAAGGCTCGCCGCGCATCGCGCGGCTGTTTCCCAACTATTATGAAGTCGAGCAGGACTATTATCGCCGCACCGGCATCTTTCCGATCATGCATACGGTGGTGCTGCGCGACGATGTCTATCGCGAGCACCCGTGGGCGGCGCGGAGCGTGTACCGGGCTTTCTGCGAAGCGCGCGGCCTGGCGGTCGAAGGACTTTATGACACCGACGCGCTGCGCCTTTCGCTGCCCTGGTTGATTCATCACATCGAAGAGACCCGGCGGGTCTTAGGGAAGGATTTCTGGGCATACGGGCTGGAGCCGAACCGGCCGACGCTGAAGGCGATCGGCGAGTATGTTTACGAGCAGGGGCTCTCGCCCCGTATCGTCAGTCCCGACGAGTTGTTCGCAGCGGACGTGGAGTGACGAGTGGATGAAGGGCCAGATACCGATTCACCACGGAGTGGTTCATGAGCTTCGCTCGCCTACAAAAGATGAAAATGCCAGGAAAGATTCCTCGCGTCCGCTCGGAATGACAATACCTGTCATCTCGAACGAAGAGATCTTTCTCTAGTCCTCTTTTCAAAGGAGGAGGCACGGCGAGCACGGAGTTCGGAAAGGACTAGGGACATTCACTGCGAAGACGCGAAGCGCGGAGTTTTGAATGAGACAAACCCGCCTTGCCACGGCGCTGCGCGGTGGAATAGGATAAGATGTATTCGTGACTCGAGGCAATCTGCGAGAGGCATGCCATGGCCGACCTTAAAAATCTGATCCTAGACAACCCGGATGCCGGCGTATTTCGAGTCCATCGCTCCGCCATGACGTCGTGCGAAGTTCTTCAGCTGGAGCAGGAGCGGATCTTCAACAAAAGCTGGCTGTATCTCTGCCACGAATCGGAAGTCGAGAACCCCGGCGATTATCGGCGCCGGAACGTAGCGGGACGGCCGCTTTTCTTCATTCGCGGGAGCGACGGCAAGCTGCGGGTTTTCCTGAACACCTGCACGCACCGAGGCGCGCTGATCTGCCGGCACGACCAGGGGCATGCCGACGTTTTGCAGTGCTTCTATCATGCCTGGAGCTTCAACAATCAGGGCGACCTCGTCGGCGTGCCGGACGAGGCCGGCTACCCCGACAGTTTTAACCGCGCAGCGATGGGCCTTAAGCCGCCGCCGCGTGTGGAAAGCTACCGGGGTTTTGTTTTTGTCAGCTTCAATCCCGATGTAGAAGATCTTGTGACTTATCTCGCCGGCGCGCTGGAATATCTGGACCTGATCGTCGATCAAGCCGAAAAGGGCATGCGGATTATCCCGGGTTCCAATCGCTACTCGATCAAGGCGAACTGGAAGCTGCTGGTCGAGAACAGCCTCGACGGTTACCACGTCCGACCGACCCACAAGACGTATTTCGAATATGTGAACAGCCTGGGTATCAACACCGCGGGTGTGCAAACCGCCTTCAGCCGGCCGGCGCTGGTCCTTGGCAACGGCCATGCGGTGGAGGAACACGACGGTATTCGGGGCCGGCCGATCGCGCGCTGGAGCCCGCTCTTCGGCGAAGAAAACAAAGAAGAGATCGCCGCGATCCGCGCCGGACTCGTGCGCAAGTTCGGCGAGCAGAAAGCGCGTCACATGGCCGACATCAGCCGCAACCTGCTGGTTTATCCGAATCTCCTGATCATCGATTCCATCGACATCACTGTGAGAGTCTTCTGGCCTTTGGCTCCGGACCTGATGGACGTAACCGCCTGGCAGCTCGCTCCCAAAGAAGAGAAGCCCGAGTTGCTTGCGCGCCGGTTGGACAATTTCCTCACGTTCCACGGGCCGGGTGGCTTCGCGACTCCCGACGACGTCGAAGCGATCGAATCCTGTCAGGCGGGTTATAAAGCCGAAGGGGTTGAATGGTCCGAGCTGTCGCGAGGCATGCATCGCGAAGCGATCGCCGAGGACGAGCTGCAGCTGCGCGCGTTCTGGCGCCAGTGGTTCGGCAACCTGTCAGGCATGGGCAAGGTTGAAACCAACGATCCGGTGATGCGGCAGAACGCGGCGCTCGCCCGCTGACAGTGAAAACAACCATGCACGATGGCAGCGCGCCCACTTTGCGCGAGACAGTGGAGGAGTTTCTTTACCAGGAGGCTGCGTTGCTGGATGCATGGCGGCTGGATGAGTGGCTGGCGCTTTTCACCGAGGACGGGAGATATCTGGTCCCGACCACCGATCTTCCGGACGGCGATCCGCGGAAGGATCTGGTTTTTATCGACGACGACATGGTGCGGCTGCACGCTCGCGTGGAAAGACTGAAGAGCCGGCACGGCCACAGAGAATATCCTTCGTCGCGCACCCGGCGCTTCATTTCCAATCTACGAATCAAAGTCGAAGACGGCGACATCGTCGTGAATTCGTCGTTTCTCGTCTATCGCTTTCGTCTGGGCGAATCGAGTCCGTATATCGGCTCGTACGAGCACCGACTCAAACGGGTGAACGGAGAACTGAAGATTCAGCACAGAAAAGCCGTTCTCGATCTGGAAGTGCTGAGTGATCATGGCGCCGTGAGTATTATTCTTTAGTGAGATTCCTGCCTATCACACGGCATTGAATCCGGACAGCACGGTCGTTCTCTCAGGCATTGCGAGAAGGAATTGACCGCGAGAGAACACTCCGCGACGAGCGTTACTTTGCATTGATCATTTGAAAACCCGCATTCGCTTCCGCCAGGAATTTGCGAACTTTTTCCCCGCTCTTGCGCCCATTGGAATCCTCCACGCCGGTGTGAGAATCGACTCCGGCCGGCTGTACTTCCAAAATCGCTTGTTTAACGTTCTCCGGCGTCAGGCCGCCTGCAAGAATTACAGGACGATTGGCCAGTTCCACCAGCCGCCGGCTCACGCGCCAGTCGTGGGTCTTTCCAGTGGCGCCCGACGCACCAGTTTTCGGATCGAAAGTGTCGGTGATGAAGGCATCGACGAACGGTGACAAGTCACCGACCATGTTTTCGAGAACTCTGTCATCGCGCGTGCCGATCACCAGACTCTTGATCACGGCTAAATTCGGATCGATGGTTTTCAGCCGCTTGAGCTCATCGCGGTCGATGTCGCCGTGGAGCTGAACGATTTGGGCTCCGAGTGCCCGACAGAAACCGGCGATCTCGCTCGCCTCATCGAGGTACGTGATCAGCACGCCGAACACCGGCGATGCCAAGCTCTTGATAATCGCCGCTGCTTCTTCCTCGCTGAGATCCTCGCGGTGGACGGGAAGCCGCAGCGGAAATCCCAAATAGCGCACGCCGCATTGCCGAAGCATTTGCGCCTCGGCAGCGTCGATCACCCCGGCAATTTGGACTAAATTTTCTTCGAGCATGATTATCGCCGAAGTAAAAACCCTGGCGAATTGTCGGTCAATCGTTGCGCTCGGCGTCGAGGCAGAGCGCAACGTGGAGGAAAGGTACTTTGTTTCTCACGCGTGGGTCGGCAGATGTCGACTACTTTATTATCTTCGCATAAATGTGCCGAGCATCCTGAAGATTCGTATAGACCAAATCGCTACTATCATCAGTGGCTTCACCCTTGCGCACAACTCTGACGACAATCCAGACGATGCCCGCAAGCGCCGCCAACATCACGAATACGATGGAAAGCCAGAAACCAAAAGTATAGATCGATCCTTGCGCTGACCATCCACGCTCGTTGTTCGCGCCCCGTGCCTCTTGTGACGTCCCAGCATCGGCCGAAGAATCAGACCCGATCGTGCTTTCTAACTTACCTCCTGAACTAGCAACAAAACTTCCAGATGACCCGGCGCCCATAGCAGCGGCGAAACCGCTCGACCCACCGCCAGAACCACCTGCGCCGTTACCCGATCCGCCACCTCCCGATCCACCGCCACCACCACCGGACCCACTGCCTGAGCCACTGCCAGACCCACCGCCGGAACCCGCGCCCGAGCCACCACTGGAGCTCACCCCGGAACTCCCACCAGAACCGGCGCCCGAACTGTTACCTGACCCGCTGGCGGAACCACCACCGCTCGATCCACCACCAGATCCACTGCCGGAACCGCCACCGACTGCTGCGCCGCCCGATCCACCGCCAAAATCGCCGCTAGAGCCACTGTTGGAACCCACGCTCGAACTACCGCCCGAAGAAGAGCCGGATCCGCCACCCGATCCACTGCCGACGCCACCGGAGCCACCACCACCGCCTGCAGCACCGCTGGAAGAACCGCTGCCCGAGCTGCTGCCTGCTCCACCACTGAAACCGCCGGCGCCAGAACCGCCATTCGAACCATCCACGGAACCAGCGCCGGAGCCGCCACCGGTTCTCCCGCCCGAGCCGCTCCCCGAACCACCACCTGAGCTTGAGCCGCTAGAGGCGGAACCGGTTCCTGAACTTCCGCCGCTTCCGCTGCCACTCGACGGCGTAGATGTTATAGAGCCGCCAACGTTATTCCATGCGACCACCAGCGCGTCGCCAAAGTCTGTTTGGCGAATGGCCAGCCAGAAAACCAGGGCAACCAGAAGCACCATCAGCGTGTATTCAACGATTCCTTGACCACTGGAGTTCAAAGGCAGTCTCTTCTTTGCTAGGCACGCTGGGGTATGCATGACATGGCTCCTTGGAAGAAGTCCTATTGAGCAAGGAGCGGGCCCAGGCGGTGGGTTCCAAATAGGGACCACAAACGCACTGGCTATCAACAAGAAACTGGAAATCTAGGGATCCAACATCCGACAGGACACGAGTTCGGGCTTCTGTGCGACGGAAGGAAAAGGCTCGATTCAGCGAAATCCGCAATGATGAGTTATCCGAGACCGGACGAGCTTCGGCGGTTGGTGGGGATAAAAGATGACATTGCGTGAAGATTTGCAGCGGGTTGACTGGGCTGAGCGCGTTCGCCCTTTGATCGAATCGCGCACGAGGCGATCGACGATTTCTTCCTTAGATTTTGCTTGCTGTCGCTAAGAGTCTTTGCGTCGCCCGGACGCGTGCATCAGGTACCTCAATAGGTTCGGTAGCGTTCGTCACTCTCCAGTGCCGGCTCCGCAAAGTCCGCAAACGTCGGCTGATCTTCGAATGGCCGCGATAAAATTTTCAGCAGCGTATCGAAAGGCTTGTAGTCGCCGTCTTCCACGGCGGCGCTCAAAGCTTCCTCGACGCGATGGTTGCGCGGGATGAACGCGGGATTCACGGAACGCATCGCCTCGGCGCACTTTTCCGGTGCTGCCTCTTCCCGCTCAAGCCGCGCGCGCCAGTCGTTGTTCCAACGATCGTAGGCCGCCGAATCTGCAAATAGCGCGCGGATGGGCTTCTCATCCCCTGACACCGCGCTGGCAAGATATCGGAACGCTAAAGTGTAATCGACGTTGTGGTCTTTCATTGCGCCGAGAAGATTTTCCGCCAGGTTGAGGTCCGCCTCATCTTCGCTGAACAGACCGAGCTTGGCACGCATGCCGGTCAGCCAATGGCGTTGGTAATTTTGCGGAAAGACCTCGATCACTTCGGTCGCGCGTGCGATCGCGCGGGTTTCATCGGCATCGATGAGCGGCAAGACTGTTTCGGCGAAGCGCGCGAGATTCCACTGCGCAATTCCCGGCTGGTTGCCGTAAGCATAGCGGCCGCGGGCGTCGATGGAGCTGAACACCGTCGCCGGATCGTAACGATCCATGAAAGCGCACGGCCCGTAGTCGATGGTCTCGCCGGAGATCGCCATATTGTCGGTGTTCATGACGCCGTGGATAAAGCCCACGTGCATCCAACTCGCGACCAGCGCCGCCTGACGCTCGCTCACACGTTCGACCAATCCCAGGTATGGATTCGCGTGGTCTTTTAGTTCGGGGTAATGACGCTCGATCACGTAATCCGCCAAGCGGCGTAATTTTTCCTGCTCACGGCGCGCTGCGAAGAATTGGAAAGTGCCCACGCGGATGTGGCTCGCCGCGACGCGCGTCAACACGCCACCGGGAAGCATGCTCTCGCGATAGATCGGTTCGCCGGTGACCACCGCGGCGAGGGCGCGGGTCGTTGGAATACCGAGCGCATGCATCGCTTCACCCATCAGATATTCGCGCAAGACCGGGCCGAGAGCTGCCCGCCCGTCAGCATTGCGCGAGAAGGGTGTACGACCGGAGCCCTTGAGCTGAATGTCGCGGCGCCGTCCGTGGCGATCAATCACTTCGCCGAGCAGGAGCGCTCGCCCATCGCCCAGTTGCGGGACGAAACCGCCAAACTGATGCCCCGCATAGGCTTGTGCCAGCGGCGCAGCACCGTCAGGAGTCGCATTGCCGCTGAATATCCGCGCACCTTCCGAGGAATCGAGAGCGGCAGCATCGAGGCCCAGCTCTTCCGCCAGCTCGCGATTGAACTTCACCAATCGCGGTTCGGCCACCTGCGCCGCGTGCCAGCTTACGTAAAGGCCTTCGAGTTCGCGCGCGTAGGTGTTGTCGAAGATAAACTCTCTACTCGGAGAATTGTTGAGAACGTCAGTCATCACGGATCTTGGCCGGCTAGATGCTAGCAGGCCGCGCCATCCCTTTCGATATCAAAGTAAATCTCTGAACGCGACCCTTGTTACGGCTTCCAGCCGGCCTGCGTCAGCTCGCGATCGGCTTTTTTGGCAAAGCTGAAATCGTAAGCGCGCTCGTTGGGCACCTCCTTGGTTAGGTTGAGCACTTCGCGCACGATGTCGAGATCGTTCTTCTGCGTTTCCTCGTCGACCACACCATTGCTCGTGAAGGTGCCGATCATGCCGTCGTAGGTGCGCGCCGCTAGTTGCCGGTCCAACTCGGAAAATTTCATCATCGCGTCCATGGCAACCTCGCGATTCTGCTTCACCAGACGAAGTGCTTTGAGCAGAGCGCGGGTGAAACCGTACATCAGTTTGGGCTTGTTTTTGATAAACGAATCGTTGGTCGCAATGGTTCCCCAGGAGTTCTTCACTTCCTTGCCGAGATATAAAATTTCTTTCATGCCCTGATCAAGCGCCGCGAAGCGTTCTTCCGAGCTGAGCAGTCCTGCATCCACGACTCCGGTCTGCAACGCCGCCAGGCGCTGGCCCGGCGGCAGGGCGAGAAAGGTCAGATCCTTGCTGGCATCGAGACCGTATTTCGTCGCGACCTTTTTCAACATGAACGTCGCCACCGCGGCGATCCCGGTGACCGCGACCTTTTTCCCCTTGAGATCTTTGAAGGAGCCGTATTGCGGCCGCACCATCAGCCATTGCAAAACCTGATCGTTGACCGCGAGCACGGTTTTGAGCGGCGCATTACTCTGGGCAACGGCGACCAGAGCGCTGCTCCCGGAGCCGGTAAAATCCATCTCGCCGGCGAGCACAGCCTGAAGACCTGCAGTCGATGCCATCACGACGACGTTGAGGTCGATGCCTTCTTCTTTCATGTAGCCGCGCTCTTTGGCGAGGGGAAAAATGATGAACTGAAACGATTTGGAGGGCAGGGTGACGTTGACTTTATCGAGCGCAAAAGCCGGTCGCGCGGCAAGCAACAGGACTGCGAGCAACAGCCAGAGGGTCGTCGCGAAGACAGCGTGCTTCATCGTTCAGTTCCTTCTCGAAAAACTTTTGCGGCGCCAAGCCAATGCAGAGCCACGATATCAAAATTGGTTACTGAGTCGAGGGGGAAGTTTTTTGCTTGAACGGGCGCGTTCGCTGCCCGACCACAGCCCGATCGCAGTTAAACCGAGTAAAGCGGCGCAGACGGCCCAAACCGCGAAGCTACGGCTTCACCTTCGACAGCACCTTATCGCCGAAAAGATCCAATTGCCGCGGATCAGGATCGGCCAGACCGATAATCAACGTATCGAGCCCTTGAGAGAGAAAAGCACCGATGCGGTCGACGACCGCGCTTGGCGAGCCAATCAGCGAAGTATTCGCCACGTCTGCGCGCAGCCGGCCGTAGTAACGCATCACGTAGTCCTCGACGGTCTTCACCGCCTTGACTTGATCGTCGTTGATCGCCATGAAGGTCAGGCCCGCCTTGGTGATTTTGCTCGGATCACGTCCCGCCGCCTTCGCATAGCTGCTGATCTTCGCCCAGGTCGAGGGAAAATCCGGGATCGCCGAGCTGCCGCAGATGAAACCGTCTGCCCACGTGCCGGCTCGTTTCAGCGCAACCTCGGCGCCGCCGCCGGTCCAGATCGGCGGATGCGGTTTCTGGATCGGACGGGGCCCAACGGAAAGATTCTCCACGTGATAAAATTTTCCCTTGAAGGTGACATTGTCCTCGGTCCAGAGATGCTTCATCAATTGGACTTGTTCAACCGCGCGACCGCCCCGATGTTCGAAAGGAACTTCGACCGCCTTGTAATCGCTTTCCCGGCTGCCAAATCCAAGACCGAGGGTGACCCGGCCGTTGGAAATGAAATCCAAGGTTGAAATAATTTTGGCCACGTGGCTGGGATGGCGCAGGTTGGCGAGCAGCACGGAGGTGCCGAGGCGAATTCTCTGAGTCGCGCCGGCGGCCGCGGCGAGAATCGTCAAGGGTTCGAGGTTGTCGTAGGCGATGCGGTCGATGGTCCACATCGAATCGCAACCCATCGCTTCGCATTTTTTGGCGAAGTTCACGACGTTTTCCGGTTTGGTAAGCGGTGCGGGATTTACCCAGGCAAGACCGATGTGGGCCATGTTCTCTCCTTTGTGCAGACGTTCCGGTCAGCAAAATAGACCAGCTGTCCGGCCCTTTTCAAGTTTTGCGCCCTGCGCTATACCGAATTCGTCAAAGGAGGAAATCCCATGGAAGCATCGACTTTCAAGCTCAAGACACCGCACATCACTGGCGGGCGCAGTCACATTCCGCTGGCGCAGACCGAGCACATGACCGTCGGGTTGAACTACTATATCCCCGGCCGCAAGAACAAACTTCACACGCATCCCGGCGAAGATCATATTTTCGTGGTGATGGACGGCCAGGCGACTTTCTATAACAAGGAACACCAGCCGACCGTGCTCAACAGGGGCGAAGGCATCATGCTGCCGGAGAATCACTATTATTACTTTGCCAGCACCGGCGACGTGCCGCTGGCGTTGTTTCGCGTGAACGCCAAGAAAGGCAACAAGCCGAAAGTCGTGCGCGTGGATGCCGAAGGCAACAAGCGTTTGGATGAAGAAGTCGACTTCGTTGTGGTCGACGGACAGGTGATCGATGGCCAGTTCTGGGAGATGAAGTAGCGGAATGAAAATCACCGATGTTCAAACCCTCCGCTTGCGCGCGCCGATCCCAGCCGATGGACAGGTGTTCAGCCGCTCCGGCGTGCGAAGCAGCCGCTCGGCAACGCTCATTCGAATCGATACCGACGAAGGAATTTCCGGCCTGGGCTCCGCCTCCGGCAATGGCGAACTGATCGAAGCCATCGTCGGCAAAGTCTTGAAACCGCTTTTGCTCGGCATGGATCCCACGGATATCGATGCGATCTGGGACAAAGCCTACGTGCGCGGCGGACACAAAGAATTCGGCACACGCGGCGTTGGCGTGGTGGCCCTGAGCGGAGTGGACATCGCGCTGTGGGATATCCTCGGCAAGGCACGCGGTGTGCCGCTTTATCAACTGCTCGGCGGCAAGTGCCGCGACCAGGTGCCGGTTTACGCCACGGCGCTCTATCCGGAAGAACCGTCGAAAGTGGCCAAGCGCGCGCGAGCCTTTGCGGAACAGGGTTTTCACGGCGTTAAAATCAAGGTCGGCTTCGACCTCGATCAGGATATCCGTATTGTGCGCGCCGTGCGCGCAGAGCTCGGCAACGACTTCGTTATCATGACCGATGCCAATCAAGGTTATAGCGTCGATGTCGCGCTCAAGGCTTCGGATGCTTTCGCCGACTGCGGAGCGTTCTGGCTCGAAGAGCCGCTCTTCGTCGAAGATATCGAGGGCCATGCTATTCTCCGCGAGAAAGGCCGCACGCCGATCGCTGTCGGCGAGAACCTCAACATGCTTTATGGTTTCGAGAATTTCATTGTGCGCGGCGCGGTGGATTTCATCCAACCGGACGTAGCCCGCGCGGGCGGGATAAGCGAGATCAAAAAAATTTCTGCGTTGGCTGCCAAGCACAAGGTACCGGTTTCGTTTCACACCTGGGGCGATGGCGTCGCCCTCGCCGCGAGCGTGCATCTCTCCGCGGCCATCGAAAACTGCATCGTGATGGAGCTCGATTATACCTACAATCCGCTGCGCGAAGAGCTATTGCGCGAGCCCTTCAAAGTGAAAGACGGTTTTCTGCTGCCGCCTGAGAAGCCAGGTCTCGGTATAGAACTCGATCAGAGTGCCCTTGAGCATTTCGTTTTTTCCGGTAGTGAAGATCTGGCCATTCGGCAGAAAACTTTGTCCGGCGCGTGACAATTCTCCGCGCCGAATATTTTTTCTATCCCACTAGCCGATCGCCAAACTTTCTCGACCATTCGGTCGAATCCTTGCCGTTCTTGACGAAGCGCGGCTTTAGGATGTCGTTGTTCCAGGAGCTTCTGGTAACCCTCGCGAGAACCTCCGTCAATTATCCAATGGCATAACGCTTGCGCCGTGTTTCTCCGATTTAATTTCGATTTGGAGGAGGCACGCATGAGACGATATTTTCGCCGTTTGTCCAAGCGATTGCCGGCGCTGGTCGCGTTGCTGACTGTGTTGGCATTTCAAAGCACGTCGATGAGTTCAGCGTGGGCGATGAACTCCGCTCGAGGCGGCGCGCTGCCTCAGCCGTTGCCGCTTTTTCCCGCCGACAATTGGTGGAATCTTGATATCAGCAGTTGGCCTGTGGACACGAACTCGGCCAACTACACTTCTTTTATCAACAACGGCGGCACACGCCGCCTGCATCCCGACTTCGGGAGCAATGACACGAGCACGGCGAATGGAATTTATGGAATGCCTTACGCCGTGGTAAGGGGTGTCACCAGCACTGATTTGCAGAGCGTGCAATTTGAGTATTGGGATGAGAGCGACGGCGTGAACCAGAGCATCGGCGCCAGCTTTCCCTTCTACCCGATTCCACCGGAGGCAATCACTCAAGCGCGTTGGATCGAAGGCGGCGATCCCGGCAACATCGATCGGCGCAGCAGTCAGGATCGGCACCTGCTGATCGTCGACGGCGATCGTAACTATCTCTACGAACTTTACAACGTCTTTTACAGCTCGAGCCTTGGCAAATGGCTCGCCGGCTCGGGTGCGTTTTTTGATATGAACACCAACAATCGGCGACCCGACGGCTGGACGTCGGCGGATGCCGCCGGCTTGGCGATCCTTCCAGGGCTCGTGAGATATGACGAGGTTTACGATCCCACGGTCACAGAAATCCGTCATGCGTTGCGCGTGACTGTGCGCTCTACCAACGGCTACGTTTACCCGGCGTCGCACCGCGCCGGTTCGACTGTGGGAGCCCTTCCCATGGGTGCGCGGCTGCGACTGAAAGCGAACATCGATGTGGCGCAGCGGACCAATGATCCGAACATGCAGAAAATCTTTCGCACCATGCAGAAGTATGGCTTGATCGTGGCGGACAATGGCTCGGACATGTACATCACCGGGACGTACGATACGCGCTGGAACAACGACATTCTGAATCCGGCGTTCGGGAATCTGACGGCGAACGATTTCGAAGTCGTTCAGCTCGGCTACAATCCGGGACCTGCGGCGCCGGCGAGTTTGAATTCGCTCGGTGTGAATCCTTCGGCGGTAACCGGTGGACAGAGCGCGACCGGAACGGTCAGTCTGACTGGGCCTGCGCCTGCGGGCGGAGCAGTTGTAACTCTTGCGAGCGCCAACCCGGCCGCGACCGTGCCGAACTTGGTGACGGTTGCGCCCAACAGCTCATCGGTAAATTTCACGGTGAACACGACCTCGGTCAGCGCAAGCACGGCGGGAAATATCACGGCGACTTACGCCGGGGTGACTAAGTCAGCGGCGCTCACTGTGAATCCGGCCGCTCCCGCGGTGCTGTCATCGCTGAGTCTCAATCCAACGACAGTGGTCGGCGGATCGCCTTCGACCGGCACGGTGAAACTCAACAAGGCAGCGCCGGCCGGCGGTGCGACCATCGCGCTTACGAGTAATAAGACTCTTGCTATAGTGCCGGCGAGTGTGACTATCGCCGCTGGCGCGACTTCAGTAACTTTTACGATCACTACGAAGACGACGAACAAAAAAGTCGTGGCGAGTATTGGCGTGAGTTACCACAGCGTCACCAAAAGCGCGAGCTTGACGGTGATCAGGCG
>Ga0207707_10002839_pt1 | contig 15455 bp, 9 predicted proteins | sample KBSC83BmetaG_FD_184336 | JGI IMG/M metagenome (GOLD analysis project Ga0207707, IMG submission 184336) | Corn rhizosphere microbial communities from Kellogg Biological Station, Michigan, USA - KBS C8-3B metaG (SPAdes) (version 2) | ecosystem: Host-associated > Plants > Roots > Rhizosphere ...
TCACGTTGGCGCCGGGATTGCGTCCGAAGCTGGAATCGTAGGTGGAGGTCTGAATCTTAAATTCCTGAATGGCGTCGGGGTTGGGCGTGGCGATTCCGGTGTATAAGCCGGCGTCGCCAGCGTTGTTATTGCCGGCGGCGTTGTTGATCTGGACGCCGTCCATTTGGTAGTTGTTCTTTTCCGGGGCGGCTCCGTTGACGCTCATGTTCTGCGAGCCGCGCCCGAAGCCCGCGCCGTTGGCGACATCGCCGGTGACGCCGGTGGACATGCCCAAAACCTGGGTGAAGTTTCGTGTGGCCAGCGGCAGCGCGGTGATGCGGCTTCCGGTGACCGTGGTGCCCAGCGTGGAGGTTGCGGTCTGGATGGTCTCCACGTTGGCTTCCACGGTCACCTGCTCCGATTGCGAGCCCACTTGCAGCGAGTGGTCGAGCGACACCGTTTCGGTGACGGTGAGCGTGACGGAGGCCACTTCGCCGGTTTTGAATCCCTGCGCCACGAAGGTGACGCGATAGGGGCCGGGGTCGAGAAGCGGAATCGAGTACACGCCGTCGGCGCCGCTGTTGACAGTACGGCTGCGGTTGGTTCCGGTGTTGATGGCGGTGACGGCGACGTTGGGAACGACCGCGCCGGTTGAATCTGTAACGGTGCCGGTTAACGCGCTGGTGCTACCGGTCTGCGCCGTCAAAAACGGCATGCACAGTAGTAATACAAAGACGAACAGAATTGGCTTCCTGGCCATAATCCCTCCCACTCCTCGAGGCTCAAGTCAATGAAGAGCCGCGCCCTACATGGGATCGAAATTAACAGAAGTTAATTTGAATGTCAAGCCAATACTTTATGCCAAATGGACAGGTATTTGTGCCGTATGCTGTTTGGCATAGTTAAGCCGTGGGCAAAAAAAGGAGCGGGGTCCCTGGTTTGGGCCCCGCTCAGCTGGTTTGGTTGTATCTAGTTTAAAACACGTACTTCATCGCGAACTGGATCAGGCGCGGATTCACGCTGGTGCTGGTGATCACGCCGAAGGTGGCCGCGGTCGAAACCGCCGTCCCCGGGTTATTGAACTGCGGATGGTTGAAGCCGTTGAAGAATTCGCCGCGCAACTGGAGCGTGGCATTCTCGTGAATTCCACCGACGCGAGTGCTCTTCGCGATGGAGAAATCGAAGTTGAGCTGGGGTGGTCCGAGGGCGATGCCGACGCCGGAATTGCCGTAGTCAAGGCCACAGGTTGGACATGCCGCGCTCATTGTCGGCGTGCCGTTGAGGTTAATCGCCGGGAAAGCACAGGTGGTACTGCTGGCCACGTTCGCGAAGGAGTTGGCCGCCCAAAAGTTACCACCGCTGACGCCGCCGAGGCGTTGTTCGATTCCGCCCGACGACGCGAGTGAGCCATAAGTTACTCCGGGGCAGAGCTGAGCGCGGCTGTAGTTGAAGGTGCCGAAGCTGGTTCCACCGAGAGCCGTGGGCGATACTGAATTGGCGCCGAACACGCCGTAAATGGTGCCCAAGCGTGAATCGGTGAAGGTCAGCGGAGTGCCCTTCTGGATGATGGTGACACCGGAGAGGTTCCAGCCATTGGCCAGCGCACCCACCACGCCCTTGTGATTGCCCAAGGGAATGTTCCAACTGTAGTTGAACACGAAGCGCTGCGGGCGGTTGAAGTAGGCTTCTCCGTACTGCTGCGCCAGATTGCTGTTGTTGTTGGAATTGCCAGAGAACCCTTCGAGGTTGGTCATGTTCTTGCTCCAGGTGTAAGCCGCTTGCAGCGTGAGCCCATGGGAGAAGTTCTTGCGAACCGTGGCCTGCAGGCTGTTGTAGTTGTAGATGCCGTCAAACGCGGTCACCTGAAGACCGGCCGGCTGGAAGCCCAGATAGGGAACACGTAGAGCCACATTGCCGACAGTGTTAGTGGTGATGCCGTTGACGGGACTCGAAGCGCTCGCGAGGTAGGCGGTGTTTACGTTGTGATTGTAATCGGTCTGGTTGATACCGCTCGAACCGACGAAGCCGAGCTCCAATACCCAGGTCGGGAGGAATTCATACTGGAGGTTCAGGTTGTACTGGCGCGTGAGCGGAGTATGAATATCCTGCGTGATGAACGGCAGGTTCAGGTTGGAAGAAGTTCCGTTCGAGAAATTCACCCAGCGCGGAACGAATCCCAGCGGACGCTGCGGGAATAGATTTTGCAGGCTGAAGGGAAGCGCGCCGCTGCCGCCGTAATCGAGCGTATCGGCGTAGGGATTGCCTTGTTCGACGGAGTGAACGAATTGATTGCCGCCGATGCGGTCATAGAACAATCCCAAGCCACCGCGGACGACGAATTTGTTGCCGCCGAAAGGCTGCCACGCAAAACCGAAACGCGGGGCAAAGTTGTTATATGGAGGACCGCTGCGCACGGGAAGGCTCCGCGTGCTGACCAGGACGCCCGCAGGTGGATTCGGATAATGCGCCGTGAAGTTGTTGGGAACAACGTATCCGGCAAAGGTTCCGCCGGAAGTGGGGAAGCCACCGTTAGGACCCGTGCCAGCAACGCCGGCGGGAGTGTTGACTAACTGCACTTGGCTCTCCCAGACGTTCGTGAGGTTGCCGTATTTGTCGCTGAGCGTTCCGTCGTATTCCCAGCGCAGGCCCAGGTTCAAAGTGAGGTGCGAAGACACTTTCCAGTCGTCCTGCGCAAACCAACTAATGTTGTTGGAGCGGTAGCCGTGGATGATGCCGTCGGGTCCGCTGCGCACGCAGAACAGGCACAGCGAAATGTTGCTGGCGGTGCCGCCATTGGTGGCGCCAGGATTCGATGGGCTGCAGGCGAGGTTGCTCGGATCGCAGCCGGCGCGGCCGATCAGGAAGTCCTGGAAGCTGTTGATGGTGAGGTTGCCGCGTTCGATTCCCTTGAATACGATATCCCAGTTCACGTGTTCCATTTCGGCGCCCGCGCGGATAGAGTGCTTGCCGTGGGTCCAGGAAATGGTGTCGGCGATCTGAAACTGATCGGTGGGATCGAACACATCGTCGCCAATACCGCCGCCCATGTTGAAGAGTCCCGCGATGGTGATGGGGCTCATGACAGGGATGGCTGGATTGATCGGCGTAGAACCGATTTGCGGCATGGTGAAGGGGACGCCATTCGAAAACGCCGCCAGATTGCGCTGGAACGAGAGCCGGCCTTCATTCAGGAAGGATGGAGTCAGGATGGAAGTCAGCTTCAAGGAGGCGTTGGTATTGGCGTACAAGCCGCTGGCCGGCGTGCCCGGCAGCATGTCGCCCTGAGCGCGCGTAAATTTCAGGTCCTGAATATCCTGGGTTGTGAAGAAGCGCGCGGCCAGTGTGTGCTTGCTGTTGATCACGTAATCGTAGTTGGCGACGGCTTGATGTTCGGTGAAGCCTGCGGGCTGCTCCAGAGGATTGGGCGAGGTGGTTCCGGTGGTGGAACTGGGAACGTAGTAAGCGCCGTTCGCGAGTTTCAGGTTGAGGATGTTGAGTGCCACCGGATTGATGTTGGAGCCGTCGCAGGCAACTTTGATACTGCCCGCAGCCACCGGGTTGGCGGCGCAATACGCAGCGCCTAGCGCCGATTTAAAGGCGGCCGTCGAACGGTCACCACCTGGGATGAAGGGCAACTGCAGATTCGCGGCGTAACCCTGGAAACCGACGCCGTTCTTTTGGCGGGTTTCCTGATAGCTGAAGAAGAAGAACATTTTGTCCTTCTTGATGGGCATGCCGACGGAGCCACCGAATTGATTCTGATTCAAGACCTGCCGTACGCCGCCTTGGTTAGCGCAGACGGCGACGTTGGTGGGCTGGCCGCAGAAGCGATTACGGAAAAAGTCCACGGCGTTGAGATCGGTATTGCGGAAGAACTCGAACAGAGAGCCGTGCACGGAGTTGGTACCGGATTTGGTGACGATGTTCACGTTGGCGCCAGGGTTGCGGCCGTAGCTCGCGTCATAGGTGGAGGTTTGAATCTTGAACTCCTGCAAGGCATCGGGATTGGGAATGCCGATGCCGGCATAAATGCCGCCATCCGCGCCTACGCCGGTGCCGGCGAAGTTCAGGACGTTGACGCCGTCCATCTGATAATTGTTCTGGTTCACGTTCGCGCCGTTCACGCTGGCGTCGACGGTGCCTTTGCCTAGCGAAGTGGCGTTGTTGACGCTGCCGCTGACGCCGGCTGACAATCCTAGAATCTGCGTGTAGTTGCGAGTACTGAGCGGCAAGGCGGTGGCCGCACGCGAACCCACCACGGTGCCGAGCGTCGAACTCGCGGTCTGCACGGTTTCTACGGACGCCTCGACCGTAACTTGCTCGCTCTGGGCGCCTACTTCGAGGGCGCGATCGAGCGTGGGAGTCTCAGTGACGTTGATGGTAACCCCGCCGATTTCGGAAGTCTTGAAGCCCGGCGCCGCAAAACGAACGCGGTAAGTACCCGGCGGCAGCAAGCCAAATTTATAGGTTCCGTCGGCGCCGGTGTTCGCGCTACGCGCCTGGTTGGTATCGGCACTGGTCAACGTCACGGTTACGTTAGGGACGACCGCTCCGGTTGGATCAGTAACTGTTCCCGTGAGCGCGCCTGTGCCGGCCGATTGCGCCAGCAAAGATGGAACCCACAGCAGTAATAGTAGAGCTGCAGCAAGCTGCAGCAGTCTTGTGGACATCTTTCCTCCCCGACTAAAAATGTGAATTGGAAACTCCGACCTCACCGTTTGGCACTATGCCATTCGGAATAGAGCGTAAGCTATCAAAACTAGTCGTGGGAGTCAAGGGGCACAACCGCCGTATTCTCTACCTCTTGTGGGGAGGAGAAATACGGTCCTTTGGCGGTTGTCAGAGTTACTCCGATGCAACAACCATTCAGTTTGCGCTAAGCGCATTAAAGGGCTCTTAGATCTTTGATTTTAAGTGGGTTAGCGTTGACATGGGAGCCGGGCGATTGCTAGGCTCAGGTTAAGAAGCTTCAGTGGGACAGTAAGTGCAGAAATCCGCCCGCAGAGGCTATCGCGCAATTATTGAAGGGAGTTTACAGTTGATGTTCATTATGACAAAGGCGCGTCAGCGCCTGTCTGCGTTTGCGCTGCTGGGCCTTATGCTCGGCGTCGCGAGCACGGCCATACTGGCGCAAGTAACTACCGCAACTATTTCCGGTACAGTGAGTGATTCGTCGGGCGCCACTGTTCCTGACGCTATGGTGCAGGTGAAGAACACCGGCACGGGAATCACACAATCAACCAACACCGACGGGCAAGGGCGCTTTACTGTTCCTAGCTTGATTGTCGGCGAGTATCAGGTTACGGCTGCCAAAGCCGGTTTTCAAACAGTGGTCCGCGATGGGATTACGCTGACGGTTGGCGGGTCCGTGGTGGTCGACTTCTCGATGCCGGTGGGGCAGTCGCAACAGACGGTCACTGTGGAAGGTCAAGTCTCGCAAGTAGAAACCACCAGTTCGGCGGTATCGAACTTGGTGGAGCAGAAACAGATCACCGACTTGCCGTTGAACGGGCGCAATTTCCAGCAGTTGATTCTGTTATCGCCGGGCGTGAACGTGGCGCAAACCGCCATCACGTCTTTTTATGGCAAAGGTGACACCTATAGCATTGCGGGCGGACGGCCGGAAGGGCAGGCCTACTTGCTGGACGGAACCGACATCGTGAACTTCTTCGGCCACGGTAGCGGCGCGGGTTCGCTCGGTACATCGCTCGGCATCGATGCCATCGCTGAATTTCAGACTCTGACCAACACCTATAGCGCGCAATTTGGCGGTAACGGCGCGGTGGTGAACGCGGTTAGCAAGTCAGGAACCAACGCTTTTCACGGAACCGGGTTTGAATTTTTGCGCAATAGCGCGCTGGATGCGCGCGACTTTTTTACTACCCTGTCGCATTCGCCGCCGCCTTTCCGCAGAAACCAATTTGGCGGCGCGATTGGCGGCCCGATCAAGAAAGACAAGCTGTTCTTCTTCTTTAACTATGAGGGACTGAGGCAGTCGCTGGGAGTAGAAAACAAAGTAACCGTTCCCAACGCCGCGGCGCACCAGGGCTTCATTACCAACCCCGACGGCAGCACCACTTTCATTGGATTCAAGACGCCGCTACTGCAACAGATCATGAATTTGTACCCCACTGCCGGCCTTACACCCATTCCCGGCGGTAGCTTCGCGAATGCCTTCTCCGACGGAACCCAAACTGGAGTCGAGAATTACCTACTGGGCCGCGTGGACTACAACCTGAACGCGAAAGATACCATTTTCGCCCGCTACGTGCTGGATAAGTCGACGTTCGATAATCCCTTCCCGGCTTCCACCATTGGCAGCTGGAACGATTCCGAGCCGACGCGCAACCAGTACCTGACGGCGGAGTTACGTCATATTGTTTCGCCGACCGTCATCAATGTGGCGCGCGCCAGCTACGTGCGCACGGAAAACAGCGCCACTACTCTGGGCGAAACCCCGGCGCTGCAGTTTTACCCGCATCAGGGTGGAGAGGACGGCACGGTGTCGGTTACCGGACTCAGCCTGCTGGGCCCGTCCACGCTGGCGCCCTACAGCCTGATCCAGAACAAATACGGGCTGTCGGACGATATCTACATGACCCGCGGCGCGCACAATATCAAATTCGGCATTGGCATGCAGCGGATTCAGACTTTTGAAAACCAGCCGTTTTCAGCGTCGGGCGCATTTAGCTTTGCCAACCTGACGACATTCATGCAAGGCACACCGAATCGTTACGGCGGCGCCTACCCGATTGGCGTTCCCAATCCATTCTCGGGCAACCTCAATCCGGACGCGTACCGCGCCTTCCGCGAGACCATGCTGATGCCATACATCAATGATGACTGGAAGGTGACTTCCAAACTCACGTTGAATATTGGCCTGCGCTATGACTTCGACACGAATCCGAAGAGCGCGATCAACAATCTGTTGGTGATTCCCAATCCTCCTTTCAACAGCATCGGCGGCGGGCTATCCACCACGAATTTCCTCAAGCAGGTTCCGAATGTTTGGCGTAGCAATCCCAACTTGAATAATTGGGGACCGCGTGTCGGATTCGCTTACGATCTGTTTAAGAATCACAAGACCTCGATTCGCGGCGGTTTCGGCGATACTCACAACGTGATTGCTCCGCGGACGTACACTTCCGGTTACGTGACCGGCGCTCCTTTCCCGTCGGTGATTATTACTCCCAATGCCCAGACCCCGGTCATCGCATTCCCGAATCCGTTTGCGGGAAGCTTTACGCAGCCTCCTTATAGCAATGGGCAGGCGGTGGATTACAACAACACCAAGACGCCGGCGCTGTATCAATGGAACCTGAACCTGCAGCACGAGCTGCCGGGCGCCTGGGTCCTGACGGTGGGCTACGTGGGGTCGCACGGCAGCCATCTGTTCACTGGGAGCGACCAGAATCCGCCCATCGTCACGACGGACGCGAACGGAGTGTTGCACTTCGGTGCCGCGAACTCTTCCGGGGTTGGCATCAGCAACCCGCGTTGGAACCCGGCGTTAGGCGTCATTAACGCTTTGCAGACCAACGGCCGGTCCAGCTATAACTCGCTACAGACCAATGCGGTCCACCGCTTCAGCCACGGATTCCAGGCGCAGGTGGCCTATACTTACGCGCACAGCATCGACGACGGTTCTGCATCCAGCGGTCTCGAGACCGGCGGCGGCGGCCGTTCCAACCCCTATAACTTTGCCTCGGATATCGGCAATAGCACTTTCGACATCGAGCATACTATCCGCGTAAACGGCCAGTATGACCTGCCGTTCAAGGGCAACAAATTTATCTCAGGCTGGAAGATCAGCGGGATCATGACCAAAACTACGGGTCCGCCGATCATTGTTGCTACTGGGATCGACCAGGCGCTCACTGGTCAGGCCGGTAATCAGCGCCCCAACATCACGCCCGGATTCAACGTGAGCTCCATGCAAGTGGGGACCGTGAACCAATGGTATAACCCGCTCGGCTACACGCTACAGCCGATTGGCACCGAGGGCAACGCCGGGAGAGACATCCTGCGGGGACCGGGTGTGTTCAACATGGACGCATCGCTCTTGAAGGATACGAAAATCCCGAAAATTTCGGAACAATTCACGGTTCAGTTCCGGGCGGAGTTCTTCAACTTCCTGAATCACGAAAATTTCGGGATTCCAAACTTGAGCCTGTTTACGAGTTCCAGCGGAGCTCGTAATCCCGCGGCGGGGCAGATCGTAAGCTCCAATCCGGGGACTATTCCACGGCAGATCCAATTTGCTCTGAAGATCATTTTCTAAACTTTCGGAAGGTGATGTTTGCGCCCGGGATCGGGTGGTGCGTGCGACGCGCTACTTTATCCCGGGCTTTTTACGTTTTGAGGCGGGGCCACAGGCGTTCAGCGTTGCCGCGGTTGATGGCGCGCCAATCGCTGGGGGAGAAGCCGGGATATTCGTCGAGGCCGGTGGTGGTGAGATCGTAGGCGCGGATGGGGACGTCGCTGCCAAACAGGATTTGCGAGACGGGGGCTACGTCTTTGAGGGCGTCGAGAGCGGCGGGTTTCGAGGCGTGCGCGGTTTCGTAATAAAACTTCTTGAACGCATTGGTGACTTGCTCCGTGGTCAGATCTTTTGAGGCGCGGGGGAGATCGTCGATGATGCGGGCTGCTAGGACCATGAGGGCTCCGCCGGAGTGGGAAAAGATGAAACGGATGTCGGGGAACTTCAAGGGGGTGCGGTTGACGAGCATGCTTTCGGCGGCGCGCGCGGTGTCGAGATCGTACTCGATAATTCCGGAGATTGCGAGGCCGGGGATCAGGTTGCGGCAGCAGGACGCGGTGGCGGGATGGAAGAACACGATGGCCCGGCGGCGGTTGAGCTCTTCCCACACGCGCTCGAAGGACGGGTCACCGGGCCACTTGTCGAGATAGCTGGTCCAGAGCGCGATGCCGTCCACTTTGAGGGTGTCGTAGGCGTATTCGATTTCGCGCAGGCTGCCATCGGTGTCGGGTAGGGGGAGCGCGGCTAGCAGGCCGAAGCGGCGCGGATTGTCGCGGACGACTTGCGCGCCGAATTCGTTGCTTTGGCGGGCGAGAGTGCGGGCGCGCTCGCTGCGGTCGCTCATCGAATCCATCACCAGGCGCTGCACGGGCGAGAGCAGGGCGGTGGCGACGCCGTTTTTATCCATGGCTTCGAGGGAGAGGGCGGGGGTCCAGGGGCGGGCGGTGAAGCCGCTGCCGCCGAGTTCTTTCTCCATGGCTTTCACGTAGAACGGGGGCGTGAAGTGGTGGTGGACATCGATGCGTCCTGGGGGCGCCTGCGCGCGCAAAGCGGATCCGACGCCGGCTAGCGCCAGGGTTTTGAGGAGATCGCGGCGCGAAGAGGTTGGCATGTCAGCCGATTTTATACCACTCTCCCGCGGCTAGGGGCGCATTCGGATTTTCCTCACCCGCGCGCCGGACATTTCCTGGAACAGGGAAAATCTTTTCTCTGTGATAGTGGATTCGACTTAGAAAACTTTATGAACAAACTGGTTACGATTTCGTGCGTACTTGCCGTCGCTGTGTGTCTTGAAGGAACCGCGCTCGGGCAATATAGCGTTACTACTCTCGCGCAGGCTTCCGCCTCCGCGACTACCAACGGTACTGTGAGATATGACGGCAGTGTGGCGAGCCAATCCATCACCCAGGCGGCTGGCGCGACCATTACTTCGAGTAATGCTGCGAACACGCCGCAGTTGACGCAGGCGACGGGGCAGATTACCGCCACGGATCCCAGTGTTGCTGGCACGGCTTCGGCTTTCGCGACGGCGAATCTGGGCGCGGGGACAATGGGGGTTCTGGCGAACGGCAGCGTCACCGGCGCAACGGTCAGCACGGCGAACGCGATGGCTACGATGGCCGATCGGCTTACGTTTCAAGTGCCAGGCGCGACTGCTTCGACGGTGACCAATATTGGAATTTCGTACCAGTTGAATGGGTCGTTTGCTTTGTTGGGAAACTCGATGGCTCGTAGTGGGTTGACCACCTATCTGAACTTGGGCAACGGCATTATGTGGTGGCACTATTTTACAGACGACGATCCGCCGGCGAATATCGTGCAAAACGGCGGGTGGAGCTCGTTTCAATTCGTTTCGCAGACCGGAAGCAGCTTCATCTTTAACGGAGTGATTTCGCTTAGCGGCGCGAATCCGACGGCGAACCTAGTGGCGCAACTGGCGTTGCAGTGCCAGTCCGCTACTTGCGACTACAGCCATACCGCGGCGGTCACGCTGACGCTGCCGCCGGGGGTGACGTTCACTTCGGCGTCGGGAACATTTTTATCGCAGACGGCGGTTACGTGTACTAATACTTTGAGCGCCGGGGGGCAGGCGTTCGCGGGCGCGGGCGGGAGTGCGAACGTGGGCGTGATCGCGGCGGCTGGCTGCGCGTGGAGCGTTTCGGGCGCTCCGTCATGGATCACATTTCCGGGGTCGATCGGCGGCACCGGGAGCGGGCCCGTCCTGTATCAGGTGCAGGCGAACGGGGGGGCGGATCGGTCGGCTACTTTTACGGTGGCGGGTGTTTCGTTCACGGTAGAGCAGCAGGGAGCGGCGATCGCGGGGATGAACTTTATTGGATCGATGCCGCACATGGCGGCGGAGGAGAACTGGACTACGGAGTTCACTCTGGTGAATCAGAGTGTGGCGCCGGTGCAGGCGCGCTTGAGTTTATTTGGCGACCCCAGTGGCGCGCTGACGCTGCCGCTGGCGTTCCCTCAGTTGGCGGCGGGCTCCGGCGCGCTGCTGGCTACCTCGCTGGATCGGCCTATGGGAGCGAACGCCTCCCTGGTTATCGACACGGCGGGAGCGCAGATGCCTCCGGTGCAAGTGGGCTCGGCGCAACTGGCGGCTACGGGAGCGGTGGACGGGTTTGCCATCTTCCACTTGATTCCTGGCGCGCAGGAGGCGGTGGTCCCCATGGAAACGCGCAATGCGAGTTCTTACTTATTGGCTTTCGATAACACGGGGGGCGTAGTGCTGGGCGTGGCGGTGGAGAATGTAGCGGCGCTGGCTGCGCTGATCCCTATCGTGATTCGCGACGACACGGGTGCGGTGATTAGCGCGGCGGGCACGACGATCGCGCTCGCGGGGAATGGCCACACTTCCTTTGTGGTGTCAACGCAGTACCCGGTGACCGCGAACAAGCGCGGGACCATCGAGTTCGATAGACCGGCTGGAGGACAGATCGCGGTTCTGGGCATTCGCACGACGCCGCTTGGTTCGAGCACTACGCTCACCACGATTCCGGCGCTGGCTAATGTCGGCGCCACTGGAGGATCGATCGCGCACCTCAGTACCGGGAACGGGTGGCAAACCACTTTCGTGCTGGTCAACACGGGAACGAGCGCGGCGACGGCGCATCTCAAGTTCTTCGCCGATACGGGGAGTCCACTATCGCTGCCGCTGGCTTTTCCACAAGTTGCCGGGGGGACCACCTCCGTTTCGACTAGTGTGGATCGCTTGCTGGCGGCCGGGGCTACGCTGATTGTGCAGAGTACGGCGCCGCTGTCCGATCCCGCGCCGACGATTGGTTCGGCGCAGCTTACGACGGACGGCAATATCGGCGGGTTTGTGATCTTCCGCTACAATCCCAATGGACAGGAAGCGGTGGTGCCGCTCGAAAGCCGCACTGCCGGCGCCTATGTGATTGCTTTCGACAACACTAGTAATACGGCGACCGGCATCGCGATCAACAGCGTCTCAGCGCAGGCGGTGAATATTCCGGTGGTGGTTCGTAATGACGCAGGGGCGCAGATCGCGACCGACATTATTTCACTCGCTGCGAATGGGCATCTATCGTTCACGCTGGCGACGGATAAATATCCGTCCACCGGAAATATTCGGGGGACTATTGAGTTCGACACGCCGGCGGGTACACAGATGGGCGCATTGGGAATCCGCATTCCGGTGGCCCACACTTTCACGACTTTGCCGGCGCTGGCGAGGTAACTATTTGGGACGCATTACGAAGAATACGATTAGCAGGGCGATCACGATGACGATGCCGACGATGCCGAGGATCAACACGAGGTTCGATTTCTTCGGCGGCATGGGGGCTTGTGCCATGTTTGGCATGGCGGGCTGTGCCATCGCGGGGGGCGCGTACGCCTGAGGGCCGGGGGATGGAGGCGTTGCTGGAGTCGCGGCGGATTGTCCGAAAGTAAGTTGTGCGGGCGCTGAAAACTGGCGCGTGTATTCGCCGGGGCCGCTGGGCTGCGCGGCGATTGGCGTCGCGGCTGGCGGAGGGGCTGCGAATGGCGGCGGCGCGGGGGGCGCTGCTGGCGGTGGCGCGGCGGCTCCGGGCGAGTGGAACATTCTCGTGAATTCTCCGGGCTCTTTCGGAGCAGGAGTTGCGGCTGGGGGAGCGGGTGCTGGGTCGAAGCCACCCTTCCCAAAGGTCTGGGTAAACTCGCCGATTCGATTGGGTCCGGAACCACCGGGCGCTTGCGGAGTGAGGGGCTGCTGCACGGCGGGGCTGTGCGGCATGGGTCCTGCTGGAGAGCGCGTCTCGAATAACTGTTCGAAATCTCCGGGGCCAGATTTCGTTCCTGCCGGTGGCGGAGGCGTTGCCGGACTCGGGCTCGCTTGGAACATGCGCGTAAACTCGCCGGGTTCCTTGACTGGGGTTGGGGCTGGCACTGGCGGTGGCGCAGGCGGTGCTTTCGGCGCCTGAAACATTTTCGTGAATTCGCCCGCTTCGGTTTTGGCTGAAGTCGCTGGCGCCGGCGGTGGCGCGGCCGGGGCGGCTACCGCGGGCGATTGAAACATCCGCGTAAATTCGCCGGGCTCCGCTTGGGGCTGCTTCAGCACGGGCTCGGGAGGCCGAACCGGAGCGGCGCTCTGCGGACGCTGCGCGGATTGCACCAAACTATCGGCGACCACGGGGCGTTCCGCGGTCGTAAACAATTCCACAAATTGCTGGTTGAGAACCGACTCTACTGGCGGCGCTGCGGGGGGCGGCTCGGGCGGCGGAGGTGCTGGAACTGGTTGCACTTTCCAGGCTCCCGCAGTTTCGAGTACCGGCTTAGCTGCCTTCGACTTGCTGTTGTGGCTGGCGGCTTGCACCCATTCGCTGAGTCCTGGGTAATCGGGCAGACGGTCGGTTACGACGTAGGGAGTGCCCTCGTGTTTGCCACGTTCGACAATGCGCTGGCGGTCGGTTTCGGACAAGTGATCGATGGCCTTCAGCAAGGCCGCTTGGAGGGGCGCGCCGGGGCGAACGAATAGGTGAACCTTAACGGGTCGCCCCGTCGCGATCTCGCGCGCTTCGAAGGTTTTAACGCCGTCGTCGCGGTTGAGGTCCAGGAGTTCGTAACGCTCGTAGAGACTCACGTCTTTTATTATGCATCGGCAGGCAAGCCGGCATACTTCAGCCTGTTTTGGGCGTTTTAGAACGCCGCGCCATAGATCTCCAGGGCCGCGGCGGCGTCGAAATGGCGGGTGCTGAAGCGGCCGCTCCATTGCGCTGCGGCCTCCTCGGCCAGACGCGGCAGGGCTTGCTCGGGAACCATAGTATCGCGCAGGGAGCGAGGGAGTTCCGCTATGGCCGCCAATTCGCGCAGACGCGGGAGCAGATCTTCACCTTGCTCGATCCATTCGAGGGCCGGAGCCAGCACCAGCGCCACTGCTTCGCCGATTGGCATGTGATAATTTTCGACTAGCGGTTGGGCGCAGGCGTGGGCCGGTCCGAGAGCCGCGTATTCGACCGCTAGCCCTGCGAAGTGGGCGCCGAGAAGCAGCGCTGAACGGGCTTCCAGATCTTCGGGGACGCGCACGGCTCGGGCGAAACTTGCGTCGAGCAGGCGCCAGGCTTCCCTGGAAAAACATTCCGAGATGGGGGTGCGCCGGGTCGAGAGCAGTGTTTCGATCGCATTTGAAATCGCTACGTAACCGTTTACCGCGGCGGATTGCCCTAGCGTCAGCTTGGGATCCAGGATCGCGGTGCGGTAAAAGATCTTGGGATCGCCGCAAATCATTTTCGAGCGCGAGTCGGGATCGGCGATGGCGGCGTTGCCTTGCGCTTCGCTGCCGTTGGCGGCTGTCGTCGGCACCGCGATCATGGGGAGCAGAGGCTTGGGAACGTTACCGTAGCCGCGGTAATCGCGAATCTATCCACCGTTGGTGAGCAGCACGTTGACGAGCTTCGCAAAATCGAGCGCAGCGCCGTCGCCCAGGCCCACTACTAGATTGACGGCTTGCGGCGCGACGTGATCGCGCGCGGCTTCAAGCATGGCGACGGTGGGGTTCGCCGCGAAATCGTGGAACGTAAAAACATCCATGCGGCGTGCTTTCAGAGAACGCACGGCCTCCTGCGCATGTCCGGCGTCGACGGAGTTCTGGCCGGCGATCAATAGACAACGGGTGGCGTTCTGTTCGCGGGCCACTTCGCCGAGGCGCGCGAATTCACCGGCGCCGAACAGGATGCGGGTACGGGGACGAAAGTCGAAAGAAGTCACTGTCCTCTATTCTCACGCAGTTCGCGAGGCGGCGGCCAGCAACTGGCGGAGGGCGTCGATGCACAGCACGGCGGCGTGTTTGGAGGCAGGTTCCAAGCCGCCGACGCTGCCCTCGATGATGTCGGGCGTGATGAGCGCGAGTTCCGCGGAAGTTTTGCCGGTCATCCATTCGGTGAGTGCTGAGCTGGAGGCGATGGCCGCGGTGCAGCCGCGCGTGAGAAAACGTGCTTCTGTCACGCGTCCGTTTTCAAAGCGCGCCGAGAGCCGGAGCATATCGCCGCACGCGGGATTGGTGACGTCTACTTTCACGGCCGGGGGCGCGAGTTCGCCGGGATTGCGCGGGTTTTGAAAATGGTCCAGCAGACGTTCGCTGTGCATTCGTGTTCCAATTATCCCTAATGGACGTGGTGGCGGCGGTGATCGAACGCAATGGACAGATTTTGATTGGGCAGCGCAAGGCGCGTGGGCGGCACGGGCTCAAGTGGGAGTTTCCGGGTGGCAAAGTGGAGGCTGGCGAAGAACCGCGCGCGGCGCTGGCGCGTGAGCTGCGCGAAGAGTTGGGCATTGATGCGCAAATTGGCGAGGAGATTGAGCGCTACGATTTCAGCTATGCCGCGCAGGCGCCTACGCATCTGATCTTTTTTCGGGTGACGGAGTTTGCGGGGGAGCCGGAGAATCTGGACTTCGCGCAGATCGCCTGGGCCGAGCCTCAGCAACTTCCGGAATATGATTTCCTCGAGGGCGATGTGGCGTTTGTGCGCCGGTTGGCGCTGCTGCGCTAGCCGTTGGTACCGGGTACGTGCGGAGACGGAAACGAACCTAACGGCTCTGGGCGCGTTCCGTCCGGAGGCGCATAACTAATGTATGACGATCACGCGCGCGCTAAGTTTTCTGATGTTCGCGGGCTTGGCATGCGCCGGGCAGAAGCAAGCGACGCTAAGCGTTTCGGCGGTCGTGCGTCCGTTCGCCCACGTGGAGGTGCACTCCCTGACGTCCGTGA
>Ga0207707_10002840_pt1 | contig 15454 bp, 13 predicted proteins | sample KBSC83BmetaG_FD_184336 | JGI IMG/M metagenome (GOLD analysis project Ga0207707, IMG submission 184336) | Corn rhizosphere microbial communities from Kellogg Biological Station, Michigan, USA - KBS C8-3B metaG (SPAdes) (version 2) | ecosystem: Host-associated > Plants > Roots > Rhizosphere ...
CGATGGTTCCCAGAATCGGCATGCCATAGCCACTGTCACCGAACGCGGCGCCGAAGGCGAGTTCGAAGGGATACCGGAACATGTCATCGGTGACCTGGCGCACTTCATCACTGATGAGGTCGCGCTCGCGGCGTACCGCATCGGCGTCGAAACGCGGCGCCTCCAGTACCAGCCGCAGCAGTTCCGCCGCCCTGGTGGTGTGCTCGGCCAGCACGCCCGCCGCGAACCCGAACCAGTCGGACGCGATGCCGGGGGAGACGGTGCCGCCCAGTCCTTCAAAGGCAAACGCCAGCCCTTGCGCGTCCAGTGGGCCGGCTCCGCGAATGGCAGACCGAACCGCGAGGGAGCCAAGCCCGGCCATGGCGGGAGGATCGAATTGCGGGCGTGGATAGTAGATGCCCAGCGAGACCAGCGGCACACCGGGCTTCCGCCGCACCAGCAGGTCGGCACCGGCGAGCGCCGTGTGGAGCACGCCAGACTCCCGTTGCCCACGGGTGATCGCCGCTCCCCCGCGCATCGGCGGCTCCCACGTCATCGGTGCCGGCAGCACCGCACCGCGCCGGCTCGCGAACGCATCGGCGAGCGACGGCGCCGCGAGATCGGCGCCTTGTCCCTCCGGCAGGTACACCACCCCAGCCACGGCCTGTGGGTCGAGGTAGCGCTCTGCGACAGCGCGCACTTCGTCAGCAGTAACCGTCTCCAGGCGCTGGTAGTCCTGCTCCAGCAGTTCGGTGTCACCCAAGGCTTCCGCAGAGGCGAGCGCCATGGCGCGGCCTTCCATGGACTCCATGCGGCGAGACCAGTGGTACAGCATGAGCGCGCGTGCCCGTTCGAGGTCGGCCTCGGCCGGCCCGCGCTCTGCGAGCCGCCGAACCGCTGCGCTGATTCCGGCCAGTGCCTCATCCACACGGCCGGGCGCCAGGTCCGCGCCGATCGAGAACACGCCGATCTCGGTGGGGGCGTAGTGATAGGCCCCGACACCAGTGGCGATGCCGGTCTCGCGCAGCTGCTGATACAGCCAGGAGCCCCGGCCCATGGCCAGCACCGCCGCCGCAAGGTCGAGCGGGACGATATCGTCATCCAGCGCCGGGGCCCCTCGCCATCCCAGTACCAGCTCCGCCTGTGTGACATCGCCCCGCAGCGTACGCGCGCGCACCTCACGGTGCTCCGGCTCCTCGGGCGAGCGGTCCACCGCGCCCGGCCCCGGGCTCCAGTCCTGGTAATAACCGGCGGCGAGCGCGAGTGCCTCGTCGGGGTCCACGTCACCCACGATGGAAACGATGACACGGCCGGGGACATAGCGCGAGCGGTAATAGCCGGCAACGTCCGCCTGGGTGTAGCGCTCCAGCTGTTCCACGGTGCCGATCCGCCAGCGGCGGATCCGATGCCGGTCGAACATCACTTCGTGCAGGGTTTCGCCGGCCACGGCCGAGGGAGAGTCCTGCTTGCGCCTGGCCTCCTCGATGATCACCTGAAGTTCACGCTGCAATTCATCACGATCAATGACCGAATTGCGGAGCGCGTCACTCTGGACCGCGAGCGCCTGCGCCAGTCCCTCCGGTGGAAGCACCACGAAATAGGCGGTGTGATCATAGGCGGTGTGGGCGTTGAGATAGCCGCCCAGTCCCTTGGTCTCGCGCGCGACTTCGCCGGGGCCGCGCAGCAGCGTCCCCTTGAAGAACATGTGCTCCAGCACATGAGAAATGCCGGCCCAGTGGTCAGGCTCGTCAAAGAAACCGGCCTTCACGTGGGTCACGACCGCGGTGGCGGGCGCCGATGGGTCGCGCCGCGCGAGCAGGGTGAGGCCGTTGGGGAGTACAGTGCGCCGGAGCCCGGCGGTCCAGCGGGGGGAGATGATGGCAGTCATTCAGAAGAATAGACGGATAGACGGCGAGACGGCGAGCGCTATGGATAGACGGCTGGACGGCAAGACGGTTGGACGGCTAGTTACTCGCCGTCTATCCGTCTCGCCGTCTCGCCGTCTCATGTCACTATTCGAATCACCCCCGCCGCCGCACTGCCGCGAATGAACGCTTCGACGCTGGTGACCGGAATGACCACCCCGGTCTCGGCCTGGCCCCGGCGGGCATGGCCCATCATGAACTCGCTGAGCGAGGCGTCCCGCCATTCGCGCTCGGCGTCCTTCATCTGCTGGACGATCTCGTCCCAGGTCCCGCGCAACAGCGTTCCGGCCAGCGTGGCCACTTCGTGCGGGTCGCCACTGAGCGACCGGCGCGGCACGCGCGGATCACTGAGCAGCGATGCGAACAGCTCGAGCTGATTGGGATCGCGCAGCGAACCGTCCGGCTGCTGCGCCTCGACTTCGGCCAGCAGCATTTCCAGTGCGTCCGGCTCGGCGGTGATTTCCTCGAGCCGCGCCATCCATGGCATGAGTTCGGGATCGTGGTCGGGCAGCCGGTAGACGGTGCGCTTGAGCTCGATCACACGCCAGAGTGCCAGCTCATCAAAGTGATCTTCCGGCCGGGTGCGCTCCAGGTGGTGCAGCGCAGCCTCGCTCTCGCCCCGGTCATACAGCATGTTGGCCAGATAGATCCGCGCCTCGGCAAACTCCGGTTCCAGCGCGAGCGCGCGGCGGAGCCAGTAGAGCGCGTCGCCGTCCCGGCCCAGGCGGTGCGCTGCATAGCCGATCGATGCCGCCGCATCCGATGAATCGGGATGCACCTGGCTTGCCAGCTCGAAGAACCGGTGCGCCGGCCCGGTGAGCCCGTCGCGAAAGAGGGCCCGGCCAACTTGCAGCATCAGATCGTGGTCGTCGGAAAAGCCCAGGTCGAGGATGCGCTCGAAGGCCCGGATGGCGCCGGGCCGGTTGCCCAGCCGGAGCAGCGTCTCCCCCATGCCAGCCAGCCCGTCTTCATGATCAGGATCAATGGCAAGCGCGGTCTCGAAGGCCCGGCGCGCCCACGCAAACTCCTCGCGCGCGACATACGCGTATGCAAGGCCTACATGCAGTTCGACGGCATGGGGATAGAGCATGATGCCTTCGCGGAGAACACCTAGTGCGTCGTCGTATCGTCCCTCGTTGTAGAGCTGGTGGGCCTGTTCGTCGAAATCGTCGGAGCTGCGGAATGCATCCGACATCGGCTGGGCCTCCGGAATTGAGGAAGGGCGGTGGCGGTAAGGTAGGGACGGGACCGGGAGCGGAGCAAGAGAGGGCTAGCCCCTGCCCACTTGACGCACGCACCGGCCTTTATAACTTACTGACCGGTCAGTTAATTATTAGTCGCAGAATGGAACATATGCACGACGACAAGAACCCCTGCTCTCGCGAGCCCCGCTGGCAACGCCGCCCCGATGACCGCCCCGACGAGATCCTCGCGGCTGCGCTCCGTGTGTTTTCCGAGCAGGGCTATGCCAGCACCCGCCTTGAGGACGTCGCCCAGGAGGCGGGAGTAAGCAAGGGCACCCTCTACTGCTATTTCGATTCCAAGGAAGCGCTCTTCCGGGCCACGGTGCGCAAGCACGTCGTGAGCCGGCTGACCGCCTTCCAGGCCAAGCTCGATGTCAGCGACGCCCCCGCCGCCGACCTGGTGCGCAGCTTCATCTGCGCCATGTGGCGGACGCTGGTGGACGAACGCATGGTGGACCTCACCCGGCTGATCCATCGCGAGCTTGCCCTCTTTCCCGAGCTGGCACGCTTCTACTCCGATGAAGTCATCCTGGCGGCTCGGCACTCGCTGGACATCGTGATCCAGCGCGGCGTGGAGCGCGGGGAATTCCGGAATGTCAGGCACGGCTTTGCCAGCCGAGGCATCCAGATGCTCATCGTCCACGCGGCACAGCTGCAGAGCTTCTTTGCCGCCTTCGACCCCGAAGCGCTGACCGACGAGCAAGTCGTCGAAGGCGTGACCGACCTCCTTCTCAACGGGCTCGTCGCGAGCCCCGTGACTGCGGCCCCATGATCCGACACCTCATGCTTTTGCTGCTCTCATGCTGCCTGGGCGCCGCACCGCTGGCGGCACAGGCGGCCGATACCACGCTCCCTGTGCCGCTCACGCTCGCGGCCGCCATGCAGCTGGGGCGGCAGCACGCAGTGACTGCCACGCTGGCCCGCCTCAACGCGCGGATTGCCGATGCCCGCGTGGGCGAGCGCCGCGCCAGTCTGCTGCCCACGATCGAAGGCGACGCCACCTGGTCGCGCCAGCGGATGAACCTCGATGAATTCGGCATAGCCGAATTCACGGGCGTCACCGACCCGTTCAGCATCTGGCGGCTCACGCTGGGCGGTAGCCAGACCATCTTCGACGCCTCCGCGATCACCCGCGTGGGTGCGGCGCGGGACAGCGCCGTCGCGGCGGGGCTCGACGCCCGCGCCGCCGGCAACCTTGCCGCCACCACAGCCGGCATCGCCTATCTCCGCTATGCGGCGGCGCTGGAAACCGTCCAGGCCCGGCAGGCAGACAGCACCATCGCGGCCTCGCTCTACCAGCAGGCGCGTGACCTGCTGGAGGCGGGAGTGAGTGCCGCCATTGACGAGACCCGCAGCCAGGTTGCCTTCGCCGAGGTCCTGACCGACCTCGAACTTGCCCGCAATCAGCGGGACCGGACGCGCCTGGACCTGAATCGCGCTCTGGCGCTGCCCCCGACGGTGCCGATCGTGCTCCCCGACTCGGTGGAGAGTATCGCTGCCGGCATACCCACCGTTCCCGACTCGGCGGTCGCCTATGCCTTCGGGCACCGCGCCGAACTCGCGGCCGAGGCAGCCCGGACCCGTGCGGTTACGCGAAGCCTGACGGCCATTCGCCGGGAACAGCTTCCGTCCATGGGCATTGAGGGGGCGGTCCAGAAAACCGGGCCGGGCACGGACCGGCTGTCGGGAATCTGGCATGTACAGGTCGGTGTGAAGGTGCCACTCCTGGATGGATTCCTGCGGCAGCGTCGCATCGAGGAAGGCGCTCTCCGGGTCGACGCCCAGCAGTTGCGGGAAGAGGACCTCGAGCGCCGGGTGGCGACCGAGGTGCGCAGTGCGCTGCTGGATCTCGCCTCCGCGCACGAGCAGGTGAAACTGTCCGAAACCCGGCTACGTCTCGCTTCCGAGGAACTGGACCAGGCGCGGCAGCGTTTTGCCGCAGGAGTCGCCGGGACGGTGGAGACATCCAATGCGCAGAGCTCGGTCGTCGCAGCGCGCAACGGCCTCATTCAGGCGCACGCCGCGCTCGGCACCGCGGAAGTTGGCGCCATGCAGGCGGTGGGCCTGCTCAACGATCAACAGTGAACCGATGAACATCCGACTGGAAATCTCATGGCAACTGATGTCCTGAACGCACCGGAAATCTCGCGCGACCGCGGCACCGACCTGCGTGACGTGAGCGAAGTCCGCCCGCGCCGCAAGTTCAATCCCTGGCTGATCGTTGGTGTCATCGGCGTGCTGCTGGTGGCATGGGGCGTGAAGAAATACATCCACGGCCGCACCCACGAGTCCACCGACAACGCGCAGGTGGACGGTCACATCACGCCCATAGCGCCCAAGCTGCCGGCCTTCGTGTCCCGGGTGCTGGTGGAAGACAACACCCACGTGAACGGTGGCGATACGCTCGTGATCCTGGATGACCGGGACGTGCGGGTCCGGCTGGAGCAGGCGGAGGCCGACCTTGCCACCGCCCGCGCCGCAGCGGGTGCACGGGGCGTGGGCCAGGCGGAGGCGCAGCTGAGTTCCACCCGCGCCTCGGCCGCCGGCGCCCAGGCCAATGTGGTGGCGGCCGAGGCCGACGCACGAAAGGCGGACGCGGACCTGGCGCGCTATCGCACGCTGGCGACCAAGCAGGTCATCTCCGCGCAGCAGCTCGATGCGGCGGTAGCCGCCGCCCAGTCGGCGCACGCCAACCTCGATGCTGCGCAGCGCCAGGCATCGGCAGGCGGCAGTAATGTGACGGCGGCAGCCGCCAACGTCCGGGCAGCCGACGCCAAGCTGGCAGCGGCACAGACCGCAGTGGACAACGCCAGGTTGCAGCTCTCCTATACGGTGATCACATCGCCGGCCAGCGGTGTGGTGGCTCGGCGCAGCGTGGAGCCCGGTGAGCTGGTGCAGGTCGGACAGCAACTGATGGCGGTGGTCCCCGACACCGGGATCTGGGTGACGGCCAACCTCAAGGAAACCCAGCTGGAGAACGTGAGCCCGGGTGATTCAGCCGAATTCTCGGTGGATGCGTATCCCGGCATCACGTTCCATGGCGCGGTGCAGAGCCTGTCGCCCGCCACCGGCGCGCGCTTCGCGCTGCTGCCGCCGGACAACGCCACCGGCAACTTCACCAAGGTGGTCCAGCGGGTGCCGGTGCGCATCGCGGTGAACGACCCTGCGGCGGCGGACCATCCGCTGCGCCCTGGCATGAGCGTCGAAGTCACCATCACGACGCACTGACCCATGGCAACGCTCGCCCTGCCTGCCCGGCCCGCACCGAGGGACCGGGCAGAGGTCTTCCGCTATCGGTATATCATCGCGTTCGCGGTGGTGCTGGCCAGCATGCTCGAGCTGGTGGACACCAGCATCGTGAATGTGGCCATTCCCCACATGATGGGCAGTCTGGGCGCCACCCTCGAGGAGATCGCCTGGGTCAGCACCGGCTACATCGTGGCCAACGTGATCATCCTGCCGCTCACCGGCTGGCTCTCGGACCGGTTTGGCCGGCGGAATTACTACACCGGGTCGGTCATCCTCTTCACGGCGGCCTCGTTCCTCTGCGGAAACGCCCATTCACTCCAGTCGCTGGTCGGCGCCCGGGTACTGCAAGGCATCGGCGGTGGCGCCCTCATCTCCACGGCACAGGCCATCCTGTTCGATGTCTTTCCCCTGTACGAACGGGGCAAGGCCATGGCCATCTTCGGCATGGGCGTCATGGTCGGGCCCACGCTGGGCCCGACGCTGGGCGGCTGGATCACCGACAACTACTCCTGGCCCTGGATTTTTTACATCAACCTCCCGCTCGGCATCCTGGCCGCCATCATGACCTGGCGCTACGTCCCGGAGCCAGAGCATGCGGTTGACAACACCACGCCGGTGGACTGGCTTGGCCTGGTACTGCTCATTCTCGGCATCGGCGCACTGCAGGTGCTGCTCGAACGTGGAGAGGCGCACGACTGGTTCGATTCGCGCGAAATCATCGGGGAGACGGTGGTAGCGGGCGTGGCGATCGTCGCGTTCCTGTGGCACGAGTGGACCACGGCGCACCCGGTGGTCAACCTCCGCATCCTCAAGAACCGGCAGCTCTTTGCCGGGACCGCGTTCGGCCTGGTACTTGGCTTCGGGCTCTACGCCAGCGTCTTTGCGCTGCCGGTCTTCCTGCAGACCGATCTGGGCTATTCGGCGTGGGACACCGGGCTCGTGATTCTCCCGGGCGCCGTTGCGGCGGCCATCACCATGGCCGTGGCCGGGCGGCTGAGCGGCAAGGTGGACGCGCGCCTGCTCATTCTCGTCGGCGTGATGCTGTTCATGTATGCCATGTGGATGCACTATCACTTCACGCTGGACATCGGCATGGGCGATCTCTTCTGGCCCATGATCTTTCGCGGCGTGGGACTGGGCTTCATCTTCGTGCCGCTGTCTCAGCTGGCGGTGGCGGACCTGCAGTCGAGCCAGCTGGGCCAGGGCACGGGACTGTTCAATCTCTCGCGTCAGCTGGGTGGAAGCTTCGGCATCGCGGTGGCGGCCACACTGCTGACGCGGTTTACCGAGCAGGGCCGCGAAGCGCTGCGGAGCCACCTGGCCCTCGGCGAGCCGACGACCCGGAGCTGGCTGGGCGGCGTCACCGCCAGGATGCAGTCGCTGGGCGGCTCCGTCTCAGACGCCCACACCAGGGCGCTGGCATTGCTGGACGGTACGCTGCATCAGCAGGCGAGCGTGGTGGCATTCGAGAAGGTCTTCCTGACGATGGGCCTGGCGTTCATCGTTACCCTGCCGCTCCTGCTGCTGTTCCGGACCGGCAAGACGATGGGTGGGCCGCCGACGCATTGAGGGTCGCGAGTCGCGACCCACGACTCGCGACTCACGACTCCTGCATGAACGGATACCGGTAGTCCACCGGCGGCTCGAACGTCTCCTTGATGCTCCGGGGCGATACCCAGCGCATCAGGTTGAGGATGGAGCCGGCCTTGTCATCCGTGCCGCTCGCCCGCGCGCCACCAAAGGGCTGCTGGCCCACCACCGCGCCGGTCGGCTTGTCATTCACGTAGAAATTGCCGGCGGCATGCATCAGTGCCACCCGCGCCTCCTCCACCGCTCCGCGATCCTGGGCAAAGACCGACCCGGTGAGCGCATAGGGGCTGGTCGAGTCCACCAGTGCCAGGGTGTCGGTCCATTTCCGGTCGGGATAGACGTGGACCGTCAGCACCGGCCCGAAGACTTCCTCGCACATCATCCGATAGGACGGGTCCGTGGCTTCGACCAGCGTCGGCTGAATGAACCAGCCCTCGCTGTCATCCGCCCCGCCTCCCGAGAGAATGGTGACACCGTCATCCTTCTCTGCCTGCCGCAGATAACCGGAGATCTTCTTGAACGCCTTCTGGTCAATCACCGCACCCATGAAATTGCTGAAGTCGGCCACGTCGCCCATGGTGATGGTATCCATGAGCTCGAGCATCCGCCGCTTGACCCGGGGCCACAGCGACTTCGGGATATACGCCCGCGACGCCGCGCTGCACTTCTGTCCCTGATATTCAAAGGCGCCACGCACCAGCGCCACGCACAACGCATCCACGTCGGCGCTCGCGTGAGCCAGCACAAAATCCTTGCCGCCGGTCTCACCGACGAGGCGCGGATAGCTCCGATACCTGGCAATGTTCTCGCCCACGGTCCGGAAAAAACTCTGGAATACCGGCGTAGAGCCGGTGAAATGGATGCCGGCCAGATCGCGATGGGCCAGCAGTGCGCCGGAAATATCCGCCGCGGGTCCGGGCACGAAGTTGATCACCCCTGGCGGCAGCCCGCACTCCTGCAGCAGCCGGAAGAAGTGCCAGTTGCTGAGCACCGCCGTCGCCGCAGGCTTCCAGACCACGGTATTGCCGAGAATGGCGGGGGCGGTCGGCAGATTGCCGCCGATGGCCGTGAAGTTGAAGGGCGTAATGGCGTAGACAAATCCCTCGAGCGGGCGATACTCCATCCGGTTCCAGACGCCCCGCGAACTGGCCGGCTGCTCGGCATACAGCCGCTCAGCGAAATGCACATTGAAGCGGAGGAAATCAATCAGCTCGCAGGCGCTGTCAATCTCGGCCTGGAAGGCCGTCTTGCTCTGCCCCAGCATCGTCGCCGCGTTGAGCACCGGACGCCAGGCCCCGGCCAGCCGGTCCGCCGCCTTGAGGAACACCGCCGCGCGATCCTCGAATCGCCAGCTGGCCCAGTCCCTCTGCGCAGCAACCGCCGCGCGGGCCGCGTCATCCGCCAGCTTCCTGTCCGCCTTGTGCACCTGCGCCAGCAGGTGGGCGTGCTGGTGCGGGCTCCGCACCTCGGTCGTGGCCTTGCCGCGATGCTCCTTCCCTCCGATCACTACAGGGATATCGGCGACCTCGCTCGCCATGGTCTGGAGCGCGCGCTTGAGTGCGTCGCGTTCGGCGCTGCCTGGCGAGTAATTAAGGACTGGTTCGTTGTGAGGGACGGGAATATTCGGCACGCTGGACATGGAATTCCGCAGTGAGAGTTGGAGAGAGAATAATAGCAAGGTCGGCGGTCGACGGTCGACCGTCGACTGACGACTGACGGCCTGCCTACCGATACCCCCGCACCGCCGTCGCCTTGAACGACGCAAACACCGTCGTTCCGGGCGCGAGCCCGAGCGCGTGCGCACCGGCCGCGGTAATCTCTGCGATCAGCCGGGGTGATGATGCCACGGCGACGCGGAGGCGTTCGCCATGCGGAGGCTCCGGCACCAGCTCCTGGACCACGCCCGGAAATACGTTGCGCGCGCTCCCCTCGGGCGCCCCGGTGGACAACACGATCGCTGTGGGCGGCACCACGGCAAACACTTCACCGTCACCCCCGGGATCCACGACCACCAGCGTTCCACCTGCCACCGCCAGCTCGGCCAGCCCCGGCTCGGGCCGGGCCCGAATCGAGCCACGGAAGAAATTGGCGCCGAGGAAGGCCGCGACCGAGTGGGACCGGGGATGCAGCAGCAGGTCATCGCCGGTTCCCTGCTGCACGATGCTGCCCCCGTCCATCACCGCAATGGTACTGCCCAGCGCCAGTGCTTCCAGCGGATGATGTGTCACCAGCAGGGTAATTCCTTCCCGCTGGGCGATCACCGCGGCCAGCGTGGCGCGGAGGGCCATTCGACTTTCCGGGTCAAGCGCACTCAACGGTTCATCGAGCAGCAGCAGTGCCGGGTCAACAGCCAATGCCCGCGCGAGAGCCACCCGCTGGCGTTCACCGCCGGAGAGCGTGGTGACTCGCCGGTCGGCCAGGTGCGAGGCGCCGCATTGGAGCAGAAGGTCGTCAGTCGACGGTCGACGGTCGACCGTCGACCGTCGACCGAACTGCACATTCTCCCGCACGCTCAGATGCGGAAACAGCGCCGCGTCCTGCGGCACCCACCCGACCGATCGCTCCGACGGGCTGCGATGGACCTGCCGCGCCGTATCGGCCCAGACCTGATCGTTCACCCGGATGTGGCCCGCCGTGAGCGGATCCAGTCCTGCCAGCAGCCGGAGCACGCTGGTCTTGCCCGCGCCGCTGCCTCCGGCCAGCACCAGCGTCGTGCCGCGCGCCAGTGCCAGCCCGGCATCGAGCCGGAAGCCACCCCGCTGGCTACGGAGCTGTGCGTCCAGCATCAATCCGGCTGGGAAACGGGATCCAGCCGCGCACCGCCAGCAGGACACCGCCGGAAATGGCGAGGAGCAGCACGGCGACAGCCAGTGCCGCATCGAGATCCTGCTGCAGTGCCGCATACACGGCGAGGGGCATCGTCTGGGTCTTGCCCGGAAGGTTGCCGGCAAAGGTGATCGTCGCGCCGAACTCCCCCAGCCCGCGCGCCCACGCCATCACCGCACCAGCGAGCAGCGAAGGCGCGGCCAGCGGCAGGGCGATACGCCGGAACACTCCGAAGTCTGACGTGCCGAGCGTGGAGCCGATTTCGAGCAGCTGCGGGTCAATGCCCCGCAAGCCCGCCGCCGCCGCCAGCACAAAGAAAGGAAAACCCACGAATACCTGCGCAATGATGACGGCAGCAGGAGTGAACGGAAGGCTGAATCCCAGCGCCGTGAACGCGCCGCCCAGGAGACCCGCGCGCCCGAAGGCGAGCAGCAGGCCGAGCCCCGCCACCGTCGGCGGCAGCACGAGTGGCAGCACAAGAACCGCTTCGAACCATCGTGCCAACCGCGAGCGGGCCGTGAACAGCCACCACGAGACCGGCAGCCCGGCGATGACGACGATCAGGACCGCAGTGATGCTGGTGATCAGGCTCAATACCAGCGCCTCGCGGACCACCATGTTGGCCAGCTTGTTCAGCAGCACGGCCGGCCTCACGGCGAGCAGCATCGCCACGACCGGCAGCAGCATGAAGCCGGCGGCAAGGCCCGCCACGCCACCCGCGACGCCGCGCCAGCCCGGCCCTCGCCAGCTCATCTGGATGGCATCTCCCCGGGCAGCTCAAACCCATGATTCTGCAGAATGGCTCTGCCTCTGGGCGACCGGACCAGCTCGAGGAACGCAGTTGCGTCGGCCGAATCGGTCAGGGCGGTGGTGCGGGCGATGAGGTAGCCCGCGACGATATCGTCGGTGCCGGGAACCGGCAGCTCTCTGAACGTGCCGGAAGTGTCCTGCAGCAATTGCGCCCGGTAGATGATGGCAGCATCGGCTTCGCCCAGCCGGAGCTTGCTGGCCACCTCTGCGGCCGACAGCTCCTGCGATACCACGTTGCTCTCGACCCGTGAAGCGAAGTCCGTTCCATAGCCGGGAATCCCCGCCAGCCGGTCGAGCAGCCGCCGTGAGTAGCGCCCCAGCGGAACCTCGGGGCCGGCCAGCACCACCTTGGTGCCGGGCGAGGCCAGATTAACCGGTTGGCGCAGGAAGGAACTCACGTCCGGGCGAGTGGAGACCACCAGCGCCAGGCTGGATTGGGCAAAGAGCTCCGAGGCGTGGACCAGTCCCTTCTGCTGCGCGACCGTCATCCACTGCTCGTCAGCGGTGGCGAGGAGGTCGGCGGAGCCACCCAGCTCGAGCTGCGACACCAGCGAGGAGGAGGCGCCGCCATTGAGCCGGATCACGAGCCCGCTGTCGCGGGCGTGCAGGGTATCGGCCAGGTCCTGGAACGCCGGGACCAGCGATGAAGCCACGAAGATGCGGAGCTCCCGGCCATCTGGCCCCCCACGGCTCTCGCCGCGGCGGCAGGCCGGAATCAGCAGGACCAGGAACAGCAGGTGCGAGGGACGCATTCGAATCATGGGCTCCAAGGCTGCGGGCCGCCAGCAGGGGCGCACGGCCGTGCGCCCCTACTGGCGGCAACCGCCGTCCCCAAGCTAACATCTACGCGACTCATGAACCGGGAATTTCAATGAATCGTGCTCTCCTGCCGCTCGCGCTCATGGCCCTGCTCGCCGCCTGCCCCACCTACGACGAGTACCCCAAGTTGAGTGATCAGAGCGGACTCGTGGATGCCGACACCTATGCCCGATACGGCAAGGAACAGGCTCAGGCCATGGCGATCGCCCGGGAGTATGGGCACTTCCATCAGGGCGAGACCCGGACGGATCTCCAGGCGGCGGCGGAAAGCACGGTGGCGTACGCGCACACCCTGCCGGATGTCGTGAATATCACCGCCGATTCGCTCGGGCACCGGATGACCATCCAGTTCCGGTCCGGATGGCGCACGATGGTCAATCCCATCAACGATGGCAAGCGCGGCAGCGACACTCCCAACCTGCCGGGAGCCACCACCTCGGCCCGATAATGCCGGATTCGGGCATAGTCGAGGTCCGGACCGCGGTGGCCACCCGGCATGATGCCGACCGCCTGACCCGGGAAGCGGTGGCCGCGCGACTCGCCGCCTGCGCCCACGTCTCCGGCCCGGTGACCAGTCATTACCACTGGAAGGGCACGCTCGAAACCGCGGAGGAATGGCGCTGCTCCTTCAAGACGACCCGGAGTCGCTGGCCCGACCTCGCACGCTACCTGCGCGAGCGCCATCCGTATGAATTGCCGGAGATCATCATGCTGCCGCTCGCCGGCAGCGATGCATACATCGGCTGGGTCACGGACGAGGTGGCGGGCTAGCGCAAGACGGAAGGGTCGACGGTCGACGGTCGTCGGTCGTCAGTCGACCCTGGACCCTAGACCGTCGACCGTTGACCGCTGACCATCGACCGCCCCGGGGCGTCCCATGCATTCTCCCGCCACACCTGAACTGCTCTATCTGCTCTCGGGCGACTGCTCTCGGGCGACGAGGAAGACTTCCTCGAGGCCTGTGCCGATCTGCGCCCCGCCGACATCGCCGAGGCGCTGAATGAGCTGCCGGAAGAAGCCGCCGTCCGGATTGTGGCCGCCCTGCCGTTCCATCGCGCGGTGGAAGTATTCGACGAACCGGAGCTGGAGCGCCGGGGCGACATCTTTGCCAAGCTGGCGCAGGAAAAAGCGGTGGCGCTGCTGGACGCGATGTCCGCCGACCAGCAGGTGGAGATCTTCCGTGAACTGGACGACACCGCTCGCGGCCGTCTGGAGCACGTGCTCGCGGCGCCCACCCGTGACGCCCTCAAGCTGCTCCTCAAGTATCCCGAGACCACCGCTGGCGGCATCATGACCACCGAATTCGTTTCGGTGCCGTCAGGCTGGACCGTGCGCCGGGTGCTGGACCACATCCACGCGGTGGGCGAAGCCAAGGAAACCGTATACGCCATCTACATCCTGGACGACCGCCAGCGGCTGGCACATGTGGTCTCCCTGCGCCAGCTCATAACCGCGGAACCGGAGATTCCGGTGCTCAGTGTCGGCGAGCGGCGCAAGCCGGTCACCTGCGGACCCTACACCGACCGGGAGGATGTGGGCCGGCTGATTTCCAAGTACAATCTGCTTGCCATTCCCGTGCTGGATGATGCGCACCGGGTGCTCGGCATCGTCACGGTGGACGATATCATTGACGCCCTGGTCACCGAACAGACCGAGGACGTGCAGAAATTCGGCGGCATGGAGGCGCTGGACCAGCCCTACATGCAGATTGGCCTCGGCTCGATGATCCGGAAGCGGGCCGGCTGGCTCAGCGCCCTGTTCCTCGGAGAAATGCTGACGGCCACCGCCATGGGGCACTTCGAGGACGAGATCAGTCGCGCGGTGGTGCTGGCGCTGTTCGTGCCGCTCATCATCAGTTCGGGCGGGAACAGCGGCTCGCAGGCCACGTCGCTCATCATCCGCGCCCTGGCCCTGCGCGAGGTGGAGGTGCGCGACTGGTGGCGGGTGGCCGTGCGGGAGCTTCCCGCCGGGCTCGCCCTCGGCGCCATCCTGGGCTCTATCGGGCTGGCGCGCATCCTGTTGTGGCAGTACTTCGGGCTGTACAATTACGGTTCGCACTACATGCTCGTGGGCCTCACCGTCTCGATCGCCCTGCTCGGCGTGGTACTCTTCGGATCGCTGGTGGGCTCGATGCTGCCGTTTGCCCTCCGGCGCGTGGGATTCGACCCGGCCAGCGCGTCGGCGCCATTTGTCGCCACGCTGGTGGACGTAACCGGACTCGTGATCTACTTCACCGTGGCGTCACTGATACTGAGCGGGACGCTCCTGTGACGCCCAACCGGAGGATCGCATGACCAGCCCTGCCGCAGCGCCCGCACCGCAACCCGGCATCATGGACTGCGCCGAGATCTATTACGCGCCGGCGGATGTCTTTGAACGACGCCGCCTGGGCCAGTTCGGGATTCCGCTGCTCATCTTCATCATCGTGACGCTGGTGATCTTCTTCGCCACCCGGAACCTGGTCCAGCCACTCATGGACATGGACTTCAACCGGGGCATGGCCAAGGCGATGGCGAAGAATCCCCAGTTCACGCAGGACATGGCGAACGCCGCCCACGCCAACTACATGAAGTTTGCGCCGATCGGCGTCGTCTTCTTCGCGACCATCGCCCCGCTGCTGGTCGGTCTTGTCGTCTGGATCGTCGCCAAGCTGTCCGGTGCCGCGCTGGGCTTCAAGCAGGGCATGACGGTGGGCGTCTTTTCCATGTTCCCGGTCATCGTCGAACAGATCGGCAACGCGGCGCAGATGGCCATGAACGGCGGTGATGTCATCTCCAAGTACGACGTGAGCGTGGGCCCGGCCCGCTTCATGAGCGGCGCATCCGAGGTGGCGCGCGCGGCCGTGGGGCACCTTGACCTCTGGACCATCTGGATGGCGTTCGTGATCTATGTGGGCGTGAAGGTAATCGGCAAGACGTCGAAGCAGGCCGCGGCGATCGTCGCGATCGTCTGCTGGGTGCTGGGCGCGCTCCCCGCACTGTTCGGCGCCATCTGGGCGAGTTGAGGAGCATC
>Ga0207707_10002843_pt1 | contig 15451 bp, 16 predicted proteins | sample KBSC83BmetaG_FD_184336 | JGI IMG/M metagenome (GOLD analysis project Ga0207707, IMG submission 184336) | Corn rhizosphere microbial communities from Kellogg Biological Station, Michigan, USA - KBS C8-3B metaG (SPAdes) (version 2) | ecosystem: Host-associated > Plants > Roots > Rhizosphere ...
GGAAAGCGGCGCTTACACCGGCGAGATCAGCGCGCCGATGCTGGTCGAGACCGGCTGCGCGTTTGTGATTCTCGGCCACTCGGAGCGGCGTCACGTGCTGCGCGAGAGCCACGAGATGATCGCTCGCAAGATCGCGCCGGTCACCGCGCGCGGCATGCGCGCGATCCTCTGCGTCGGCGAAACGCTGGAGGAACGCCGGCAGAAATTGACCAGCCGCGTGATTACCCGACAGCTGCGCTCCGCGTTGAAGGGATCGGCGAAAGATGTTATAGACAATCTCGAAATTGCCTATGAGCCGGTTTGGGCGATCGGCACCGGACAAAATGCCAGCGCGGCGCAGGTCCGCGAAGTTCACATTCGAATTCGACGGTTTCTGACAACCACTTTCGGCGAAACAGCAGGTAAGCGAATTCGGATTCTTTACGGCGGCAGTGTGAAACCGGAGAATGCAGAAGAGCTGGCGCAGATCGACGAAGTGAACGGTTTATTGGTCGGCGGCGCGAGTTTGAAAGCCGAATCGTTTTTGCCGATCATCGCGGCCTTCAGAAATAATTAATCCATATGATCATTGCCATCACCATTCTTCATGTCATCGTCAGCATCGGCTTGATTCTGGTCGTTTTGCTTCAAACCGGCAAAGGCGCGGAAGTCGGCGCGGTATTCGGCGGCTCCAGCGCCACGATTTTCGGCAGCAGCGGCGCGGGAAATTTCTTGACCCGACTAACGACGGGGATGGCCGTGGTTTTCATGATCACCTGTCTCACACTGGGCTATTTCGCAGGCAAAAAACCGACGGAAACGATCTTCGATAATCGCGCGCCGGCCGCGCAGCCTGGCGCGGCTACGCCCCAGGCTGCGCCGGCTCAACCGCAAACCGCGCCCGAAGGCGGCAGCGCGCAACCCAGCGCTCCAGCCGCGCCGGCGGACGCCAAATCGAAGACTCCATAAAAACGCGAGGGTGGCGGAATCGGCAGACGCGCTAGTTTGAGGGGCTAGTGCCGGAAACGGCGTGCGGGTTCAAATCCCGCTCCTCGCACCACATATTTCAACCACTAACGGTATGTCATTGAGGGCGCCTGCTTAGGCGCTCGCTTTTTTTGGGAACGGCGAGGGAACAATTCGCAAACGTTTTGCTCAAAAGCTTCGCGATTCGCTGATCGCTCAGGTTTACATAGGGGGCCGGCAATTCCGCGGAGCTTCTTGCGGAGAACATATGGATCGCGCACAAATTTTCCGCTTGTTTTTTCGTTGCTGTGCTTTAGCTTTACAGGCGGTCTCTTGATTGGTTAATTATTACAGCTTTGTTTTCTCCCCTTTGTCATCGCTTCCGCCCATATCCATCGCCAACTCGCAAGCTGCTGCAGATCGCCGTCGCCAGTGCTCCGCTGCTGAGTTAACCACCATTGTGGCGACTCAGGCGCACGAGTTGCGAACCAATCGCATACGTCATGACACTGTCCTCCGCTTTGGCTTCGTCGAGCCGCTCGCGTAGATCCTTAGGGTTCGATCGGCATCTTGGGAAGCTGGCCCGGAGGAAATTTTCTTTCGCAATCTCCGGCGGATCATCGCGCGAAAGCTGGCCGAGTTGGCGCGCCAATGCCTCCGTCTGCTTTTCTAAAAATCCGACCCTGGTGTCGGCGTATCGTCCGGCATGGGACGAGGCATATGCCAAAACCGGTTATAAGTGGCAAGCGTGACAATATTTGCGCAATCGACTCTTATCCGATATGGTCCGGCGAAAATAAATCGGCCGGTGCCCAGGCGCATTAGAGGAGACGTCGATTGGATTCAAGCGCGCCCTTGTCCTTCTTCTTGTTGTTTCATTTGTGACCGCAGGATTTCCTAGCCGGACTCGCGCAGCGGAGCCCAACAATGCCGCGGGAGCGGAAGCGTTCATCAACTCGCTTCTTCGCGATCCGGAGGTGCAACAATTGCTTCAGGCGGTCGCTAATGGAATTTCCCCGTCGACCAAGGAACAGCTTGAGCAGGCCGCCCAACTCGCCGTCAGCGGAGCAACCCCTGAGGAGCCGCGCGAGCAGTTCCGCCTCATTGTGAGCAGTCTTCCCGAACCAACCCAAGCAGACATTGACGAGCTCGTTTTCCGCTTATTTTCTGTTGCAGGGATCGGGTTAATGGCTGGAGCGATCGCGAAGTTTAAACAGCACAAAAACAATCCGCAGCAGGTTCACGCCCGCAACGCAGTTGCGCAGCTCTTTCATCGCGGCCGCCTTGATCTCTATTCCGAGCATTTTTTCTACGGGTGGTGGAACACTCTTTGGTTCAGACTCCGACTGCAACACCTGCGTAGTTCCATGACTCCCATGCTAGAGATTTTCGACTACGTCCTTCTCATCCTCGTCGGGCTTTGCGCCTTCACGGTGATCGTTATTCTTTCGCTCGGAAAACCGCCACGCAACCCCGTAATTACACCCAAGAAAACGAAACACGGAAACAGAGACTTGGCCAAGCGAACGTAAACTGGCTAACTTCGCTAGGAACACCTCTTGAACAATTTCCAGCCGAAATAGTCCACTTCCCGCTTTCATCTCTGCAATTTTCTACACTCTCTTTTGTTGAGAATCTCAAATAAAAAGGTAGCGACCTATCGCTAAGCCGCCGTTCTTCTTTCTGCTATCGTGTTTTCGCTGCCTAGTTTGAGAAGCTGGTGATGGAAGCGGCGTGCAGCTTTAAATGCCCATCCTCGCACCACAACACTCCAGTTCGTTGCAAGATTGATCCAATGCGATCGTCGGCCTTTGACAAGATTGGATCAATCGCGCGCTTGAACTTTCAAGCGAGAGGCAAATTCGAGGCCGGGGGACCGGCTTGCTGAATAGGAATCCTTGATATGCGTCGCAACCGCGTTCGCGGCAGAATATCAATTGGCGTTCGGCCTTGATCCCTTTCATCACCACCCGCAAATTCAGGCTGTGAGCCATCAATATGATTGAGGTGACGATCGGCGCGTTGTCACTTTCAGAGCGAATCCCTACGATGAATAAGCGATCGAAACAACTGCCACTGGACGAACTCAGGATCGAATAGCTGAGCGAAGAATGGCCTGTGCCGAAGTCGTCCACCGACAACTTGATGCCCATCTTCTTGATCGCATGCAGCGTGTCGAGGTTCTCCTGAGCATTTTCCATGATGGCATTTTCGGTGATCTTCAGTGTGGAAAATCGTGGATCGAGCCCGCTATCATTCAGCGTGTAACGCTGGATGTCCAGAAACGCGCTGTCACGGAATTGCCGCGCCGACACGTTGACAGCCACTCGAACATTCGGCAGCCTGGCAGATTGCCAGGCTTTGTTCTGCCTGCACGCCGCGCGCAGAACCCGTGCTCCGAAACTCGACAATCTGCCGTTTTCTTCGGCCAGCGGGATAAATTCCACCGGCGAGACTCCCAACGAAAGCACTTCGGGCGCGAGGTCCGGCGAAGCGCGGTTGGTCTACAGCACCCTGAAACTCACGCGTGAGGAAAAACGCTACGAACGCAATTGGATCGCCCTCGCGGATCTCCAGGAGGCACAAACCGAAAAACAACTGGCCGCAATGGCCCTCGCCAACGCGCTCGACAACCAGCGCGTCGACGGGTTAAAGCTCGAGCGCGCCAACGTGGCGTTGTCCAGGAACATCATTCGCAGTCCGGTCAACGGAGTGGTCGTCGATCGGTTCCTTCGGCCGGTGCATTCGTTTCAGGACAATTCAAAAATGATTCGCCCATCGTGAAGATCGCCCAGATCGATCCGCTGCGCATGGAAGTTCTGGCGCCCGCCCATGCGGGATAAAATTTCTATCGGCACGCCGGCTAGACTTCGCCTTGAGGCGCCGGCCAATTCCGCACACGATGTAAGGGTGTCGATGGTAGACAGAGTTGTCGATGCCGCGAGCAGCACGTTTCGCATCCGCCTGACCTTGCCGAACCTGAACCACCGGATCCTCGATAAAACCGCTAGCCAGGATTCACTGCAGTCGAAAAATTGATCTCGCGAGCAGTGACTTTTTATACTCCGGGGGCGTGCAAAACTGTTTTGGGGTGCCATTTTTGTCGCCTCAAGTTCGAAACTGTCGATTTTTGACCCACGGAGCTCCACCAAAGATACGCGGGCTCGTCGAAACTGCTGTTAGTTTGGTCGGTTATGAACCGTCAAGTTAATGGCATATGCCTTGCTGATTTATCCGACACCTTGGGAGTGAACATGTCCATAAAGAAAACCGACTCGACGATAAAACTTCTCACCCTCGCGGAAGCCGCGAGCATTCTGAAAATTTCCAAAAGGACGCTGCACCGGATGATTCAAAACCGTCAAATCCCGGCTTTTAAAGTCGGCGGCCAATGGCGCATTCTCGAAAGCCGCTTTCAGGAATGGGTGCAGGAGGAAGAGAATACGGCGCCCAAGGCAGGATAATTCCAAATTTTTTCGCACTGCAAACTAACCAACCCGGCGGCCGCGGTCGTTCAATCGATAGCGTAAGAATCCAGTTTCAGCCCGCGGGCAGCTCGACAGTGAACTCGGCGCCCCGCCCCACCGTGCTGTTTACGCTGATTTTGCCGCCAAGAAGCTCGGTAAAGGCCCGCACAATATAGAGTCCCATGCCGATGCCGCTCTGGGTTCCCGTCCGAGCGGATTCGACCTGCCAGAATTTATCGAAAACAAACGGCAGTTCCTCCGGTGCGATGCCGATTCCCGTGTCGGCCACCGCAAAGGCCATTTTGGCCTGCTCGCGATCGTGGCGCGCGCTCACGCGAATTTCGCCCTGGTCGGTGAACTTCACCGCATTGTGAATCAGATTCATCAAGATGATTTTCAATTTCCCCGGATCGGACCGCACCACCGGCATCGGCGCGGGGTAATCCCAGATCAGAGTTACTTTGGAATTCCGCGTCACGCCTTCGCAGTTCTGCCTCAGCTCGTCGAGAAATTCCGAGAGAACCAGTTCCTCGCGCTCTACGGCTGCTGCGCCGGTTTCGACGCTCGCCGATTCCAAGATAACGTTGACGATATTTTCCAACTGCTGGGTCTGGCGCAGCACTTTCACCAGCGCGTCTTCCTGAGCCGGATTGATTTCGCCCAGAGCCGAATGTTTCAGCGCCTGGGTATAACTGGCGATGACCGTGAGCGGGGTTTTGAGCTCGTGGGAGAGAATATTCAGCAGCTCGGACTTCGCCTGGCTCCGTTGCGCGGCGCGCGCGGCGAGCGTGCGGCGGGTTCGCACCCAGTGCGAGAAATGGCCGTAATACAAACCGATGGTGAGCAGGAAAACCACCTGCATGAAGCCGGCAGGATTGTATTCGGTCGCTTGGAAGAAAAAACCCGCGTAAATCAACGGCGCGAGCAGCGCCACCATCGCCACCCAGCGCGGGTTTTCGAAAATCGAGCAGATGACGACGAGAAGCACGCAGGCAAGATAGAAATGCGGTTCGATACCGCCGTTGGCGAGCAAGGCGCCCAGCAGCGCCAGCGAATCGAGCGCGATCAGACCGGCGTTGAACCTGAGGCTCCGAAATGCCGTCTCGCCGATAAAGTACAGCCCCAGGTTCGAAGCAACATAGGAGAAAGCAAATAGATACAGGAGTAGTGCGTACCACGCCGGCCGGGCCCGCATCAGCACCAGAGCGCAGCCGATCAGCACCACCGGCCAGCGAATCAGAATGAGATTGGCTTTGGTGGCGAATCCGGAGGGTCGGAGTGCAGCGTCAGCCGAAAACGCCGCATCTTGATCGGGGAGATGTTTCATCGCGAGTTTTACGAACCGATCGGGCGGCGCCGCTGTTTGGCACGGCACTCAAGGGGATTTTCCAGCGCATGGCTTTTAGCGCGCTGACTTAAAGCCGTAGGATTCCCAGCTCCTCAGCACCCGTTCTTGTATATCGGCAGGCCAGAGATTTTCAAAAGTGGCTTTTTCCGGAATGCTTTCCCGCGGCCAGTCCTTCGGCCAGGTGCAGTCGAAGATGACCCCGGCCGCGTCACCGATCAAACGCTCCTTCGGCGGCAAAAACGGCAGAAGCACAGGAAATCCGGGAATGTGCGGCACATGATGAATGCCGTTCACCGGATGGCATTTGGTCGTGATCGCGTGCAACACTTCATCCATGTTGGTGGGATCCACGTCGGGCTCGACGATCACCATGTAATAAACGAACAGTCCCGGCTTGGTCGCCCAGACTGCGTGAGCAACGCGCCGGGCGAAATTCACGAAAGGCACTTCCGTCGACACCACGCACATATGCCCAACACCGAAGGGCGGGCAAAATACCGCCTTGACGGGTAGGCCGAGCTTGATCAACTCCGCGTAGATTTCCGCGCCCTTGATGAGCGCTGTGGCCGACTGCCCCTCGTGCACCGGCATTCCCATGTTTGAAAACGGCAGGATGGGATTGTTGCGATAGGTGATCGCTTTGATCTTGAGCACCGGTTTCGGCGAAGACTTGCCGGCTTCGTAACCCATGTATTCGCCGAAAGGTCCTTCGACCCGGCGCTCGTGCGGCAGCACTTCGCCTTCGATGATGATTTCCGCCGAGGCCGGCACTTCGAGATCGACGGTCTCGCACTTGACCAGCGGTATCGGCGCGCCCTGAAGCGCGCCGGCGATTTCCACTTCATTGACGTAGGGCGGCAGCATCACGCAGCTCACCAGCGGAATCACCGGCTGCCCGCCGATCGCCACGGCGATCGGCATTGGTTTATTCATCGCCTCGTATTTTTGGTACATCTGACCGATGTGCTGCTGCATGGGGAACAAGCAACCGAGCGTATTGCGGTCATGCACCATCAGCCGATACATGCCCCAGTTCACCCAGGAGCTGTCGGGATCTTTCGTAATCACCGTGTGCCAGGTGCCGATGTAACGGCCGCCGTCACCGCCGTGAATCAAAGGAATCGGAAACTTGAGCACGTCGACGGCATCACCGAGATCGATGTTTTCCTTGCACGGCGCGCTGTGGGCGCGAACCGGAGGAATCGGTTTTTCTTTTCTCTTCAAATAGGTCGCCATGATCTCTTTCGCCGATGAAGTCGGCGGCATGTGCATGGCGAGCGCGGTGCGCGCGAACATGCCGTGGCCGGGGTATTTGCTGGTGCCGAGCGGCGCTCCAAGCGCGCGAAAGCCTTTCGGATACCCTTTCACATTTTCAAACAGCGCCGCCGGCGCGCCGAGATCGTAGACCCGCCGCGTGATCGCGCCCATTTCCAGGTTCCAATCGACTTCGGCGTCGATGCGCTGCACTTCGCGATATTCTTCGAGAATGTCGAGATAATCCCGCAGATCGTCAATTTGCATGCGAAAAACTCCGCAAACTTAAACTAGGATTTTAGCTTCGAGGATCGGATCGTTAATATTTTATAGCAGACCTAACTGACCGAAGGCAAAACAAACAAATAGGGACCATACCGGCGGCGTTCACATTCGTAAAAAATGTAGACAAAGATTACATGGTGCTTTATAGTTCGGGGCTTGTAAGCTATCGACCAAAGGGGGGAAACAATGGCAGAAATTAACAGACCAAACGGCTTGCCGGCGGATTTGGGCGCCTACCTCGGGCCCGGCACGAAGATCAACGGCAAATTGCAGTTCGATGGCCAGGCGACGATCGATGGCGAAGTCGAAGGCGAGATCATCGCGCAAGCTCACGTCACCGTGGGACAGCAGGCGACGGTCAAAGGAAAAATTTCCGCCGCTTCGATTCTGGTCCAAGGTAAAGTGATGGCCGACGTCCAGGCCGAAAAGAAACTCGAAGTGCAGCCGCCCGGTTCCGTGATCGGCGACGTGACTACCCAGAGCTTGGTGATCGGCGATGGCGCCGTACTGGAAGGCCACGTGTCCATGAAAAAAACCGAAGGACGCGTGCTGCCGATTCGCCAGGAAATGAAGAAAGAAACCGCCGCTTCCTGATCCGGTTTAATCGACGCACAGCGGAACGAACCGCCGATCTTTGACCTGAATCAAGCCGCGCGCCGTAATGCGCAGCGCGGGCAGAGTCACGAAGGGCAAAAAACTCAGCGCAAAAATGGGCTTGTCGAAAGACGAGCCCATTTCTTTTAGACGGTTTTGAATGCGCCGCAGGCCGCGTCCGACATCCTTCCACGGCAACAGCGAAAATATTCCGCCGCAGGGAAAATCGATCCGCTCCAAAACGGCGCCGCGGTTCACGATCGCAATGCCGCCGCCCGCTTCGAGCAGCGCCTGGGCGCAGCGCGCCATGTCCGCATCGTTGCTGCCTGCGATCAGCAGCGTGTTTTCATCGAGATTCGCCGTCAGACCGACCGCACCGACTCGCGCGCCGAAACCCTTGAGAAAACCGAAAGCGACTTCGGCCGAACCGTGATGGCGGTCGAACATCGCGACTTTGAGAAGATCCCGCGCGACGTCGGCTTCGATGAAACCGCCGGCGGCGTCGAATTGCTCGATTCGTTCAGCGGTGATGGTCTGGTTCACCAGTTCCATCACACGCGCCCGTGGCGAGCGCGCAGGCGCCCTGATCTTGAACGTGTCGGGCGAAATCGTCGTACTCAGCCGCAAGGAAAACATCGTGTCGCCCGGCAGATCCATCGGCTGCTCGGTAATCGTCGAAGCGCCGTTGCGCGCAGCGAGCTTGCCGCCGATCCAGACTTCGCGGACGCGGCAGTTTTCGAGATCGTCGAGGAGCGCGAAGTCCGCGTGCCGTCCCGGCGCGATGCCGCCGATCTCCTGTTCGAGGCCGGAATAGGCCGCCGGATTCAACGTCACGGATTGAATCGCCTGAAGCGGCGTCATGCCCAAAGAGATTGCGCGCCGCACCACGTGGTCCATGTGTCCGCGCTCTTCGACATCGTCCGGCGACATGCTGTCGGTGACCAGAATCACGCGTTGCAGACTCACGTCCGAAGCCAGGAGCGCCGGCAGAGTCTCGGCCAAATCCTGCCGCAGCGAACCTTCCCGCAACATGGTCCAGTAGCCGAGACGCAAACGTTCCAGCGCATCTTCGAAGCGAATCGGCTCATGGCAGGACGAAATTCCCGCCGCGGCCACTGCGCACAATTTCCGATCGCGGGCGCCCGCGGTGTGGCCGTGAATGATTTGTTTGTTGGCGTGCGCCATTTCGTGCTGATTGAGAATTTCTTCGTCGCCCTGGGTGAGCCGGAGCCACGAGACGACCTCGCCCATGCCGAGCACGCGCGGGTCCGCCAGAGCTTCGGCGATCTCCGCATCGGTGAATGTCGCGCAAGCGCATAACCGTGGATCCTGCGGCGCAGCCATCGAAACCAGGGTGTAGACGCGCAGCGGATGGCGCGCGACTTCGTCGAGAAACAAATCGTGGCCCCGTCGCCCGAACACAGTGGAAAGCTCATCGCAGGAGGCGACCAGCGCAGTGGTGCCGCGCGGAACGAAGGACTGGAGATTTTCGAAGGGCCGCGCGTAGTGACCGATGTGCGTGTGGCCGTCGATAAAACCCGGCGCGATGTAGGCCCCTGCGGCGTCGACGATCTCGGTGTGCGCGCCGCGATTGCGCTCGGCGCTCGGGCCGACGTAACAAATACGACCGTCGATTACGGCGATTTCGACGCCGGTGAGAATTTCGCCGGAATAGACATTGATGAGTTTTCCGCCGGTGACAATGAGATCGGCTTCGAGCTCACCCAATGCGCCGCCGATCAGTCTTCGCAACTCTTCCTTGATCCGGGCCATGGGTCTCTATGTGGCACAAAGGCGCGGCGGTTGCCAGGATCGAACACCCACGAGGAATCTAATCTTCCCGGGCAACTGGCATCAAAGGATCGTGACGGCTATATTGATTCCAACTCTCATGAATCGCATCGCTGGAGCGCGGAAATTTTTTCTCATCGCCGTCCTGATCGCAGGCTGCATCGGCTGCGATCAGGCAACCAAATGGATCGCCAAGCAGTACCTCGGCCCCGGAGACCTTATCTCCTTCGCGGGAGACTTTTTCCGCCTGCAATACGCCGAGAACACCGGCGCTTTTTTGAGCCTCGGTGCTTCGCTCCCGGATGCCTGGCGGCAGTTCGCCTTCACCATTCTCGTCGGACTGTTTCTCGCGGCCTTGCTTCTATACACCATTTTCAGCGCCACGCTGGCGCCGAGCCAGGTATTTTCGCTCTCGCTTCTGTGCGGCGGCGGGCTCAGCAATCTCATCGACCGGATCGCCTACGACGGCCGCGTGGTCGATTTTCTCAACGTCGGCATCGGCCCGCTCCGCACCGGTATTTTCAACGTCGCTGACATGGCGATCACCGCCGCAGCCATCCTGCTCGCAGTTGACGCGCTGCGCCAGCCGGCGGCGAAGACCGCCGTGCCGGAAAGTCGCAAGATCGACGGCTAGAACACCCGCGGAGAAATTGCATGGCATGGACGTATTTGCTTATCGCCGGCCTGCTCGAAGTATTCTGGGCCGTGAGCCTCAAATACACCGAGGGATTTTCCAAACTCTGGCCAAGTCTCATGACCGGCGCCGGCATGATCGCGAGTTTTTATTTTCTCGCGCAGGCGCTGAAATCGATTCCGCTCGGCACCGGCTATGCGGTCTGGACCGGCATCGGCGCGGTCGGTACGGCGTTCCTCGGCGTCGCACTCTTTTCGGAATCAGCGAGCCTGCCCAGACTCGGCTGCATCGGCCTGATCGTCGCGGGCATCATCGGGCTAAAAATTATTTCGCATTGAGCCGACCCGCCGGCGCGTTGCGAGCCAACTGACGCCGTGATATGCGAGAAAAAAAGCGCGCGCGATCTGAATCGAAAGCGGAGGAACGCCCATGACGGCCGACGAAACCGCCAACCTCGCCGTTCTCAAAAACGCTTACCAGATGTGGCACGACAGCAAAGGCGGCAGCGTCCGCCACTGGCTGGACATCATGACCGACGACGTGAACTTTCGCTCCCTGGCCGAAGGGACTCGCCCGATGGAATTCACCCGCGCTTCGAAGTCCAAAGACGAGGTCGAAGGCTACTTTGCCGGCCTCGCCGCCGACTGGGAAATGATTCATTATCGGATCGACAATTACATCGCCCAGGGCGACCGAGTCGTCGCGCTCGCTTATTGTTCGTTTCGCCACAAACGAACCGGTAAGGTGCTCGAAACGCCCAAGGCGGACTTTCACAGATTCCGCGGCGGAAAAATCTGCGAGTTTTTTGAATTCTACGACACGGCGCAGGCGCTCGCGGCGGCGACAAAGTAGCCGCGCGCCGAATGCCACGTCTTTTGAAAGGAAATTTTCATGATCATCGATTGTCATGCCCATCTGGTGCCGCGAAGCTGGCGTCATCCGAAATCACCCAATTCGATCTTCGATCTCGACGGTTTGTTCCAGCAGCAGGACGAAGCCGGCGTGGATATCACGGTTTTTGGCAACAACTGGATTCGCTCGCCGGAGGGCTATGATTCGCTGAAAGTCGTTCAGGAGTTCAATCGGCATGCGGCCGAGCTGACGGCCAAATATCCCAAGCGCCTCCTCGGCCTCGCTTGCTCGGTACCTTACGATAGCGACAAGATCCTCAAAGAAACCGAACGAGCGATTCGCGAAGACAAGCTCAAAGGCATTATGATCGGCACCAGCACCGACGGCGAGTATCTCGATTCGCCGCGTGCCACGCCGTTTTTCGAGCTGGTGAGCGATCTCGACGTGCCGCTGTTCGTCCACCCGCCCAAGTTCACCATCGGCAACGACAAGATGGAAATATTCCGCCTGCCGGAAATGCTCGGCCGCCCTTTCGACACGACGTTGGCGCTCACGCGATTTATTTTCAGCGGCGGCTTCGAGAAATTTCCCAAGCTCAAAATGATCTGTGCTCACGTCGGCGGCGCCCTGCCGATGCTGCCGGGACGCTTGGGCGTCGGTTACGAGCTGAGAAAAGACATGAGCTTCGGGCCGTGGGAGCCCGACGTGATGACTCGCCCCCCGGCCAGCTACATGAAGCAGCTTTACTTCGACACGGTCTGCTATCACCCGCCGGCGGTTCAGTGCGCCATTGACACCGTCGGCGCCGATCACGTGGTTTTCGGCAGCGATTCACCGCCGGTGCCGTTGCCCCTCGCGCGCGCGGTGGACACGGTCAAACAACTGAAAGTTTCAGAAGAGGACAAACAGAAGATCTTCGGTGGCAACGCCGCGAAACTGCTCGGCCTCGCCGGTTGAAGGTTTCGCGCTCGCAACCGAACACGCTGCCAGGGCATCTAAACCGCGTGTGGAGGTTTTTCGATGGCACGACAACTGGGCCCCGGCGACCCGTTTCCCAACTACACGATTTCGACTGCGAGCGGCGCGACGCTGAATCTTCCCGGCGATCTCACCGGAGAATACGCGGTCATTATTTTTTATCGCGGCATCTGGTGACCCTATTGCGTTCGGCAGGTTGCCGACTACCAGGCGCATCTCGAAGAGTTCAAACAGGAGAACGCCGATATCGTCGCCCTTTCTGTGGATCCGCCCGACAAAGCCCGCGAGATGGTCGAGCGCACCGGCGCAAGATTTCCGATCGGCTACGGCTTGAAAGTGCCGGAGGATGCCGACAAAGTCGGCGCCTATTGGGAAACGCGCCGCGGCATCATTCACGCGACCGGCTTTACCCTCGGACCCGAACGAAAAATTCTCCAGGCATGCTTTGCCACCGGCCCGATCGGCCGAATCGAGGCGGTCGACGCGCTGAGTTCGATTCGGGGCACCAAAAGAAGAAAAGCCCAAGGCGGGTAAAAATTTCCGGACCGTAGGGGCGACCGGCGGTCGCCCGTCCTCGACGCCGCCGCGAAAAATTGCGCGGACTACATCAATCTAAAATCCCGCGCCGACGACTTCGCCGATTATTTTTAGCGCCCGCTCGATATCGCTCCGATCCACGTCTAGGTGCGTCACCATGCGCACGCGGCGCGCGTCCACCGCGCCGCCGAGCACTTTGCGCTCGGTCAGTCTTTGCAGGAATTGGTTCGATGTGAGGCCAGTTCCGCTGATGTCATAAATCACGATATTCGTCTGAACTTTTTCCGGACGGACAGCGATGCGCGGAATCTGCGCCAGGCCCTGCGCGAGCCGCTGCGCATTCTCGTGGTCGACGTGAAGCCGCTTCGGCCCGTCTTCGAGCGCCACCAGCGCCGCTGCCGCAAGCACGCCGGCCTGGCGCATGCCGCCGCCGAGCATTTTGCGAATCACGCGGCAGCGCTCGATGAAATCCCTGGAACCCACGATCATCGAGCCCACCGGTGCGCCGAGGCCTTTGCTGAAGCAAAATTGGATCGAGTCGAATTTCGCCGTCATGGGGGCGACGTTTTCGCCGAGGTAAGCAGCTGCGTTGAACACGCGCGCGCCGTCGAGGTGAACTCTCAAACCGGCGTCGTGCGCGCGATCGCAGATCTCGTGCGCGACGCGGGTCGGATAGACGGTTCCGCCCGCCATGTTGTGGGTATTTTCCAAGGCCACCAGCGCGGTCTGCGAACGCGCGTAGGATTTTTCTCGGATCGCCGGCGCGATCGCGTCCCAACTCAAAATGCCGTCGGTCGCCGGAATGACGCGCGGCAGCACGCCGCCCAGCGCCGACATGGAGGCCATTTCGTAATTGTAGATATGCCCTGCCGCCTCGCAGATCACTTCCTGCCCGCGCGAGGCCTGCGCCATGATGCACGCGAGATTGCCCATGCTGCCTGAAGGAACGAACAGCCCCGCTTCCCGGCGAAAGATTTCCGCGGCGCGCGCCTGCAGACGATTGACCGTCGGGTCCTCGAGATAAACGTCGTCGCCGACTTCCGCCTCGGCCATAGCCCGGCGCATGGCCGGCGACGGCTTCGTCACCGTGTCGCTGCGCAAGTCGATCACTTTACCGCTCATCGACTTCGACACGCAGGCCCATTCCGGGTTCGAAATTTTTCCATTTTCAATTCTCAATTTTCAATTATTCCAACCGCTCTTCGATCTCATGGATGGTTTCCGCGGAAAGCGCCGGCCGAACAAAGGCGTTGTAGATGCAATCGTTTTGCAGCCACATGATGTCGGCGCGTTGGCGCACCGCCTCGCGCATCTCGCGCTGGAGCTTTTCGTCCATGCAATGCCGCTTGATCACGTCGACGACCATGTTGCCGTGGCCTTCGTCGTGGTATTCATGGGCGCGGAAAAAATCCAGCGAGATCTTCGGAATCCACGGATAGTATTTTTCCAACGCTTCGCGTTCCTCTTTCATGCGCTTGGGGCCACCGCCTTCGAAGACCAGGCCGGTGCCGATGGCTACGGCCCAATGACTCTGCTGCACCAGAGAAACATACATTTCCAGCGCGGCGCGGATGCCGGGCAGTGGCTCGTAATTGACAATGTCATCGCGCGCGATGCCGATCCCCTCGGCAAATTGCACCCAGAGGTCGCGATGGCTCGGATATTTGCCGCCGAAGAGATCTTCGCCCTCTTCTTCGACCATGTTCTCGAGCAACATCCGGCGAAGCTCCGGCACCGGACACTTCTGATAACGAATGCCGAAGAAGCGATGAATGTTGCGAAACTCGTGAAATTGATTGCGCGCCCAGCCCTGGAGCTGCTCTTTGGAAAGCCGGCCGCTGAGTAGAAGCTGACGCACGGGATGGGGGCGCGAGTGGCGCTGTTGCAAAGCATTTTGCAAATCTGCGATGAGATCTTCCGGTCCGAGCAAACCAGCCATAAAAAACCTCCGCCTGAAAGTCGCTGCAAATTTACGGCTGCATCATAGCCAAGTTGATCCGGCTTCGCCAGTCGGTTTCGAGTTGTGTTTTCAAGCCGCCTTGACTAGCATGGCCTCGTGGTTTCGCTCTCGTTACGCAAGCTCACGAAAAGATTCGGCACGGTCTCCGCCGTCGATCACGCCAATCTCGACGTGAACGGCGGCGAATTTCTCGTCATCGTCGGCGAAAGCGGCTGCGGCAAAACCACGACCTTGCGGCTCATCGCTGGCCTCGAGCAGCCCGACAGCGGAACGATTTTTATCAGCGGTTCGCCGGTCAATGACGTGCCCGTCGGGCAGCGCGGCGTGCAGATGATTTTTCAGAACTTCGCGCTTTGGCCGCACATGCGCGTCTTCGATCAGGAACGCTACTCGAATCTCTCCCTGCCGCTGCGCGTGCGCAAATGGTCGAGCGACAGGATCGTCGAGTTTTTACGACCTCTGGCGTGGAAAATCGGCATCGAGGAAAGCTTCTTCAAGCGCAAGCCAAGCGAGCTTTCCGGCGGCCAGCAGCAGCGGGTCGCTCTCGGGCGCGCCATGGTCACATCGCCGCGGGTGATGCTGATGGACGAGCCGCTCAGCAACATTGACCCCCCCAATCGACTGCGCATGCGCCAGGAGATCCTCGCCTTTCACAAGGAAAACCGTCTCACGACTCTGTATGTCACCCATAACCTCGCCGACGGCGTCGCGCTGGCGGACCGGATCGCGGTCATGCGCGATGGAAAATTCGAGCAGGCGGACACCCCGGAGCATTTGATGCGCCATCCGGCGACGGAATACGTCGC
>Ga0207707_10002844_pt1 | contig 15450 bp, 11 predicted proteins | sample KBSC83BmetaG_FD_184336 | JGI IMG/M metagenome (GOLD analysis project Ga0207707, IMG submission 184336) | Corn rhizosphere microbial communities from Kellogg Biological Station, Michigan, USA - KBS C8-3B metaG (SPAdes) (version 2) | ecosystem: Host-associated > Plants > Roots > Rhizosphere ...
AGGCTGATGCGGCAGGCCTTTGCCGAGCCGGGCGGGGAGGCGCTCAAGCGCTGGATCGACAATTGCCCGAACGCGCTTTATGCCGCGCTCTGCTTCCAGGGCGGCGCCGCCTTCCGCAAGCATCTCGAAGACGAGATCGGCGATCAGGGCGAGGTGACGGCCCTGATCGAACGCCGCAACGACGATGAACTGCTGGCGCTGATGTCCAATCTCGGCGGACATGACATGGCGAGCATGCTCGAGGCCTTCGAGGCCATCGACCATGACCGCCCGGTCTGTTTCATCGCCTACACCATCAAGGGCGTCGGCCTGCCGTTCCAGGGACACAAGGACAACCATGCGGGCCTGATGACGGTCGCGCAGATGGAGAAGTGGCGCAACTCGCAGAACATCCGGCCCGGTCATGAGTGGGAGAAGTTCGAAGGTTTGTCGCAGGATCCGGCCGCACTAAAGGCGTTTCTTGCCGACGTACCCTTCAACCGCGACGGCGCGCGCCGCTTGACCGCGCCCGTGATCGAAGTGCCGCGGCAGCTCGAGTTCAAGCCGGCGGCGCAGATGTCGACCCAGCAGGGATTTGGCCTCGTGCTGAACGAGATTGCGCGTGGCAACAGCGAACTGGCGGCGCGCATCGTCACCACGTCGCCCGACGTCACGGTCTCGACCAATCTCGGCGCCTGGGTCAACCGCCGCGGGCTGTTTGCGCGCGCGGAAAAGGCTGACTTGTTCCGCAGCGAGAAGATTCCGTCGACCTTCAATTGGGATTTCTCGCCGAAGGGGCAGCACCTGGAGCTCGGCATCGCCGAGATGAACCTGTTCATCCTGCTCTCCGCGCTTGGGCTATCGCATTCGATCAATGGCGAGCGGCTGCTGCCGGTCGGCACGCTCTACGATCCCTTCATCGAGCGTGGCCTCGATGCGCTCAACTATGCCTGCTACCAGGACGCCCGCTTCATGCTGGCGGCGACGCCGGCAGGCATCACGCTCGCGCCAGAGGGCGGTGCGCATCAGTCGATCAAGACGCCCCTGATCGGCATGGGGCAGGACGGGCTTGCCTCCTTTGAGCCCGCCTTTGTCGACGAGCTTGCCGTCATCATGCGCTGGGGTTTTGAGCACATGCAGCGCGAGGAGGGCGAGGGCGGCTCGGTCTATCTGCGGCTGTCGACGCGCAGCATCGACCAGGTGCAGCGGATCATGACGCCGGATTTGCAGCGCGACATCACCGACGGCGCCTATTGGTTGCGCAAGCCGGGCCCGAATGCGGAAGCGATCGTCGCCTATACCGGCGCGGTGGCGCCAGAGGCGATCGAGGCGACCGGCTTCATCGGCGAGAGCCGGCGGGATATCGGGCTGCTCGCGATCACCTCGATCGACCGGCTGCATGCGGGCTGGACAGCGGCGCGGAAACTGCGGCGCGACCGCCGCGGCGTGCAACACTTAAGCCATATCGAGAAGCTGTTGGCCCCGCTGCCGCGCGACTGCGGCATCGTCACCGTGCTCGACGGCCATCCGGCCGCGCTCGGCTGGCTCGGCAGCGTCAGGGGGCATCGGGTCGAGGCGCTCGGGGTGGAGCAGTTCGGCCAGACCGGCACCATCGACGATCTCTATCGCCACTACGGCATCGACGCCAATGCCATCATCGACGCGGCCGAAAGCCTGACCTCGGGCGCGCCGGTCCTGCATCGCAAGATGGCGGTCTAGCTCCGCTGTCGTCCTGGCGAAAGCCAGGACCCATACCGCGGAATGTCGTTAGTTTGTTCGCTGCCAGTACCGGGGCCGACAACTTCTGCCTGGGGTAATGGGTCCTGGCTTTCGCCAGGACGACAGGTGCAGGGTTGCACTGCTCACACCTGCGTCCTTATATCCAGTGTCTGCCGCGACACGGCGTCCCGCATATGGCGGGTTCAATTCCCCCGGCTTTCGTGCAAGGATGCCTGCCGAACGCTTTCCGTTCCCTCCATCCGCTCCGAAATAACGAATAAAAGAGGTTTCCGATGGTCAATCGCATGCAATTCTACATCGACGGCGCCTGGGTCGACCCGGCTGTCAAGAAGTCCACCCCCGTCGTGAACCCGGCGACGGAAGAGGCGATGTATGAGGTTGCGCTCGGCTCCAAGGCCGACGTCGACAAGGCAGTCGCCGCCGCCAAGCGCGCCTTCGAGAGCTTTTCGCAGACCACTCGCGAGCAGCGCGTGGCGCTCTTGGAAAAGATCATCGAGATCTACAAGGGCCGCATGAAGGAAATCGGCGCCGCTGTCTCCGACGAGATGGGTGCGCCGCTCCCCATGGCCGAACGTCTGCAGGCCGGCGCCGGCATGGGCCACCTCATGAACACCCTCGAAGTGCTGAAGAAGTACGAGTTCGAGGAGGCCATGGGCACCGCCGTGGTGGTGCGCGAGCCGGTCGGCGTGATCGGCATGATCACCCCCTGGAACTGGCCCTTGAACCAGATCGCCTGCAAGGTCGCGCCGGCGCTTGCCGCCGGCTGCACCATGATCCTGAAGCCGTCCGAGTTCACGCCGACCTCGGCGCTCATCTTCGCCGAAATCCTGCATGAAGCCGGCGTGCCGAAGGGCGTGTTCAACCTGATCAACGGCCTCGGCCCCGAAGTCGGCGCCGCCATGAGCGAGCACCCCGACATCGACATGATCTCGTTCACCGGCTCGACCCGCGCCGGCATCGATGTCGCCAAGCGCGCGGCGCCGACCGTGAAGCGCGTCAGTCAGGAGCTCGGCGGCAAGTCGCCGAACGTCATCCTCGACGACGCCGACCTCAGCAAGGCGGTGACCGGCGGCGTGATGCACATGTTCAACAACTCCGGCCAGTCCTGCAACGCGCCGTCGCGCATGATCGTGCCGCTGTCGAAGATGAAGGAAGTGGCCGCCATCGCCAAGGGCGTCGCCGAGAAGACCAAGGCGGGCGATCCCCGCGCCGAAGGCACCACCATCGGCCCGGTCGTGAACCGCACGCAGTGGGACAAGATCCAGGCGCTGATCAAGAAAGGCATCGACGAGGGCGCCACCCTGGTTACAGGCGGCCCGGGCCTGCCCGAGGGCGTCAACAAGGGCTTCTATGTCCGCCCGACCATCTTCGCCGACGTCACCAACGACATGACCATTGCGCGCGAGGAGATCTTCGGGCCGGTGCTCACCATCCTCGGCGCCAAGGACGAGGCGGACGCGGTCAAGATCGCCAACGACACGCCCTATGGCCTTGCGGGCTACGTCTCGGCCGGCACGGTCGAGCGTGCGCGCAAGGTCGGCCGCCAGATCCGCGCGGGCAACGTCAACCTGCAGGGCGTGCCGAACGAACGCTCCGCGCCGTTCGGCGGCTACAAGCAGTCCGGCAACGGCCGCGAATGGGGCCGCTACGGCATGGAGGAATATCTCGAGGCGAAGGCGGTCGCGGGCTACAACGCCGCGTAAGCCTGTTCGGGATTGCGTTATGGAGCAGCGCCGGGGCGAAATCCGCTCCGGCGTTTCTCTTTTCAGAGAAGTAGGGTGGGCAAAGCGTAGCGTGCCGACCATTGCAGATCACGTTGGCGGAGAAGATGGTGGGCACGGCGCAAGCGCGCCTTTGCCCACCCTACAATTCCCTACGCTCGGGGCGACGCGGACTTATCCGCCGAGCGCTCCCTGCGTGTTGACATAGAGCGCATAGATCGACTGGCTCGCCGCCATGAACAGGCGGTTGCGCTTCAGCCCGCCGAAGCAGACGTTTGCGCAACGTTCCGGCAGGGCGATGCGGCCGATCGGCGCGCCATCGGTTCCGAACACCATCACGCCGTCGAGGTTGGGATCGCCCATACCCCAGCCGCACCACAAATTGCCGTCGATATCGCAGCGCATGCCATCGGGCGTGCCCGGGCCCGCATCGATGTGGACGCGCTTGTTGGAAAGCTTCGTGCCGTCAGCCGAAACGTCGTAAGCCAGAATCTTGCGGTTCGGCACGCCGCGCGATTCCACGACGTAAAGGATCTTCTCGTCCGGCGAGAAGCAGAGCCCGTTCGGCCCGAGCACGCCTTCGGCCGCGAGGGTGGCTTTGCCCGTCGCGCCGTCGATCCGGTAGACGTTGGGCTCGATCTCGGGCTCGGCCTTGTAGCCTTCGTAATTGCCGAGCAGGCCGAAAATGGGATCGGTGAACCAGATCGAGCCGTCGGACTTCACGACGACGTCATTGGGTGAGTTCAGCGGCTTGCCGTTGAAGGAATCCATCAGCACCGTGATCGAGCCGTCAATCTCGGTACGGACCACGCGGCGCCCGCCATGCTCGCAGGTGACGAGCCGGCCCTGGCGGTCGCGGGTGTTGCCGTTGGCGAAGTTCGACGGCTTGCGGTAGACGCTGACCGCGCCGGTCTCCTCTTCCCACTTGAGGATGCGCTGGTTCGGGATGTCGCTGCAGAGCAGGTAGCGGCCGTCGCCGACCCAAACCGGGCCTTCCGCCCAGCGCAGCCCCGTCGCCAGCCGTTCCACTGCCGACAGTTTCAGCCAGTATTTCTCGAAGCGCGGGTCAAGCGCCTGGATCGCAGGGTCGGGATAAAAGGTTGCCGGACGCCAGCCAGCCGCATGAGATGCATCGGTCATTTGCGGTTCTCGTTGTTGTTTCCTCGCGGGGTGGTTTGCTATCACTCCCCACGGGTGACCGCAAATCGGCGAGCCGGGAAGGCGATGAGAAGAGGAAAGAAATGCCACGCATATTGATGACCGGCGCGGCCGGCGGGATCGGCACGTCCTTGCGCAAATTGCTGCCGCCGATCTTTCCGGACCTGCTGCTCTCCGACCTGAAGCCGCCGGCCGATCTCGGCAAGGACGAGAAATTCAAGGCGGCAGACCTCTCCGACCTGGCGCAGGTCGAGGCGATCTGCGAGGGCGTCGACGGCATCCTGCATTTCGGCGGCTATTCGGTCGAGGGCCCCTGGGATCAGATCCTGCAATCCAACATCATCGGCTGCTACAATTTGTTCGAGGCGGCCCACAGGAAGGGCGTCGAGCGCGTGGTGTTCGCCTCCTCGAACCACGCGGTCGGCTTCTATCCGCGCTATCACCGCATCGGCACCGACGTCACCACGCGCCCCGACAGCCGCTACGGCGTCAGCAAGGCCTTTGGGGAAGCGACCGGCGCGCTTTATGCCGACAAGCACGGCATCAAGGTGACCTGCATCCGCATCGGCAATTTCGGCGACAAGCCCCTCGACCACCGCCGGCTGTCGATCTGGCTCAAGCCGGAGGACCTCGTTCAGCTTTGCCGGATCGGCCTTGAACATCCGGCGGTCCACTTCGAAATCCTCTATGGCGCCTCCGACAATGAGCGTTCCTGGTGGGACAATCACCGCGCCTACGAATTAGGCTATCGTCCGACCGGCAAGGGTGAGGATTTCCGCGAGCATGCCTTCGCCGAGCAGGCCAGGCTGAAGGCCGATCCGGTCGGCGATTTCTACCAGGGCGGCGCCTTCTGCAGCATGGAATTCGACGGCGACAGAAGCCGGATCGTCGAAAAGAAGTGACGACCAGTCATTCCGGGGCGCCTCGAAGAGGCGAACCCGGAATCTCGAGATTCCCGGTCTGGTCCTTCGGACCATCCCGGAATGACAGTAAGTAAGAGGGACAACGAACATGACCGACGGATTGCGCAAGGGACTGGCAAGCTATGGCGACGCGGGCTTCTCGCTGTTCCTGCGCAAGGCCTTCATCAAGGCGATGGGCTATTCGAACGACGCGCTCGATCGCCCGATCGTCGGCATCACCAACACCTATAGCGACTACAATCCCTGCCACGGCAACGTCCCCCAGATCATCGAGGCGGCCAAGCGCGGCGCGATGCTCTCGGGCGCGATGCCGATGGTGTTCCCGACCATCTCGATCGCGGAGAGTTTCTCGCATCCGACCTCGATGTATCTGCGCAATCTGATGGCGATGGATACCGAGGAAATGATCCGGGCCCAGCCGATGGACGCCATCATCGTGATCGGCGGCTGCGACAAGACCCTGCCGGCGCAGATCATGGCGGCAATCTCGGCCGACCTGCCGACCGTCGTCATTCCCGTCGGGCCGATGGTGGTCGGCCATCACAAGGGCGAGGTGCTCGGCGCCTGCACCGATTGCCGCAGGCTGTGGGCCAAATACCGGGCCGGCGAGATCGACGATCAGGAAATCGAGGCGGTCAACGGCCGGCTCGCTCCATCGGTCGGCACCTGCATGGTGATGGGCACGGCCTCGACCATGGCCTGCGTCACCGAGGCGCTGGGCCTGTCGTTGCCGATGAGCGCGACCATTCCGGCGCCGCATGCCGAGCGTTTCCGCTCGGCGGAAGCCAGTGGCAGGGTGGCGGCCGCGATGGCGAAGGCCAAGGGGCCGAAGCCGAGCGAGTTCCTGACCAAGTCCTCGTTCCGCAATGCGCAGGTGGTGATGCAGGCGATCGGCGGCTCGACCAACGGGCTCATTCATCTGACTGCGATCGCCAACCGCACCGCGCACCAGATCGACCTCGAAGCCTTCGACAAGCTCGGCCGCGAGGTGCCCGTGCTGGTCGACCTGAAGCCGTCGGGCGAGCATTACATGGAGCATTTCCATCACGCCGGCGGCGTGCCGAAGCTGATGGCGCAACTCGGCGAGCTTCTCGACCTCGACGCCAGGACCATCGAAGGCAAGACCTTGCGTGAGGTGGTGGCAGCAGCGGAGGAGGTGCCCGGTCAGGACGCCATCCGCGCGCGGAAAAATCCGATCAAGCCGGAAGGTTCGATGGCGATCCTGCATGGCAATCTCGCCCCGCGCGGCGCCGTCATCAAGCACGCGGCCGCGAGCGAGAGGCTGCTGCAGCATACCGGCCGCGCCGTGGTGTTCGAGTCCGTCGAGGACATGACGATGCGGGTCGATGACCCCGATCTCGACGTCAAGGCCGATGACGTGCTGGTGTTGCGCAATGCCGGGCCGAAGGGTGCGCCGGGCATGCCGGAAGCAGGCTACCTGCCGATCCCGAAGAAGCTCGGCCGCGCCGGCGTCAAGGACATGGTGCGGATTTCGGATGCGCGGATGAGTGGCACGGCCTTCGGCACCATCGTGCTGCACATTACGCCGGAATCCGCGGTCGGCGGGCCGCTGGCACTGGTCCGGAACGGCGACATGATCAGGCTCGATGTCGCGAAGCGCCGCATCGATCTGCTGGTCGACGAGGCCGAATTGAAGAAGCGCCAGGTGGCGCTGAAGCCTGCCGGGACGCCGGAATGGGCGCAGCGCGGCTACGCCCATCTTTTCAACGAGACCATCCTGCAGGCCGACGAAGGCTGCGACTTCGACTTCATGCGCGCGACGGGGAAGAGGTAACCGGGCTCACCACGTCATTGCGAGGAGCGCCAGCGACGAAGCAATCCATGCCTCAGCAACTCGTGAGATGGATTGCTTCGCTTCGCTCGCAATGACGAGTGGGCCATTTTCAGGCCATCTCGCAACTGCGTAACGTCTCTCGTTTGATTGACAAGCGAACGACCCCGATGGGATGATCAAAGAAAAAATCATCATCCAGGAGGGGAAATGATGCGAGGCGTGAGCAGGCTTTTCGCTGTGGTCGTTGCCGCATCGGTTTTTGCGGCGGCAAGTGCGGCCGCGCAGGAGGTGAAGCACTATCGCTTCGCCTATGACCAGCCGAAGACGACCGGCTACGGCATCCTCGGCGACATCTTTGCCGACAAGCTCAAGGAATTGAGCAAGGGCACCATGATCATCGACCAGTATCCGGGCGCGCAGCTCGGGCAGGAGCCGCAGGTCCTGCAACTGGTCAAGGCCGGCGACGTCGAGTTCTGCATTTCGTCTTCAGCGAATGCCGCGACGCTGTCACCGCAGGCCGGCGTGATGTCGATGCATTTCCTGTTCCGCTCGGAAGGACATCTGGTCAAGGCGATGGCCGATCGGGAAGTGGCGAAGGCCGTGAAGGCCATGATCTCAGAGACGGTGCAGGGCGCCCGCGTCATCGCGCTCGCCACGCTCGGCCTGCGCAGCATGTATTCGAAGCGAGAGATCAAGAAGATCGACGACATCAAGGGCCTGAAGGTGCGCGTGCAGGCGACGCCCACCGAGGACGTGACGTTCCCGGCCTATGGCGCGCAGATCGTGCATATGCCGTTCGGCAGCGTCTATACCTCGCTGCAGACCGGTGTCGTCGATGTCGGCGAGAACGGCGTCAACGTCTATCTCGCCAACAAGCACTATGAGGTGGCTCCCGTGCTGTCGATGACCGAGCACGAGGCCAACAACTCCCTGGTCTGGATCAGCGACAAGCTCTGGAACAGCCTGACGGCCGAGCAGCAGGGCTGGGTGCAGGGCGCCGCCGACGAGGTCAACCGCAGCCAGCCGGCCAAGGCCATCGAGCTCGAGCACCAGTCGCAGGACAAGCTGCGCTCGATCGGGGTAAAGGTGGTCACCGACGTCGACAAGTCGGGCTTCATTGCCGTGGCCGATCCCTTGCTCGACAAGCTTGCGAAAGAGCTCGGTCCGCATGCGGAGAAGGTCAAGGACCTGGTCCGGGCGATCAAATAGGCTCTTGCCCAAACCGCCCCGGTAGAACGCCGGGACGATTTGGGCTTGTCACAAATCGCTATCGTCCGATGTTCAATTGACAATGCGGCAACCCGGATGGTTTGATCCCCGCAAAATCAAACAGGGGGAAACCGTGACTTTCAGAACCAGATTCTTTACCGGATTGGTCGTGGCGGCGGCGATGCTGGCCGCGGGTGCGAACGCCCAGGACGTGAAGCATTATCGCTTCGCCCACGACCAGCAGCTCAATACCGGTTACAGCGTCGCCTACGACATGTTCTCCGCGCGGCTGAAGGAGCTGAGCAAGGGGACCATGATCGTGGACCAGTATCCCGGCGCCCAGCTGGGGCAGGAGCCGCAGCTCCTGCAACTGGTAAAGGCGGGCGACATCGACTTTGCCATCATCTCGTCGGCAAATACTGCGACGATCTCGCCGCAGGCCGGCGTGATGTCGCTGCACTTCCTGTTTCGCAGCGCCGATCACGTGACCAAGGCGCTCGCCGACAAGCAGGTAATCGATGCCATCAAGGCGATGATCGACGAGACGACGCAAGGCTTGCATGTCATCGCCACCGGTTCGCAGGGCGTACGCAGCATCTACAGCAAGAAGGAAATTCACAACGTCGGCGACATGAAGGGCGTGAAGATCCGCGTTCAGGCGACGGCAACCGAGGACGCGATCTTCCCGGCCTATGGCGCGCAAACCGTGCACATGCCGTTCGGCAGCGTCTACACTTCGCTGCAGACTGGCGTGATGGACGCGGCCGAGAACAGCATCAACGTCTACCTCGTCAACAAGCACTATGAAGTGGCCCCCGTGCTGTCGATGACCGAGCACGAGGCCAACAACGCGCTGGTGTTCGTCAGCGACAAGCTGTGGAAGAGCCTGAACGACGAGCAGAAGGGCTGGGTCACCACGGCGGCAGCGGACGTCAGCAGCAAGGAGCCCGCCCGGGCCTTCGAACTTGAGAAGACTGCGGCCACCAAGCTGAAGGGTTTCGGCGTCAAGATCGTCGAGGATGTGGACAAGAAGAGCTTTGCCGCGGTCTCCGATCCCTACCTCGACAAGCTTGCCAAGGAGCTTGGGCCCCACGCCGAGAAGATCAAGAACCTGATCCGCGCGATCAACTAGAGCGTTTTCCAGCGAAGTGGAAACCGGTTCGCGTGAAGAAAACGCGTCAAAACAAGAGTCTAGAGCCTTGTTCCGATTCAATCGGAACGGAAAAGGCTCTAGGCCGCACATGCTGCTGCTTCCTCAAGTCGTCCCGGCGAAAGCCGGGACCTTGGCAACCGGCTTCGTTCGCCACTGACACCTGTGGTTATGGATCCCGGCTTTCGCCGGGACGACGGGGAAATTGATGGCAATCGCCGATAAACTGGTGTTGCAGCGGCAGCGTCACCTGAAGTGGCGGGCGCTCGACTGGCTCGAGCTGGCCATGATGATTCTCTGCGGCATCCTGTGCTTCGGCTTCTCGCTGTCGGTGACGGCCGACATCGTGACACGGACCATCGGCCATCCCTGGCTGTGGCTGCAGGAGGTCACCTCGACGCTGTTCATCTACGCGATCTTCATCGGCGCGGCGGTGGCGACCCGACGCAACGACCACCTCTATCTGACCGCGATCTCCGAATCGATGCACGGCGCGTCACGCATGGTTGTCGAGATCATCATCCGGCTCGTGGTGCTGGGCGTCGCCTTGTGCCTAATCTGGTTTGGCTACCTCAATTACCTCCGTGGCTTCGGCTCATTCCGCCTGCCGTCAGGCACGCCGATCGCTTCGCTTTACGCGATCATTCCTGTGTCCGGCATTCTGATCGGGCTGTTCACGGTCGAGCAGCTCGTCAATGGCCTCGTCAACGGCTTCGATCATCCCGAGCCGCCGCCTGAGGACGACCACACGATCCAGCAGGTTCAGACCATCATCGAGACGGGAGCGCAGCGTTGAGTCCGCCCGTCATCCTCGCGCTGATGTCGATCTGCTTCCTGTCCTTCGGCTATCTCGGCGTGCCCGTGCCGTTCTCGCTGCTGGCCGGCGTCTTCGTCGGCGCGCTGCTCGCCGATGTTTCGCTGGCCGCGATCGTCCAGAAGATCTTCGACGGCGTCGATTCCGAAGCGCTGCTCGCGATCCCGTTCTTCCTTCTGGTCGGCGAGCTCATGAGCTCGGCGAATGTGGTGGTACGCATCGCCAACCTTTCGGTGTCGCTGGTCGGACATATCAGGGGCGGGTTGTCGCAGGTCGTCGTCGTCTTCTCGATGTTCTTCTCGGAAATGTCGGGATCGACCACGGCGGACGTTGCCGTCATGAGCCGTGCGCTTGGCGGGCCAATGAGAAAGGAGGGCTACGAGTCCGCCTTTATCGCCGCCATCATCGCGTCCGCCTCGACCATCGCCGCGCTGGTGCCGCCCAGCATCACCGCCGTGGTCTATGGCGCGGTCGGCAATGTCTCGATCGCGGGTCTGTTCATGGCCGGCGTCGTGCCGGGATTCATGATCGGCTTCGGGCTGATGATCTATTGCTATTTCTTCGGTCCCTCCGGCATGCGCAAGCCGCGCGCGCCGCTGAAGCAGGTGGTGTTCGCCGCCGGCGACGCCGCGCTGCCGCTGATGATCCCCGTGATCCTGCTCGGCGGCATCCTGACCGGCTGGTTCACGCCGACCGAAGCCGGCGTGGTCGCGGTGATCTGGATCGTCGTGGTCGTGATCCCCGCGTTGAACCGCGGGCATATCAAGCGGATTCCCTTCGATTTCTGCCTCGCCGGGCTGATCTTCTCGCTGCCCCTGATCACCATCGGGGCCGCAAACGCCTTCGGCTGGATGCTGGCCTATCTGCGCGGCGCGATCGTGATTGCCGACTACATCACCTCGATCGCCGGCAACGATCCGCATCTCATCATGCTGCTGATGGTGCTGCTCTTCACCGTGGTCGGCGACTTCATCGAGCCGGTGCCGACCATCATCATCTTCATGCCGCTGGTGAACGCGCTGACGCAGGCCGGCGAGATCAATGGCGTGCATATGGGCGTGGTGCTGATCGCCACGCTCGCTTTCGGCCTCATCACGCCGCCTTACGGGTTGGTGCTGCTGATGGCCTCGAAATTCGTCGGCGTCAGTTTCGCGAAGGCGTTACGGGCGGCGCTACCGATCTATGTGGTGTTCCTGGTCACGATCACCTTCACGATCTATTTCCCGAGCGTCGTGCTGTGGCTGCCCAAGCACGTGATCCCGGAATCGGTCGGCTGCTTCAAGTCGCCGGCAGGGACGGGCTACATCTGCCCGAACTAGCTCGTCGATTATTCTTCTCGTCATTGCGAGCCAACGGGTCCGCGCGAAGCGCGGCCCGATGACAGGCTCCGCGACTTGTCCGCCGTAGCTCAATGAGCGAAGGCGGAAGCAATCCATAGTGCCGCACTTGGATAAATGGATTGCTTCGTCGCTTCGCTCCTCGCAATGACGAAGGAAGCGCTACTTGCTCTTGCTCGTGAACTTCTTCACAGCAATGCGAAACTCTTCCGTGTGCATGCAGTCGATGATGGCGTCGCGCTCGGCGTCGAGTTGCTGCTCGATCGGCGTCGTGGGAGCGCGATGGATCAGCGCTTTCGTGGCTGCAATGCCGGCAGGCGCGGTTTGTGCAAGCCGTTGCGCGAACTCGCGGGTGGCGGCCTTCAGTTCCGCGGCCGGCACGACCCTGGCGACCAGGCCCCATTGATGGGCCTGCTGCGCCGTAAAACTGTCCTCGGCGAGATATATCTGCAGCGCGCGGCGGGTGCCGACGGTGGCGACCACGCCGACGGTTCCGCCGCCGTCGGGCGAGACGCCGAGCTTGGAATAAGCCGGCGTGAAGCGGGCGTCCTCGGTCGCGATGCAGAGGTCGGCGACAAAGGCGAGCGACATTCCGGCGCCCGCCGCCGAGCCATGCACGCTGGAGAGCACGAGCTTCGGCATTCGCCGCAAGGTCGTGATGAAGGCGTGATAGTGCTTCAACAGCTCGCCGACCACGGGCGCGACCGTGTCGCTGGCGGACGCAGCACCGATGGTCTGCAGATCGCCGCCCGCGCAGAAGGCACGTCCTTCGCCCTCGATCACCAGCACCCTGATCTCGTCGGAAGCCTCGACTTCGGCGCCGAGCGCCTCGAGCTTTTGCGCGATCGCGAGATTGATCGAGTTGAACGCGGCGGGCCGGTTCAACGTGATGGTTGCGATCGGACCCTCGATCCGGAGCAGCGCCGGGTCGTCGGGTGAGGAGACGGTGGCAGGAGCGGTCGACATCGAAAAATCCCCGGTCTTGAGGGCGATGGCCGGTATTTAAATCGCGGAAAGGGCGGGGTGACAATCCCCGCCGGCGGCGGCAAGATGCGGCCAAACGGCTGTACGAGAATTGCGGCACGAGAGAACGGGAGGGACGCACTGATGGATACGATGGTCGAGCGTGCCGTTTCCAGCGTCGATCCGTTCTCGCACGCGTTCCTGGAAAATCCCTATCCGCACCACGAAGCGATGCGCGAGGCGGGGCCCGTGGTGTGGCTGGAACGTTACGGCATCTGGGCGATGGCGCGGCACCAGGAGGTGCGCGATGCGCTGACCGACTGGCAGACCTATTGTTCCGGCGCGGGCGTGGGCTTGAGCGACTTCCGGAAGGAGACGCCGTGGCGGCCGCCGAGCATCATCCTCGAAGCCGATCCGCCGCTGCATACGCGCACCCGCGCGGTCCTGACCCGCATTCTCTCACCCGCCGCGATCAACCTGCTGCGTGAGAACCTGACGCGCGAAGCGGAAGCGCTGGTCGGTCGATTGCTGGAGAAACGCGAGTTCGACGGCATCGCCGATCTCGCCGAAGCCTATCCGCTGAAGGTGTTCCCGGATTCGGTCGGCATATCGGAGGAGGGACGCGAGAACCTGCTGCCCTATGGCGGCATGGTGTTCAACGGCTTCGGTCCGCGCAACGACCTCTTCGAGAAGGCGATGGCCAATGCCGGTCCGGTACGCGACTGGATTATGTCGAAATGCAGCCGCGCGGCGCTGGCACCCGATGGTCTCGGCATGCAGATCTTCCGCGCGGTCGACGCCGGCGAACTGACCGAAGCCGAGGCCGGCATGCTGGTGCGCTCGTTCCTGTCGGCGGGCGTCGACACCACCGTCTATGGTCTCGGCAATGCGCTCTATTGTTTCGCCAGATATCCGCAGCAATGGACGACGCTCCGCGAAAACCCGTCGCTGATGCGCCTCGCCTTCGAGGAAGTGCTGCGCTTCGAGGCTCCGGTGCAGACGTTCTTCCGCACCACCACGAGGGCCGTCGATGTCGGCGGCGTGCATCTGGGTGAGGGCGAGAAAGTGCTGCTATTTCTCGCCGCCGCCAATCGCGATCCGCGGCGCTGGGAACGGCCCGACGAATTCGACGTCAGGCGCCGCGCCACCGGTCACATGACCTTCGGCACCGGCATCCACGGCTGCGTCGGCCAGGCGGTGGCGCGGCTGGAGGCCGAGGCCGTATTCGGCGCGCTGGCCAAACGCGTCACGTCGTTCGAGATGACAGCCGAGCCAGGACGGCGGCTCAACAACACGCTGCGCGGCCTCGACACCCTGCCGCTTCGTGTGGTACCGGCCTGACGCATGACGCAGGGAGTTGTGATTGTCGGCGCGGGCCACGCGGGTTTTCAGGTCGCAGCTTCGTTGCGCCAGTCGGGGTACAAGGATCGCATTGTCCTGATCAACGACGAGGCGCACCTGCCTTATCAGCGGCCGCCTCTGTCGAAGGCCTATCTCAAGGGCGCAGGCGGCCCGGACACGCTGATGTTCCGGCCGGCAAAATTCTACGACGACCAGAAGATCGAGCTGATTTCCGGTCATGCGGCGGCGATCGACCGCACCGCGCGCCAACTGAAACTCGCCTCCGGAGCGACGCTGGATTACGCGCATCTCGTGCTCGCGACCGGCGCGCGCAACCGCCTGCTCGATATTCCGAACGCCAGCCTGCCGAACGTGCGCTATTTGCGCATCCTCGACGACAGCGAGGATTTGCGCGCGCGCATTGCATCGAGCAAGCGCGTCGTCGTGATCGGCGCCGGTTTCATCGGTCTCGAATTTGCCGCGACCGCGCGCATCAAGGGACTTGAGGTCGACGTGCTCGAGCTGGCGAGCCGCGTGATGGCGCGGGCGGTGACGGCGGAGATCTCCGACTATTTCCAGAGGCGTCATGCGGAAGCCGGCGTGCGCATCCATCTCGGCGTGATGGCGACCGCCATCGAAGCCGATGGCGATGAGATCACCGGCGTCAGCCTCAGCGACGGCCGTCACATCCCGGCCGACCTCGTCGTGGTCGGCGTCGGCGTATTGCCCAACGTCGAGCTTGCGGCGGAAGCGGGGCTACCGACCGCCTCCGGCATCATCGTCAACGACCGTCTTCTCACCGCCGAGCCCGATATCTCCGCGATCGGCGATTGCGCGCTGTTCGAAAGCCCGCGCTTCGGCGTCTCGCTGCGGCTGGAGTCGGTGCAGAACGCCACTGACCATGCGCGCTGCGTGGCGGCGCGGCTTACCGGCGATGACAAGGTCTATGACGGCCAGCCCTGGTTCTGGAGTGACCAGGGCGACGACAAGCTGCAGATCGCGGGCCTCACCACCGGTTACGACCAGGTGGTGCTGCGCGGCGATCCCGCGCAGAAGGCGTTTTCAGCGTTTTGCTACAAGGCCGGAAAGCTGGTCGGCATCGAGTCGGTCAACCGCGCCGGCGATCACATGTTCGGGCGGCGTTTTCTGCCGATGGACCGGCAGCTCGCGCCGGAGCAAGCCGCCGATCCAAACTTCGATCTGAAGCGCGCGCTGGCCTAGCATTACAGTTGTCTTTTTTTGAAGTGGGCGCGTTGAGCGGCGGCCTGGTGAGCTCTGCGCCAGAAAGACCATGCGATGATGCGTGCGGGTTGGATCCGC
>Ga0207707_10002847_pt1 | contig 15439 bp, 14 predicted proteins | sample KBSC83BmetaG_FD_184336 | JGI IMG/M metagenome (GOLD analysis project Ga0207707, IMG submission 184336) | Corn rhizosphere microbial communities from Kellogg Biological Station, Michigan, USA - KBS C8-3B metaG (SPAdes) (version 2) | ecosystem: Host-associated > Plants > Roots > Rhizosphere ...
CAACCACAATGACCTCTATCATGTGATCCAGATGGGCGGGATGTATCTCTTCTATAGGGGCGCCCGTTTTCTCAAGGATCGTTAATCGGTAACCTTCTCGCCGGGTTCTCCTTTAGGAACGGGCAACCCCTCCAGCTCCATGATCCGCAACGCGTTGGTCGTGGGGCAGGGGCCTGGACGGAGCGTATAATCGAATTGTAGCGTCCCGGCCGATACTGTTTCCTGGAAATGGGCGTTTTTCAATCTGGGCACTGTCTTGTCGAGATCAGTCAATTCCAGGTCGTGGGTTGTCACCAGACCAAATCCATTCCCTCGCGACAGCGCGGTTATAAACGAACGGCTCCCGATTAGCCGTTCCCGATTATTGGTCCCTTTGAATATTTCGTCGATCAGGAAAAAGACCGGCGGCGTGGTCCGGTCCGTCGTCGCCTCCAGGAGAATTTTTAAACGTTTCACTTCGGCATAAAAAAACGACAAGCCTTCTTCGAGGGAATCGTCCACGCGGATACAGGTGGCGAGACGTACCCAGGTCCACTCGAAAGAATCGGCGCAGACGGGGGCGCCGGCCTGGGCGAGACACAGATTGATGCCCAGCGTTCGCAGGAAGGTGCTTTTCCCTGACATGTTGGATCCGGTCAGCAAGAGCACGGTTCCCAGTGATTCAAGTGCAAGATCGTTCGCGACTCGCTGGACATCTGGAATCAGGGGATGACCGAGCCCTTTGGCTGATAGGAGGGCATATGTACTGTTTCGTAGAGGATCGGGAGTGAGAGGGTCCGGCCAGCGATACGCAGGATGGAGCGAGGCGAATGTCGCGAGTGCCGATGCCGCCTCGACTTCGGCGAGTCGGTCCAGCCAGGTCGGCAGGTGCGTGATGACCCGCGCCTGTATCCGTCGAAGTTTATACATAAACCACAAGTCCCAGGGGCAGACGGCGTTGACGATCAGATGGATGACCGGGTGGGCTTTGACGCTGATCGCGTGCAGAGTGCGGGCCGCCTGCCGGACGAGCCGGGACGGATTCACTCCCGGTACCAGCACCGGCGCCCACGTGTCTGCGAGCGGTCCATGGCCGTGCCGGGCATGTCGCCCGATAAATCCGAGTACGGCTCCGAGTTTCTCCAGTTCGAAGTGCACGCCCACGGCATGCTCTAAGAGTTCTTCTCCTTGATCAGTCTGAAGATACAGCAACGCATAGGCCGCGAAGGACCACATCCAATAATTCGGGAGCCAGTTGAGCAGCGCACCAAATCCGAGCACGATGGTGGCAGCGGCGAGCACGGCTTGAATCGTTAATATGGTCGTCAGGTGAGGAAATCCGACTGCATGATGCAGGACGGCTTCCAGCCGTTGGCCATTGATTTCCTGGTCGCCTATCAGCCGGGCTTCGAGTCCCAATCGATCGCGGAACAGAGACCGCGGCATGAGGTCCTGCATAAGTTGCCGGCGTGCGAGCCACTGGTCAGGTCCCGGAGGCTGCTCGAGAAGCCATGATACCAGCCGTCGCTGTCCGTGCGAGGAGACGGTGGTATCGAGCAGATGGAGGAGCGAGTGGGGACCGACCAGATCCAAGTCCCGGGCATACAGATGATGCCCCGGATCGCTCGACGGACGATCCGGAATGTGACTCCAGTCCAACCGGAGGCGCGCCAGATGCACGAGCTTGATCTGTTTCCAGAGTCGCAGCCGGTGCAAGCGACTTTCGAGCCTGTTATGATAGCCGGCCACAATGAGGAATAGGCCGATGAAGGCGGCGAGGACTCCGTTACCTGCGCGATACCACCCCATTTTATAGAGAGCAATCGTGCAGATCGCACCGACGATGAACAGGATGAGTCGCCAGCGGGTGAAGGCGGAGCTTGAATCAGTGGCGAGGGCGATCCCATGGTCGAGTTTTGCCACCAGGCGCGTCAGCGAATGGGCTTTCGTCGCAGGCATCTGGAGCCGTGTTTTGAGCATAGCGCCGACCTTACTGGAAGGGGGAGAGTGCGTCAACTCTCGCGTGTCATGATGTCAGAGGGGTGGATCGATGTCCAGATTCAGACGGCAGCCGATGCGGCAGAATTGATCGGCATGTTGGCTGATCCTGTGATCCAAGGCGGTTGGGAAGACCGGGGGATCATCCACCTCTATTGGCCGAAACTAGAGTGGGGTCTGGAAGCACGTGCTCGTCTGAACAGGATCTTGCAGATACTCGATCCCGGTGTCATGCCTGAGCGTGATATTCGCATTGAGGAGTTACCCGACCAGGATTGGAACCGGCAGTGGGCTCAGTCCGTCAGGCCGATCCGGATCGGCCGGCGGATTATCATCAGGCCGAGTTGGGAACCAGTGGCACTGCAGGCGCAGGACCTCGAGATTGTGCTCGATCCGAAACAGGCATTCGGCACCGGTCATCACGCGACGACCCGGATGTTATTGGAATGGCTTGAAGACATCATTCACGGCGGTGAGTTCGTGCTGGATGTGGGGTCGGGGAGCGGCATCCTCGCGATGGTAGCACTGCGGCTCGGGGCGGTCTCGGCTCTGGGAGTGGAATGCGATCCCGTGGCGGTGGACTGTGCGCGGGACTATGCAAGAGAGAACAGGTTTCGGGACAATCTCGAATTCCGATGCGGAACTATGGCAGAGGTCGACCGGCAGGGCACACTGCGTCCCGATCTGGTGCTTGCCAATCTCGATCGCCAGACGCTGTTGTTACTGTGCGATGAATTGGCGCAATACGTGAATCACGGTGCACGGCTCCTGCTGGCCGGCATTCTGGTCGAACAAGAGGGAGAGATTGTCGCCGCCTTTTCCAGGGCCGGTGCCATGGTTTCTCGACGGCGTGAACGAGAGGGCTGGGTGGCGTTGGAATTGCTGATGGAAGAATCTTGCGAAGGTAGGACTCGATGACCGCAACCGGACGCCCGCCATATCCCCATGTGCACCAGATCAATCTGTCAGACGGAGGGCTGCCAAAACGGCCGGTACCGGGGGCTGTGATTGGTCAGTCCGGCATTGTGGGCGACCGGCAACGAAATCTGAAGGTACACGGCGGGCCGGATCGGGCTCTCTGTCTGTTCTCGCAGGACATAATCGAGCGGCTGCAGGACGAGGGTCATCCAATCGAGGCCGGCTATTCCGGGGAGAATCTGACACTCGCCGGGCTGGCCTGGGACTCACTGAAACCGGGCGATCGACTTCTGGTCGGACCTGAAGTTCAGCTGGAAATCACGAGTTACACGGCCCCCTGTGATCTCAATGCCCGGTGGTTCCGGGAAGGGGACCACAAGCGCATCTCCCAGAAAAAGAATCCGGGCTGGAGCCGGTTATATGCCAGGGTACTTGTAGAAGGAGTCGTACGGCCCGGCGATGCAGTGACGATGCTGCAGATGTAGGTCGGGGTTGAGGACAAGCAGCGGTCGAAGCGAGAGCCGGAGCCCTATCGGTAAAAATAGGAACTGTGATGGATCGCATCCTTGAACCGGAATTGATGAATGACCCTCAGCAGGCCCTCATCTATGCGCGCGCGGATTTTAAAGAAGAAAACCAAGGATTCGTCGATCGCTTCCGCGAATATTTTCCAGAATTCACCGACGGCCATGTTCTCGATCTGGGCTGTGGGCCCGGAGACATTCCCGTTCGGTTCGCACAAGCCCTGCCTTCTTGTCGCCTCACCGGAGTGGATGCGTCTGAACCCATGATCAGACTGGGTATTGCCGCGGTGGAGCGTGCAGGCCTGGCCGATCGGATCACCTTTCGCTGTGAGCGTTTTCAGGGACTTTCGCTGGTCGAACCGGCTGATGCCGCAATCTCCAATAGTCTGTTGCACCATGTTCCCAATCCTTTGCAGTTCTGGTATCGGCTGCGGCAGCTGGTAAAGTCCGGCGCTCCCGTGCTCGTGATGGATTTAGTGAGACCGGATTCGCCGGAAGAGGCGCAGGCGATCGTGGATCGTCACGCGGCTGAAGAGCCGGAGATCCTGCGACGTGATTTTTATCATTCCCTGCTGGCCTCTTTCACGGAGGATGAAGTGGCGGCGCAGCTGGCGGAGATGAACATGAGCCGATTGATGATCGATGTGGTGGATGATCGGCATTGGGTTGTCAGCGGAGTTATCCTGTGAAGTAGGATGCTGAAAAAGCCCCCAACTTTGATCTCGGCTCGCCAAATCTTCAACGCAGCCCATCGGGGAAGAGCTGTCCTGCCAGCTCGGGGCGGGCGGGTGACAAGGTGACGGCTTCGGTTTGCTGTCGCCTGCTGCCTCGTTGGATCTCCTTATTGAGCATCCTTCTGTTGCTCGCGGGTACGGTGCATTTCAGCGAAGCGCAGCTGGATCGGCTCAGAAAGTCCAAACCGTTGGATCCGACGGCTGTTGCCGAAACTCCCATGGTCGACATTCCAGCCGGTGAGTTCGCGATGGGATCGGACGGAGGGCAGGCATTGGAGGATGAACGTCCTATGCACCGGGTGTGGATCGATAGCTTTTCAATGGATGCCCACGAAGTGACGACGGCGCAATATGCATCGTTCCTTGCCGGCACGAACCGTCCGGCGCCCTGGCAATGGAACACGGTGGATCTATCGCTGCATCACGACCGGCCGATCATCGGGGTGGACTGGTCGGATGGTGATGCCTATTGCCAATGGAGAGGGAAGCGACTTCCCACTGAAGCGGAATGGGAGAAGTCCGCCAGGGGAACAGATGGACGGTTGTATCCCTGGGGCAATCAGACGCCGACGAACGCGCGCGCGAACTTCGCCTTGGGTGCGCGGTTCAGCTACAGCCAGGTCTTGATGCCGGTACAGTCCTACGAGCAGGGCGTAAGCGCATACGGACTCTATCAAATGGCCGGAAACGTTTGGGAATGGGTTCAGGATTGGTATGGCGCCAATTATTATGAAATCTCTCCGGATCGAAACCCCCAGGGTCCTGATGCAGGGCAATTCAAAGTGCTCCGCGGAGGCTCCTGGTCAGACTTACCGAAGTATCTGCTTGCGTACGGTCGATTCAAACTGCCGCCGGACACGCGGAATAGTTATACCGGATTCCGTTGCGCCAAATCGTGACAGGCTATTGAAGCTGGTTTCTGAATTTATTTGCTTCTCGTCAGAATCCTCAACGCAGCCAAGACACGCAGCGGCTCCGGCTCGCCTGTGCCTCGTTGGCTCATCGATTTGAGTATTCCGCAGAAAGAACCGGGCTGGAGGGCGGAACTATCGATAGAGATGTCGATGAAGAGTTATGAGGGTCTGTTGAGAACAGAAGCCAGTGGCTGCAACAAACCTGCGAGGGACGAGAGGAAACCTCAAGATGAGGGTTCCGTGATGTCGTCTAGTTTTTGACCGTCCAGTGCAGGGGTGACCGGCGTCACTTCCAGAGGAGGTGTGGTGACAACGGCTGCTGCCATAGGCGATGTGTGTTGAGTCGCATCGGATGTCGCCTGGATCATGGGAGCTGTTGTGTCGCCCGCCGGACGTTTGGTGAGTCTTCGACGCTGTACCATCGGCTCTTGTGTCTGGGCCGGCACAGCGGGGCGTATGATCGTCGGCCGGCGAATCAAACTGTGGCGACGTTCCATACTCTGATCGGCTGCCAAGGCGGTCGTAGGCGGCGAGGGTAGCAGGGTCGCGAAGAGCATGCCGGTAAGAATAGCGAATTGGAACGGGAGAGATGTAAAGGTGCGTGTCACAGGCGTCGTTCCTCTTATTATGATGGTAGTGAGTGTGATGATATCGTCATCTGAGCAAGGCCTATGCCATGCGCTGGTATCGTCAAATTCCTCATGTTCTTATCGGAATATTCGATTGGCCTATTGTTTTGTGTTCTCACGAGCAGTTCCTTACGAGTCGCGCGAAAAAATGAGTAAGAATTTGCAGGAAAATCCCTACGGACCAAGGGGTGACGGAGTCATTTCTATGGAAGAATCGGCAGCGGATAGGAACGGGTTGTCAGGTTCGTGGTTACAAGAACAGGATGGTCAGAAGGAGGAGGCCTGTCAATGAGCAGAGGGCGGTGAAGTAAAGCGTGCCGGTCCGATCACCGATCCAGGCGGTCTTCCATCCTTCCGGATAGAACATCTGATTGTCCGCTACAAGACCTTCTTCGTAAAAACCAAGCGCCTGCTCGAGCTGAACCAGAATCTGTTTGGCCAGCCGGTGGCGGTACTGCTGCTGGACAATGAGCGCGCAGAACAATCCGCACCAGATCAGACTGGCCAGTCCAATGAGGAGGCTCTCAAAAGATGTCAGCCGGCCTTTCTGGGGGCTCAAGAGGAGCGCGAACAGCATGACGATCAGGCCCAGCGAACCGAAGGCCGTGAGCCGCATCATCTGTTCACGTCGTCGGTACACCTCCTCCTTGTAGAGAGGATAGAGTACCGTCAAGATCTGCTGGACTCCTTCGGTAATCATGCGTGATCTAGGCCTTTGCTTTGTACAGAAGGTGGGCCACGAGCCACTCGCTGATCGATGAGGTCATCTGGCGAAAATCCTCCCCGCGAGTGAATTGGTGATCGGCTTCCGGGAGTAGATCAAGCCTCTTGAGACCTCCCAGCATCTCATAGAGTCGCCGGCTTTGATGGAGCGGAACACAGTCGTCCTGTTCACCCTGGACAATCAGCGTCGGTACCGTGATCCGTTCAGCCGGTTCGTAGGCGATCCGGCCGAGCGAGTCCTCGTAGAACGCATACCGTAATCGGATCCTCTCAGGCCCTCCCATGATATTCGGGATCGTGTCCGTGGCTTTCCAGCGGGCCAACTCTTGATGGCCGAATTTTAAGCGAAGCTCTTCTGAAAAGTCCACCACAGGGCATTTAAGGGCCAGGCAGTCAACCTCCCGGCGTTGGGCCGTCGTAAGGATGGCAACCAGCCCTCCGAAGCTTGAACCGACAAGACCAATCCGCCCATATCCCCTCGCCGTGACCAGCTCCAGAGCTGCTTCCGCTTGCTGTATCGCAAGAGTTGTCGTGAGGTCTTCGAAGGGTCCGTCGCTCTCTCCTTGGCCGAAAAAATCAAACCGGAAGGTTGCCAAGCCCCGATCATTCAGAAGTCGGGTCAAGGTTCTGTTCGTCGTGCTGTTTTTGCCTGAAAGGAATCCATGGCACAGAACGACGAGGCCTGGCGTCGGCCCGTCGGGCGTGCTCAGGATCGCGGCAATCCCGTGACCTTGACGATCGTGAAACTTCAGGGTTTCTTCCATACGATCAACTTTTAATCCAACAGGTTGCGAAATGACTATTTTGGCACGCAAGAAATCCGACGGTTCGCACGTGAGACGCAACAGGAGCATCCTGCGAGGGAAGATAGGCGATTAGTCGGAAGGCCGAACCCCAAAGGCCCAGGCGAGTTTGGCGGCGAAGAGGGTCACACTGCTCAGCAACAGGCAGACCGTGACCCACATGGCCAGCTGAATGGGGAGCGAGTTGAGAGGGTAGTTCCAGGTCGCCGCAGCAAGGACACCGAAGCTCATCGTCCCCAAGCTCAATCCGATCAACTGAACGGTTCGCCACCGGTCCATGATCGCCGCAAGCTGGTCTCGATAGGAGCCCTGCTTTTTGCGGCTGGTGATTCGGTCGGTCGTCAGCAGCAGAGGAATGCCATAAGACAGGGCTCCGAAGACGGTCTGCAAGACGAACCCGATAAGCGCCATATGGATGTAAGCGGCGAGATGCAACGATCCAAAGGGCAGTACCGGTATTTGCGGGAGAAAGTTGGCCCCGACGAGAACACCCAGTATCATCATGAGCACCAGGAAAAACGTTGCGATCATGAGATGGTCGGAGGCGGCATTCCCGGGGTGCCCTGAACGCATCCATGTGCGCACTAAATTGTAGGCGTAGAGGGCGATGCTGAGCACGAGCAGCCCTCCGATCACGAGTTCAAGACGCAGGGATGAGGTGATAAAGCCCCCGATCAGGATGGCGAAGCCGACTGGAAGCAGGACCGTCACAAGCCGGGCCAGTTTCGGACTATATAACTCGGTATTCAAGATGGCGGGCAAGAGATGGTGCGTGGCACCGATCGCCGTCAGCGTGACGAAACCCATGAGGATCACATGCAGATGAAGTAATCGTGCGTGGGCATAGTATTCCGGCATGAATCGAAAGGCCATCGCGACGGCAATTGTCAATCCTCCGATCAACGCGACGAAAGAGAATCGATAGAGCCAGGAGGAACTGGCCGGACGAGTCAACTCTCGGCGAGAGTATTGCCAGGTAATCGTAGCGACCGACAGGACGGCCCCAATGACGACAATCCCGGCTCCGCCGACTATCTTCATGTTACCGAGCCAGAACCCCGCGAGCAAGACGGCCGTGGCGGCATTCAGGATGATAAAGAGTCCTGCCCGAGAGTCCGGGCGGGCTTGGTCGCCCTCGGAAAGTTTCCAGAAGCAAGCGAGCAGTCCGCCGATTATCAGCTGCAGGATGCCGCCGATGAGCGCGGCATGTGCATGGGCCGGTTTCAACCAGGCCGGCAAGGGCGTGCCGTAGACCAATCCGATGACAATCGCCAGCCCCACCAGCGTGGATAATACGAGCCAGGTAAACCCCATGATCACAAAGGTTATAGGGCGGGCGGTGAATCGACCCATGGAATTCTCCTCACAAGAATGCCGAAAAAGTCTGTGGGTGGTGCGTTCCTTTCGAAGGCATCTTCGGAATGGTCCACAGAGCACACAACTGTCTTGGCAGTGTGCGGCCGCCTGGTGAGTCGATTGGACGTGTTGAGCATGTCCTAAACGATTTCCCTATTGTTCGAGATCCGCAGACCATCCAACTCCTGTTCCGCTTCGTTCGATCCTCTTGCAGTTCTCAGGATTGAAGAAAATAAAAGTGATTCGTCGGTCCTGTTCCATGACCGATCGCCAGGCCATGGCGGATAGCCTCGGTGAGATAAGTTTTGGCTGTCTGGACGGCGTCATTTACGGATTTGCCTCGTGCGAGATGGGCCGCAATCGCCGACGCGAACGTGCAGCCGGTGCCATGGGTGTGGGGGGTCTCGATGAACTCCCCCTTGAACACATTGAAGAAACGCCCGTCATAGAGGAGATCCGTGGCTCGATCTGTTTGCAAATGGCCGCCTTTGATCAACACATACTTGCAGCCGAACCCGTGGATAATCTTGGCGGCCCGACGTGCATCTGCAAGCGATTTGATTTCGATGCCGGACAGTTGCTGGGCCTCATGGATGTTCGGCGTGACCAGTAACGCTAAAGGGAAGAGTTGCTTCTTCATTGCGTCAATGGCTTCCGGCTTGAGCAGCGCCTGGCCGGTCTTCGAGATCATGACCGGATCCACTATGAGATTCGTCACTTTCTGAGGCTTCAGGAGTCTTGCAACGACCTCGACGACCGCTGTCGAGGACAACATTCCAGTTTTCACTGCCGCGACATCGAAGTCGTCGAACACGGCGTCGATTTGTGCCGCGATGATCGAGGTCGGCAACTCGAAGACGTCGGTGACCTCCTCGGTATTCTGTGCAGTGATCGCCGTAATGACCGACATGGCGAAAACGCCGTTCGCCGACATGGATTTGATGTCGGCTTGAATCCCCGCGCCGCCGCCGGAATCAGAGCCGGCGATCGTCAAGACCTGCTTCAATGTCATGAGGTCTCCTGAATCAATACTGCTAAGGCGCTCAGATTATACTCGGCAAGCAAGGCCTGTCCAGCAGAGCAAGCCTAGAGGCTCAGAACCACTTGCGCACCGGTGTTCAACCAATACTCCAGCCCAAGGATGCAATCAGCACCATGAGTTCACCAAGATTTAGCACGACAGAGCGGTTGGTCATGCCTTTCGCCTCAGAAGATATGGTTCTAGCCAGACAGTATGTAGACCAGAAAGTTTTCCCCTCCTGATCCTAAACTCTATCTCAGCCAACCCGTTCTCGCTAAACGAGAGAATCTTTTTATACTTACCCCTGAGATATCGGAAAACAAGTTCAGATTCCTTGCGTGTTCTAGGGGGCATCCTCGAAAGATTGGGGAGCCCGACAACTCGCACGAAATCGCTCGCGTGTATTTTCCGACCAGTACCATCTTCTCGACTTTTCAATTTCTGAGTTCTTGTATTACGGATACCACTTTTCGATCTCCCATATTTTTCCGTCTCGTCGCGATCTGCCAGTGGGGCTTGATATGGGTGAATGTCCGCCCGCAGCGATTTTTCTTCACTTTCTCCCTCTCTTGGCAGTGGTCCAACTTGAGGGTCAGGGCTAGGAGGTTCTCGGAGCGTTCTCAGAGCGCCGTTGGGTGACCGCTCATGCTGAGCTGTAACGTCTGCCGCAGGCAGCGGCGACGAATGTCCGAAGCCACACCTTTGCGCAGCAAGTGGTGTGGCAAGTTTTCGGCGCCAAGCGGAGGCGAAGCCTAGAGTGGTCAACGGCGCTCTGTGGCTGCGAGCGGAGAGAGCCTCCCAGCTCTGACCCGCCCTCTTACACCGGCCACTCTTCCTCGTTCCATGCCATCTCCCAAAACATCCACTCGTATCGCGAGCTGACCACGAACGCTTCTTCCATTCGCCGCTTCTCTTCCCTGCCTGCCGTCTTGGCCCACTGGTCCACCTTCTTGCGCATCCAGCGCTGCACCTCGGCGAATTCCGGCGAGGCATATAGCATGAGCCAGTCGCGATAGGGATGGTTTTTCTTGGGTGGGCCGTTTTTCAATAGGTGTTGGCCGACGACGCAGTAGATCCAGGCGCAGGGGAGTGCAACGACGGTGATCTCCACTGCCGAGCCTGAGTGGGCTATCGCGAGCATGTGCCTCGTATAGGCGTAAGTCGTCGGTGCCATGGGCACGGACGACATCTGACTGGCGGTCATCCTCCACCGTGACCCGTACCCCTCGTGGAGGCTGCGTTCAACGACAATCGTTTCCTCGGCAAGTTTCGTCAGGCGCAGAGCCGACTCTGAATCCGGCGCTTTCAGCGCGCCGGCTGAAAACACACGTGCGAGGTCGCCGAGAAATCGTGCGTCTTGGAGGATGTAGTACTGGAATTTTCGTTCGGGCAAGGTCCCCTTACCCAATGCCACAACGAACGGATGCGTGAGTTGCGCATTCCAGATCGGCCGGGCCAATGTATGCAGGTGCTCGGAAAACGACATAGTGTCCCCTTTGAGATCGGAGGTTGTAATCGCCTCTTGCAACACCTGCCAGACCTTCAGGACTCTTGCGTGACCTGCGGCCAGGGTCTCGGCAGACGGTTGATGCCGTCCAGAGCGGCGACTTTGTAACATTCCGCCAGGGTCGGATAGTTGAAGACCGTGTCGATGAAGTATTCGACCTTTCCCTGATAGGCCATGACCGCCTGCCCGATGTGGATCAGTTCAGTCGCGCCTTCCCCGATGGCATGGACGCCCAGAAGCGCGTGGGTGTGGCGATGGAACAGCAGCTTCAGCATGCCGGTTTCGTCGCCGATGAGCTGTCCCCTGGCAATTTCACGATAGTGCGCGACACCGACCGCGTAGGGAACGACTGCCTGCGCCAGATCTTCTTCATTTCGTCCGACCATAGAGATTTCCGGTATGGCATAGATGCCGTAGGGGAGGAGTTCCGTGTCGGTATGGTCATGGTGATTAAAGGCATGGCAGGCCGCATGGCGACCTTGCTGCATGGATGTTGAGGCCAGCGCAGGAAATCCGATGACATCGCCGACGGCATAGATATGGGGGACTGATGTTTGGAAATGCTCGTTCACGATCACGCGGCCTCGCGCATCCGGCGCGAGGCCGACGGCCTCCAGGTTCAACGGCTTCGTCGCGCCGATTCGTCCGACGGCATACATCAGCGTTGTGGTCGTGATGGGTGATCGGTGCGTCAACGAGACCGTGACCAGTTCGTCGGACTCTTTCCGGACCGCAGTCACCGCCTCCTCCTGGCACAAGGTGACACCGATCTCCGCCATCTGCCGCTGCAGCGCATCGACGATCTGGGCATCGACAAATTCCAGCAGGCGTGGCCGCTTGTCGATGAGCGTGACCGGCACCCCTAGCGTCGCCAGGATCGACGCGTATTCCGTGCCGATGACGCCGCCGCCGACAATGACTATCGATGTCGGAAGGTGTTTGAGCGTGAGTAGCCCGTCGGTATCAATGATCGTGTGGCCATCGAACGGAACGTCGGCCGGCCTGGCCGGCTCTGTTCCCACCGCGATGACGATCACGTGCGCACGATGTTCGACCAATGTGTCGCCATGCTGAATGAGGAGGCGGTGTGGCTCGATGAAGCGGGCCTCGCCGAAGATGAGATCGATCCGGTTTCGCGCCATCTGCTGCTTCACGATCTCAATTTCATTCTTGATGATGTGGTTGGCGCGAAAGACGAGGTCTTCGATCGCGATCGTCTTTTGCAGGCGATATCCAGCTCCATACAGGGATCGTTGCCGGAACCCCGAAAGGTACAGGACCGCTTCACGAAGTGATTTGCTCGGAATCGTGCCGGTGTTGGTACAGACCCCGCCAACGACCTCCTGGCGTTCGATGATCCCGACCTTTTTGCCGAGCTTCGCGGCTTGGACCGCAGCTTTCTGGCCGGCAGGCCCGGTCCCGATTACCAGCATGTCGTAATGGGTCATGAGCACCTCGCAAGGGAAGTCCGGGGTTCAATCGAAGGTGAGGGGAAACGCGGGGTTTCCACCGCCTGAGTATCAGCCTCGATCCGGGTATTTTCTGAGTCTAGCTTGTGGTGATCAATGACTTGGCCACCGCGAATGCTTCCTCCAGATCCGGCAGTTGGGCCAGCTCGGGAGTGATTTGCAAATACCGCACGGTGTTATGGGCATCGATGACCATGACGGTCCGGGCCAGGATGTGGGGGTCTTTCAGCAGAAGACCGTAGGTTTTGCCGAACTCGGTTCCGCGGTAATCGGAAAGGAACGTGATGTTGTGTATTTTGGCCTCTTCCGCGAACCGTTTCTGGGCGAACGGCGTATCGATGCTGACGGTAATCAGCTCCACCATCTTGTCGAGACCTTTGTTTTTCTCGCTGAGAAAATGGGTTTGTTGCTCGCAGACTTTGGTGTCAAGCGACGGCACGACGCTGATGATCCGGACCTTGCCCTTGCCCTTTGTGTCTGTGATGTTGACCAGCGACAGGTCCGTCTGAGCCAAGCGCACTTCCCGCAGAGTGTCGCCGACTTTGACGCCGTTTCCCGAAAGAGCCAGGGGGCTTCCCTTAAAGAGGACAGTATGACCTTCACCGGCTATCGCGCTGCCCTCAGCGACCGTGATGTTTTTGTAGAGGAAACTGGTGCCGCTGGTGCCCCCGCATCCGGTAAACCCGAGAGTCAGGCAGAACGCAGCTCCGATGACGATCTGATGTCTTGTCCTCATAGTGCTCTCTCCTTGGTGAGGTGCCTATTGTATCAAGATTCTGGCAGGCGTCCAGCAGGGCTCCAGCACGCGATCGATCGGAGGTCGAAGATCGTGTTGAACGCCGATCCGCCATGCTGCCTCTCAATCTGAGCCTGAGACTCAACCTTCCCCTTGAATGGTGGAAGACCGTGTCAGCATCCTACTCATTAACGTTGAATAAAGGTGATGAGTTCGGAGTTCACCAGCTCCGGTCGTTCCCACTGCGGGATGTGCCCCGCCTTGGGGATGCGGACGAATGTCGAGCCGGTAATGGTGTGATGCAGAGTCTCACCGCTCGAGAGGGGAAACACGCGGTCTTCCTCGCCCCAGACGATCAGGGTCCGGTGGGTAATCGTCCCGATGCGCGGGGCGAAGTGCTGTTCCCACAGCGGGAGATTGGTGCCGACGGTCAGCAGGGCTTTGAACAGTCCCGGCCGTTGGCGGTTATGATTGGATCGATCCAATACCGCCGGCGTCAGTAGTGTTGCATCGTACACGAATTCGCGTAGCGTAGAGTCGAGCATCAGACCTCCAACGAGCCAATTGCCGAACGAGACCAGCCAGGGCGGGGCGCTGGTCGTCAAGACGCGACGGAGCGAGGGGCTTTTCAGGTTCTCCATCACATGAGCAGGAAGTCCGTCAATGAGGATGAGTTGGGAGACCCGTTCAGGATGGTCAAGCGCGAGACCGATAGCCAGCCCTGCACCCATGGAGTTGCCCACCACGACAGCCTGAGAAATCTGGAGCGCGTCCAGGAAGCCTGTCAGAAAGTCCAACAGTTGTTCCGGCCTGTACTCGATATCCGGTTTGTCGGAGAGCCCTGCGCCGATAAGGTCGGGGGTGATGACACGGAAATGGGCCGCGAGCGCCGCCTGTTGATGCTCCCACTGCCACATGGAACCTCCGAATCCATGGACGAGGAGGACAGCCGGTCCCTGTCCCACGTCAAGGTAGGCCATGCGGTGGCTATGCACCACGACAGTCTTGATGGGGAACCGTCCGAGGGCATCGAACCACTGAGGCAAGGTGGAGTTGTGCGTGCACGCAGTCAGCATGAGCTCCAGACCGAACAGGGAGCAGAGTATCCAGGCACGAACGCAATGAGGTGGAGGTGCCGGACTGTCATGACGGGAGCTATTCCAGCTGGATGACTGTTTCATCCGTCTTTACGTTATCGCCTTCGGCGACCAGGACGGCGATAACTCTCCCGTCGAACGGCGCAGGGACCTGGCTTTCCATCTTCATGGCTTCGATGATCAGGAGAGGTTCTCCGGTTTTGACCATGGCGTCGATCGCCACGAGCACCTTGATGACGCGACCCGGCATCGGAGGGGCGACATCGCCCGGCTTGGAAGGCCTGGGCCGTTTGGGTTTGGCACTGCCCCCGGCGTCGGGGGCTTCAGGCACTCCGGCGAGGATTTCCTGGATCGGCTCCAACGACACTTCTTCGAGTTTATCGTTGACCCTGATGTAATAGGGTTTCCGCCCATCGATTTTTCGTCCGGAACCGGACACCTTCACATGATACGTTTCGCCATGGACCGTGACGTTGAATTCGGCGGGGGCCAAATGAAGTTCGGTCGCGGCGGCCGGTCCGCTGGGCAAGAAGTTTTCAAGGGGCTCCAGCAGGAGTTCACCCTTTTCGCGTGCCTCGAAGAAGTCGCGGGCGATGGCCGGGAACAGGGCGAACGTGAGCTGATCTTCCACCGTTGTGGCCGAGGCGGGCAGATCTTTTCTGATGGCTTCAAGTTCAGGCTCCAGCCGATCGGCCGGTCGCGACTTGATTGGCTGGTCGTTTCCGATCGCGCGGGCCATGATATCGAGATCAACCTGCCCCGGCGCGCGCCCGTAGAGGCCGAGGAAATAATTCTTGGTTTCCGTGGTAATGACTTTGTACCGCTCCCCTGTCAGGACGTTGAGCGTGGCTTGGGTGCCTACGATCTGACTGGTCGGCGTGACGAGCGGAGGATACCCCATCTCTTTCCGGACTTGCGGCACTTCATCCAGCACTTCCTTCATCCGATCGAGCGCATTCTGCTCGGTCAGTTGTGCCGCGAGATTTGAGAGCATGCCTCCGGGAATCTGCGAGGTGAGGATCTCGGCATCG
>Ga0207707_10002849_pt1 | contig 15437 bp, 13 predicted proteins | sample KBSC83BmetaG_FD_184336 | JGI IMG/M metagenome (GOLD analysis project Ga0207707, IMG submission 184336) | Corn rhizosphere microbial communities from Kellogg Biological Station, Michigan, USA - KBS C8-3B metaG (SPAdes) (version 2) | ecosystem: Host-associated > Plants > Roots > Rhizosphere ...
AATCCGGACCAGTCTCGCACCCAGTACCAGGTCAAGATTCCAGCTGTACTCGTTGACGTGCAGGAGATCTATCCTGGCCCGCCGAAGGGTGCGTGCCTGAGCCACGATGCGGCGGAGGGCCGCCACCGGATGACGCCGGCTCACCGATCCAGCCGGACCCCGCAGCAGCGTAACGCCGCGAACGGTCATCTCGGCGACGAGCGGCCCTTCCCCGCTGGCCCAGAAGAGCGGCTCGTAGTGCGCGCGATCAAGCGCGTCAATCATGGCAACCAGCGCCTTGGGCGATCCGCTGTTGAATTGGTGCGACGAGTAATAATAGAGGATGCGCATGTCAGCGCTCCCCGAAGAGGTAGTGACGAGCCTTCGCTTCGTCAGCGAGGAAATCGGCGCACGCCCGCGCCGAGTCCAGCGCCGGCAGCCAGGCCGGCTCGGAGCGGCCTGCCAGGTAGAAGCGGGCGCTGATCTCCAGCAGCCCGAATGCCACTGCGCCCAGCGCCTGCCGATCGCTGAGCCCTGCCTGACGCCGCGCCCACCCCAGCACTCCCCGGCAGAACGTCGCGTGCGCCGACTCCTCCGCGAACCGGCCGACCCATGGCTCCCCATGGGAAGGAAACCGGAGCTCAGCGGTTGCCCGGCTCAGCTGCAACGCATCCACCATTGGTACACGCAACTTTCCGAACTGCTCGAAGTCGATCAGCAGCCACCCATCGGATGATCGCAGCACGTTGGCGGACCAGAGGTCTCCATGCTGGCACAGCGATGGGACCGCGCCTGCAGCACGCAAGGCCGATGCGAGTCGTTCGGCGCGTACGGGTTCGAGTCCGGCCTTGATCGCGGCCTGCAGCGGCGCCGCTCCCTCAGCCATGAGGTCCAGCGGCGGGCTGACCGTGTCACCATCGGCGATCACGCCGAGCTGAGCCGCCGTTTCCAGAATCTCCACCAGCGCAGTTGTAAGTGCCGCTGCCGAGACGCGCATGAGGTAGTGCACCAGCAATTCGCCCGGGTTGAACGCCGCAAGCTGAACGGTCATGCGGGCATCGAAACCAGCCACCGCCGCGACGACGTGACCCTTGCCCCGCGGATCTGCCGCTATCCGTGCCAGCAACGCCGTTTCATCCAGGAGGCCGCGGTCCTCACCGGGCCGGCACTTGGCAAAGTGGCGCGGCCGCCCGTTCCGACCGAGCAGGAGCAGGTTGAAACCGCGGCGATCGCCTGGCAGCACGCCGGGCCGCAGGGGGACAGCTCCGTAGTTCTGACCAAGTATGGCGTCAGACCAGTCGTCGCACCGCGCGCCGAGGCGCGCGGCAAGACTCTCCAGCAGCGCCGCGAGCGAGGGATTCAGGCGCTGCACAGGCAGAGGTAGCCACGAAAGAGCAACGGATACAAGGCGCTGCCGGCAATGCGGAGCCGCATCTCCCTGCGCGGCACCGGCTCCGACAACAGCTCATAGGCCGTGGTACTGTCCCGGCTCGCAGGCACCAGAGTGATGGGCGCGTCCGGATCCGGCACAGCGTGATAGCGCCGCACCCGGGTGAATCCCGCATGCTGCGCGCAGCCAAGCGCGCGATTCATGCGCCAGTGCGCCAGGAGGCGCGAATGAATCCGACCATCGGAGGCCCGGCTTGCAAGGCAAAGCTGGCCATCCCGCCGCAGCACCTGCTTCAGCGCCCTGCAGAGAGTGGCCAGCGATCCATCCTGGCGCCGCACGTAGTCCAGGTCCACATAGGCCCAGTCCACCTGCGAATCGCCGATCTCCGCGGGCAGCCATGCCGTTGCAGGCGCGGCGGCCATCACGCGCTCGACATGAAGCCTGAGCGCCGCCAGCGTGTGGGATGCTGGCTCGCCGATGAAAATGGCGGATTCGAAGGAGTCGCCGGGCGCGAGCCAGATCCAGTTGGCGGCTGCCTGGGACACACCAGGCCGCACGTCAATCACGGCACCGGATCCCGGCGTGAGCGGCAGCGGCCGGAAGTCGCCTGCCGCCGAGGGAAATCTGCCGGTAGGCCACTTGGGGCGGGCATGGGCATGTCATGGGGTGAAAAATAGCCGGGTCGGAGGTGGATGCCCCACGCCCCCGGGACTTGGTGCCTTCCGCGTTAAGTGGTGCAACGCGCGTGGCAAGTTGCACGCCACCCCCAATCAGCGGGCCGGGCCGTGTATCTTCGTGTCTGCGATCATCGAAGGGAGTACCGGTGTGGCATGAAACCTTCAAGAAGCAGCCTGAAGCGATCACGCCGCGCACAGTTCACGGATGACTTTGGAGACACCTTTCACCGCACACCGCATGAGTGAGATGCTGCGTCTCGATATCGTGATCCCCACGCACAATCGTGCAGCGTTGCTGGAACGGACCCTGGCGAGCATCACGCGCGCGCGGATACCGGCCAACATGTGCGTGTCCGTCATCGTGGTGGACAACAACTGCCAGGACGACACTCCGGCGCTGGTCGAGCGGATTGCGGCAACTGCCCCGATCCCGATCCGATATGTTGCCGAGAAGCGGCCCGGTTCGTCCCACGCGCGCAATGCCGGCATCGCGGCGTCCTCCGCCGAACTGATCGGCATGATTGACGACGACGAGGAAATAGCCGAGGACTGGGTCGAGGTCGTGGCGCGCTGCTTCTCGGACCGGCCAACCCTCGATTTTGCCGGTGGCCCTTACCGCGGCAACTGGTCACAGGACGCGCCGCCCTGGCTGCCGCCGGACTTCCGGGGTGTCATCGGCGTGCTGGACAGCGGCGCCGACGTCATACCCTATGATGACAACTATCCGGGCATCCTGCTCACCGGGAACGCGGTGGTGCGCCGGGAGTGGCTCGAGCGTGTCGGCGGGTTCAACGCCGCCCTGGGCCGGACCGGGACGAACCTCATGGGCGGTGAGGACACCGACCTGTATCGCCGGCTGCTCGTCCTCGGCGCCAAGGGCGAATATCGCCCTGACCTGGTCATCTTGCACCATATCCCGCCGGAGCGGCTCACCAAGGCGTATTTTCGACGCTGGGTCTTTTTCGTGGGCCGCTCCAAGGGCCGGCTGGACCGGAGCTGGCCTGAGCCGGTTCCTTATCTGGCCGCGATTCCGCGCTACCGTATCCGGAAGGCCCTCGGCGCCATTCGCAGGCTGCTGTTCTCGCCGGGACGGCTCAAGACCAACCCCGGCGCTGCATTCTCCGACGAACTCCATGTCCGCGAGTTCATCGGCTTCACGACCTCTCGGTGGTTCGGGCCATCGTGATCAGGGTTGCGCAGGCCTCAAAACCGGCCGATCGTTGTGCTCACACCACGACCTTGTTGCATTGTTCCGGCAGTACGGGTGGTGCCTGGCCCAATGCATGGCGTGAATACCGCAACCGGGGCTCCGGTCGCACGGAATTTGCTCAACCGGGCCCGGATACTTTATTGATTACGGAAGGCGCACTCGCGTGACCGAAGCAGCCGCAGTACTCATTCCACGGCGACGCTGGTTTCTGGACGATTTCCGCGAAATCATTGCGGATATCCGGACCTACCGCGAGCTGATGTTTGAATTTGCCCAGCGCGACATCCGGATCCGCTACAAGCAGGCGGTGATGGGGTTCGGCTGGGCCATCTTCATGCCGATCCTGATCGTCATCTCGGGCGTTTTGATCCGGGTGGCGATGGGCCAGGCCGCGGGTGCCGGGGTCGGCCGGGCGGACATCGCCGGAATCGCGCTCAAGGGCGTGGGCTGGGCCTTTTTTGCCGGCGCGGTCACCTTTGGCACGGTAGTCCTGACCGCCAATCACAACCTGATCTCGAAAGTCTACTTCCCGCGCGAGGTACTGCCGATTGCCGCAATCCTGGCGCAGACGTTTGACACCGGCATCGGGCTGGTGGCGCTGCTGATCCTGCTGCCGTTCCTCGGCGTGGTGCCGCACCTGACCATCTTGTGGGCGCCCGTGCTGCTGCTGCTGTTGTGGCTGCTCACCGCCGCGGTGGTGGTGCTGCTGAGCTGCGCCAACCTGTTCTTTCGCGACGTCAAGTACATCGTCCAGGTAGTGCTCACTTTCGGCATCCTCTTCACGCCGGTGTTCTACGAGCCGGCCATGATGGGGCCCAAAGGGAGCTGGCTCATGTGGCTCAACCCGCTCACGCCGGTCCTCGAAGGGCTGCGGCTCTCGGTCGTCACCGGCCACGACCTGCTGGTGCCCCTCACTGAAGTGACCAAGACCGGGGCCGAAGTGACGGCCTGGCACCCAGCCTCCCTGCTGTACACGGCGGGATGGGCCATTGTGGGCCTGTTCGTGTCCCTGCTGATTTTCCATCGCTCCCAGTCAGCATTCGCCGAAAATGTCTGATATCCGCCCCGGGGTCGCATTCGAGCGCGTCTGGAAGAAATTTCAGCGTGGCGAGCGGCACGACAGCCTTCGGGACCTGATTCCGGCCGTCGCACGGCGGCTGACAGGACGCAGCACCAAGCGCGACGAGCTGGGCCAGGACCAGTTCTGGGCCCTTCGCGACGTCAGTTTCGAGGTACACCCGGGCGATGTGCTCGGTATCATCGGGCGCAACGGCGCCGGCAAGTCCACGATCCTCAAGACGCTCATCAAGATCCTGCCTCCCACGCTGGGGCGGGCGGAAGTGCGCGGCCGGGTGGGCGCCCTGATCGAGATCGCCGCCGGTTTTCACCAGGACCTGACCGGGCGCGAAAACGTGTTCCTGCAGGGCGCCATCATGGGCATGCCCAGAACCCTGATCCGGGAACGGTTTGACGACATCGTGGACTTCGCGGGGGTCGCACCGTTCATTGACACGCCGGTCAAGCGGTATTCCAGCGGCATGAATGCCCGGCTTGGCTTTGCCATCGCCGCCCATCTGTCGCCCGATGTGCTCATCATTGACGAAGTGCTGGCCGTGGGCGACTTCGAGTTCCAGCAGCGGGCCTTTGGCCGGATGCAGGAACTGGCCAGGAGCGGTATCCCGGTGGTGGTGGTCTCCCACCAGCTCGATCGCGTGGCCGAACTCTGCACCAGCGCCATCCTCATGGAGCGCGGCGAGGTCAAGTTTGCCGGCCCGACGCTGGAGGCCATTCGTCAATACCTGGCGGTGGAGCAGGCACCCAGCGATCCCGACGGGCCGGTCATCCTGGAAAGCATCCATGTGGCCGAGGGGGAGCAGGTGCGCTCGGGCGGCACCTTGCGCGTGAGTATCACCGGCCACGTGAACGCGGAACGCTCGACCGGCCGCGAACTGGTGGCCCTGACCATCCGCAACCTCGAAGATGGGCGCCTGCTGGCCGCCATCACCACGGATCACGGTGAAGTGACCCTGCCGCGTGGCGGCGCGTTCGAACTGCAATTCTCGCTGGAGATGAACGTGCCGACCGGCCTCTACGGGCTGGATTCCAGCGTGCGCATCAAGGAACACCGCGGCGATGTCGCGGCCGGGCCGGGTGCGCATGTGCAGGTGCTCAAGGGCAGGCCATTCGACGGCCTGGTGCAGCCCAACGCGCACGTCTCGCTCTCCACCGATGCGCGGTCGCTGGCGGACCGGCATCGCCAACCGACACGCACAGGAACCTGAATTCATGACGACGACATCCACCACCTGCCTGGTGACGGGCGGGGCGGGATTCATCGGTTCGCATATCGTCCGCCGGCTGCTCGATGACGGCCGGCGCGTGACGGTCATAGACAATCTCAGTACCGGCTCGCGAGACAATCTCGCCGAGGTGCTGGACCGGATCACGTTCATCGAAGGGGATATCCGGAAACCGTCAGATTGCGACCGCGCCTGCGCGGGCGTGGACGCCATTTTTCACCTGGCCGCGCTGCCCAGCGTGCCCAGATCCATCAAGGATCCGGTGGCCTGCAACGATCACAACGTCAACGGCACCATCCAGCTTCTGGAGGCAGCTCGGCGGGCAGGCGTCCGGCGAGTGGTGTTCTCCAGTTCCAGTTCGGTGTACGGCGATACGGACGTGCTCCCCAAGGTCGAAACCATGGAGCCGCTCTGCCGTTCACCCTATGCGACAGCCAAGCTGGCCGGTGAACAGTACGTGCTGGCCTACGCACGTGCCGGACTCATGGAAGGCGTAGCACTTCGTTATTTCAACGTGTTCGGTCCGCGCCAGAGCCCCGGCAGTGCGTACGCCGCGGTCATCCCGCTCTTTCTCGACGCGGCACGCTCTGGCGGCACTGCCACCGTCTTTGGCGATGGCGAGCAGACCCGCGATTTTACGTACATTGACAACGTGGTCGCCGCCAACATGCTGGCGGCCTACGGGCCCACCGAACGGGTGAATGGCTGGGTAGTGAACGCCGGTGCGGGCAGCCGCATTTCGCTGAACGAGCTCCTCTCGCTGGTGGAGCGGATCACCGGGCGCCCCGTCAACCGCGAATATGCCCCACCGCGAGCCGGCGACGTGCGCGACTCGCAGGCCAGCCTGGAGCGGGCCAGCAAGGTGCTGGGATACCAGCCGATGGTGGATGTGGAACAAGGCCTTGGCAGGACGTGGGACTGGTTCGTTACGACGTGAGCCCTGCCCGCGATTCCTCCCGGTAGCTGCCGAGCCTGCCCCGCTCCACCATCATGTCGCGGTAATGGCTAAGCCAGGATGATGCCGGTTTCGCGCAGCGCGCCGCCAGAAACCGCGCATGGGCTTCGATGGTCTGGCGCCAGAGCCAGAGCGGTGCGCCGAGCAGCTGCCGGCGGCCCGGCTCGCGGCCATTGATGCGGTGGCTGGTCCGGCCCCAGGCGGCATAGTAGTCCCGCAGGTAGCCCAGCGTCTGGCGCTCAGGTGGAATCATGTGTTCCACTGTGGCCGTCGGCACCCACCAGCCAGTGGCCCCACCGTCCAGCAGCGACGACATCACCGTGCTCTCCTCACCTGACAGCAGCTTTGCCCCCACCCGGCCGAGCGCGGGATCAAACGAGCCCCGGCAGAGCGCATCCGATCTGAACGCCATGTTGGCGCCGAAAGGCAGCCGGCGCTGATCCAGCTGGAAGGCGCGATCACCAAAATCACGCAGCGCATAGGCTGTCGAAACACACTCGATGCCTTGCAGCAACCACCGGGGCGGCTGCCCCAGGAATCTGGGCAGGATGGGCCCGCCAAAGAGCACGGCATCCGGGTGCTCGCGAAACGCCGCCTGGTAGGCTGCAAGCCACCCCGGCGCCACGCACACGTCGTCATCAGTCCAGATCACATGCTTGCCGCGAGCCGCCGCTACCGCCGCGTTCCGGGCGTGTGAGAGTCCCTGATGCGGCTCGGCAATGCATCTGAGAGGCAGTGAACCACTGGAGTGAGTCTGCAGCACCTGGGCGGTCCGGTCCGGCGAGGCATTGTCCACCACCAGGACCTCAAAGGACCCGATGTCAGTCAGATCCAGCCGGTTGAGATGCTCCAGCGTAATGTCGAGCAGGTCGGCGCGATTCCAGGTGCAGATCGCGACCGTGATGTCAGGCTGGCGTGCGCAATCAGCGTCCATGAGCTCCACTCACAGGGCGGCGTCTCGGGTCAGACCACTAACATTACCCTGCTCTGCCAGCAGGTCGAGCCCGCCCAACAGATCAGCCCGCACGCATCAGGCGTCGCCCCAGCGGCTTGAGCGGCGCCGGAGTCCAGAGCCGGAGACCGGCAACGATGCGCTCCCGTACCGGGATGCCAGGCAGCTTGCCCGCTATGCTGAGCAGAAGGCGCCCGCGCCTCCGCTCACCCCGCCAGGCCGCCTCCCGCATGTCTTCCATCCAGATGGACCGGAGCCGGCCGATGGCCTCGCGACGAAGCGCCCGCTCCCGCTCCCGGGCCAGCGTCTCCAGCAGCCGCCTCCGCGCCCAGTACACTGACCGCAGCTGCGCCAGCGGGCGCGCGCTGATCTGCGCCTCGTGCCAGCGGTAATCGGCCGTGACCTGGTGAGACGCGACAAAGGGCACCACACGCGCTGCGCGGAGCCAGAAGTCAAAGTCCATGGCTACCCGGCGCGATTCCTCGTAGCCGTTCAGGAGGTCCCAGACTTCGCGGCGCATGACCGCCGTGATATGGGGAACAATCGTAGCCCTGAAGCTGGGCCAGAACGCATCGGCCGGCTCGCCATCAGGCAGCGATTTCGGCACCCACGAGCCACTGCGGATCCCGATCTGGCGAACGCCGGAGCACGCGACACCCGCCTGCGGGAACCGCTCGAGCAAGGGCACGACGTGCGCCAGGTGATCTGGGTGCCAGATGTCATCCGCCGCCTGGTGAGCCACAAACTGACCGCAGCTGGCCCGAATGCCGGTATTCAGAGCGGCGTAGGTGCCTCGATTACTTGCATGCCGGAGCACCCGGGCCCCGGCCTGCCGGGCAATTTCGGCGGTGTCGTCGGTGGAGCAGTCGTCCACCACGATGACTTCGTCCGGTGGCCTCGACTGGGCCCGGACGGAGTCCACCGCCTCCCGGAGATAGGCGCTGGCATTGAAGGCCGGAATGATCACACTGATTGAGGCACTGCGCATGTCTTCCCCCATCCATGCTCGATAGCGAGAACGGGCGGGCCGCGCGGTGACAGCGGTCACCGGACGAAAAAAAAGGGCGGCCAACGGCCGCCCCTTGATTGTCGTGCATGCTGCGCTTCGGGCGCGCGACCGCGTGCCCTTACTTGACGCTCTTCTTGCGACGGATCAGCCCAGCGCCGCCCATGCCGGCCAGGCCGGTGGCGAGCAGCGTCATGGTCACGGGCTCAGGCACGGTGGTCGTGGCGCAGGCCGGATCGGTGACCGAGATGGTGTTCGGGCTGCCGTTGGCATCGAGGAACAGCTTGGTCGAGCAGCCATTCGGGCCCGCCTGGCCATGGTACCCGAAGCTCGAGCCAGCCAGGCCCGGGTCGCCAGTGAACACCAGCGTGAAGGTGTAGCTGTTTCCGTCGTTTGCGACGCCGAACGTATTCGGATTGCCCGGGCCCATCTGCCACCCGGCATCACCCTGAATGTCCGTCGGGCCACCGGAGAGCACCGGCGACCAGTTGGACAGCGAGCCGTCCACCGTGCCCGACGTGGCTGCGGACGTGAAGCCGTCGAAGCCGATGGCGGTGATCTTGTCGCCATTGGCCGACAGGTTCTGGATCGTCACCGTCAGCGTGTTGGTGCCGGCGTCGAATCCGATCGTGACGGTGGCGCACGTCTCGAAGAGCGTGCCACCGCACACATTGGTGTACGTACCGGGGCTGATGGCCCACGCGTTACTGGCGACGGCGGCCAGCAGCGCGGCAGCGGCACCGGCACCGCGAATCAGTTGCTTCATCTGCGTACCTCTCAGGTGGAATAGTGAAGGGTGACTTGTTTCGCAGCGCTACCGCTTAGCGCGCATGTGGCGCAGACCGGACCACCCGATCCAGGCGAACGCCACGGGGTACAACACTGCCTGAGCAACGGTCTTGGCCACCGACTTCTTCAACGCCAGCCGCGCCACCGGTTCCTGCACAGACTTGAAAGCCAGCGGCAGATTCAAGGCCCAGAAAAACGCCGCCGCCACGATGAGCACCGCCGCAATAATCGCCGCGATGCTCCAGACCCGCACACCCAGCGCCCACCCTCGAGCCACTGCGGCTCCAAGCAGGAGCGCCAAGCCAAGCATGGGGACCGGAAGTGCGTTCAGCGAGGCCCCCACCGTACCGAACTCCCAGTTGGGGTTGCCGAACATCAGCGGATAATAGGCCAGCCCGATGTCCAAGACCCCAGCGATCAACAGCACTCCACCAACCCAACCCAGCAACTGCCATCCAAAGTCCGGTGCCGGTGGACGCCAACTGCGCTTCCGGCTCTCCGATTCATCCCGCACCAGCACGCGAGGTGACGCCATGGGCCCTCAGCACAATCCTTCGGGTAGAACTACGCAGGAGTCAGGCCACCACCAAACCCGGCTCCGGGGAACACCTATCTAATTTTCTGACAACAATTTATTCGACAGTCGCCCAGGTCTCAAGGCTCAACATTCGGCATGATGCCAACATCACCTGTGGTGCCCGGTCCCCACTATGTTTGCAGCATGAGCGCACGTCTCAAGACGAACAGTGGCAACCTCTTGCTGGTAATCAGCCTGGTCGCCATCGGCGCCCTCACGCTGGCGCCGCACCCGGAAGAGGCCAAGGCCGCCCTCGCCACGCCGTGGTACTGTCTGATCTGTGGTGATCTGGGAATGGTTGACGTGCTCCTCAACATTGCGCTCTTCGTGCCACTGGGTCTGGCCCTTGGACTGCGCGGGATCCGGCCCCGGAGAGCGCTCCTGTTCGGGCTCGGCCTGGCCGGAGCTATCGAGTTGCTGCAGGCCACGTTAGTGCACGGCCGCGACCCCAGCGTGAGCGATGTCCTGACCAATTCCGCGGGCGCCCTTGCCGGCGCGGTGCTGGGCCAGCATGCCGGTCAATTGTGGCTCCCATCCGTTGCGCGCGCCCGACAACTGACACTGGCAGCCGCCTTGGCCTGGCTGTCGGTCATGGTGCTTTCGGCCATCGGGCTGACCGCCGATCGCCCGGTTGGCGCGGTGCGCCTGGTGGAGTCCCCTGTAACTGTCCTGCTGGAGCCCTTCCGCGGGACTGTCACCAGATCGAGTGTTGACAGCGTGAACGGCTCCCTCACTCTCGCGGCCGACATCCAGACCGCCGGGCTCACGGACCGCCTGGCGCCGATTCTCGAACTTCAGGACTCGGACTCCTTCCCGCTGGCGCGGCTGGGGCAGCTGGGCCAGAAACCCACCTTTTCCCGGCGCCTGCTGGCGACCCGTGCGCTGTTTCGCACTCCGATGATCCGGGTATATGGCGGTGTGATTCCCGAGGCGCCGGTGCGGGTGCGCGTGGAGGGCGGCATGGCTGGCCCGGTGCTCTGGTCGTCAGCAACCCTGAATGGCACAAGTCACCGCGCCGAGCTGACGCTGACCCCCGGGCTGGGCTGGATGCTGCTGCTGCCGTTGGGGTATCCATTTGACGCTTTCAGCCGGTGGACGTCCGCAGCGTGGGTAGCACTGCCACTACTGCTGGTGGGCTTCTGGGCTGGCCGCGCTCGACTGCAGCTTCTTGCGCTCATGGCTGGCGCAGCCCTGCTACTCGCGGCGGGGCTGGAGGGAACTGCGCTCCTTTCTCACTTGGCGCGGGATGGAATGGCGGCGTGGGGATTGGCTTTGGGGGCACTGTTGACGGGGTGGGGCGTGGGACGCCGGACGTGAGTCATGGGTCGTGAGTCATGTGCAGGAACGACGCTGCGGTCCCTTCGTCGCTACGCTTCCTCAGGGCGACAAATCACTCACGCCTCACGACGTAAGACTCACGACTCACGACCCACGACCCGTAGCTCTTCCACCAGGGTCCCCTCGCCCCCAAGCGCGCGAAGTGCCGCCTCACCATAGAAGAGCCGGATGTACTTGGCCTGTGTGGCTGTCAACCGGCGAACTGCCCAGGAAAGGTGCACGAAGTGTGGCTCGACCGGCGGCACCAGCGGATGCATGCCGCACTCCGACGGCAGACGGTTGCCTTTCCGGGTATTGCAGCTGCTGCATGCCGTGACGCAGTTCCCCCATTCATTCCCCCCGCCTCGTGACAGCGGCACGACGTGATCCCGCGTCAGGCACTCGCGTGAGCGCAGGTCGTGCTGGCCGCGGTGACAGTACATGCAGCGATAACCGTCCCGCGCAAAAAGGAACGTGTTGGTGACCTGGCGGCGGAATCGGCGGGGAACGTGAATGAAGCGGACCAGACGGATGATGGCGGGACGGGGAAATTCCATCCTCGCACTTCGGACGACGTCGGCGGCGTCCGCCTCCACGATTTCAGCCTTGCCCTCGATGACCAGACGCAGGGCTCGCCGCACCGGTACCATGGTGAGCGGCTCGAAGGATGCGTTGAGCGCAAGACAGCGCACGTCACTCTCCCCGTATGGTGGACGGACTGGCCACACCTGAAACGTTGTACGCTACCTACCCGGCGTGGCGCTCAGCAAGGTGTCCGAGCTCACCGGGGCGTCGGGACGCGGCCGGGAACAGAGGACGTGGTGGGCGGCCGTGCCGGCGTTGTCGCGGTCAATGTGTCCTGCGACGTCGCTCCGGAGCTGGTGCCCGGTGCGCTGAACCCGAACGGGTTCAGGATCCCCTGCGCGTGAATCGGGCAGTACTCGGTCGGCTCGGTGCCGGGAATGAACGACTCGATCTCGTGCACTTCCGGCGGACAGAACGCCGTGGCGAGATAGCCGGTCGTGTTATCAATCTCGGCGGCGGCCAGGTCCGACGGACGGGACCACGCGGGCGGGATGGGCCGCCGGGAATAGATCTCGTTCATGAGCGAGGTCCAGGCTGGTGCGGCCAGCCGGCCGCCCTGTGCATTGCTCATGATCTTGGTCGGCTGGTCGAATCCCATCCAGACACCGGTGACCAGATCGGGGGTGAAACCGATGAACCAGACGTCGTTGTAGTCGTTGGTGGTGCCGGTCTTGCCGCCCGCCGGAAACCGGATGCGCGAGCCGACCGAGCCCGCCGCGGTGCCTTTCCGCACCACGTCCCGCAGCACGTCCACCATCAGCCACGCCTGGTCCGGACTCATCACCGGCACCAGCCGGGGCCGGGGCTCCCATACGATGTTGCCGTTCCGGTCTTCCACCCGCTCGATGGGGAACGGTTCGGCGCGGTCACCCATGTTGGCAAATGCGGTGTATGCGGAGAACATCTCCAGCGGAATCACGTCGGCCGAACCGATAGCGATGGCCGGGACCGGCAGGATGCGCGAGGTGATCCCGAACCGCCGTGCCTCGCTGATGATGGCGTCCGCGCCGATCTGGAGGCCCAGCTTCACCGCCGGGATGTTGCGCGATTCATACAGGTTCCAGCGCAGCGTGTGCGGCCCGGCATAACTCAGTTCGTAGTTCTGCGGTGTCCAGGTGTCCTGCCCCGGGATTTCCATGCTGAACGGCTCGTCCACGATGACTTCGGAGAGCGGAATGCCCGCCCGGAGCGCCGCGGAATAGACGAACGGCTTGAACGTCGAACCGGGCTGGCGGGTGGCCTGCGTGGCTCGATTGAACTTGCTGTCTTCGAAGTCCCGTCCTCCGATCATGGCGCGGATAGCGCCGGTCCGGGCATCGAGCGTGACCAGGAGCCCCTGCAGATACGGTGAATTCGGGATGTTCTCGTCGCCGGTGGATTCATCCGCCTTGCGCGCCGAGTATTCGGTGTATGTCTCATGCCGGAAGCCGGGCATTTTCTCGATGTTGCGCAACTGGTCTTCCAGCGCCCGCTCGGCGCTGAGCTGCATGTCGAGGTCAAGCGTGGTGTAGATGCGATACCCTTCGCGGTACAGATCCGACCCGAACCGGGTCTGGAGAATCTGCCGCACATACTCGACGAAGTATTCGGCCACGCTGCTGAAGTCGGAACGGGCCGAGAGCCGCAGCGGGTATGCCTTCCAGCGATCGGCCTCTTCCGCGCTGAGCTTGCCATTCTCGTGCATGAGCGCAATGACCACATTGCGGCGCTGGACGCTGTTGTCGGGGTGCTTGCGCGGGTTGTAGCGCTCGGGCGCCTTGGGGATGGCCGCCAGGGTAGCCGCCTCGGCCACATTCAGGTCTCGCACCGACTTGCCGAAGTAGCGCTGCGACGCCGCCTCGACACCAAACGCGCGGTTGCCCAGGTTGATCTGATTGAGATAGAGCTCCAGGATCTTGTCCTTGGAGAACTGCTTCTCGATCTGAAGCGCCACCTTGGCTTCGCGGAGCTTGCGGCGGAGCGAGCGGTCCCGCCGGTCAATGGCATCGGGCCACAGGTTGCCGGCCAGCTGCATGGTGATAGTGGAGGCGCCACCGGCAATCCGGCGTTCCAGCACCATGTCTTTCATGGCGCCAAAGACGCGAATCCAGTCAATGCCATGGTGCTGGTAGAAACGCTTGTCCTCGGTGCTGACGAAGGCGGCAATGACAGCCGGCGACATCTCGGCCAGCGGTACCAAGGTTCTCCGCTCGAGCCCGAGGTCGGTGAGGAGCCGGCCATCCGCGGCGTAAACCTTGGCGGCCTGGTTGGGATCGTAGGAATCGAGGTTGGACACCGACGGGCAGGAGTTGCCCAGGCAGGCGGTGAACCACAGCGCCAGTACGAGGGCAGTGCCCAGGGCGAAGGCAGCGGTGACGCCGAGCACCAGCCACCGGCGGGTGCGCGGAGTCCACCATCGGCGCTCGCTGGTATTCGCTGAGGCGCGCCTGGAACGGGATCGGAACTGGAAAGGCATATGCCGGAAGCTAGTTATTGGGGCGCGCGGTGGCCACGGGGCCTGCTTGCCGCCGTCCCGCCTTGCACCTACTGTTGGCGCCTATGAGCATGTTTCTCGACCACCTTGTCGCGCGCGGGTTCGTGCAGGACGCCACCCCGGGCGCCGCCGAGCGGCTGGCGTCGCGCGCGGTCATCGCGTACGCCGGGTTCGACCCGACCGCGCCGTCCCTGCATGTGGGCAACCTGGTCCCGATCATGGGACTCGCCTGGTTGCAGCGGTTCGGCGGGACGCCGATCGCCCTGGTGGGCGGCGGCACCGCCCTCGTGGGCGACCCCAGCGGCAAGCGGACTGAGCGTCCGATGCTGTCCGAAGACGATATCCGTCGCAACTCCGAGGCCATCGAGCGCCAGCTGCGCGGACTGCTGCGCTTCGAGGGGCCTGCCAGCGCCAGCGTGGTCAACAATGCCGAGTGGCTTGGCGGAATAGGACTGATGGAGTTCCTCCGGGAAACGGGCAAGCATTTCACCGTCAATTACATGCTCCAGAAGGAATCGGTACGGAGCCGGATGGAATCCGGCATCTCGTTCACCGAGTTTGCCTACATGCTGATCCAGGCACACGACTACTGGCACCTGTTCCGGGCCGCCGGCGTGGAATTGCAGATGGGCGGCAGCGACCAGTGGGGCAACATCACCGCGGGCATCGAGCTGATCTCGCGCAAGGAGGGCGCGGCGGTGCACGGGGTGGCCTTTCCACTGCTGACCACCGCTGGCGGGACCAAGTTCGGCAAGAGCGAGCAGGGCAACATCTGGCTCGACCCCGAACGAACCAGTCCGTACCAGTTCTTCCAGTTCTGGCTCAATGCCGATGACCGCGATGCGGCACGCTGGCTCAGCTACTTCACCTTTCTGCCGCTGGACGAGATCGCCGGCATCGTGCGTGAGCATGAACTCGATCCAGGGCGCCGAGTGGCCCAGCGGCGGCTGGCCTGGGAGGTCACGGCGCTGGTGCACGGCGAGGAAGAGGCCCACCGGGCGGCGCGCACCGGCCTTGCGGTGTTCGGTGGTGACGGCACGGTGGCCGACTATGGTGAACTCGCCCGCACCATGCCGAACTGCAGCGCCACATCGTCAGAGCTCGCCGCCGGCCTGCCGCTGGTGGATGTACTCGTTCGCGCCGGTCTGGCGTCCTCCAAGGCAGACGCCCGGCGCGGACTCCAGGGCCGCGGGTTCTCGGTCAATGATGTCCAGCAGGATGATGTTT
>Ga0207707_10002851_pt1 | contig 15436 bp, 13 predicted proteins | sample KBSC83BmetaG_FD_184336 | JGI IMG/M metagenome (GOLD analysis project Ga0207707, IMG submission 184336) | Corn rhizosphere microbial communities from Kellogg Biological Station, Michigan, USA - KBS C8-3B metaG (SPAdes) (version 2) | ecosystem: Host-associated > Plants > Roots > Rhizosphere ...
ATTCTGTAGCAGATACATCGTCGACAGCCTGAGCGCGCGCAAAACCCGGACAATTTCATCCGGATCCTTCTCCATTTTTTTCTGGGTCGCGCCGATGCCGGTGATCGGAATGCGCACGTACTGGCCCAACTCTTGGGCCGACATGACGATGCGCAACCCCTGCTTCTCAGCCACGTACTCCGCTGGGCTGGTGATGACGGTAGCATCCACGCTGCCGCTGACCACCGCTGCCAAGCGCTCGGGAGTGCCGCCGCCGATCGCGAGGATCGTGAGATCCTTATTCGGATCCATGCCGCTCCGGCTGAGCGCGGCGTAAGCCGCATAGTCCGCCGAACTGCCGAAGGAGTTGATGCCGATTTTCTTGCCGCGCAATGCTTTGACGTTTTCGATCTCTGGCCGCGCAACCATGAAATAGGAGCTGTTCTTTGTAACCGCTGCCAAGATCCTCACCGGCAGGCCGCGTGCCGCCGCGCCGGTCAAAAACGGTAGAATCGTCGCATAGTCCAGATCGCCGGTCAGAGGAGCCGTGAGCATCAGATTGGTGCCGCGAAAGGTGATCAGCTGAACTTTCAGACCTTCCTTTTCGAAAAATCCCTTTTCATTGGCGACCACGTAAGGCAACGTGCTCCAACTGCCGATCGGACCAGCCGAGATTGATATCTTTGGCTTGGCCTACAGATGCAAAAGTGAAGCAGACCAAGATAGTTAGAGTCACACGGGAGAACACACTGACTTTTCTCATTCGGTTCGGTCCCTCTTTCAAAATTATCTCGTGGCGTAAATTTTAGTCCCAGCATCAGCAGCGATCTATGGATGTTCTGCCGCAATTTTTGAAGATTTGCCAGAAAGGCCTCCCTATATCAAACGAACGGCGATGCCACTCCGCAGCGAGTGCTTTTGGAATATGAGAGCAGCCATTTCGAGCGCTGCTTTTACTCAACAGACGCGGTCAAGACTCGGTTAACCACGTGTAAGGAAACTGATATGGAGGTTGCACCCTGCGAGGCTGCCTGGCTGGTCATAAACGTATGCGTCGCCAGCCCTGAAAGGAGAATTCTAAAGTGAGCGTACAACTAAATCACACGATCGTTTGGTGCCGAGATAAACAGAAGTCGGCAACCTTTTTCACTGAAGTCTTCGGCCTGCCGAACGCCACACCGTTCGGGCCGATGCTCGTCGTCCCGCTCAGCAACGATGTTTCCATCGACTTCTACGATAACGACGGCGAGATTTCCTCCCAGCACTACGCCTTTCTGATCAGCGAAGCAGAATTCGACCAGATCTTTGCGCGCGTCCGTAATCGAGGCCTCCAGTACTGGGCCGATCCATACCGGAAACGCCCCGGCGAGATCAGCCGAAACGACGGCGGCCGCGGTATCTATTTCGAGGACCCCGACCGCCATTTCCTGGAGATCCTAACTCGGCCGTACGGGAGCGGCGGGTAGAAGGGTAAGATTTCGAATTGTTCTGCGAGTTCACTTGCGAAGCATTTTCGCGAGTCGCGACTACTTTGAATGTCGCTGACGCATTTCGTGCCTCCCGAATAACCCGTCGGCTCGGGCGGCTTTTGCCGGAAAAGTCAAGGTTGACAAATTTCGGTTAGTCGATGGATATTGCAGACAATTTGAACTTTTTAATGTCGGAGCCGTCGCCGAGATAAGCCGACGCCTACGGCGGCTCATCTGATAGTTAGACAGCCTATAGAGGAGAAGGCGCACATGAAACGACGTCGCGTTTTCGGCGCAACCGGACAATATTGGTTTTTATCGGTTTTTGGCAGATGTCGCATTCAATTCTCGATCGCAATAGCGCTCGTTAGCAGTATATGGCTGTGGGTCGCTCCGCCGAGGGCGGACGCAGCTCCATGTCTCGTCGTGACATTGACTGGCACGCAGGGCGGCCCGGAAGTCTTCAAGGGGCTTGCTGGGGCCGGAACGCTGGTGAGCTACGGCGATGACGGCAACAGCTGCGGCGCCGTGAACCTGCAGTTCGACGCAGGACGCGGCACCAACATGCGGCTATCGCAGGTTGGTGTTGCGCCCGGGCAGCTGAACGCGATTTTCTTCACGCATATGCATTCGGATCACACTGAGGGATTTCCCGACATTATTCAGTTGCGTTGGTTTCGCAACTCCGCGGGGCCAAAAATCGACGTGGTCTGCAGCTCCGACGTCGTCTCGCCACTCGGGTTCACTATGAGCTGCAAGAAATTCGTTGCGCACATTGGCGACGCATTCCTTCAGTCTGGTGAGATCGGCCTGCGCCGCTCCGAGGACAAGGAACGACTGGCGGGCGGACCTGCCGATTTGGCCAATGTGATAACCTTCGAGCCGAAGAATGAGCAGCAGCTCGTCTGGTCGTCGGGCGATGTGAAGGTCAGTGCGATCAGGTCAACCCACATCGAAGGTCATGCATCCTATCGGATAGACACACCGGCCGGTAGCGTGGTGATCGGCGGAGACGCAGGCAATGACTCGTTCACGCCGCCGCGTGCCTCCTCGACGTCCGATCAGGTCGAGAAGCTGGCGAAAGGAGTTGATATTATCGTTCATTCAACGGTGCATCCCGTCATGTCCCCGAGCAAAGACGGCGGGCTGCCGCCGCGGTTATTTTATCGCTGGAGCACGGCCTCCGATCTTGGTGCAATGGCGAAGCGCGTGGGAGCGAAGCATCTCATGCTCACGCATCTGATCCCGCCGCTCGGGGCCGAGCGTCAAGGCCAGCGGAAGGTGCCGGGTGGTCCTTTGACGGAAGCGAATTACAAGAAAGCGGTTGAGGAAAGCGGATTTACCGGCAATATTATCGTCGGGACCGATCTCGCGACGATCCGTCTTCCCACGAAGTGAATATGTTCAGGCCAAAACGGCGCTCACTTTCGCACGCCGATGGCTTGCCGGATAGCTGCCTAACCACAGGCTTGACCCGGCGTAGCGGGTCAGCCTAAGCGTTATGCCATCCGCGACGAGCAGGTATTTCTCAATGTGTAATAGGGGGGGCTTACCGCGTCTCGGCCGACGCTTGACAACTTCTCCTCTCCGGCAATACCTTCAATCGACATCTAGAGACATTATTCTTTCGAGGAGGCTCCCATGTTCGATATCAAAGGAATCCGAACTTTTGCCACAAGCGCCAAGGATCTCGATAAGGCGGTGGAGTTTTACACCAAAGTGATCGGCGGCCAGATCGTCAAGAAGGTGGAACCGACCGAGGAACAAAAGAACGCTGGGCAAGTCAAAGAAGTGGATGTCCGCCTCGGTAACTTCGAAGTCCACTTATTCGATGCGTCGATCAAGCCGCGCGCGGTCGACCCGCACCACACCTTGAACATTCCCTGGCAGGACAAGGAGAATGCGCTGAAAGCGCTGCAGGATATCGGCGCCAACATCGAAAAAGTGCGTCCGCACCGCGACAGCGACAATTATTCGATCAACGTCTTCGATCCCGACGGCAACCGCTGGGAGTTGTCGTTCGTCAGGGGCAACTGAGCGCTACCGTTTCATTAGATTCCTGTTTGCATAGGGGGCGGACACGCAGGTCCGCCCCCTACAAATTTACTGTCCAATCCAGCAGCGGCTCGAACGTCGTAAGGATAGAAATCCGAATTCACGGAGGAAGTCCTTATGAGCCAGTTCGTGTTTTTATACCGAGGGGTCGACCGATCCGCCACACCCGAAGAGATGCAACAGATCATCCAGAAGTGGATGGCCTGGATGAAAGACCTCGGCGACAAGGGCCATATCAAGGAAATGGGTCATCCGCTCGACTACAGCGGCAAAGTAGTCAGAGGCAAACAGAAAAAGACGGTTACCGATGGACCGTATATCGAGACCAAGGACGCGGTCGCCGGTTACACTTTGATCGACGCCAAAGATCTCGCGCAGGCGACGGAACTTTCGATGGGCTGCCCGATCTTCGAGCGCGGCGGCTTTATTGAAGTGCGGCCGTCATTAAGGTGTAGCGCTAAGAAAAAGGGCGGGATTTATCCCGCCCTTGCTGCGTCATTCCCGCGTGTTTCAAGCGGGAATCCAGGCGCGAGATTCGGGCGGACACACAGGTCCGCCCCTACGAATGTAGCCGTTGCGTTCCTTGCGGGTCTCTAGTTGTATTTTTTCAGCACTTCCCGCGCGATCACCATGCGCATGACTTCGGAGGCGCCTTCGGTGATCATGCGGCTGCGCTGATCGACGAACCATTTCGCCAGCGGCAAATCGAGAGTCAAACCGATGCCGCCGTGGATCTGCAGCACGCGATCGACGACGCGGAAGGACATCTCGTCGGCGAAAAGCTTGGCCATGTAGGCCTCATTGCGAATATCCTGCTTCTGGTCGTTCTTCCACGCCGCTTGATAAACCATCAGCCGCGCAGCGTGCAGCTCGACGTAAGAATCGGCGAGCTTGAACGTGATGCCCTGGCGCTCCGACAGCGGCTTGCCGAAAGTGATCCGTTCTTTGGAATAGCGCGCGCCCATTTCGATGCAGCGCTCGGCGACGCCCAAAGCGCGCGCGCCGTGCTTCAGCCGGCCGATGCCCAGCCACTTCTGTGCCAGCTTGAAACCTTCGCCTTCTTTTCCGACGAGATTTTCCGCCGGCACTTTCATGTCGTCGAAGGTAATGTGCCAAGGCTCCTCGCCCATCATCGTCTTGTAGCGCGTGACGAGAGTAAGTCCGGGCGTTTTCATATCCACCATGAAGCAGGAAATGCCGCCGTGCGCGCCCTTCGCCGGATCGGTCACAGCCATGAGCTGGCCGAAGTCCGCGTCGCCGGCGCCGGTGATGAAGCGCTTCGTGCCGTTGACGATGTAATGGTCGCCCTGGCGCACTGCGCGGGTCTTCATCGACGCCGGATCCGAGCCGGCGTCCGGCTCGGTTTGCATGAAGCAGAGTTTTTTCTCACCGTTGCGGATCGGATCGAGAAACCGTTTTTTCTGCTCGTCGTTCAAAGCATAAAGGATCGGCCGAATTTCCGGGCCGAAAATCCCCTGACCGCGCGACGGCAAAGCGACCGTTCGCGCCAGCTCTTCCCAGACCAAAACTTGCGCGAGACTGCCGAGACCGCTTCCGCCGTATTCTTCCGGAACATCGAACATCCAGAGCCCCATCTCTTTGGTTTTCTTCTCCAGGCGCTCGCGAATGTCCGGCTTCAGTTCCATATTCTCGATCGTATGCATTTCGACCGGAATCAGCTCTTTATCGACGAACTTGCGCACCGTGTCTTTGAGCATCTGCAGCTCTTCGGGCAGATTGAAATCCATGCGTGTCCTCCGAAGCGACTACTGACTTTCAACCGCTTCGCTGTGAACGAATCCCTCCTTTTCATCTTCCCCCGCGCCGCGGGGGGAGACAAAGATGGGGGCGTGAACGTTTTGAACTATTTGAACGGCTTGAACGCTATTTCTTCTCCTCGACCTTATACGATCCCAGCCCCGGCCGGTATTCTTTCCGGGCGAATTGCTGCAAACCCGGCCTCCCGCCAATGGCTTGCTTCGCCTTGTCGGAGATCAAGCCGGAGAGCTCATACGCCACGTCGGGATTCGAGTAGAACGTGTAGTACCACGCCTCCTTGACGGCATTGAGGGCAGAAGGCGCTTTGTCTTTGAGATTGTTGGCGATGGCCATGACCTCCTTGTCCAAATCCGCTCGCGGCACGGCTTTGGTGATCAAGCCAATGCGCTCCGCTTCCTTGGCGCTCATGGTTTTACCGGTGAGCGCGTAATAGAGCGCGTGCTTCGGCTGCAAGTGCTCGGACAAAACGATGGTCACTTCGCCGCCCGGAAAATGTCCGAAGTTCACTTCCGATAGACCGAGCTGCACATCGTCTGCCGCGATCGCAATATCGCAGCCCGTCACGACCGTGAATCCGCCGCCGAACACCCAGCCGTTGATCTTGGCGATCACCGGTTGCGGCATCTTGCGCAGAATCTCGTTGCGCCATTGCCGCGACTTCTCGCGCACCTCATCGCGCACGCGGTCGGGCTGGGAGTCCATTTCGATGAAATACTGCTTTAGATCCTGTCCGGCGCAGAAGCTCTCCCCTGCGCCCGTGATGATGATCACGCGAGTTTCCTTGTCGTAGCGCAGGTCGTTTAGGCAGTCGTACATCTCACGGTGAAGCTGCGGGCTCATCGCGTTGCGCTTCTCCGGACGATTGAGCGTGATCGTCGTCACGCCCTCTTTATTGTCGACCAGCAGAGTCTGATAATTTGCCATGGTTCTTTCCTCCTTGAATTTTTCCGATGGGTCTATTTTTCGGTCCTACTCCGGTTGAGCGAAGGCTGTCAAATGCGCTGTTTCACTTGCGCACGAGTTCCATCAAAAGCTTTTTCCAGCGCTCTTCCGCTTTTTCGTACTGCTCGATGGTCATGCCCTTCTCCGGGTACCAGCGCTTGAAGCCGTAATCTTTCGTCGACGTGGCGAAGCGAAATTTCTCCTCGAAGATTTTCTGTCCTTCGGGGCTCAGCAGAAAGTCGGCAAACAACAGCGCGGCATAAGGATGGTTCGAGCGGGCGGGTAGCGCTACGCCCCCCGCGTTGGTCGGATTCAGATCCATCGGCACCCATTCCGTGGGCGCTCCCTTCGGCTTTCCGGCAAGCACGTGGTTGCGGAAGATCGAAATCGACATGGGCATCTCGCCGGCCGCCATCAGCTCGTGCATGGCGCCGCCCGAAATCATGTGCATTTTGATGTCGAGGCCGCGGAGCTGCTTTACGAACTCTTCGCCCTTCGCCTTGATCATCGCGCCGATGAAGCGCACGCCGGTCACGTCGCCGCTGACGGAGATCTTGCCGCGGTTCTCCGGCCGCGCCAGCTCGGCCAAATTCTTCGGCACGTCAGCGGCACGAACCAGGTTTCGGTTATAACCGAGGCCGACGATCGACTCGCGATCCGTTGTCCAGAGCACGCGGCCATTGTCCGCTTCCTCCTTGGCGTCCTCGGGGAATTTCCCGAGATGCGGCGAAAAGTAAGGCATCAGCAGCTTGCCTTCGCGCATGACCATCAACGTCGCCGGCGTGGTCTCGACCAAATCCGCCAGGTTGCGTCGGGCCTGCGCCTCGCTGAGAATCCTGCGCGTAAGATCGGTCGAGCCGGCGCGGTACGTTTCGACTTTGATACCTGGGTATTTCGCCTCGAATACGTTGGCGATATCGCGATGCGCCGTAAGGCTCGTGTACCAGACCAGCTTGCCTTCCTTTTTCGCACCGGCCTTGAGCATCTCTTCGCGATCCGCGCCGCGATAATTGGCGAGGTCGGCGACCGATCTCGTCTGCCCTATGACCGGCGCTGCCGCGCACAGCACGTAGACGACCATCAGGAAAACAAAAATCATCCTCGCCTCTTTGCTTTTCATCAACCCAACACTCCAGGACTCCATTACTCCAACGCTCCGTCAGTCTTGAGCGCCGCGATCGTCGCTTCGTCGTAGCCGACCACTTCGCGCAACACGGTTTCCGTGTCGCGTCCGAGCACGGGAAACTCCCACCGCCGGGTCAATTTTGCATTGGCGAAATGCAGCGGAAAATTGGGCAGCACCACGCGGCCGAGCCGCGGGTTGTCCACCGCGACGATGAAACCCCGCTCCTGGAGTTGCGGATCGTTGGTGAGATCCTCACCAGTGAGGACCGCACCGGCGGGGACACCAGCTTTCTGCAACCGATCCCGTAGTCCGAATCGGTCCTGGTCTTGAGTCCATCGGGCGATGAGCGCGTTGAGCGCTTCACGGTTCTTCAAACGGTCCGCATTGGTCTTGAAGCGCTGGTCCTGCTCCATGCCGCCGCCGATCAATCGCGCCAGTGCCGTCCACTGCGCTTCGTCTTCCGCGGCAATCACGCACCAGGAGTCCTCGCCTTTGCACGGGTAGCAATCGTGCGGCGCCACCGCCACCGACGCGTTGCCCACCGGTTCGGGATCTTTCCCGGCGGACGCCGCTTCCATGAGATTCGCGCCGATCATAAATGCCGTCGCCTCCGACTGCGCCAGATCGATGAACGCGCCCTTTTTCTGCCGGTCACGATAGAGCACCCCGGAGATGATGATGATCGCGCAGAGCGTTCCCGAAACATAATCCGGAAAAACTGTCTGGGAACCGATCGGCGGCTGGGTGTTTCCCGGATGATTCCACATGTAGGTAAGCCCAGTGAACGAAGTAATATTCACGCCGACCGTGGAGAAATGCCGCTTCGGGCCGGTGGTGCCGAGCCCCGGCATGCGCAGATTGACGATGTCCGCTTTCACGCGGCAGAGCTGCTCGTAGGACAAGCCGATGCGTTCGACCACGTCGACGCTATAGTTGTCGAGCACCGCGTCCGCCTTCGCGATGAGATCGTGCAGCACGCTCTGGCCTTTGGGATGTTTGAGATTGACCGTGAACGAGCGTTTGTTGCGGTTAAATTCCAAAAAGCGCGGCGACAGATTCGGATCTTCGCCGGTGCCGAAAAAGCGAAATGGATCCATGCCGCCTTTGCTCGACTCGATCTTGATCACGTCGGCGCCGAGCTCCGCGAGTATCGTCGTGCCGTAGGGGCCGGCGAGCACGTGATCGAAACTGACGATGCGCATGCCGTCGAGCGGGCCGTTGCCACTGCTCGCATTTGAGATAGATTTTTTCTGCGCGGCGCGCGGCGCGCGATTATCGCGCCAACTGTCGAGCGCCGGCACGCTGCCCACTGCGGGACGCGCGCCGTCAATGACGAACGGCATCGCCGGCTGCCGGGTGTCGCCGAAACCGATGTGCTCCACCGGGGCCATGAAACCACGCTCGCGCACATGCTCGTCGTTGGCAAACCCCATCGGAGTGTTCACCGGCACACAAGGGATGCCTTTCGCCTGCAAGAGTTCGGTGATTTCCGCCTTGGTGAATTGACCGATGAACGATTCCACCGCGGGATTGAGCTGATCGGCGTGCGCCCGGCGGTAAACGTTGTTCAGCCAGTCCGGCGCATCGAACACCGGCGGATGATCCTTCCAGATGCTCAGGAATAATTTCCAATGCTGGCGGGTCACGTAGAGATAAACGAAGCCGTCTTTGCACTGAAAAATTTTTGCCGGCGCGACCGATCCGTGCTGACTGCCGGCGCGCTTGAGTATTTGTTTTTCGTTGGCCCACAGGCGGATGATGTGCTCCTGGGTCGCAAGAGTTTCCTGCATCGAGGCGTCGATGTGATCGCCCTGCCCGGTGCGCTCGCGCCGGTAGAGCGCCGCGAGCAAACCCGCGGTGGCGAACAAGCTTGCAAAATAATAAGCCTGAGTCTCCGGCGGCTTGCACGGCGCCAACGACGGGTCGCCGGAGATGTAGAGAAACCCGCTCTCCGCCAGTGCCACCAGATCATTGTAGATATAATTTCTCTTCGGACCGGTCTGGCCGAAAGCCGTGACCGAGGCCATCACGATGCCCGGATTGATCGCGCTGAGATCCTTGTAGCCAAGACCCTTTGCATCCAATTCGCCCGGCTGAAAACTCTCGATCACCACATCGGCGCTTTTGACCAGCTCACGAAAGGCAGCGCGCCCGGTGTCGCTATTCAGATCGAGAACTTTGCTCGCTTTGCCCGCGTTCAAGTGCGCAAACGCCGTGCTCAGCGCTTTGCCGTCCGCCGATTTCACGAACGGCGCCAGGTTGCGCACCGGATCGCCGCTCGGCGGCTCGATCTTGATCACTTCCATGCCCAGATCGGCGAGCAAGCGGCCGCACAGTTGGCCACTCAGATCCGTCAAATCCAATGCCCTAAAACCCTTGAGAAAATCTCCGCTCATAATCCTTCCTTGTAATGGTTGTTCTAGATTAATTTATGGCCGCGAACCGCTTGAAGTGATGCAGTTTGGGAAAGATCTCTCACTCCGTTCGAGATGACAACAGCATGTCATTTCGAGCGAACGCGAGAAATCTTTCTTCATCTTTCACGCGCCCACGTAGCGGCTGCGCATGTCGTTCAAAATCCGCGCCGCCTCGGTCACCATGCGCTCGACGATTTCCTTCGCCGGGACGTTATTTCGCTCCTCGCTCAACATGCCGGCGACCTGTCCGCCCGGGACATGCAGCAAATCGACGCGATTCGCCGCTTCGGCCGCCCGTCGCACCTCGTCCATCGCGTTGCCCTGATAAGGCGTGGGCATCGCCTCGAGCCCGGAGCCCATCCAGGCTTTGATCACTTCGCTGCGATAGTGGCGCGCGAAGTGGCCGCTGGTGTAGGCCGTGCGCACGAAATCTTCCGAGCTGCCGTCGAGAATCTGTTTTTTGTAGACCGGATTGATGCCGCCCTCTTGCGTCACCAGGAATGTGGTACCGCACCACACGCCCACCGCGCCCAAGGCCAGTGCCGCTGCCACGCCGCGGCCATCGGAAATGCCGCCGGCGGCGACTACGGGTTTCGGTTTGACCGCATCGACGATCTGCGGGATCAACGGAAAGTTGCCGATGGTTCCGGTGTGGCCGCCCGCCTCGTAGCCTTGAGCGATAATCACGTCGGCGCCTTTGCGAGCGTGGCTGAGCGCATGCTTGACCGCGCCGGCCAGCGCCATGACTTTGATGCCGCGCTCGTGCGCCAGGGGAACGACCTCGGCGGTATCGCCCAGGCCGATGATCAAGATCGGCACCTTCTCTTCGAGAATCACTCTGAGTTGCTCGCGCGTTGCTGCGGGCGTCTTGACCCAACTCTTTCGATCCGGCGGCTGCGGCGCCAAGCCGAGTTTGGGAATCAATGCATCGTTGAACCGGGCGTGGTTGGGAAACTTTTCCTGGATCTCCTTGTGCACCTCGTCGGGGTCGGGAACTTTCACGTCCTCCATCTTCGGCAAAGTGATGTCGACGCCGAAAGGCCTGTCGGTCAATTGCCGCACCGCGCGGATGCGCTCGCGAATCACCTCCGGTCGGATCGAGCTGCCGCCGATACAACCGAGTCCGCCGGCATTCGACACCGCGGCAACCAAGGCCGGCGGCGTGGTCAAACCTTCCTTGTCCCAGCCCATGCCGGCTTGGATGATGGGATATTGGATATTCAACAAATCACATAACGGTGTGTGCAGCATAGTAATCTCCGCTCGACGTAGGGGCGCAGCATGCTGCGCCCCTACACACAATCACGCGCACGATCACGATTTTTTTCGATCTTCCGGCTTCGCGTAGGCCGTCGTGCCGCCGCCCTTCTGCGAATGGAGATATCCTTCGACGTCGCTCAGAGGATTGGTGTAGTAGCGCATGCGATGGGACACCAGGTCGTCGGTTCGAAGCGCTGTCAGAAAATCCATGTCCTTCTGCATGTACGCGGCAATCTTGGCGCTTTCCAACGTCACCGCGTTGCGGCTGCCGAGCTCGCGCGCCAACTGCTCCACGTTGGCCGTCAATTGATCGTCCGGCACGACTTCGGAAACTAGACCGACGCGCTCGGCCTGTGCCGCGGTCAGATTGCGTCCGGTGAGCTGAATGTAGAAAGCCTTCTTCACCGGAATGCCGCTATGGAACAAAGTCGAGGTCGCCACCGCGCCGTAACTGCCGCGGATCACTTCCGGCATGCCGAATTTCGATGACTCGGCCGCGATGCAGAGATCGTGGCCGTTGATCAGCGCGAGGCCGCCGCCAAGGCACCAGCCACGCACCGCGGCGACCGTCACTTGCGGCATGGCGCGCAGCAGGCGCACAATTTCATAGGTCGTCCCGGCGTGATCCCAAGCGCGCTTGCGTTTCCACGACTCGCGCAGATCGTAAAGATCCAGCCCCGAGGAATACGAATCGCCGGACCCGGTGGTCACGACGCACTTGATCTTGTCGTTGTCGGCGAGATCTTTCAGCGCCGAGATCAGCTCCGCCATGAACTTGTGGCTCATGGCGTTTTTTTTCTCCGGCCGGTTGAACGTCAGCCACGCGACCCCGGCCTCCTCGTCGATTTTTTGCAAAACAGTCGTCAGTTCAGCCATACACGTCCTCCAATAATCTATCGTGATCCCTATCAGAAGTTCCGGTGAATCATCAATCGCGGGAAAGAATTTCGGCGAACAAAGGCGGGCTCAAAGCCACTTGGCTTTGCGAAAGCGGTAAAACAGGTAAAAATCGATGATAGCCATGGCGAACAGCGAGACCGGATAGCCGTGCTCCCATTGAATTTCCGGCATGTGCTGAAAATTCATGCCGTAGATGCCGGCGATCAAGGTCGGCACCGCGACCAACGCGCCATAGGCGGCCAGCCGCTTGGTGACCTCGTTTTCCTGCAGCGTGATCAGCGACAAGCTCACCGAGATCGCGGTCGTCACCATGTCGCGCAGACTGTCGATGGATTGATTCAGGCGCACCAGATGATCGGATACGTCGCGAAAATAGTCCTGCAACTCGGCGCAGAGCTGCGGCACGCGTCCGCCGTGGAGCCGGCCCATGGCATCGAGAAGCGGCTCCGTCGCATGGCGCAAAGTCATCAGTTTCTGTTTGATGGAGTACAGCGCTTCGATACTGCCCCGCTCGGTTTGCTTCCCGAAGATCCGCTCCTCGACGGCTTCCAATTCCGTCGAAATACCATCGAGCACTGGAAAATAGCGGTCCACCACCGCATCCATCAGCGCGTAGAGCACGTAGGCGGAGCCGTGGCGCAAAAGCTCCGGCTCCTCCTCGCAGCGCTGGCGCACTTCGACGAACCCCTGACGCGCGCCCTGGCGCACGGAGAGAACATAGTTGGTGCCGGCGAAGATGCAGACCTCGCCGACGCTGAGATCCTCGCCGCCCGCCTCGATCATGTGCAGCACGACGAACAGCGATTGGCCGTACTCCTCGATCTTCGGCCGCTGATGTCCCTTGTGCGCGTCTTCGACCGCGAGATCGTGCAGGCCGAACTCGGCCTGCATCGCATCCAGCTCCGCCGCCTCGGGGTCCTTCACCGCCACCCAGACGAAACAGCCCGGCTTGCTGATGTAGAGATGAATCTGATCGACCGGAATGTCGGCCAGGCGCTTGCCGTCCTGGTAGGCGACGCAGTTGATGAGCACAGATGGTCCTTGAATGCGAAGTCAGCGCGGGAGGACCTGGGCGACATCGATCATGTCGCGCTGGCCGCTGTTGCGATACATACGCTTGCCCACGCGCGGATAGTCCACCACATCCTGCGGCAAGCGCTGACCGATCACCAGACAAACCAGCGGCTCCGTCCCATCGTTGACGGTTTCATGCGCCGCCCCGCCGGCCGGCAGACCGATGAAATCCCCGGGCCCGATTTTGTGCGACTCCTCGCCGATCACTTCCGTGCCGTGACCGGAAAGAACATAGATGGCTTCGTCCTCATATTTGTGCGCGTGAAACTCCGTCGACTTATCGCCCGGCGCAATCGAAATCAGATGAACCCCCATATTCTTCAGTCCCGCTTCATCACCGAGCGATTTGTCCGTGCGGATCGCGGCGGGATTGAGATTATGAACTCGCCGAACACCTTCCATCGCGGCGATTTGTTTAGCTGATAAGTACATCGGGCGCCTCGCGTATTGAGTTTCTTGCTGTCATTTCGAGCGCAGCGAGAGATCTTTCCGAGTCTGCCACCTCCGCCAAAAGAAAGATTTCTCACTTCGTTCGAAATGACAGCATCGTAATCAGTTCGAGCCAGTCAAACGAGTTGGACGCTAGTGCACTGTCTCACACTGGTATGTTATCCTGAATTCGCCACTCACCACGAAGCAAACGAAGTCGGGAAAAGCATTGCTATTTCCTTCTCTTACCTTCGTGAACTTCGTGCCCTTCGTGGTGAAAAACAATGAGCGCACTTCGACGAGTTGCGTCGAACAATAAGTGCCCTCATTTGAGAGACACTACACTAATTCCCATTCAACAAGAACGGCACCACGATCTCCGCCAGTTCCTCCGGCTTTTCGTGCGGGATGTGATGACCCGCGCCTTCGACCGGAACGATCTGCGCGTTGGGAAAAAGCTGGGCGCGATGGCCGCGCACGGATTTCATGAAATCGCTCTGGGTGCCGTAGACAAACAGGATCGGACACTTGAGCCGGCGAATGAAAGCTTCGATCTGCCCTTCGGACATGGCCGTGGTCGTTCGATAACGCAGGATCGGATCGTGCTTCCAACGATAGCGTCCGCCTTTTAAACTCGTGCCGTGGCGCGCCATGTGCAGCGCCGCGGCATCGGGAATCAGCGGAAAAGTTTTTTGCAGCGATTTGGCGGCGGAATCGAGCGATTCGTGGGGAAAAGGAATCTCGACGTAATCCCTGCCTTTCAGCCGCTCAGCGATAATGTTCGGCACCTCGTCGTCGGCGCGCGCGAAGGGGCCGAGCGATTCGAGCAACACCAGGCGCTTTACTTTCTCCGGAAAGGCCGCAGCGTAGAGCAGGCACATGCTGCCGCCGAGCGAATGGCCAACGATCGTCAAAGGCTCTTTATCCAAGTGTTTGATCAGGCCCGCCAGATCGGTGAGGAAATCCTCATGCGCATAGCCGCGGCCCGAGACGGGCCATTCGCTATCACCATGCCCGCGGAGATCGAGCGCCACCGCGTGTTTGATCGGCACGCCGCGCCTCAGCAGCGCGTCGAGAAACCGATCCCAACTGCGTCCCTGGTCGCGCACACCGTGAACGAATACGTAAGTTTCCTCCTTCGGATCGCCCCATTCCCAATAGTGAAGTCTGAGACCGTCATGATCGAAGTATCGCCGCTGTGGTTCCGTATTCATCTGTACCGTATACCCTTTCGTTCAAGCTCAGATGTTCTTCCAATCTAAAATCCAAAACCTGTCCTGAGCAAAGTCGAAGGATCGAAAATCAAAATCTGTCTTTACCGTCTTCCCAGCTCTTCCAGCGCCTCTTCCCCATAGCAGGGGTCGAAATATTTCGTCGGCGGCGGCAGCCCGCCGCCTTTAAAGAGTCCGCGTTCGCCGCAAACCTGGATTACCGTGCGAATGCCCTCGACGTTGGACTCTCCGTTGGGATTGGATCACTAGAAACAACCGGCGCGCCGATTTCATAAGGAGCAGTCCTTTCTACTTCGCGTCGAACGCTATCGTGTCTCGGCCAGAATCAATTCCTTCAACTTCACCTTATTCACCTTGCCGACTTCGGTGTGCGGCAACGAATCACGAAACTCCACCGATTTGGGCGTTTTGTAAGCGGAGAGCCGCTCTTTGCAATAGGCCACCAGATCCTCCGCTCGGAGCGTCGCGTCGGGCTTGAGAACCACCACGGCTTTCACCGCTTCGCCCCATTGCGGATCGGGAACGCCGATCACCGCGGCTTCGAGAATAGCCGGATGGCTATAGATGACGCTTTCTATCTCCAATGGATAAATGCTGATGCCGCCGCTCTTGACCATGTCTTTTTTGCGTCCGGCGACAAAGAGAAAACCTTCTTCATCGAAATAGCCGAGGTCGCCGGTATAAAACCAGCCGTCTCGAAAAGACGCATTGGTCGCCTCCGGGTTTTTATAATAGCCGTGGGTCGCGAGCGGGCTCTGGCAGATGATCTCGCCG
>Ga0207707_10002852_pt1 | contig 15434 bp, 22 predicted proteins | sample KBSC83BmetaG_FD_184336 | JGI IMG/M metagenome (GOLD analysis project Ga0207707, IMG submission 184336) | Corn rhizosphere microbial communities from Kellogg Biological Station, Michigan, USA - KBS C8-3B metaG (SPAdes) (version 2) | ecosystem: Host-associated > Plants > Roots > Rhizosphere ...
CACGCGCCAGCGCACGCACGATGTCGAGCGCGCGCGCGGCACTCGCCGCGGATCGCTCCGCCGATGTCACCGGCGGTGCGGACACTCGCGCTACACCGCCGCGGTCACCCGCGCGTCCCGCAGCAGGGCGTCGACGCGCGCTTCGTCCTCGATGGAAAGCGGCACGAGCGGAGAGCGCACGCGACCGCCCTTCAGGCCGACCCGGTCCATCGCCGCCTTCACACCCGCCACGCCCATCCGACCCACGATCTCGGCTGCGGGCGGAGCCACGGCACGCTGCGCCTCCGCTGATGCGTCGACGTCGCCGGCCGAGAAGCTGTCGTAGATGTCGAGCGTAAGCTCGGCGGCGAACAGTGAGATGGCGAGAATGCCACCGCGCGCTCCCAGCCCCAACGCCTGATGGAACGATCCGCCATGCCCGGTGAGCACGGTGAAGCGGTCGCTCTGGGACTGGATGTAGCCGCCAAGCCGCGTTAGGTCCCCGGCGCTGTCCTTCATGCCGACGATGTTCTCGTGGGTCGCGAGCCGAGCGACGAGATCCGGCTCCAGCGCGAAATGCATGTACTTCGGGATGTTGTACAGCAGGACGGGCAATGGGCTCTCGTCGGCGACACGCCGATAGTGCGCGTCGAGCGCGGCGGGCGTCATGGCCGAACCGTAGTAGTGCGGCGCGACGACCAGCACGGCCTGAGCGCCATGATCGCCGGCGACGCGGCACCGCTGGATGCACTGGCGTGTCGACTCAGCCCCCGTGCCCGCGATGACGAGCATGTCGCTTGGCAGCTCACGACGAGTGCGCTCGATGAGCGAGCGGCGCTCCTCTTCATCCAGGAGCGCCGCTTCGCCTGTCGAGCCGCACACTACGATCCCGCTCAATCCCGCCGCGGCGTACGCCCGGAGGTTGGTTGCGTAGGCATCGAGGTCAACCGCTTCATTTCGATCCCCGAACGTCGTCACCACCGGTGCGAATACGCCGCGCAGATTGAGCATTACCGTTTCTTCCCTCGTGGTTCGGGCGGCGAACTGGATTCGCCCAGTGCCGTCGGCACGAGCCCCATTATCCCGCCGTCTTCGTTGTCGTGATGATGACCGTTCGACGTCTCGGGACCGCCGTTCAAGACCTTCATCTGAAGCTCGAAGTCCGCCGGGCGCGTCGACGCCGCTTTCGCGATGTCGAAAGATACCTTGTCGGCGTTCACCAAGTCGACCAGGTGCTGGTCGAATGTCTGCATCTGATAGGTCTCGCGCCCGTCCGCGATGAAGTCGCGAATCTCGCCGATGCGCGCATCGAGGATCAAATCGCGGATCGCGGCCGTCACGACCATCACCTCCGCCGCGACGACGCGGCCGTTCCCGTCCTTGCGCGGCAGAAGTCGCTGCGAAATGACCGCGTTGAGCGACTCCGCGATGCGAATCCGCACGACGTCCTGCTCTTCGGGCGGGAACATCGCGATGATGCGCATGATCGTGGTGACGGCGTCCGGCGTGTGCAGCGTGGACATGAGCAGGTGTCCCGTCTCGGCCGCCTTGAGCGCGGTGTCGATCGTCTCGGCGTCGCGCATCTCGCCGATCAACACGACATCAGGGTCCTGACGGAGGGCGGCCTTCAGCCCATCGCGGAAACTGTCGGTATCGATGCCGACTTCCCGCTGCGTGATGGACGAGTTGATGTCGCGGTGCAGGAACTCGATCGGCTGCTCGAGCGTGACGATGTGCTTGTGCATCTGCGCATTGATCACGTTCACCATCGCGGCGAGCGTGCTCGATTTTCCGGACCCGGTGACGCCCGTGACGAGCACCATTCCACGCTCCGCCTCGGCCAGCTTCGAGATCACCGGCGGGAGCTGCAGCGTGTCGACCGTCGGAATGGTGAATGGAATCACGCGCATGACGATCATGAAGCTCGAGCGCTGCCGCAGAATGTTGACGCGGAAGCGGCCAACGCCCGCCACGCCCCACGAGCAGTCGTAATCGAGAATGCTGTCGATGCGCTGTCTGACTTCCTCGTTGTGAATCAACCGAAGGGCGATCGCTTTCGTCTGGTCAGGCGTCAGCGCCTGCTTGGTGAGCGCGACCAGCCGGCCATCGATGCGTGCGCGGAAGACGTCGCCTGCCTTGATGTGAAGGTCCGACGCCCCACGATCGACCGCCGCCTTGATGATCTTTTCCATGAATCAGAGTTGTACGGGATTCAGTAGCCCGCGTCCTTGTCGACGACATTCCGGAGCGGCTCGCCGCGCCGGTATCGCACCCAGTTGTCGAGGAACAGCTCGAGCTCGCGTTCCCAGAACCGACGAGGCGAAATTGCCGCCACGTGTGGCGTCAGGAGCACCTGCCGCAGCCCCCAGAGTGGGCTGCTCGGCGGGAGTGGCTCCTCCCTGAAGACGTCGAGCACCGCGCCACGGAGACTCCCGCGCTCGAGACGATGTGTGAGAGCCGTCTCATCCAGGAGTGCACCACGCGCCACATTTACGACGATTGCGCCGGGCGGTAGGCAATCCATCCGTGCACCTGTCAGGATCGTGTCGGTGCCTGACGTGAGCGGAGTCGCAAGAACGACGATATCCGCGGTAGGCAGCTCGGCATCCAGACCACGAGGTCCGATGACTCGATCAAAGCCGGGCGGCGCGCCTAACTCGGGCCGCCTCCTCACGCCCACGCACCGCACGCCAAGAACCGAGAACCGCCAGGCGATGGCCGCACCAAGGCCTCCGGTTCCGACGATCAGGGCGCGGCACTCGTTGAGCTCCCGGATAGTCGTATCCTTCGACCCGAAGCCCAGCTTGTCCCAGTGACGTCGGTCCTGATTCCGAACGGCGATGTCGAAGGAGCGAAGCAGGTAGATGACGCCGCCGAGCACGTGCTCTGCGATGGTGTCGCCCATCACACCGGCCGAGTTGGTAAGCTTCACATCGCTGGCCCGCATGGCAGGAAACAGCAGGCTGGCCACGCCCGCGGCAGCGGTTTGAATCCATCGCAGCCGCGGCGCCGCAGCCAAGAGCATGGGTGAAAGGCCGTGCCCGAAGTAGACCTCGGCATCGGCCGCAGCGCTCAACGTCTCGGCGCTGACGCCTCCGGTCCCGTCGCCGTCCGAGACGGTGAGATCGCGAATGAAGCGAACATCCCAGTCGGTGGGTGCCGCGCTCAGAATCGCCGCTTCGCCCCACGACGGGAGTGCCCAGCTCGGAGCGGTCGCCGCGAGATCGACGACGAGACGGCGCGGGGATCTCACGTCGCCCCGCGACCGTCTCGGGAACTCGTTAGGTATCGAGGTCGCGCACGTCGTCCGCGGCGGTGCCCGGCGACGCGTCGCCGTACGACACGCTGCGCGCCTGCTCCTCGAGCTGGGCGATTGATGCCTCGTCGCGCTCCGTGGGTGTCGTAAATTGCCGGAACACCGTCGATTGGCATTTGGGACATGTGAGGCTGGCCGGCACCGCGTCGTCGAAGAACTGTTCCGCGCCACATGTCACGCAGACCATCGTGGTGACGTAGCGTGAACCCTTCTGATTCGCCATCGACTGCTCTCGGTAGGGGGCGCCGTCATTCGTGCAAGATGCGTGCGGTGCGCGCAGTCGGGCTCGCCCGCTCTAGACGAGCCCCATGCGTTCCTTGACCTCCCGCATCGTCTCGCTCGCCACTCGACGCGCCGTGGCGGCCCCGTCGCCGATCACCTGGTCCACGATCTCCGGGCGCGCGCGGATCTCGACCGAGCGCGCGCGGATCGGTGCCAGCTCCTTGTTCACTTGCTCAAACAGAACCTTCTTACACTCGATGCAGCCCCACCCTGCCGTGCGACAGTGGGTCTCCACGTTCGCGACTACGCCCGGCGGGCTGAACGCGCGATGCAGATGGTAGATGTTGCAGACTTCGGGCGTCCCCGGATCCGTTCGGCGCACGCGTGCGGGATCGGTCACGGCGGGCCGCAGTTTCTCCCAGACGGAATCCGGCGGCTCGAGTAGTCCGACGGTGTTACCCATGGACTTTGACATCTTCGCGCTGCCATCGAGCCCCATGATGCGACGCGCTGGCGTGAGCTTCGCCTGTGGCTCCGGGAAAAATTCCGCGCCGAAGCGCGCGTTCCAGCGCCGGGCGATCTCGCGCGAGAGCTCCAGATGCTGCACCTGGTCCTCGCCCACCGGCACGAGGTCAGCGCGATATAGCAGGATGTCCGCGGCCTGAAGGATGGGATAGTTCAGGATGCCGGCCGGTACACTCTCCATCCGTGAGGCCTTGTCCTTGTACTGCGTCTGTCGCTCGAGCTCTCCCAGCGGCGTGACCGAGTTGAATATCCAGGCGAGTTCGGTATGTTCCGGCACCATCGACTGCACGAAGATGGTCGACGTCGACGGGTCGAGGCCGGCGGCGAGCAGCGACACCATCATCTCGCGCGTGCGCGCGCGAAGATCCTCGGGCTCGTAGGGAATGGTGATCGCGTGGTAATCCACGATGCAGAAGAACGACTCGTAGCTCCGCTGGAGCTCGGCCCAGTTCTTCACCGCTCCCAGATAGTTTCCGATATGCAGCTCGCCCGACGGCTGGATGCCGCTGAAGATTCGTGACATCCGGGCAACCTATCCGACCAAAAAACTCGTTGCAAGCGACTGATGAACCCGCTCGCGGCGGGCCAAACGCCGTGATCGAACGACGTGCGTTGCTCGACATCGCCGTCGCTGCCGCGGACGCAGCCGGTGCGATCATCCGCGATCGCGCACACGATGCGGGCGAAATCGCGTGGCACCTCAAGAGCCACTCGGACTTCGTCACTGAGGTCGACACGGCGGCGGAGCACGCGATTCGTGACGTCATCCTGTCGAGGCGACCGGAAGCCGTTGTCATTGGCGAAGAGCTGAGCCCGGACGCCGTGCCGCGAGGCGTCACATTCGTCGTGGATCCTCTCGACGGCACCACGAACTTCGTCCACCGATTTCCCGTGTACGCGGTCTCCATTGCGGTCGCGGTCGACGGAGTCGTCGAGGCGGCGGTGGTCCTCGATGTCCCTCGCGGCGATCGCTACACGGCCGTGCGCGATGGCGGTGCACACCGGAACGGCGAGCCGATCGGCGTTTCTCGAATCCACGACCCATCAAAGGCGCTGATCGGGACCGGCTTCCCGTTCAAGCACCTCGTTTACGTCGAGGAATACCAACGGCAGTTCGCGGCGGTCGTGCGCACGACGTCAGGCATCCGCCGCGCGGGTGCGGCGGCGCTCGATCTCGCCGCGGTCGCCAACGGCTGGTTCGAGGGATTCTGGGAGCTGAGCCTCGCGCCGTGGGACATTGCCGCGGGTGTGCTGCTCATTCGTGAGGCGGGCGGCGTGGTCACCAATCTCGAGGGTGGCGACGTGAGTGGCTTGACGCATGGCGGGCTCGTGGCCGGAAGCCCGACGATGCACGCGTGGTTGTTGAATACGATCCGGACGGCTTGATCACGTTAGGCGCTTTCGATTCCCGATCCCGATTCCCGATGAAACTGGTCGAGTGCGTTCCGAACTTTTCCGAAGGCCGCCGTCCCGAGGTCGTCGACGCGATCCGCGCCGCGATCGCCGCCGTCCCGTCGGTGCACCTGCTCGATGTGTCGTCGGACGCGTCGCACAACCGGTCCGTGATCACGTTCGTCGCGTCGGCGGAGCATGCCGCCGACGCCGCCTACGCCGGAATCGCGAAGGCGCGGGACCTCATCGATCTGACAGTCCATACCGGTGAGCATCCGCGACTCGGGGCCACCGATGTCGTGCCGTTCATTCCGCTCGAGGGCGCGACGATGGATGATTGCATCGCGCTCGCGAGACGGCTTGCGGATCGCGTCGGGCACGAGCTGGAGATCCCGGTTTACCTCTACGAGCGCGCGGCAACGCGCCCCGACCGGGAGAATCTCGCCGACATTCGTCGCGGCGAGTTCGAGGGACTCCGGAGCGAGATCGGAACGAATCCTGCGCGTGATCCCGACTTCGGTCCTCGACAAATCCATCCGACGGCCGGAGCCGTAGTCATCGGGGCCCGGCCGTTCCTCGTCGCGTACAACGTCTACCTTGGCCCCGCCTCCAACCTCGCCGTCGCCAAGGACGTCGCGAAAGCCGTGCGTGGCTCGTCAGGCGGACTTCGGTACGTGAAGGGATTGGGACTCGAGGTGGATGGTCAGGCCCAGGTGTCGATGAACCTCGTGGATATCGAGAAGACGCCGCTATACCGCGCCTTCGACGTGGTGAAGATGGAGGCGGAGGCGCGCGGCGTATCGCCGACGTGGAGCGAGATTGTCGGACTCGTGCCGGAGCGCGCGCTCTTCGAAACGGCCGCGCGACACATCCAGCTTCGCGAGTTCTCGCCCGATCTGGTTCTCGAGCGGAAGGTGCGGAGTGCGGTGTCGGGCGGCGTGAGTCTCTCGGGGTTCGTGTCGAGCGTCGCGTCCTCGACGCCGACACCGGGCGGGGGCAGCGTCTCCGCACACGTCGGCGCGCTCGCGGCCGCGTTGGCGCAGATGGTCGCCGGCCTCACGGTTGGGCGGAAGAAATACGCCGCCGTGGACGCCGAGATGAAGCAGATTGCCCTCGATGCTGCCGACGTCGGGAACCAGCTCGCCGCACTCGTCGAGGCCGACGCGCAGGCCTACACGGCAGTGTCCGACGCGTACAAGCTCCCGAAGGAGCCGGACGACGCTGCCGTTAGGCGGAGCGAGGCGATTACCGAAGCGCTGCTCGGTGCCTCCCGTGTGCCGCTCGATACGGCCCGCGCCTGCGCTCGAGTGGCCGAGTTGGCGGCGACTGTCGCGGTCAAGGGCAACACGAACGCTGTGTCGGACGCCGGCGTCGCCGCGCTGCTTGCGGAAGCAGCCTGTCGCGGCGCCGCGTACAACGTCCGGATCAACATCGCCGCGCTCGAGGACAAATCCCGCGGCGCGTCTTTGGCCGCGGAGGCGACGGACCTGGTTGCGCGCACTGGCAAGTTCGCGGCGCAGGCTATCGCGGCCGTGGAGGCGGCGATTTGATACGTTAGGGGTCAGACTCGATTCGGGGCGTTTGACCGCACCGTGAGGTGCGGTCAAACGCCCCGAATCGAGTCTGACCCCTTTTGTGGCGAAACTACGCCGTCGTCAGCACCCGAGGATCGTTGTCCGTAATCGCGATCGTGTGCTCGAAATGGGCGGAGCGCGACCCGTCTACCGTCACCACCGTCCACCGATCCGGCAGCGTGCGCGTGCCCGGCCCACCGACGTTCACCATCGGCTCGATGGCGATCGTGAGACCCGGAACGAGCTTCGTCCCACGCTTCGGCTTGCCGTAGTTAGGCACCTGCGGCTCCTCATGGAAGGCGGCACCGATACCGTGGCCGACGAGATCCCGCACGATGCTGAACCCCGACGCTTCGACCACCGCCTGGATCGCGGCACCAATGTCGCCAACATGGTTGTTCGGCAGCGCCGCCTGGATCCCCGCGGCGAGCGCGCGCTCGGTGACGTCGAGGAGCCGCTGGGACTCGTCAGGCACCGCACCCACGGCAACCGTCGTCGCCGAGTCGGTGTGGTAGCCATCGTACTTCACCCCGACGTCGATCGAGATGATGTCGCCGGCATTCAGCACGCGGCGGCGCGACGGGATGCCATGCACGATCTCGTTGTTGATCGAGACGCACACGCTGCCGGGAAAGCCGTACAGCCCCTTGAACGACGGCGTCGCCCCGGGATGGCTCCGAATGAACGTCTCGGCCATCTCGTCGAGCTCCCACGTCGACATGCCCGCGCGGACTTCGCGTCGAAGCATCGCGACCGTGGCGCCAAGAATCTGCCCTCCGTGCGCCATGATATCGATCTCGCGAGCCGACTTGAGCTGGATCACCGCCGTTTCTCGCCGCCTCCGACGCCCGCGTCGCGCAGCGCATCGAGCGCGCGACGCGTCACGTCGTCCACAGAGCCTACGGCGTTGACCGTCGCAATCCTCGTTCCGTGCTGCTCGTACCAGGCGAGCACCGGCGCGGTCTGACGCTGGTAGACGGCGAGGCGGTTCCGCACTGCCTCCGGTTCGTCGTCTTTGCGGCGGATGAGGTTTCCGCCGCAGTTCTCGCATCGCTCGCCCGCCTGCCGGCCAGTGTAGGGCGTCTGGCACATCTCGCAGACGGTACGCGAGCCGAGGCGCTGCACGAGCTCGTCGTCGTCGACGTCGAACACGAGCACGGCATCCACTTTCCGCCCAAGCTCCGACAGCACCCGGCTCATTCCCTCGGCCTGCGGCGTGGTGCGCACGACGCCGTCGAGCAGCGAGCCCTTGGCGAACTCGCCCTTGCCTAACGTCTCCTTCATGATGCCGAGGATGACGTCATCCGGCACGAGGTCGCCGCGGTCCATGTAGGCCTTGGCCGCGAGCCCCATCGGCGTCCCCGCCCGCACTGCGCCGCGCAGCACATCGCCGGTGGCCACGGTGGGCACGTCAAGCGCCGCGGCGATGCGCGGCGCTTGGGTACCTTTACCTGCTCCTGGCTTACCGAAAAGAACGATATCCATTGTCGGGAATCGGGAATCGAGTATCGGGAATCGATGGGAATCGCGTCCGATTCCTGTTCCCGATTCCCCATTCCCGATGCTAGAAGCCTCCAGTCGCCTGCCTGCCCCTGAACCGCACCCGGCCCTTCTTCATGAAGCCGTCATACTTTCTCAGCAGCAAGTGCTGCTGCATCTGCGCCATCGTGTCGAGTGCCACACCGACCACAATGAGCAGCGACGTGCCGCCGAAGCGGAACGGCACGTTCACGATATCCGCGATCCACACCGGCAAGAGCGCGATGGCCGTGAGGAAGATCGCGCCTGGCAACGTGATTCGCGAAAGGACGTAGTCGATGTACTCCGCGGTCTTCGCACCAGGCTTCACGCCCGGAATGAACCCGCCCTGCTTCTTCAGGTTTTCCGCCAGGTCGATCGGGTTGAAGATGATCGACGTGTAGAAGTACGTGAAGAACACGATCAGGATCGCTGACAGCAGGAAGTACCAGACGGTCCCCGGCTGGAAGTACTGCGCGAAATCCTGCGCCCACACCGCGCTCGAGAACTGCGCGAACGCGCCCGGAATTACGATCACCGACTGCGCGAAGATGATCGGCATCACGCCGGCGGAGTTGATCCGGAGCGGAATGAAGTTCTTGGCCGACTCGCGCATCCGTCCTCGCGACATCGTGCGCTGCGGGATCTGAATCATGATCCGCCGCGCCGCGAGCGTGATGGCGACCACGCCGGCGACCACCGCCACCATCAGGATCCCGAGCACGAACAGCGAGAACAATCCGATCGCGCCCGTGCTCACGAAGCCGAACGTCGCGAAGATTCCCGGCCAGAAGCGCTCGACGATCGAGAAGAAGATCAGCAAGCTCGCACCGTTGCCGAGACCGCGCTCCGTGATCTGCTCGCCGAGCCACATCACGAAGATCGCGCCGGTCGTCAGGAACAGCACCATCTGCACCTTGAACCCGAGTCCCGGTGTCGCGACCGCGCCCTGCAGCGACTCCGTGAACAGCGCAAAGCCCCACGCCTGGAAGATCGCCAGCACGACGGTGATGTACCGCGTCCACTGCGTCAGCTTTTTCCGGCCCTCCTCGTCCTTCTGCATCTTGTCGACCGTGGGAATCACCGCTCCCGCGATCTGCACCAGAATGCTGGCCGAGATGTACGGCATGATGCCGAGCGCGAACACGGTCGCGCGTGACAAGCCGCCGCCGACGAACAGGTTGTAGAGCCCGAGCAGCCCCTGGCTATTGCCCTGGCTGTTGAAGAAGTCCGTCAGCGCGACCACGTCGACGCCGGGCGCGGTGATGTGCGCGCCGACGCGATAGATCAGCAGGCACAGGAACGTGAACTTGATCTTGTCCCACAGCTCTGGCGTCTTGTAGATGTTCGCCAGTGCCGCAGCCGGATTCGGTTGCGCCATTTACTCCTCGATGCGGCCTCCGGCCGCGACGATCTTCTCCCGGGCGCCAGCGCTGACCTTCACGCCGCGCACGGTCACTGCGTGGGAAAGCTCGCCATTGGCCAGCAGCTTGGCAGGCCCCTTCCGGGAACGGATCAGCCCCGCTTCGACGAGCGACTCGGTCGTGATCTCGCTGCCCTCGGGAATACGGCTCAGGTCCTCGAGCGACACGACCTGCGATTCCACGCGGAATGCGTTCGTGAAGCCGCGCTTGGGCAGACGACGCGTCATCGGCATCTGGCCGCCCTCGAACTGCGGCTTCCCACCGCCCGGGCCGTGGTGGCCCGCACGCGCCTTGATGCCCTTGTGTCCCTTGCCTGAGGTCTTTCCGGTGCCGGAGCCCGGGCCGCGGCCCAGGCGCTTCCGGTTGCGATGCGATCCCGGCGCCGGCTTCAGGTTATGTAGACCGATCTTCTCGGTCCGTGATTCGGTTCCAGTGTTGGTCACGTGCTATTACTCCTCGACGGGGCGACACCTTCACCAGGTGTCGCACCCTCCTGATCTGACCGCGCAGCGACGCCGAATCCTGCTTGACGACGACGTCCTGATGGTGGCGAAGGCCGATGGCCTCGAGCGTCTTTCGCATCACGGCGGGCTTTCCGATCCCGCTCCGAATCTGCTCGATGCGAACCTTGCCGGAGGTCGGTGCCTCCTCCTTGGGCGTAGTGTGCGGACCGCGGGTGCGGTGCCAGACGAATGTTCTAGGCACTGACGGCCTCCTTGGTCTTGGCGCGCGAGCGATACCCGATCGACGCCGGCTCGACACCGCGCTCACGCGCGGCCTGCTCGACCGTCGTTAGGCTTCGCAGCCCGTCCATCGCCGCCTGCACCATGTTGTGCGGATTCGTCGAGCCGAGGCTCTTCGTGAGAATGTCCGAGATGCCGGCGCACTCCATCACCGCGCGCACGGCACCACCGGCGATCACGCCGGCGCCCGGTGCCGCTGGCTTCATAAGGACGCGACCGGCGCCATGCTCGCCCACGATCTCGTGCGGGATCGTCCCGCCAGTGAGCGGCACGCTGACCATCCTGCGACGCGCGGCATCCACGGCCTTTCGCACGGCCTCGGAAACCTCGTTCGCCTTACCGGTTGCGAAGCCGACCTTCCCCTGCCCATCGCCGACGGCCACGAGCGCGTTGAACGAGAAGCGACGACCGCCCTTTACGACCTTCGCGACGCGGTTGATGGCAATAACGTTCTCGACGAGCTCGCTGCCCTCGCGACCGCCCTCCGGGCCGCCACGCTGACCGTCGCCGCCACCACGTCCGCCTCGGCCGTCACGCGCGTTCGGGCCGTCACCACCGCGTCCACCGCCGCGGCCACCGGGGCCGCCGCCACGCCCGCCTGGGCCCCCGCCACGTCCACCCGGACCGCCGCGCCCGCGGCCACCGCCGCCGCCACCACCGCGCCCGCCTCGGCCGCCTCGACCACCACCACCGCCGCCGCCGAAACCACCGCGCGATTCAGAACCGCCACCGCCCGCGCCACCGCCCGCGCCACCGCCGGAACTGGGCCCCTGATTCTCTGCCATGTTAGAACTCCAGCCCGCCTTCGCGGGCGCCGTCGGCCACCGCTTTCACGCGGCCGTGATATCTGTACCCCGCGCGGTCGAACACGACGCGCGAAAAACCAGCATCCTTTGCCTTCTGCGCGATCAACTTCCCGACCTCGGTCGACTTCGTGCTCTTCTTTCCTTCCAGCTTGTGATCCGACACCGCCGCCAGCGTGCGATTCGTCGTGTCGTCCACGAGCTGCGCGTAGATGTGCTTGAGCGAACGGAACACCACCAGCCGCGGACGTTCGGTGGTACCGATCAAGCGCTGCCGCACCCGGTTGTGGCGACGATACCGGAGCTCCTGCCGAGTCTTCGGCCTGCGAATCTTGGGCATTACTTGCCTCCCGCCTTACCCGCCTTCCGGCGGATCTGCTCGCCCTGATACTTCACGCCCTTCCCCTTGTACGGCTCCGGCTTTCGCAGCGCACGAATCTCCGCCGCGACCTGGCCAACCTTCTCCTTGTCGGCGCCTTCGATCACCACGATGATCGGCTGCGGCGCGGTGAGCTTGATGCCCGCCGGTGCGCGATACTCGACCGGGTGCGAGTACCCGAGCGCGAGCTGCAGCCCGAACGGCTTGACCTCGGCCTTGTAACCAACGCCAGTGATCTCCAGCTGCTTCTTGTAGCCCTGCGTCACGCCCTCGACCATGTTCGCGATGAGCGACCGCGTTAGGCCGTGCAGCGCGCGATGCCGCTCCTCATCCGAGGGCCGGTCGACCGTCACGGTGCCGTTCTCCACCTTGACCTGCATGTCCGGGTGCAGCTTCCGGGAGAGCTCCCCTTTGGGGCCCTTCACCGTGATCGCCGGCCCGTTGACGGTCACCGTTACGCCGTTAGGCACCGGGACCGGTTTCCTTCCGATTCGGGACATTGTCGTGGCTCCTTACCAGACGAGGGCGAGGAGCTCGCCACCGGTGTTCGAGCGTCGCGCCTGGGCATCCGACATGAGCCCGTGGGACGTGCTCAGGATCGCCATGCCGAGTCCATTCCGCACGCGCGGAATGTCGCCGACGCCGACGTACTTGCGGAGCCCGGGGCTCGACACCCGCTTGAGCTCACGGATGACCGGCTGCCCGCCCTGCGCGTACTTCAGCACCACGCGCAATACAGGGCGCCCGTTGTCCGTCTCGAGCACCCGGTAGTCCTGAATGAAGTTGTTCTCCTTCAGGATGCGGGCGATCTCGGTCTTCACCTTCGACACCGGAATGTCCACGCGACGATGCTTCGATCCGCAGGCATTGCGGATCCGCGTGAGCATATCGGCGATCGGATCGGTCATGCTCATGTCTTGGTCCTTGGGTTCCTACCGTATCCCTTGGGCATGCCCAGGAGACGTGTAGGAATGAGAGTGAAACGTGTTGGGGCTTACCAGCTGGCCTTGCGCACACCGGGGATCATCCCGGAGAGCGACAGCTCGCGGAAGCAGATACGGCAGAGACCAAACTTGCGCAGGTACGCGCGGGATCGCCCGCAGCGGCCGCAGCGATTGTGCTGCCGCACCTGGAACTTCGGTTTCCGCTTGGACTTTTCGATCATGGCCTTTCTGGCCATACAGCACTCCGTGTTGAGCTTTTAGTCGTTAGTCCGGAGTCGTTAGCAAAACAGCCAATGGCTAACGACTAACAGCTACCGACTCGTCAACGCTACGCGTTGACGATGATCGGCTTGTCGTCGCCTCTGAACGGCATGCCCAGCTCACGTAGCAGGGCGTACGCCTGGTCATCCCGGTCCGTCGTCGTGACGAACGTGATGTCCATCCCGTGGATCTGATCGATCATGTCGTAGTTGATCTCGGGAAAGATCATCTGCTCCTTCACGCCGAGGGAGTAATTCCCGCGACCGTCGAACGAGCGCGTCGAGAGACCGCGGAAGTCACGGATCCGCGGCACCGCCGTGCTGATGAAGCGGTCCAGGAACTCCCACATCCGCGCGCCACGCAGCGTCACCGCGGCACCGATCTCCTGCCCCTCACGAAGACCGAAGTTCGCGATCGACTTCTTCGCCTTCTTGCGCACCGGACGCTGGCCGGTGATCACGCCCAGCTCCTCGACCACCTTGTCGAGCAGCTTTGGCTGCTTGATCGCTTCGCCGAGGCCGACATTGAGCACGATCTTCTCGAGCCCGGGGATCTGATGCTTGTTTGCGAGCGCGAACTGCTTGGATAGACGCTCGCGCACCGTGTTCTGATAGTACGTCCGGAGTCGCGGTGTCGGGGCCGGCGTGCCGACCCCGGCGTGCGCGAGCTTCGGCGACTCGCCCTTCCTGTCGCCGCCGCCCTTGCCCTTCTTCGACTCCCGCTGGTCCTTCTGTTCCTTGTCCTTCGTCGCCATGGTCTGGAAACCCGATAAGCGTATGAGCTGCGCGGGCGCGTGAGCGCGCCGGAGCGTTAGGCGGCTAGCGCGACCGCGGAATCGACTCGCCGCTCTTCACGGCCAGCCGCTCCTTCGTCCCGTCCTCGTCGATGCGCGCCCGGAGCCGTGTCGGGCGTCCCGACTTGGGATCCAGGAGCATCACGTTCGAGTGGTGGACCGGCGCCGGCATCTCGATGATGCCGCTCTGCTCCTCCGCCCGGCGTGCCTTGCGATGCTTCTTCACGATGTTGATCCCCTCGATCGTCACCCGACCGGTCTTGGGGAACACGCGCAGCACCTTCCCTTCCTTGCCCTTGTCCTCGCCGCGCAGGACGCGCACGGTGTCACCGCGCGTGACGGGCATCTTGATCCGTTCGACCTTGACCGCGTGACGCGCTCGGTTCTTCGCGTTCGTGCGGTCGGTCTTCCTGTATCTCAATATTCGCATGTCAGATGACCTCCGGGGCCAGCGACACGATCTTCATGTACTTCTTGTCGCGCAGCTCGCGGGCGACCGGACCGAAGATGCGCGTCGCGCGCGGCTCGCCCTGGTCGTTGATGATCACCACGGCGTTCTCGTCGAACTTGATGTAGCTGCCGTCCTTGCGCCGCGTCTCCTTCACCGTGCGCACGACGACCGCGCGCGCGACCTCCGACTTCTTCACCGTGCCGTTCGGCAGCGCGTCCTTGACCGCGACGATCACGAGATCGCCGAGTCCGGCGTAGCGCCGCCGCGTTCCGCCAAGGACGCGGATCACGAGGGCGCGCTTCGCGCCCGAGTTGTCCGCCACCTTGACCATCGATTCCTGTTGGATCATGGGGTCACCCTCCTCACTGTCCTTAGCGAGCGCGCTCGACGATCTCGACCACGCGCCACCGCTTGTCCTTCGACAGCGGGCGGGTCTCCATGATGCGCACGGTGTCCCCGGTCTTGGCCGAGTTCTCCTCATCGTGCGCTTTCACCCGCTTCGTGCGGGTCACCATCTTGCCATAGACCGGATGGGCCACGCGGCGATCGATCGCCACGACTACGGTCTTCTGCATCTTGTCGCTCACCACCGTCCCCGTGCGCACCTTGCGCGCGTGGCGCGCCGGGCGCGCTCCTGCGGACGTCGTGGGCTGCTGGTTCGTCGTCATGTCGGCCATGGTTACTCGTGGGGCTCAGCGCTGCCTAACGGCGTGCGCGCGGACGCTTGCCGGTCCGGCGCGTCGTCGTCTCCGACGCCGCCAGCTCCCGCTCACGCTGTATCGTCTTGAGGCGCGCGATGTCGCGGCGGATCGTGCGCAGGCGCAGCGGATCCTCCAGCGTCTCGGTCGCCGAGCGGAACTTGAGGCGGAAGCGCTCCTCCTCCATCTCGCCGATCCGCGTGCGAATGTCCGCGTCGGACATCTCGCGAATCTCCTCAGCTCTCATCGGTGTGCGCCTCCTCCTTCGCAATGAACTTCGTCTTGAGGCCGATCTTCGCCGCCGCGAGCGCCATCGCCTTCTGGGCGATATCGGGCGTCACGCCCTCGAGCTCGAACAGCACGCGACCGGGCCGCACCACGGCCACCCACCCCTCGGGCGACCCCTTGCCTT
>Ga0207707_10002853_pt1 | contig 15432 bp, 11 predicted proteins | sample KBSC83BmetaG_FD_184336 | JGI IMG/M metagenome (GOLD analysis project Ga0207707, IMG submission 184336) | Corn rhizosphere microbial communities from Kellogg Biological Station, Michigan, USA - KBS C8-3B metaG (SPAdes) (version 2) | ecosystem: Host-associated > Plants > Roots > Rhizosphere ...
GTCACGCGCATCCTCAACCACCTGATGTGGATCGGTTCCAACGCGCTCGACCTCGGCGCGATGGCGGTGTTCCTGTATGCGTTCCGCGAACGCGAGGAGCTGATGGATTGCTACGAGGCGGTGTCGGGCACGCGCATGCACGCGACCTATTACCGTCCCGGCGGCGTGTACCGCGACCTGCCCGGCAAGATGATCCAGTACAAGGAATCGCCGTGGCACAAGGGCAAGGACCTGAAGCGCATGAATGCGTGGCGCGAAGGTTCGCTGCTGGATTTCCTGGATGCGTTCAGCGCCGATTTCCAGCACAAGGTCGATGAATACGAAGAACTGCTCACCGAAAACCGCATCTGGAAGCAGCGCACCGTCGACATCGGCATCGTCTCTCCGGAACGGGCGTATGCGCTCGGCATGACCGGGCCCATGCTGCGCGCGTCCGGTATCGAATGGGATTTGCGCAAGAAACAGCCGTATGCGAAGTACGCGGAAGTCGATTTCGACATTCCGGTCGGCACGCGTGGCGATTGCTACGACCGCTATCTCGTGCGCGTGGCCGAGATGCGCCAGTCGGCGCTGATCATCCGCCAGTGCGTGGATTGGCTGAAGAAGAATCCCGGGCCGGTGATGATCGAGAACTACAAGGTCGCGCCGCCCAAGCGCGAGGACATGAAGGAATCGATGGAAGCGTTGATCCATTGGTTCAAGCTGTTCACCGAGGGCTACAGCGTGCCGGCCGGCGAAACCTACGCGGCGGTCGAGGCACCCAAGGGCGAGTTCGGTTGCTACATGGTTTCCGATGGCGCCAACAAACCGTTCCGCGTGCACCTGCGCGCGCCGGGCTTCGCGCATCTGTCGTCGATCAACGAGACCACCGCGGGCCACATGCTGCCCGACGTGGTGGCGATGATAGGAACCTACGACCTGGTATTCGGGGAGGTCGATCGATGAAAACCGGGGTCAGAGTGCACTTTCGTGGGGTGCCACTACGAGCAGCTTGGTTCTGTGCACGAAAGTGCACTCTGACCCCGGTTTTCCCGGTTTTCACGGAGGGGCAACCATGAAAGCCACCGGCAATTTCGACAAGGTGAAAGACGTCGACCCGATGATCGTATTGACCGACGCGACGCGTGCGCACATCGACCACTGGGCCGCGAAGTTTCCACCGGACCGCAAGCGCTCGGCGTTGATCCAGGGCCTGATGGCGGCGCAGGAACAGAACGGCAGTTACCTCACCGATGAATTGATGGTGGCGACGGCGAAGTACCTCGGCCTGCCGCCGTTGTATGCGTATGAAGTCGCAACGTTCTACTCGATGTTCGAAACCAAGCCGGTCGGGCGCCACAACGTCGCGGTCTGCACGAACATTTCGTGCTGGCTCAACGGCGCCGACGGCATCGTGCAGCACTGCGAAAAGAAGCTGGGCGTGAAACTCGGCGAGAGCACAGCCGACGGGCGCATCTACCTCAAGAAGGAAGAAGAGTGCCTCGCGGCGTGCTGCGGCGCGCCGATGATGGTCGTCGATGGCCACTACCACGAGAAGCTGACGCCCGAGAAGGTCGATGAAATTCTGGATGGACTGAAATAAACGATACCGTCATCCCCGCGCAGGCGGGGATCCAGTGTTGTTGATTGAAAGCTTCAAATCGCTGGATTCCCGCCTGCGCGGGAATGACGAGATTCAGGAATTGGCGAAAACGATGGCATACGGTCCCGAACCCCAAGAGCACCAGGTCGTCTACACCACGCTGCATTTCGATACGCCGTGGTCGATCGACAGTTACCGCCAGACCGGCGGCTGGCAGGCGTGGGAAAAAATCCTGGCCGAAAAGACCGATCCGGCCGCGATTGTGGACGAGCTGAAGAAGAGTTCGTTGCGCGGACGCGGCGGCGCGGGCTTCCCGACCGGGATGAAGTGGTCGTTCATGCCGCGCAGCGCACCGGGACAGAAATACATCCTGTGCAATTCGGACGAATCCGAGCCCGGCACCTGCAAGGACCGCGACATCCTGCGCTTCAATCCGCACGCGGTGCTGGAAGGCATGGCGATCGCCTGCTACGCGACGGGTTCGACCGTTGCCTACAACTATTTGCGTGGTGAATTCCACCACGAACCGTTCGAGCACATGGAGCAGGCGCTGCACGAAGCGGAAGCGGCGGGCTTGCTGGGCAAGAACATCCGCGGCAGCGGCATCTACGTGACGATCCACAACGCATTGGGCGCCGGTGCCTATATCTGCGGCGAAGAAACCGCATTGATGGAATCGCTGGAGGGCAAGAAGGGCTGGCCGCGTTACAAGCCGCCGTTCCCGGCCAACTTCGGCCTGTACGGTCGACCCAGCACCATCAACAACACCGAAACCTACGCCTCGGTGCCGGCGATCCTGCGCGGGGGGGCCGACTGGTTCCTCAATCTCGGCAAGCCCAACAACGGCGGCCCGAAGATTTTTTCCGTGTCGGGCCACGTCAACAGGCCCGGCAATTACGAGGTTCGCCTCGGCACGCCGTTCGCCGACCTGCTGGCGCTCGCCGGCGGCGTGCGCAACGGCCACAAGTTGAAAGCAGTCATCCCGGGCGGTTCTTCGATGAAGATCCTGAAGGCCGACAAGATGATGGAATGCACCATGGACTACGACTCGATCCGCAACGCGGGTTCGGGCCTGGGGTCCGGCGCGGTGATCGTGATGGACGAAACCACGTGCATGGTGCGCGCCTGCGAGCGCATCTCGCAGTTCTACCACATGGAATCGTGCGGACAATGCACGCCGTGCCGCGAAGGTACCGGCTGGATGCACCGCGTGCTGACCCGCATCGTCGCAGGCGGCGGCACGCCGGAAGACCTGCATCGCCTGAAAGCCATCGCGGGCCAGATCGAAGGCCACACCATCTGCGCGTTCGGCGAAGCCGCCGCGTGGCCGGTGCAGGCCTTCCTCGCGAATTACTGGGACGAGTTCGAGTACTACTGCAAGAACGGCCGTTCGATGGTGGATGATCAATTGAAGGTGGCGGCATGAGCGTTCATCCGCAAGCGACGGAAGCAAAGAGCAATTTTGTCCGCAAAGAACGCGAAGTGCGCGAAGAAAAGCAAAGCATTTTTATTTCTTTGCGTTCTTCGCGTTCTTCGCGGACTGATGCTTTTGCTTCTGTCTTCGCTTGGCGTCGGAACAAGAGCAACAACAGTCCGCAAATGAACGCGAATGAACGCGAATTTGCTTTTGCTCGTCATTACAGACCGCGTCCTGCGGTCTGCCCGCGGGCCATCGGCTACGCCGATGTTCGCTTCGGCATCCTGCCTTCGCAGTCCGGCGCAGGCCGGAATCCAGCTTGTCTTTATGAAAGCAAAATCAAAATGGATCCCGGCTTTCGCCGGGATGACGGAAAGGTGGCGGCATGAGCGCGCAGCCGAAAGACACCGCGCCACCGGTCGAGATGGTCGAATTCGAGGTCGACGGCCATCCGGTCAGCGCGCCCAAGGGCGCGATGATCATCCAGGCCACCGACGCCGCGAAGATTCCGGTGCCGCGTTTCTGCTACCACGACAAGCTGCCGATCGCGGCCAGTTGCCGCCAGTGCATGGTGGAAGTGGAGATGGGCGGCAAGAAGATTCCCAAGCCGCAACCCGCGTGCGCGACGCCGGTCGCGGCAGGCATGAAGGTCTTCACGCGTTCGCCCAACGCGTTGAAGTGGCAGCGCAACACCATGGAATTCCTGCTGATCAACCATCCGCTGGACTGCCCGATCTGCGACCAGGGCGGCGAGTGCGAATTGCAGGACCTCTCGATGGGCTACGGCCGTTCGGTGTCGCGTTTCAGCGAACGCAAGCGCACCGTGGCGGACGAGAACATCGGGCCGCTGGTCGCGACCGAGATGACGCGCTGCATCCACTGCACGCGTTGCGTGCGCTTCGTGGGTGAGATCGCGGGCACGTATGAACTCGGCGACATGAGCCGCGCCGACAGCCACGTCGTCGGTACCTACATCGGCCGCACGATTGAATCCGAACTGTCCGGCAACGTCATCGATGTGTGCCCGGTCGGTGCGCTCACCGACAAGGTGTTCCAGTTCAAGGCGCGCGCGTGGGAGCTGATCGCCAAGCCTTCGATCGGCTATCACGATGCGCTCGGGTCCAACCTGTGGCTGCACACCAAGTCTGGCCAAGCGTTGCGCGCGGTGCCGCGCGAGAGTGAATCCATCAACGAGTGCTGGTTGTCGGATCGCGACCGTTACAGCCACCAGGGCCTGTACGCGGAAGATCGGGCGCAGCGTCCGATGGTCCGCAAGGGCGGCGAACTGGTCGAAGTGGATTGGGACGAGGCCATCGCGTTCGTTGCCGATGGCTTGAAGAAAGCCGGTAGCGACATCGGCGCGCTCATCGCGCCGCTGACGTCGTGCGAGGAAGGCGCCCTTTTGGCGCAACTGGTTCGTGGGTTGGGCAGCGAACGCATCGACCATCGCTTGCGCGTGCAGGATCTCAGCGATGGCGGCCCGTCAGGCATCACGTTCGAAATGCCGGTGGAGGAGGTTGCCAAGGTGTCGGCTGCGTTGATCATCGGCAGCAATCCGCGTCATGAGATGCCGCTGTTGAACCATCGCCTGCGTCATGCCAGCCGTCACGATGCCTCGAAGCACCCAGCTGCCAACCCGGCGCACTACGACATTTCCGAAGTGCGCGGCGGGAAAATCTTCGCGATCAACCCCATGCATTTCGGTTCCAACATTGATCTTGCCGGTGAGAAGGCATTCGCACCGCAGGATTTTGTTGATGCGCTGCTGATTACGGCGAAGGCCGCTGGCGCCAAGAGCGACGATCGCGCCTTGGCCGATGCCATCGCTGCGGCCGATGACAAGGAAGATGCACGCCAATGGACCGCCGCGCTGCGCGATGCGGCATCGTCGGTGGTGATCCTGGGCGACGTGGCCACGCAACATCCGCAGGCGTCATGGTTGCGCGCACTGGCGCGCGGCATCGCCAAGGCGACGGATAGCGCGTACAACGAATTGCCGTCGGGCGCGAATGCGGTGGGCTTGGCGCGCGTCGGTGCGCAGTCCTCGGGTGGTGCCAAGGCGATACTCGACAATGCACCGAAGGCGCTGATTACCTGGCAAACGGGTTCGCAGGACACGTATGCGCCGGCGGCCTATGACAAGGCACGCGAAGGCGCCGAGTTCTACCTGTACGCGGGCGCGTATGCCTGTGAGGGCGTCAAGCGCACCGCCGATGCGGTGCTGCCGCTGGGCCTGCCGCCGGAAATCGACGGCACCTACGTCAATGCCGACGGCATCGTGCAATCCGTTGCCGCGGGTTCGCTGTTGCCGGGCGAGGCGCGGCCGGGCTGGAAGGTGTTGCGCGCACTGGGCGCGGCGTTGGGCATCGACGGGTTCGACTTCGTCGATTTGAAAGATGTGCACGCGCGCATTGCGAATGACGTGTCGAAGCCGGTTGCTCCCGCGAATCGGACCTTCACCCCAACAACCCCGCTCCCGAGGGGAGAGGGGCTCTATCGCGTCGCGACGGTGGGCATCTATCGCACCGATGCGGTGGTGCGGCGCGCCAAGGCGTTGCAGGCGCATCCGCTCAATCGCGCACCGGCCGTGCGCGTCAATGCGGATGCCGCGCGTGCGCTGGGCGTGATCACGGGCGCGAAAGCGGACGTGAATGGCACGGTCCTGCCGGTCGTCGTCGATGCCGCGGTGCCGAATGGATGTGCGTGGATCGAGGCCGGCTTTGCCGCCACCGCATCACTGCCACCGCATGGCGCCGAACTCACCATCAAGGCGGTGACTGCATGAGCATGTCCTCCGACCCGATGATCTTCCTGTGGGCGCTGGCGAAGATCCTCGTCATCGCGGTGCCGCTGATCATCGCGGTGGCGATGTACGTGTGGTGGGAACGCAAGGTGATCGGCTGGATGCACGTGCGCATCGGGCCGAACAAGATCGGCCCGTTCGGCCTGCTGCAGGCGTTCGCGGATGTGACCAAGCTCCTGATCAAGGAGATCATCATCCCCACCAACGCCAACCGCTTCCTGTATTTCACCGCGCCACTGCTGTCGGTGATCCCGGCGCTGGCGGTGTGGGCAATCATTCCATTCGACAACGGCGTGGTGCTTTCCAACGCCAACGCCGGCGTGTTGTTCTTGCTGGCGATGACCTCGCTCGGCGTGTACGGCATCATCCTCGCCGGCTGGGCCTCCAACTCGCGCTACGCGCTGCTCGGCGCGATGCGTTCGGCCGCGCAGATGATTTCCTACGAAATCTGCATCGGCATGGCGCTGGTCTGCGTGCTGATCCTGGCCGGCAGCCTCAACTTCACCGCGATTGTCGAGGCGCAGGCGGGTAGCAAGGGTCTGTTCGACTGGTTCTGGCTGCCGCTGCTGCCGATGTTCTTCGTGTTCTACATCTCCGGCGTGGCCGAAACCAACCGCCTGCCGTTCGACGTGGCGGAAGGCGAGTCGGAAATCGTCGCCGGCTTCCACGTCGAGTACTCAGGTTCGGCGTTCGCGCTGTTCTTCCTGGCCGAATACGCCAACATGATCCTGTTGTCGTTCATCGCGCCGATCCTGTTCATGGGCGGCTGGCTCAGTCCCTTCCAGGGCTGGCACCTCGGTTGGCTGTCCGCGCCGGGTTGGTGGTGGCTGATCCTGAAGTTCTTCGTGTTCGCGACTTCGCTACTGTGGCTGCGCGCGACTTTTCCGCGCTACCGCTACGACCAGATCATGCGTCTTGGCTGGAAGGTGTTCATCCCGATCTCGATCGCATGGATCTTCGTGGCGGGCCTCTTCAAATACTTCAACGTGGTGACGGCGGGTCATTGAGATGAAACGAATTGTCGAATATCTCAAGAGCCTGTTGCTGCTGGAACTCGCGGCCGGCCTGTGGCTGACGCTGAAGTACATGTTCAAGCCGAAATTCACGATGTATTTCCCGATGGAAACCATCCCGCGTTCGGTGCGCTTCCGCGGCCTGCACGCGCTGCGTCGTTATCCGAACGGCGAGGAGCGCTGCATTGCGTGCAAGTTGTGCGAAGCGGTGTGCCCGGCGCTGGCGATCACCATCGATTCCGCGCCGCGCGCGTCGGATGGACAGCGTCGCACCACGCGCTACGACATCGATCTGTTCAAGTGCATCTACTGCGGCTTCTGCGAGGAAAGCTGCCCGGTCGATTCGATCGTATTGACCGACATCCTGGAATACCACATGGAACGCCGCGGCGAGAACATCATCACCAAGCCGCAACTGCTGGCGATGGGCGATCGCTTCGAGAAATCCATCGCGGCCAATCGCGCACAAGACGCGGCGTACAGGTAATGCCCATGGACTCCCACGCAATCTTCCAGATGATCTGCTTCATCGCCTTCGCTGCGGTCGCGGTGGGCGCCGCACTGGCGGTGGTGTCGGTGAAGAACACCATGCACGCCGTGCTGGCACTGGTGCTGACGTTCTTCTCGACCGCGTGCCTGTGGATCATGGCCGAGGCGGAATTCCTCGGACTGGCGCTGGTGGTGGTGTACGTCGGCGCAGTGATGGTGCTGTTCCTGTTCGTGGTGATGATGCTGGACATCGACCTCGAACCGCTGCGCGAAGGCTTCACGCGCTATTTGCCAGTGGGCATTGGCGCTGCGGTGATCATGCTGATCGAAATGCTCGGCATCATCGGCGTCCGTGCCTTCAACGTGCAGGCAGGGCCGAATCCCGCCGGCGTCTCGAACGTCGAATGGCTGGGGCACGCGCTGTTCACGCGTTTCCTGCTGCCATTCGAAATCGCTGCGTTGATCCTGACGGTCGGCCTGGTCGCCGCGGTGGTGCTGGCGCTGCGCGTGCGTACGTTCTCCAAGCGCCAGAACCCGGCCGCACAATCCGCGACCCGTGCTGCCGATCGCATACGCATGGTGAAGATGGCCGCGGTCGCGCCGCCCGCGCCCGCGAATGCCGAGGAGCCACACGCATGAGCATTCCTCTTTCCTGGTACATGGTGTTCGCGACGGTGCTGTTCTGCATCTCGATCGCGGGCATCTTCATCAACCGCAAGAACGTGATCGTGCTGTTGATGTGCATCGAGCTGATGCTGCTCGCCGTCAACACCAATTTCGTCGCGTTCTCGCGCTTCCTCGGCAACCCGTCGGGGCAGGTATTCGTGTTTTTCATCATGACGGTGGCGGCCGCGGAGTCGGCCATCGGGCTGGCCATCGTCGTGTTGATGTTCCGCAACCGCCGCACGATCAACGTCGGCGAACTCGATTCGCTGCGTTATTAGGCCGAAGGGACTGACGATGCCACATCGCTTTGCTTGTCATTCCCGCGTAGGCGGACTGCGTAGGCAGGACTGCCAACGCGAACGCCACAGGCGGCCCCTGCGGCGAGCGCCACGGATGGCGCGAGTTTATCCAGTGGTTTTCGACCACCAAAGCGTGAGTCGCTGGGTCCCCGCCTTCGCGGGGATGACGAGCAGGTTTTCGAGACTGCAATTTGCGCATGAGGTGCAAGCGTGATCAGCCAGAATCTCCTGATAGTGCTGGCCGCCGCACCGCTGGTTGGCGCGTTGATCGCGGGGTTGCTGCGCAACCAGATCGGCCGCGCGGGTTCCGCGGGCATCGCGACCGTGTCGGTCGCGCTCTCGTTCGCGCTTTCCTGCGTGGTGTTCTGGCAGTTGGTGTGGGGCGGGGCGCCCGTCTTCAACCACGACGTTTATACGTGGCTGGAAGTCGGCAAGCTCACGATCGGCATCGGCTTCCTGGTCGATCGCCTGACTGCGCTGATGCTGGTGGTGGTGACGTTCGTGTCGCTGATGGTGCATATCTACACCATCGGCTACATGCGCGACGATCCGGGTTTCCAGCGCTTCTTCGCCTACATCGCGCTGTTCACCTTCTCGATGCTGATGCTGGTGCTGGCCAACAATTTCCTGCAGCTGTTCATCGGCTGGGAGCTGGTGGGCCTGGTGTCATACCTGCTGATCGGATTCTGGTTCGAGCGTCCGACGGCAAGCGCTGCGGCCTTGAAGGCGTTTCTCGTCAACCGCGTCGGCGATTTCGGTTTCATCCTCGGCATCGCCTGCGTGCTGTACGCGTTCCACTCGCTGGATTATTCGGTCGTGTTCGCGCAGGCACCGGACCTCGCGGGCCGCACCATCGAAGTCGTCGGCGGGCATCCGTGGTCGCTGGCCACGCTGATCTGCCTGCTGCTGTTCGTGGGCGCGTGCGGCAAATCCGCGCAGGTACCGTTGCACGTGTGGTTGCCGGATTCGATGGAAGGCCCGACCCCGATTTCGGCGTTGATCCACGCCGCGACCATGGTCACCGCCGGCATCTTCATGGTAGCGCGCATGTCGCCGCTGTACGAAATGTCCACGACCGCGCTGTCGGTGGTGCTGATCGTTGGCGCGACCACCGCGTTCTTCATGGGCCTGGTCGGCATCGTGCAGAACGACATCAAGCGCGTGATCGCCTATTCGACGCTGTCGCAGCTTGGCTACATGGTCGTGGCGCTCGGCGTGTCGGCGTACGCCGCGGGCATCTTCCACCTGATGACCCATGCATTCTTCAAGGCGCTGCTGTTCCTCGGTGCGGGTTCGGTGATCGTCGCGATGCACCACGAGCAGGACATGCGTTACATGGGCGGCCTGCGCAAACGCATGCCGATCACCTGGATCACGATGTGGATCGGTTCGCTGGCGCTGGTGGCAACGCCGGGCTTCTCGGGGTTTTTCTCTAAAGACCAGATCATCGAAGCGGTGGGCGAGTCGCACATCTTCGGCGCGACCTACGCGTACTGGTGCGTGCTGCTGGGCGTGTTCGTGACCGCGCTGTACAGCTTCCGTCTGCTGTACATGACCTTCCACGGCAAGGAACGCTTCAAGGTCGTGCATGGCGCGCACGATTCGCACGACCATCACCAGGGTGTGCTGGCGCACGCGCCCAAGGAATCTTCGTGGGTGATCACCGTGCCGCTGGTGCTGCTGGCGATTCCGTCGGTCATCATCGGCTGGTTCACGATCAAGCCGCTGCTGTACGGCGGCTGGTTCGGCAGCGCGATCAAGGTGCTGCCCGGCCACGACGTGCTGGCGCACATGGCCGAGGAATTCCATGGCACGGTGCCGATGTTCTGGCACGCGTTCCTGAGCGCACCGTTCTGGATCGCGTTCGCGGGCTTTCTCGTCGCGACCTACGTGTACCTGTTCAATCCCGCCATCGCCGATCGCGCCGCGCGGATGTTCCTGCCGGTCTTCAGGATGCTCACCCGCAAATACTGGGTGGACGAGGTGTATTACAACCTGTTCGCGCGAGGCGGCGTGAAGCTGGGCCGTGCCTTCTGGAAAGGCGGCGACAAGGCGATGCTGGATGGTGTGCTGATCGACGGTTCTGCGTCGGTGGTCGAGCGCAGTTCGCGCGTGTTCCGCCGTCTGCAAACCGGCTTTTTGTATCACTACGCGTTCGCGATGATCATCGGCCTGATCTTGCTTCTGGGTGGGTTGTGGTTCTGGGGGTTGAGATGAACACGAGGATGAACGGAGCCCGGAAGGCGACCGTAGGTTGGGCTGACGCCGGCTTCATCGGCGGAAGCCCAACATTCCCGGTGCACCGTTGGGCTTCGCGAAAAGCCGCTCAGCCCAACCTACGCGCTCGGGAGACATTTGTAGGTTGGGTTGACGTCGGCTTCATCGGCGGAAGCCCAACGTGCACCTTGCGTCGTTGGGCTTCGCAAAGAGCCGCTCAGCCCAACCTACGCACTGAGGATCCCGCATGAGCAACTGGCCCATCCTCAGCGTCCTGGTCTGGTTCCCGTGCCTTGGCGCGATCGTCGTGCTGCTGGCAGGCAATGCTCGTCCGTACCTTGCGCGCTGGCTGACGCTGGCGTTCACGGTCGTCACCTTCGGCTTAAGCCTGGTGATGTTGACGCAATACCAGATCGGCTCCGGCGGCTTCCAGTTGCAGGAAATGGCGCGTTGGATTCCAGGCATCAACACCAGCTACCACATGGGTGTGGATGGCATCGCCGTCGCGTTGATCGTGCTGACCACCTTCACTTCGATCCTGGTGATCGGCGGCGCGTGGCAGGTCATCAAGGACAAGGTGCACCAGTACATGGCCGCGATGCTGGTGCTGGAAGGCCTGCTGATCGGCGTGTTCTGTTCGATGGACGCGCTGCTGTTCTACCTCTTCTTCGAAGCCATCCTGATCCCGATGTTCTTCCTGATCGGCATCTGGGGCGGCCCGCGCCGCGTGTACGCGACGTTGAAGTTCTTCATCTATACGTTCTTCGGCTCGATCTTCTTCCTGATCGGCTTGCTGTACATGTACCACCGCGCGGGCACCTTCGACTTGCCGGCGTTGTGGGCATTCCCGTTCACGATGCAGGAGCAGAGCTGGCTGTTCTTCTCGTTCCTGATCGCGTTCGCGGTGAAGACCCCGATGGTGCCGGTGCATACGTGGCTGCCCGATGCGCACGTCGAGGCGCCGACCGGCGGTTCGGTGATCCTGGCCGCGATCATGCTGAAGGTCGGCACCTACGGCTTCATCCGCTTCTCGCTGCCGATCGTGCCGGACGCTTCGCAGCACTTCGCGTGGCTGGTGATCGTGCTCAGCCTGATTGCGATCATCTACATCGGCTACGTCGCGCTGGTGCAGCCGGACATGAAGAAGCTGGTCGCGTATTCATCCATCGCGCACATGGGTTTCGTCACGCTCGGCCTGTTCATCGTGTACATGCTGGCGCGCGGCCAGCACGACACGCAGATGGCCGAGCTGGGCGTGCAGGGCGCGGTGGTGCAGATGATCTCGCACGGCTTCGTGTCGGGCGCGCTGTTCACCTGCATCGGCGTGATGTACGACCGCCTGCACACGCGCGAGATCGCCGCGTACGGTGGCCTCGCCAAGGTGATGCCGTGGTTCGCCGCGTTCTGGGTGCTGTTCGCGATGGCCAACTGCGGCCTGCCGTTCACGTCAGGATTTGTCGGCGAGTTCATGGTGATCCTGTCCGCCTTCACCGCGAATCCATGGATCGCGCTGTTCGCCGCGTACTCGCTGATCATCGGCGCCGGTTACACGCTGTACCTCATCAAACGCATCGTGTGGGGCACCGCGCCCAGCAAGGAAGCCGCGGCGATGCCGAAGCTGACGGCCCGCGAGGGCTGGGTGTTGACGGCCTTCGCCGTGGCCGTGCTGGCGATGGGCGTGTATCCGTGGCCGTTGATGCACCTGATGGATTCCTCGGTCGCGCAACTGGTGACCCACTTGATGACCAGCAAGGTTTGAAAATCCCATGATTTCGCTCAACGACTTGTTGGTCATCGTTCCGGAGATGTACCTGACCGCGGCGGCGTGCCTGGTGCTGCTGTTCGACGTGTTCGTCAAGGACGATCGGCGCGATGCCACCCACTGGATGGCGATCTTCGTGCTGCTGGTGGCGATATTCCTCGTGATCGGCGGTCAGCCGCCACAAACCGTCACCGCGTTCGGCGGCATGTTCGTGCGCGATCACATGGCCGAGATCCTGAAGGTCACGGTGCTGATCGCCACCATCCTGATGTTCGTGATGGCGCGGCCGTGGCTGAAGGACCGCCAACTGTTCATCGGCGAGTTCTATTCGTTGTCGATGTTCTCGGTGCTGGGCGTGATGTTGCTGGTGTCTGCCGGCAGCCTGATCACCGTGTACCTCGGCCTCGAGCTTTTTTCCCTGCCTGCATTTGCGTTGGTCGCGCTGAACCGCGATTCGAAACTTGCCTCGGAGGCCGCGATCAAGTTTTTCGTGCTGGGCGCGCTGGCCTCGGGTCTGCTGCTGTTCGGCATGTCGCTGATCTACGGCGCCACCGGCACGCTCGACCTGCATACCATCTTTGCCTCGATCGGCACCACCCCGCACCTGCACCTGCTGCAGTTCGGGCTGGTGTTCCTGGTGGTGGGCATCGGCTTCGAATTCGGCGCGGTGCCATTCCACATGTGGCTACCCGATGTTTATGAAGGCGCGCCCACGCCCATCGCGATGTACATCAGCGCGGTGCCCAAGCTGGCCGCGGTGGGGCTGGCGTATCGATTGCTGGAAGTGGGCTTGGGTCCGCTCGCGCACGATTGGCGGATGATGCTGGCGATCATGGCTGCACTTTCGCTGGTGGTCGGCAACGTGGTCGCGATCGCACAGGCCAACTTCAAGCGCATGCTGGCGTATTCCACCATCTCGCACATGGGCTTCGTGTTCCTGGCGCTGTCCAATCCTTCGCCGGAAGGCTATGCGTCGGCATTGTTCTATGCGGTGTGCTTCGCGCTGATGGAAACCGTGGCCTTCGGCGTGATCCTTGCGCTGTCGCGCAAGGGCTTCGACTGCGAAATGATCGATGACCTCAAGGGTCTCAACCAGCGCTCGCCGTGGTTCGCCGGCATGATGGCGATCGCCATGTTCTCGTTGGCCGGCATCCCGCCGTTGTGGGGCTTCGCCGCCAAGGTGCTGGTGCTGAAGGCCGCGATCGACGGCGGCATGCTGTGGCTGGCGATCGTCGCGATCATCTGCGCGATCATCGGGTTGTTCTACTACCTGCGCGTGGTCAAGGTGATGTACTTCGACGCGCCCGCCGAAGGCGCCGAGCCGCTGGCCGCCAAGCCTGACTTCACGCTGCGCTGGCTGCTGTCCATCAATGCGCTGGGACTGATCGCGATGATCGGTTTCTCCGGCGTGCTGTATGCCTGGTGCCAGGCGGCTTTCGGGTAATTCCGAGCGATCGTCCCTGATCGCTGCGCGTGATGGCCTGACGGGCTAACGGCCTTCGTCGGCCCACGTGTCGGCCAGCAATTCTGCTTGCGCGATGACCTTTTCAGTGGCCTCGGCCTGCTTGTCCGGTGGGTATTTGTGCTTGGCCAGCAGCACCTTGATCATCGCCATCATGCGGGCGCGCGAGTCCTTGCGGTTCTGCCAGTTGATGGTGGCCGAGCGGCGCAGCTTGTCGGTGAGCTCCTGCGCCAGCGCGCGCAGTACAGGGGGACCAAGCTCGCGCACCGCCGACTCGTTTTCGCTCAGGGCCTGGTAGAACGCGAACTCCTCCTCGCTCATGCCGTCGGGTGGACGCGCGGCGTTGATCTCCTGTGCCAGCTTGATCAACTCCTCGATCACCTGTGCCGTGGTCAGGCCGCGGTTCTGGTATCTGGCGATGGCTTCTTCCAGCTTGCGGGTGAACTCCTTGCCCTGGATCGCGTTCTTCTGCCCGCGCGCCTTCACCTGGTCGGCCAGCAGCCGCTCCAGTAATTCGGCGGCCAGGTTTTTGGTCGGCATCTCGCGAATGTGTTTCAGGAACTGTTCGTCCAGCAACGAGATGTCCGGTCTGCCCAGACCGAGGGTGGCGAAGATGTCGTTGACGCCCTCGACCAGCACGCCCTTGGCCACCAGCTGGCGCAGCGCGGCTTCCTTTTCCAGCCGCGAGCGGCCACTTCCGGCGCGGGTCAGCTTGATCAGGCACACACGCACCGCCTGGAAGAACGCGATTTCCTCGCGCACCGCCATGGCTTTGGCCTGCGTACCGGCCAGCGCCTGCGCCGTGGTCAGTTTGGCGACCTGATCCAGGTAACTGCGCACGCCGAGGTTGCGGCCCTTGTCATCCACCGCGGGATTGACCTGCAGGATGTGCTCCATCGCCGGTCCCAGCAGCGCCAGCGCTTTCTTCGGATCGCCGAAGCCTGCGTAGTCGAAGCCGTGGAAGAACTCCTTGCGGATCACGTCCAGCGTGTCCAGCAGCACCTGCAGCGCCGCGCCTGAGGTATCCACCGGCTCGCGTTCGGCGCCGGCGTCCTTGGTGTACTGCTTGATCGCCTTCTTGAGTTCCTCGCCGATGCCGATGTAGTCGACGATCAGGCCGCCGGGCTTGTCCTTCCAGATGCGGTTGGTACGGGCGATCGCCTGCATCAGGCCGTGGCCCTGCATCGGCTTGTCCACGTACAACGTGTGCACCGGCGGCGCGTCGAAGCCGGTCAGCCACATGTCGCGCACGATCACCACTTGCAGCGGATCGTCGGGATCCTTGAAGCGCTTCTCCAGCAGTTTGCGCTGCGCCTTGTCGGTGCGGTGCGGCTGGAAGTGGCCCGGATCGGCCGAACTGCCGGTCATCACGATCTTGATGCGCCCTGCGTTGATGTCGTCGCTGTGCCAGTCCGGGCGCAACTTCACGATGGCGTCGTACAGGCGGATCGCCGCCTCGCGCGAGATCGCCACGATCATCGCCTTGCCCGCCACCGACTCGGTGCGCGCTTCCCAATGCGCCACCAGGTCGGCGGCCAGCACGTCCAGCCGGCCTTCGGCCATCGCCAGCGCCTCCAGCCGGGTCAGTCGGCTGACCGTGCGGTCCTGCTGGGTTGCGTCCTCATCGTCGGTGACTTCCAGGAACTCGTCCATCAAGGCCTGCTTCTCGGCCTCGTTGAAGCGCAGTTCGATGATGCGCGACTCGTAGCTGACCGGCACCAC
>Ga0207707_10002855_pt1 | contig 15431 bp, 17 predicted proteins | sample KBSC83BmetaG_FD_184336 | JGI IMG/M metagenome (GOLD analysis project Ga0207707, IMG submission 184336) | Corn rhizosphere microbial communities from Kellogg Biological Station, Michigan, USA - KBS C8-3B metaG (SPAdes) (version 2) | ecosystem: Host-associated > Plants > Roots > Rhizosphere ...
GGCAGCGCGAGCTGGGCCTGGACGTGCTCCAGCTGTCGAACGGCGGGCACACGGTCAACGTCTACAGGACGGGTGAGACCTACCTGAACAACGCCGTGGCGGAGGACACGAACGAGCTGCCGGGTATCCGCCAGGCGCTCAAGGTGCGCTCGGAGATCGGCGTGCCACTCGAGATCGGCGGCGCCCGGCGCGGCATGATCATGCTCGCGTCGCTGCGCCCGGATTTCTTCACGCCGGAGGACGCGCGGTTCATGGAGACCATCGCGCCCTGGATCGGCGTCGTCGCGCACCGCGCGGAGCTCGCCGCCGAGATCGCGCGCAACGCCACCGAGGCCGGCCGGCGCGCCGGCGCGGAGGAGCTGATCACGGTCCTCGCGCACGACCTGCGCAACTACATCGCGCCGATGAACATGCGCTTGAACGTGCTGCGCATGCGCGCCGGGAAGGAGCAGCGCGAGGACGAGCTGCGCGACCTCGAGCTGCTCGGCCGCTCGATCGACCGCCTGGGCGAGCTGATCAACGACATCCTCGACGTCTCGCGCATCGACCAGGGCGTGTTCGGCATCCAGCCGCGCCGCATCGAGCTCGCCGGGCTGGTGCGCGAGATCGTCGCCACCTTCGAGTCGGCGCAGCACTCGATCAAGGTCACCGTCCAGCAGGGCGACGACATCCATGTCTCCGGCGACGTCGTGCGCCTGCGCCAGTGCGTCGAGAACCTGATCGCCAACGCCATCCAGAAGTCGCCGGTCACCGGCACCATCAACGTGTTCGTGCGCCGCCACCACCGCGAGCTGCAGCCGCTCGCGGTAGTGGAAGTGATCGACGAAGGCCCGGGCATTCCGGCCGACCAGATGGGCCGCCTCTTCCAGCGCTTCGCCACCGACCGCCCGGAAGGGCTCGGCCTCGGCCTCTATCTCGCGCAGCGCATCGCGCGTCTGCACGGCGGCGACCTCGCCGCCGAATCCACGCCGGGGAAGGGCGCGCGCTTTACGCTCAGCCTGCCCGGGCTCGCCTAGGGCTGGGCTAGCGCCTCACGTCGATGAAGCGGCGCAGCTCCGCGAGCAGTTCGCGCGGCTTCTCCTCGGCGATGAAGTGGCCGCAGTCGAGCGGCTTGCCGCGCACGTCCTCGGCCACCTCGCGCCAGTCGCCGAGGCAGTTGAAGAGCGCATTGATGACGCCGTGCCTTCCCCACAGCGCGAGCACCGGCATGCGGATCTTCTTGCGCCGGTCCTGCTTGTCGTGCACGAGGTCGATGGTCGCCGCGGCGCGGTAGTCCTCGCAGGTCGCGTGGATGCAGCGCGGGTCGCGGAAGGCGCGCGTGTACTCGACAATCGCCTCCTTGCTGAAGTGCTTGAGGCCGGCGGGCCCGCGGCCGAGGCGGCGCAGGATGTACCACGGCACGTGGCCGGCGAGCATCTTCTCGGGCAGCGGCTCCTCCTGGATGAGGAAGAACCAGTGCCAGTAGGCGCGCGCGAACTGCTGCGTGGTGTTCTCGTACATCTTGAGCGTGGGCGAGATGTCCAGCACGGTGAGCGTGCGCACGCGCTTCGGGAAGTCGCGCGCCAGGCGATGCGCCACGCGCCCGCCACGGTCGTGGCCGACGAGGTGGAAGCCGAGGAAGCCGAGCGACTCCATCATCTCCGCCATGTCGAGCGCCATGGCGCGCTTCGAATAGTTGAGGTGCCCCGGCACGCCGCGCGGCTTGGAAGAGTCGCCGTAGCCGCGCAGGTCGGCGCAGATCAGCGTGTAGTCGCGCGCGAGCTGCGGCGCGACCTTGTGCCACATGGCGTGCGTCTGCGGATAGCCGTGCAGGAGGAGGATCGGCGGCCCGTCGCCGCCGATGACCAGATTGATCGTCGCGCCGCTCGTCTTCACGCGGCGGCGCTCGAAGCCGGGAAACAGCGTGGTCATCTCGCTTCTCCTTGTACGGCCAGCGTGCCCGATCGTCCCGGCACCTCGCCCTGGATCACCTCGCAGCGCGGCAGCCGCGTCGCATCCACCGTTCGCCACAGCGTTTCAGTCGATACGAGCTCGTAGCCCTGCGCCTTCCAGCCGGCGAGCAGCGCGTCGAACTGCGGCAGCAGCTTCCCGCCTTCCAGCTCGGCATGGCCCGTGAAGACGTGGTCGCCTTGACCGGTGAGCGACAGCAGGTGCGCCACCACGTCCTCATGCAGGCCAAGCAGCTCGTCGAGCGTCGGCAGCGTCGTCGGCAGCTGCGGGCAGCCGATGGCGACGCCGTTCCAGACCGGCTGGAAGGGACCGATACCGCGCGTGTCGGATGCATAGGGAAAATGCCGCTCCTCGAACCAGGCGGCGTGGCGGTTCAGCTGCCAGCCGGCCGCTCCCCATGTTTTTGCTTCCTGGCCGAAAACCTCGCGGAAGCGCTCCATGGCACGCTGCATCTCCCGCTCCGTCCAGTCGGCATCGCGCTTCACGACGAAGTCCTGCCAACGCACGTGGTCCCAGCAATGCACGCCGACCTCGAAGCCGGCGTCGCGCACCGCGCGCATCGTGTCCGCGCACTTGCGTCCGATGTCGGGACCGGGAAGGAGCGTTCCATAGAGCAGGGTCTTCACCCCATAGTGCTCGAGCACCGAGGTGCGCGCCACCTTCGAAAAAAAACCGGGGCGAAACACCCGCCGCAGGGCGCGGCCGGTGTGGTCGGGGCCGAGGCTGAAGAGAAACGTGCCGCCGGCGCCATGCTTCTTCAGGAGATCGACAAGGCGCGGCACCCCTTCGCGCGTGCCGCGGAAGGTGTCGACGTCGAGCTTGATGGCTAATTTCACCTAACGAGGTGTTTGGCCTCGGCTACGTCCGTTCGATACGCGTCGTAGATGCGCTTCAGCGCGTCGCGCATGGCGACGCGCGGGCGCCATTTCAGGTCGCGCATCGTGTTGTCGATCTTCGGCACGCGGTTCTGCACGTCCTGGTAGCCGCGGCCGTAATAGCGGTCGGCCGTGGTCTTGACGATGCGCACCTTCTTCGCCGCATCCCGGTATTCGGGGTACTGCATGGCGAGGTCGACCATCGTCTCGGCGAGCTCCTTCACCGAGATGTTGTTCCTCGGATTGCCGATGTTGTAGATGTTGCGCGTGGCGACGCCGCCCTTGTTGGCGATGATCGCCATCAGCGCGTCGATGCCGTCGTCGATGTAGGTGAAGGCGCGCTTCTGCCGGCCGCCGTCGACCAGGTTGATGCGCTCGCCGCGCACGATGTGGCCGAAGAACTGCGTGAGGACGCGGGAGCTGCCTTCCTTCGGCGTGGCGATCGAGTCGAGGCCGGCGCCGATCCAGTTGAACGGCCGGAAGAGCGTGAAGTCGAGCCCTTCCTTCTCGCCGTAGGCCCAGATCACGCGGTCCATCAGCTGCTTCGAGCAGGCGTAGATCCAGCGCTGCTTGTTGATCGGGCCATAGACGAGCGGCGACTCCTCGGGATCGAACTGCTTGTCCGGCGACATGCCGTACACCTCGGAGGTCGACGGGAACACCAGTCTTTTCCCATGCCGTACGCAGGCGCGCACGATCGGCAAATTGGCCTCGAAGTCGAGCTCGAAGACCCGCAGCGGCTCCTTCACGTACGTCGCCGGCGTCGCGATCGCGACCAGCGGCAACACCGTGTCGCACTTGCGGATGTGGTACTCGATCCACTCGCGGTTGATGGTGATGTCGCCCTCGAAGAAGTGGAAGCGCGGCTCGTGCAGCACGTCCTCGATGCGGTCCGACTGCATGTCCATGCCGTACACGTCCCAGTCGGTGTCGGCGAGGATGCGCTTCGAGAGGTGATGGCCGATGAAGCCGTTCACCCCGAGGATGAGGATGCGTTTCACGTTTTTCTTTCCCGGACTTCGAGGAGGCGCAGGACTTTACCATCGCCGCAGACGGCGAACCATTCGCCGCGCTCCTGGAACGGCCCCGGTGCACGGCCGGGCGCCGTCCGCGCCGTCATTTGCGTGCGGTGGACCTTCAGGCGCTCGCAGAAGGCACCGGGGAAGGGCGGCGCCACCGCGCGCACCAGGTCATGGATTTCCTGCGCGGGCTTCGTCCAGTCGATGCGCCCGTCTTCCGGGCGGCGGCGGCCGTAGTAGCTGCCGCGCGCGAGCTCGTTCGGCTTGTACTGGACGGTGCCGGCCACGAGCGCCGGCAGGCTGCGCTTCAGCACCGCCTCGGCCGCATCCGTCATGCGGTGGAACACCTCCACCGCGGTGTCGTCGGGCCCGATCGGCACCGCCTGCTGGTCGACGATGCGGCCGGCGTCCGGTTTTTCGGTCATCTCGTGCAGCGTGACGCCGGTCTCGCGCTCGCCCTCGAGGATCGCCCAGTTGAGCGGCGCGCGGCCGCGGAACTTCGGCAGGAGCGAGCCGTGCATGTTGAATGCACCGAGCTTCGCGCGGCCGAGGACCGACATCGGCAGCATGCTGCGGTAGTAGAAGGAGAAGATGAGGTCCGGCTCGCCGACGTCCAGGCTTTCGATGGGCGGGTCGGCGAGCACGCGCAGCTTCCGCTCGCGCGAGAAGTCGTAGAGGCTCGCGTACCAGCGCGCCTCGTTGGGATCGTCGCGGTGGGTGACGACGAGCGGCACCTCGAGCCCGGACTCGAGGAGCGTCGCCGTGCCGCGGACGCCTATGTCCCCGTAGCCGAAGACGACCGCTCGCGGCTTTGCCACGTCTCGGGTTTTTCGAGCACGGCCTGCACCAGATACCGGGGCCGGTGCCGCACCTGCTGGTAGATGCGGCCGACGTACTCGCCGACCAGGCCGAGGCCGAAGAGCACGATGCCGATGAGGAAGAACTGCAGGATGTCGCGGTCCCAGAAGGTGCCGAGCGCATCGACCGGCGCACCGGCGAGCAGCTTGCGGATCATGGCCAGGATGTAGATCAGCACCGAGAACACTGCCACGCCGATGCCGAAGAGCGAGAAGAGCTGCAGCGGCACCACGGAGAAGCCGGTGATCAGGTCGAAATTGAGGCGCAGCAGCCGGTAGTAGGAGTACTTCGACTCGCCCGCGGCGCGCTCCTCGTGCGCCACCTCGACCTCGGCCGGGTTCTTGGCGAAGGTGTAGGCGAGGGCGGGAATGAAGGTGCTCACCTCGCGGCATTCGTTGATCGCCTGGATGATGTCGCGGCTGTAGGCGCGCAGCATGCAGCCCTGGTCGGTCATGTGGATGCGCGTGATGCGCTCGCGCACGCGGTTCATCGCGCGCGACAGGAACTTGCGCAGGAACGGGTCCTGGCGCTGCTGCCGCACGCCGCCGACGTAGTCGTGGCCCGCGTCCATCGCTTCCAGCAGCCGCGCCACTTCCTCCGGCGGGTTCTGCAGATCCGCGTCGAGCGTCACCACGCGCTCGCCGCGGCAGCGCTCGAAGCCGGCCATGATCGCCATGTGCTGGCCGAAGTTGCCGTTCAGGAGCACCACGCGCGTCACGTCCGGCCGCTTCTGGAACTGCTCGCGCAGCACCGCCGCCGAGCGGTCGCGGCTGCCGTCGTTCACGAAGATCACTTCGTACGCGACGCCGAGCTTGTCGAGCGCCGGATACAGGCGCGCAAAGAGCGCGGGCAGGCCTGCTTCCTCGTTGTACACCGGGATGACGACGGAAAGGTTCATTTCGAAAGCACGGCGCGTGCAGCCTCGCAGACTCGATCCACATCGGAGTCTGCCATGGCCGGGAAGAGCGGGAGCGTGGCGATGCCGCGGCCGATGCGCTCGGCGTGCGGGAACCGGCCCTCGCGCCAGCCGAGCTGGCGGTAGAGCTTGAAGAGATGCATGGCCGGGTAGTGCACGCCGACGCCGATGCCGTGCTCGCGCATGCCGGCGATGAACCGGGCGCGGGGGAAGCGCTCCGGCAATACGACCTGGAACATGTGCCAGTTCGACTGCTCGAAGTCCTCCACCGGCAGCTCGCAGCCGAGGCCGCGGTCCCAGAGCTCGAAATAGCGCCGCGCAAGGCTTCGCCTTCTCTGCGTAAAACGTTCCAGGTGCGGCAGCTGTCCCAGCCCGATGCGCGCCGCGAGGTCCGTCAGGTTGAACTTGCCGCCGAGGAGCTCGACCTCCATGCCGTCGTCGCCGGAACGGATGACGCCCTGCAGCCGGAGCTGCTCGCACGCCGGCGCGAGCGACTCGTCGGGCAGCACGAGCGCGCCGCCTTCAGCCGAGGTGATGTTCTTGTTGGCGTGGAAGCTGAACGAGACGAAGTCGCCGAAGCTGCCGAGGGGCTTGCCGCGCCAGTTGGCGCCGAAGGCCTGGGCGGCGTCTTCCACCACGCGCAGACTGTGCTTCTTGGCGATCGCGTACAGCCGGTCGCGATCCACCGGCAGCCCCGCGAGGTCGACCGGGATGATGGCGCGGGTCGCCGGCGTGACGGCGGCTTCCACGGCGCCGAGGTCGAGGTTGCGCGTTCGCGGATCGACGTCGGCGAATACCGGCCGCGCGCCCACTTCCAGCACCACGTTCGCGGTGGCGACCCAGGAGAGCGGCGTGGTGATCACCTCGTCGCCCTTGCCGATGCCGGCGAGGCGAAGCGCGATCTCGAGCGTGGCGGTGCCGGAATTGAAGGCGCGCACCGGCCGGCCGCCGCAGAGCTTCGATAGCGCCGCCTCGAACGCCTTCACCTGCGGCCCGGACGTGATCCAGCCGGAGCGCAGCACGTCGGCGACGCCGGCGATGGTCACTTCGTCGATCTCCGGGCGCGTGAACGGCAGGAATGCAGCCATGCCCGATGATACCGTCACGGTTTCTTCACGATGGCGAACGTCGGGCCGCGCGCCACTTCCCGCATCGGCGTGCCGAGCTCCTTCGATAGCCGCTCGACGTCGGTGCCGGCGCCGACGAAGGCCCACGCCTGCGGCGCGGCGTTCCAGGCCCGCGCGAAGGCGCCGAGGTCGGCGATGAACTTGCGCGCGTCCCAATCCACCGCCACGCCGAGCTCGTCGCGGTAACCAACCAGCGTGACGGTGCGCTTGAGCGTCCACGGGATGGTGTGATCATAGGTATCGAGCGCGAACACGGCCGCGTCGTCGGGGATCACCGACGGCAGCGCGCGCACCGTGCTCGCCACGCTGAAGCGGTCCGACAGCGTGTAGTGGCCCACCGCGCCGATCAGCGTGGCGGCGAGCCCGCCGAGCGCGAGCACGAGAACCGCGACGCCAGGACGTGAGGTGAGCCACAGCGCGGCCGCGGCGCACGCAGCGAGGCTCAGCGCTCCCGCCACCAGCCATTCCGCGTAGGCGGCATAGGGGCCGCCAGCGCCCATCTTCCAGATCGCGAGCCCGGCGCCCAGCGCGAGCGGAATGAGCGCGATGGCCTGCCATTTGAGCGTGCCCGCCGTGATGCCGCGCGCCGCCAGCACGGCGAGCGCCGGGAAGATGGGCAGGATGTACGGCGGCAGCTTCGAGCCGGAGGCGGAAAAGAAGACGAAGACCACGACCACCCAGCACCAGAGCAGCAGCTCGCAGTCCGTGCGCGTCCGTATCGCGGTGTAGATGGCGCGGCCGAGCGGCACCAGCCACGGCGCGAAACCGGCGACGAGCACCGGCACGAAGTACCACCCCGGGTGCACGCGATGGTGCATCTGCGTCGTGAAGCGCTGGAAGTGCTCCTGGATGAAGAAGAAATGCGCGAACTCGGCGTTGGCGGCCGATACGGCGATGAACCACGGGGCCGTGATCACGAGGAACAGCGCGCCGCCGGCGAATGGGCGGATGCGGCGTGGCACGCTCCAGTCCCATTTCACCAGGGTGTAGAGGCCGATGGCGGCGACCGGCAGCACGATGCCGATCAGCCCCTTGCTCAGCACGGCGAGCGCGCACGCCGCCCAGAAGAGCAGCATGCGGCCTGACGCGAAGGCGAAGATGCCGGCGGCGAGGAAGACGCTCACGCTCATGTCGAGCGTGTTCACCTGGCCGAGCAGCACATAGAGCGGGCTGCCCGCGAGCATGGCCGCCGCGTACGCCCCCACCGGTGGCGCGAACAGGCGGTTGCCGGCGCCAAAGGTGAGCGCGATGCCCGCGAAGCCGATGAGCGCCGTCCAGAGGCGCGCGACCCAGTCCTTCTCGCCGAGCACGGAGAAGAACGCGGCGGTGGCCCAGTACTGGAGCGGCGGCTTCTCGAAGTACTTGAATCCGTTCAGCCGCGGCGTGACCCAGTCGCCGCTCGCCACCATCTCGCGCGAGATCTCGCCGTAGCGACTCTCGTCGGCCTTGTAGAGCGGGCGGATGCCCAGCGTGCCGAACCACAGCACCGCAAGCAGGAGCCAGACCGCCGCGCCGCGCGCGGTCACGTGAATACGAGAGCGAGCGCTACGCGCCGGGCCTCGGCGACGAGGATGTTGTACGTGCGGCAGGCGGCCTTGGTATCCATCACCTCGAGCCCTACCCGCGCCTGGGCGAGCGGCGCCGTGAGGCGCGGATGCGGGAAGCGCTGGCGCGGGCCGGTGCCGAGCAGCACGATCTCGACGCCGAGCTCGGCGAGGGGCTTGAAGTCGTCCGCCGACAGCGCGTCGAAGCTTTGCGGATGCCACGCCGCCACGCCCTGCGCGGTGACGATCACGCTCGACTTGCGCCGCTCTCCGTTCACGGTGACGTAGTCGTCGCCGTATGCGGTGACGATGTTGGCCGCGCCCGCGGTGGAAGCATGCAGTTTCACCCTACAATTTTACTCAGTGAACCCGGCGGAGTTCCGCGCGCAGGACCAAGCGCTCGTCGAGCGCCTGCAGTCCTATGCCGAAAACCCGCATGCATTTCGCACCCGCTGGGGCGTGCGGCATTTCCACTTCCACCCGTCGTCATGGCTCGTCGCCGCGCTGCTGCTCGCGCCGCTGGCCTGGATCGCGTGGTCGTTCGGCGGGCTGCACCTCGCCATCAAGGGCGTGCTCGCCGTGATGGCGCTGATCGCCGTGCTGCCGCTCGTGCGGGATTTCCGCAGTGCTCGCTGCACGCTCTGCGACGAGGAGCCGGACCGCATCACGGCCCGCAAGCTCACGGGCGAGGAAAACGTCATCACCGCCTGCCATCGCTGCCGCGTCTTCAAGGTGGAGGAGGCGGATTCGTCGCCGCTGCCCCTATAATGCTGCAATGCGAGAGTTCTCGAGAATCAAGCGTCTTCCGCCCTACGTCTTCAACATCACCAACGAGTTGAAGATGGCCGCGCGGCGGCGCGGCGAGGACGTGATCGACCTCTCGATGGGCAATCCGGACGGGCCCACGCCGCCGCACATCGTCGACAAGCTGGTGGAAGCGTCGCGCCGGCCCGATACGCACGGCTACTCGGTGTCGAAAGGCATCCCGCGCCTGCGCAAGGCGATCTGCGCCTGGTACCAGCGCCGCTATGGCGTCGAGCTCGACATGGACTCGGAAGCGATCGTCACCATCGGCTCGAAGGAAGGCCTAGCGCACCTGATGCTGGCCTGCCTCGAGCGCGGCGACACGGTGCTCGTGCCGAATCCGTCGTACCCGATCCACATCTACGGCGCGATCATCGCCGGCGCCGACATCCGCTCGGTGCGCATGACGCCGGGCATCGATTTCTTCGCCGAGCTCGAGCGCGCGATCAGGGAGCTGACGCCGAAGCCGAAGATGATCATCCTCGGCTTTCCGTCGAATCCGACCGCGCAGTGCGTCGACCTGGCGTTCTTCGAGCGCGTGGTGGCGATCGCCAAGCAGCACGACATCCTGATCGTGCACGACCTCGCCTACGCCGACATCGTGTTCGACGACTACAAGGCGCCCTCCATCCTTCAGGTGCCCGGCGCGCGGGATATCGCCGTCGAGTTCTTCACCATGTCGAAGAGCTACAACATGGCCGGCTGGCGCATCGGCTTCATGGTCGGCAACAAGGATCTGGTGCACGCGCTGGCGCGCATCAAGAGCTACCACGACTACGGCAGCTTCACGCCGGTGCAGGTGGCGTCGATCGTCGCGCTCGAAGGCCCGCAGGACTGCGTCGAGGAAGTGCGCAGGACCTATGAAAAGCGGCGCAACGTGATGGTGAAGGCGCTGCACGACGCCGGCTGGATGGTGGAGAAGCCGAAGGCCTCGATGTACATCTGGGCGAAGATTCCCGAGTTCTACGCCAAGCTCGGCTCCATCGCGTTCACCAAGCGCCTGCTCGAGGAGGCGAAGATCGCGGTCGCGCCGGGCGTCGGCTTCGGCGACTACGGCGACGACCACGTGCGCATCGCGCTGATCGAGAACGAGCACCGCCTGCGCCAGGCGGCGCGCGGCATCCGCGACATGTTCCGCAAGGACGGCCTGCTGCGCGCCGAAAAAGCGACGGCCTAAATGCAGCCGATTCGCGTAGGGCTGCTCGGCATCGGCACCGTCGGCGGCGGCACCTGGGATGTCCTGAATCGGAACGCGGACGAGATCCAGCGGCGAGCCGGGCGCGCCATCCAGATCACGCAGGTGGCCGACAAGGACACCGCGCGCGCCCAGAAAATAGTAGGTGGTAAAGCTAGGGTCGGCGCCGATGCGTTCGAGGTCGTGCGATCGAAGGAAGTGGACATCGTCGTCGAGCTGATCGGCGGCTATACCGTCGCCAAGGATCTGCAGCTCGAAGCCATCAGGAACGGCAAGCACGTGGTCACGGCCAACAAGGCCTTGCTCGCCACGCATGGCAACGAAATCTTCGCGGCCGCCCAGAAAAAGGGCGTGATGGTGGCGTTCGAGGCCGCCGTGGCCGGCGGCGTGCCGATCATCAAGGCGCTGCGCGAAGGCCTCACCGCCAACCGCATCGAGTGGATCGCCGGCATCATCAACGGCACCTCGAACTTCATCCTCTCCGAGATGCGCGAGAAAGGTCTGTCGTTCGACGCCGCGCTGAAGGATGCGCAGGCGCGGGGTTACGCGGAAGCCGATCCGACCTTCGACATCGAGGGCATCGACGCCGCCCACAAGCTCACCATCCTCTCGGCGCTCGCCTTCGGCATCCCGATGCAGTTCAAGCGCGCGTACACCGAGGGCATCGCCAAGCTCACCCAGCAGGACATCAAGTACGCCGAGGAGCTCGGCTACCGCATCAAGCTGCTCGGCATCACCAAGCGCACGGCGAAAGGCATCGAGCTGCGCGTGCACCCGACGCTCATTCCGTCGCGGAGGCTGATCGCCAACGTCGAGGGCGTGATGAACGCCATCCTCGTCAAGGGCGACGCGGTCGGCGCGACGCTCTACTACGGCGCCGGCGCCGGCGCGCAGCCGACGGCGAGCGCCGTGGTCGCGGACCTGGTCGATGTCACCCGGCTGATCACCGCCGACCCCGAGCAGCGCGTGCCGCACCTCGCATTCCAGCCCGACCAGCTGTCGGATGAGCCGGTGCTGCCGATGGACGACGTCGAGACGTCGTACTACCTGCGCCTGCGCGTCGCCGACCGGCCCGGCGTGCTCGCCGACATCGCGCGCATCCTCGCCGACTGCCGCATCTCCATCGACGCGATGGTGCAGAAGGAGCCGGCGGAGGGCGAGCAGCAGGTGGACATCGTCATGCTCACGCACCGCGCGCTCGAGCGCGACGTGAACCAGGCGATGCGCAAGATCGAGGGCCTGCCGACCGTGCTCGGCAGCATCGTGCGGCTGCGGCAGGAGTCGCTGCTGTGAAGGCGCTTCTTCTTGCGCTCGCGGTCGCGCTCACGCCCGCCGCGGCGCAGGACAAGAAGGCGCCGCCGAAGCCGCAGAGGAAAATGCCCGTCGCGAAGGGGCACAGCAAGCCCACGCCGGAGCAGATCCGCAAGTTCAACGAGCTCGAGAAGAAGCAGGGCAAGTAGTGCTCTACGTCAGCACCCGGGGCGGCGGCAGGCCGCAGCGCTTTTCCGGCATCCTCCTCGAAGGCCTGGCCGCCGACGGCGGCCTGTATGTGCCGGAAACATTCCCCAAGGTGGACCTCGCCCGCTGGCGGCGGCTGCCGTACGTGGAGCTGGCGAAGGCGATCCTGCGCGAGTTCATGGACGACGTGCCGGAGCTCGATGCGCTGGTCGAGCGCACCTACACCGCGCGCATTTTTGGCAGCGAAGACATCACGCCGCTGAAGACGCTCGAGCCGGGGTTGCACCTGCTCGCGCTGTCGAACGGGCCCACGGCCGCGTTCAAGGACGTGGCGATGCAGCTCCTCGGCCACCTGTTCGAAGGCAAGCAGCTCAAGATCCTCGGCGCCACCTCCGGCGACACCGGAACGGCGGCGGAGTACGCGCTGAAGGGCAAGCAGGGCATCCAGGTCTTCATGCTCTCGCCGCACAACCGCATGACGCCGTTCCAGCGCGCGCAGATGTACTCGTTGCAGGACGCGAACGTGCACAACCTCGCGGTGAAGGGCGTGTTCGACGACTGCCAGGACCTGGTGAAGAAGGTGAACGCGGACGCCGCCTTCAAGGAGCGCCATCGCATCGGCGCGGTGAACTCGATCAACTGGGCGCGCGTCGCGGCGCAGGTCGTCTACTACTTCAAGGGCTACTTCGCGGCGACGAAGTCTGATAACGAGCAGGTGAGCTTCGCCGTGCCCTCCGGCAACTTCGGCAACATCTACGCCGGCTACGTCGCCCGCACCATGGGCCTGCCCATTCGCCGGCTCATCCTGGCGGCGAACGAGAACGACGTGCTCGACGAATTCTTCAAGACCGGCCGCTACCGCGTGCGCAAGACGGCGAAGAAGACCTCGAGCCCGTCGATGGACATCTCCAAGGCCTCCAACTTCGAGCGCTACATCTATGACCTCGTCGGGCGCGACGGCACGCGGGTGCGCGACCTCTATCGCCGGCTCGACGCCGACGGCGAGTTCGACCTGCAGCACTCGCCGTACTGGCCGCGCGTGGCGCAGAGCGGCTTCGTCTCCGGGCGCAGCCGGCACGCCGACCGCCTCGCGACGATCAAATTCATCTATTCGAGGTACGGCGTGATGATCGACCCGCATACCGCCGACGGCGTCAAGGTCGGGCTTGCGCACCGCGAGCCCGGCGTGGCGCTCCTCTGCCTGGAGACCGCGCTGCCGGTGAAGTTCGCCGAGACGATTCGCGAGGCGCTCGGCCGCGAGCCCGAGCGCCCGGCGGAATTCATCGGGCTGGAAGAGAAGCCGCAGCGCGTCACGGTGATCGACAACGACGCCGAGATCGTGAAGCGGCACATCGCGGCGGCATGAAAGCGGAGAAGAACGTCCTCGGCGGCGAGCTGCGCGCGTGCAGCTACGCGCCGCTCACCGGCTACTTCCGCGACGGCTGCTGCGCGACGCACGACCAGGACGGCGTCGCGCACCTCGTCTGCGTGCAGGTGACGGCCGAGTTCCTCGAGTTCAGCGTCTCGCGCGGCAACGACCTCGTCACGCCGCGGCCCGAGATGCGCTTCCGCGGCCTGCAGCCCGGCGACCGCTGGTGCCTGCACGTCCTGCGCTGGATCGAGGCCTGGGAGGCCGGCAAGGCGCCGCGCGTGGTGCTCGAGGCCACGCACGAGAACGTCCTCAAGTACGCCCCGCTCTCCGCGCTCAAGCGCCACTCGCTCGACCTCAACTGAGGTGCCGTCGGCCGATCGTCCTGTGGCATAGTGGGGGCGCCATGAGCCACGCCCTGACCGCCATGGAGTACCGCCTGCTGGTGCAGCACTCGCCGGTAATGGTCTGGCGCTCGGGCCTCGACGCGGCCTGCGACTACTTCAACGAGACCTGGCTCGGCTTCACCGGCCGCACGCTCGATCAGGAGATGGGCAGCGGCTGGGCCGAAGGCGTCCATGCCGACGATTTCAAGCGCTGCGTCGATCACTACCTCGATCATTTCCGCCGCCGCCAGCCGTTCGAGATGGAATACCGCCTGAAGCGCCACGACGGCGAGTACCGGTGGATCTTCGATCGCGGCGTGCCGTTCACCGACGATGCCGGCGCCTTCGCCGGCTTCATCGGCAGCTGCATTGACGTCCACGAGCGGCGCAGCGCTCAGGAAGCCGAGCAGCAGCATAGCGCCGAGCAGCTCGCCCTCGCCCGCGACTTCGAGAAGTGGATCCTCGCCATCGTCGGCCACGACATCCGCGATCCGCTGAATGCGATCCACCTCGCCACGCTCGGCCTGCAGCATTCCGCCGATTCGCCGGGCGTGCGCAAGTACACCGACATCGTGGCGCGCGGCGTGAACCGCATCCAGCACATCGTCGGCGACCTGCTCGACCTCTCGCGCGCGCGCGAAGGCGCCGGCATTCCGATCGAGCCGCGGGCCATCGACCTGCGCGCGGTGTGCCAGCAGATCATCGAAGAGGTGGAAGCCCTCGCGCGCGACCGGCGCATCACCTTCGACTGCGAGGCCGACGGCCGCGGCGCCTTCGACGAGCATCGCGTGCTGCAGGCGGTCTCCAACCTCGCTTCCAACGCCGTGCGCCACGGCACGCCGGGCTCGGCGGTGCGCGTGCGGCTCACCGGCGACGAAGAGAGCGTGGCGATCGAGGTGCACAACGAGGGCGCGATCCCGCAGGAAATCCTGCCGCGCATCTTCGAGCCGTTCCGTTCCGGACGGCACCATGCGAGCCGCGGTGACGGCCTCGGCCTGGGTCTCTTCATCGCCAACGCCATCGCGCGCGCGCACGGCGGCGGCCTCGAGGTCGACTCGTCGGACGGCGCCACCATGTTCAGGCTCACGCTGCCGCGCCAGCCGGCGCGCGTCGCCGCGCCATGAAGGCCCTATGCCTCGTCCTGGCGATCTTCGCGAGCAGCGCCGCGACGGGGCAGGAGATCCTGCGGGCGAGGGGCTGCACGAACTGCCACGACGCGGACAAGCGCAAGGTCGGCCCTTCGCTGCGCGACATCGGCGCCCGGTACAAGGGCGACAAGTCGAAGGTGTCCGACATCGTGGCGAGGATGAAGGAAGGCAAGGGGCATCCGAAAGTCGCCGGCTCCGACGCCGAGCTGCAGGCCGCGGTCGAGGCGGCCGTCTCCGCAAAGTAAGAATCGCTCGGCGGTTCGCCATAGTTTCGCCGCCGGCGCGCCCGGGCGCGTGCGCAACCTGACCCTGGCATTCAACCAAGGAGGTTGCCATGAAGAAAACACTCGCCGTGCTGCTCGTCGCCGGGCTCGCCGCCTGCAGCGACAAGCCTGCGCTCGCGCCGGTCGCCGAGGCCGCCGCGGCAAAACCCATCGCCATCGCCGTCGAGCCGGTGACCGACGCCGACCAGGAGCTCGCGCGCCGCGTCATGCGCGCGTTCGACGAGGCGAAGCTGAGCGGCATCGAGGCCGTCAGCGCCGACGGCATCGTCACGCTATGGGGCACTACCGTGAGCCACAAGGACCGCCTGCGCGCCGGCGACATCGCCCTGCAGGTGCAGGGCGTGAAGGCGGTCGACAACCGGCTCGAAGTGGTGTCGGGCTCCTAGTAGGGCCGGCCGTCCTTATGCACGAAGGCCCAGCGTCCGTCGACGAGCGTCGCCTTCAGGTCGTCGTCCGGATAGCTGCCTTCGTCGCCCGGCGTGCGATCGCCAGCTTCGA
>Ga0207707_10002856_pt1 | contig 15425 bp, 9 predicted proteins | sample KBSC83BmetaG_FD_184336 | JGI IMG/M metagenome (GOLD analysis project Ga0207707, IMG submission 184336) | Corn rhizosphere microbial communities from Kellogg Biological Station, Michigan, USA - KBS C8-3B metaG (SPAdes) (version 2) | ecosystem: Host-associated > Plants > Roots > Rhizosphere ...
AACCGCGTCCAAGGTCTCAAAAACGCGTAGTAGTTCAAAGAGATGCGCGCTCGGGCCGGCGCGGCATCACATATGCCGGCTTCGTCACAATGTCCTGGGCCGACTCCCAGTAAAAAGGATTTCTTTGGGAGTCACTCGAGGGGAATGGGATTGCGCAGCGGGAGCCCACATTCGGACAGGCCGATCGGGGCACATTCGTCCCGCTTTTCGGTCTTGCGCCGATGGGTCACCTTACGCAAGGCCCTCGCGGCGCGCCTCGGCGTCGGGCCGCGTCTCGTCATTGCCTTTGCTGCCCTTGTGCTGCTCGCCGCAACTGCGAGACTCGTGACTGAACAGCGTCCGTTTGCGGCCCTCGCGTGGAGCGCGATTCTCGGAGCGTCGATCCTTACCCTGCGCACCATCGTCACGAGATATAACGCGATGGCGGAGAAGCTGCGCGCGGCGCACACCGTCACGCGGGAATACCAGACCGAGCTCGAAGTGCGGGTCGACGAGCGTACCCGTCAGCTGCAGCACCTCGCTGAGCACGACCCGCTCACCGGACTACCCAATCGCAGGCAGCTGTGGACGTACCTCGAAGCGCAAATCAAGAGTGCGCCTAGGGACGTGCAGGTTGCCGTCTTCTTCCTGGATCTCGACAACTTCAAGAACATCAACGACAGCATGGGGCACGCGTTCGGCGACCTCGTGCTGCAAGGAATCGCTCACCGGCTGCGCGAAGCGACAGGTGGCCCGGGCGGATTTGCCTCACGGCTAGGTGGTGACGAGTTCACGGTCGTGTACGGGACACCGGGTGGGCTCGCGGACATCTCGCGAGTCGGCAGCGAGCTCGTGAGCGCGTTCCAGAGACCTATGCTCATCGAGGGTCGCGAACTTCTCGTGAGCATCAGCGTCGGCGCCAGCGTATTTCCCGATCACGCGCAGACCCCCGACGCACTGCTCCGTGCGGCCGACGCCGCCCTGTTCAGCGCGAAGACCTCCGGTCGCAGCCGCCTTGGCATGTTCAATCGCGAGATGCTGGAAACCGCCTCCCAGAAATTCCAGATCGAGCAGGGACTGCGCCGCGCGGTCGACCGTGGTGAGTTCGAGCTGGTGTTCCAGCCTGAGGTGAGCTTCGATTCTCTAGGGACCACCCTGGTCGAGGCGCTGCTTCGCTGGCGACTTCCCGATGGCAAGTATGTCTCGCCGGGCGAGTTTCTGCCTGTTGCGGAAGAGTCGGGGCTCATTACGAGCATCAACGACTGGGTGCTGCGCACAGCGATTCAGTACGGCGCCCTCTGGCACCGCGACGCATGGCAGGATGCCCGCGTAGCCATCAACGTGTCTGCGCGGCAGCTGCTCGATACGCATTTCGTAGACCGGATGCGCGAGTTGCTCGCGGAGAACGATTTGCCGGCTCGGTGCATCGAGATCGAGTTGACCGAGACCGTGTTGCAGACGGGCCCCAGCACGATCGAGACGCTGCATGAGCTGCGCCAGCTCGGCGTCAGCATTGCGCTCGACGACTTCGGCACCGGCTACTCTTCGCTTTCCTCACTCGAGAAGCTGCCACTGACTCGCGTCAAGCTGGATCGCAGCTTGATCGCCAGCATCGACACCAGCGAACGCTCTCTCGCGATCGCGCGCGCCATCATCGGGCTCTGCGAGAACCTGCACCTGGAGGTCACCGCGGAGGGTATCGAGCGCCAGCAGCAACTTGCGCTGCTTCTCGGGCATCGCTCGATGTCGCTGCAGGGGTTTCTGATCGCGCGACCGATGCACGTGGATCGCGTACCCGAGTCGGTCGCGGAGATGCCGGATCGGCTGCAGTCTTTCCTGCTCGCTTCATCCACGTCGGCTGTCGCCGGTGCTGCGGTTGAAGGTCCCGTGCCGGTACGCGCAACGGGTTAGTGAGCGCGAGCCAAGAATTCACGCGCATGCGCGAGAGCACGCACCGCGGCACCGTTCGCACCGGCGCAAGTCTCTAGCAACGTCCGATAGTAGCCGGCGGCGACGCCCGTCTGACCGAGCTTCTCAGCTGCCTGAGCAGCGCCGAGCAGACCGTTGTACCGGTTGGGATCGCTCGCGAGAGAGGTCTGGTACTCCTGCAGCGCTGCTTCCGTTCTGCCGGCCATCGACTCCATCTCGGCCAACATCTCGCGCGCCGGTAGCTCCACTTCACCCTTGCCGGCTCTGGCTTGCCGGTCGGCAACAGGACGCAAGCGAGCGATGGCGCCATCGATATCGCCTTGCGTGAACGCCGACCAGGCATGAATCTCATCGGAGACCGTCGCAGCGGAGCCACCCGCCTGCAACTCCGGAACGCCCTTCGGTATCAACGCGTCGATCGCGGCCGCCGCATCACGGGCCGCTTGTGCATCGCGCACGTGGGCCGCGGCTATCGCGTGCGCGAGAATCGCCGGCTGCTGAATGAACCAGTAAGTCCCCTTGACCGGCCGCAGGCGTGCCGCGGCCGCCCAATCGTGGGTCTCTATCGCGAAAAGAGCGGGATAGCGCGCCTCGACCGAGGGATAGTAGTCGTTCACTTGCGGGTCGACGTCGGAAGCCTTGACCGTGAGCGCCTCACGCAGAATGGAGCGAGCCTCCTTGTCGTGGCCCGTCTGCAAGTAGGCGTATTCCAGAAACTCCATCGCATGCAGCCGATTCTCAGCGCCGACGCGGGGGCCCGTCTTGACCTCTGAGGCGGCCTTCGAGGCGAGGTTGGAACGGATGTCGTCCTGCCAGAGCCCGAGGCGCGCATAGATGTGAGCCGGCATATGGAGGGCGTGCGGCGCGGCAGGTGCGATCTCTGCGTAGCGACGGGCAGCCGCCAGGCCGTCCTGAGCCATCGCGGGGTTGTCGCAGGCATGAATGAGGTAGTGCGCGATTCCCGGATGATCGGGAAGGCGCTTCAAAAGCGGATTGAGGATGGCGACGGCGTGACGAGGATTGACCAGGGTGACATCGCCCGGAGGCGTCGAGTACAGAAGCGAGAGCGCGTAGAAGATCTGCGCTTCGATGTCGTCCGGGTACGCCGCAGCCAGTGTTTCCATAGCATCCGAGTACCGTTTGGCGCGCGCGACATACAAGGCGTTGGTCTTCACGGTAGCGTAATCGTCGAAGAAGCCATGCAATGCGCCGATGTAAGCGGTTTCGCGAGGCGTGGTCTCCGTCGCTGCGTCAGCCTTTGTCAGAGCGTCCCGGCCACGCGCAATGTCGTCGGGATTCGGTGAGTTGAAGAGTTGGTGGAGATCGGTCATCGCCTCGCCCCAGTAGGCCATGGCGCAGGCAGGGTCGGTCGCGGCGACGTGCTCGAAGGTCTCGCGGGCAACGTTGATCCAGAACGAGTGCAGCAGGGCGACGGCGCGATCGAAGTCCGCACGCACCTCAGGTTTGCACGAGATCTCGAACGAGACGGAGCCGAGCTTCTGCGGTACGGGCGACCCCACCATCTCGTCGTGCGTGTGGGCACTCGCCAGGGGCACAACAGTGGCGAGGCAGATCAGGATCGAGGCGGCTCGTCGGTACATGTCGAAGGGCTCCCTACGAATCGATCGGCGGATGCGCCGCTTGGTTCGACCCCGGCGCGTCTCCGGGGTTCGTACCGTACCCGCCGCCGCCGGGTGTCTCGATCACCACGAGGTCACCGGCGGCAAGCTCGACGCGATCATGGCCAGACATCGCGTCTAGCGCGCCATCGGCGCGCTCGATCCACTGACGGCCGGTCGCGCCATCATGCCCGCCTGCAAGCCCGAATGGAGCGACGGTTCGTCGCGAGGCGACGAGAGTTGCCGTCATCGGCTCCAGGGCGCGGATCGCGCGAACGACGCCATCGCCACCGCGATAGCGGCCGGCACCGCCCGAGCCGGCACGGATAGCGAAGCGCTCGAGCCGGATCGGGTAACGCAGCTCCAGGATCTCCGGATCGGTGATGCGCGTATTGGTCATGTGGGTGTGGACGGCAGAGGCTCCCGTGAAGCCCGGGCCGGCACCGGCGCCGCCGCAGATCGTCTCGTAGTACTGATACCGGGGATTACCGAACAGGAAATTGTTCATCGTCGCCTGGGCACTGGCCGAGGCGCCGAGTGCGCCCAGCAAGGCACAGGCGATCGCCTGACTGATCTCCGTGTTGCCGGCCACGACGGCGCTCCCGGGAGCGGGATCCAGAAAGCTCCCGGCCGGCAACACGATCTCCAGCGGCGCCAGGCACCCCTCGTTCAGCGGCAGATCCGCATCCACCAGGCAGCGAAAAGCGTACAGCACGACGGCACGCGTCACGGCCTTCGGTGCATTGAAGTTGCCAGGGCTCTGCGCACCGGTGCCGGTGAAATCGATCACGGCACTGCGCTTCGCGCGGTTCACCCGTACGCACACCTTGAGAAGCGCGCCGTCATCCATCCGATAGTCGAACGACCCGCTGCCGAGACGATCGATCACGCGACGAATGCTCTCTTCTGCGTTCGCCATCACGTGGCCCATGTAGGCCGTGACCTGCGGCCAGCCGTAACGCGCCAGCAGGCTCTGCAACTCGCGAATGCCCATCTCGTTGGCGGCGACCTGGGCCTTGATGTCGGCGACATTAGTATCCGGGCTGCGTGCGGGCCACGGTGCGCCTGTCAACAGGGCGCGAAACTCCCGCTCGCGAAACTTTCCACCGGCGGCCACGGGAAAGTTGTCGATCAACACGCCCTCCTCGGCCAACGTAGCCGAGTCAGGCGGCATCGAGCCGGGCGTGCGGCCGCCGATATCCGCATGATGGCTGCGATTCGCGACGAAAAATCGGATCTGACGGCCCGTCTCGTCGAACACAGGCGTGACCACCGTGACGTCGGGCAAATGAGTCCCGCCGTGAAACGGATCGTTGAGCGCGATGGAATCGCCCGGCCGCAGCGTTCCGCGACGGCTGTGGAGAACGACTCGCACGCTCTCGCCCATTGCGCCCAGATGCACCGGGACGTGTGGCGCGTTGGCGACGAGATTGCCTTCGGAATCGAACAGCGCACACGAGAAATCGAGCCGCTCCTTGATATTCACGCTGGTCGCGGTGTTGCGCAGGACCACGCCCATTCTCTCTGCCACGGCCATGAACAGATTGCTGAACAGCTCCAGCTTTACCGGATGGGCCTCAGTGCCCCCGCCTGCCGCCGCCTGCGTGCCGATCCTGCGCAACAGCAGATTCGCGCAAGCGTCGACCGATACGCCCCACCCCGGCTCGACGATCGTCGTGGCGATCGCCTCGCGGATCAGGGCAGGCCCGGCAATCGCGTCGCCGGGCAACAGCGCTTCGCGCTCAAACACAGGTGCTTCGTGCTGTCGACCTCCGGTCCACAGTCTCACGATTCCCAGAGGCATCAACGGGCTCGCCCGCGCTGCTGCCTGCGTGCCCTGACGCGGGTTCTCTCCGCTGCGTACCGCCTCTACGGACAAGCTTTCAACGATGAGAGTTCTTTCGGGCGTGGAGAATCCGAAGTGGGCCCGATGCGCGACATCGAACGCCGTGCGCATGGCATCGACGCTCCCGAGATCGACCGGCAAGGCGGTATCCGTTCCGTCGTAACGCAGGTAGGCCGTTCGCGTGAGACGCGCGGGACCCTCGCCTTCCAGGGCCTCCACTGCGGCGGCGGCAAGTGCCGCAGCGGACTGAGAGATTGCCCCCAGTGCGTCATCCAGGAGCTCACGCTCGATGGCTTGATGGCGCAGGGCGCTCTGGTCGGCCAGCCCCATACCGTACGCCGACAGCACCCCGGCGTAAGGATGGATCATCACGGTATCCATGCCGAGCTCACCGGCAACGAGGCAGGCATGTTGACCGGCGGCGCCTCCGAAGCACTGCAAGACGAAGTCCGCGACGTCATGCCCCTTCTCGAGAGACACGTGCTTGATGGCTTGGGCCATGTTGGCCACTGCGATGCGCAGGAATCCCTCCGCCACCGCGAGCGCATCCTGCTCAATGCCCGTCGTGGCCGCGATCTCTCGCGCCAGTGCAGTGAACCCCTCCACCACGACAGCCGTGTCCAGAGGAAGAGTGCCGTCCGGGCCGAAGATCGCCGGGAAGTGCGCCGCCTGAATCTTTCCAACCATCACGTTTGCGTCGGTGACCGTCAGTGGACCGCCGCGCCGATAGCAAGCGGGGCCCGGGCTGGCGCCGGCGCTGTCGGGCCCGACGCGAAAGCGCCCCCCGTCGAAATGCAATATCGACCCGCCGCCCGCCGCAATTGTATGAATGGCCATGATCGGCACGCGCAGCTGGACACCCGCGACTTCTGTATCGAAGGCCCGCTCCCATTTCCCTGCGTACAGCGACACGTCCGTGGACGTACCGCCCATGTCGAATCCGATCACCTGGCGGAATCCGGCGGCCTCGGCGGTGCGGGCAGCACCCACGACGCCGGCCGCGGGTCCCGACAGGATTGCGTCCTTGCCCTGAAAGCCCGCCGCGTGCGTCAGACCCCCATTGGACTGCATGAAGTACAACGGTACGGAACCGAGCTCGCCAGCCACTTGATCGACGTACCGGTGCAGCACCGGCGACAGGTAGGCGTCCACCACCGTAGTGTTGGCACGAGCGACCCATCCTAACAGCGGGCTTACCTGATGACTGACGGAAACCTGCGCAAAGCCTGCCTCTCGCGCCAGCGCCTCGAGTCGACGTTCGGACTGCGGGAATTGCCACGCATGCGCGAGCGCGATGGCGACAGCCTCGAACCCTTCTGCCTTCCTGCAGCTCAACATCGAGCGCACAGCCGGTTCGTCGATTGGCGTCAGGCTGCGGCCAGCCGCGTCGATGCGGCCGCCGACTTCCTCTACGGCACTGAACAGCGGCTCGGGCTTGCGAATCTCGAGTGTGAAAAGCCGCGGCCGGGCCTGCGTCCCGATGCGCAGCAGGTCTGCAAAGCCGGCATCGATCAACAGCAACGTGCGGGCGCCCTTGCGCTCCAATAGAGCGTTCGTGGCGACGGTCGTGCCCATCTTGACGCTCGCGACGCTCGCGTCGGGAATGGGCGCGCCGGCGGGCAAGCCCAAGGCTGCGCAGATTCCCGCTACCGCGGGGTCACGATAGCGTGTTGGATTCTCGCTCAGCAGCTTGACCGTTTTGAGATTCCCTTCGGGATCGCGGGCTACGACATCCGTGAAGGTGCCACCGCGATCGATCCAGAACTGCCAACCGTGCGCTTGCACGCGCGTGCCACCCTGCGTGTTGCCCCTGCGTATTGCCTCAGGGAGTCGACAAAGCGAGACCCCGCCGCCGCAGTACCGCCGGCGCCGTCTCCTTGAGTCCCAGAGCGAAGACGAAGATCGCTGCACTGATGCCGGTCAGGATCCACAGAAGCGCATTCTGACCCAACACATCCAGTGCTTTACCCGCCAGCGTCGGGCTCACCACACCCCCGATCGCCTCGCCCAGACCCATCGTCAACGCCAGTACGGTAGCCATCTGGGAGGGAGCGACCGTCTCGGAAGGAATCGTCGCCATGGTGAGCGGATAGATGCCGCTGACCGTCGCTCCGAGTCCGAACAGCACGAACAGCGGCCAGACAGGCGCGGAGGGGTCGATGAACAGAACACCCAATGGAATGAGCGCGGAAGCCGCCCCCATGGCAATGACGATGGGCCGCCGGCCCAGGAAGTCCGACGAGCCGGGGACCAGAAATGCGTACAGGATCGAAGGGAGCCCCCACATCGAGATGAGCCAGCTCTCGGTCCCTGGGTCCATGCCGCGCACTTTGATGAGATAGGTGGGCATGAAGAGCAGCAGCACCACGAGAAAAGCCACGAGCAGGATCGAGAGCACGACACAGATCCAGATGTTGCGCTGTCCGAGGGCGGACAGGACCGAGGCGAACGAGGCCTTCTGGCGCGTCGCTCCGGGGTCTCTGACGGGATCGCGGATCAACCACAGCATCAGCAACGCGAGTACGAACCCCGGTGCGGCGGCCAGATTGAACGCGCTGCGCCAGCCATAGGAGGTTGCAAACCAGGTCAGCACCAGCGGACACAGCGTATTGCCCAGCAGGTTCGCGCCGAAATTCTGCGCAGCGCCCATGGCGAGACCGCGGCGCTCCGGCTGGACCTCCGCGGCGACCAGCGTCTGGCTGATCGGCATCACTCCACCCTCGGCGATGCCCATCATCAGGCGTGCCCCCATCAGCATCGCGAAGCTGGAAGCGAGGCCCGAGAGCAGCGACGACGCCGAGAACACGAATGCGCAGGCAACCAGGAGAGCCTTGCGTTTGCCGAGCGCATCCGAGAGACGCCCGACGAACAATCCCGCCAGCGCCCAGCTGAGCGACAGTGCGGAGCCCAGCTCTCCCACTTGCGTGTTGGACAGCTGCAGCTCCGGCTGGATGAGGAACATCAGATAGCCGAGCGAGTTCCGGTCGAAGAATACGACGCCGAAATTCAGGCTCAGCAGCGCGACGAGCACCACCTGGTAGGTACGGTCCTCACGGGATGCCATGTTCTTGGGTTCCCCTCCCCGAAAAGCTAGACGCTAGCAGAGGCGCCACCAGCGGGGAAGCAGGCGCCGGACCTCCGCCTGCGCGAACCGGTCGTCGATCAGATAAACCACGCCCCGGTCATCGCTGCCGCGAATCACCCGTCCGGCGGCCTGGACGACCTTGCGCAAGCCGGGGTACAGATAGGTGTACTCGTACCCGGCCCCGAATCGCTCCTGCAGCCGGTGCAGGATCTCCCCGTTCACCGGATTCAACTGCGGCAGGCCGAGCGTGGCCACGAACGCCCCGATCAGACGCTTACCCGGCAGATCGACTCCTTCGGCGAACGCCCCTCCCAGCACCGCAAATCCGACCCCGCAGGAGCCTGCGTCGAAGCGGGCCAGGAACTGCTCGCGCTGCGCCTCCGACATCGCCGCCGACTGGCGCCATATCGGAATTCCGCACCCCCGGGTCTCGAGCTCGCACGCTACGGCCTCCAGGTAATCGAAGCTGCTGAGGAACGCCAGATAGTTGCCCGGCTGCGCTTCGAATTGCCGGACGATCAGATCTGCGAGCGGCTGGATGGAGCGCTCGCGATTGCGGAAACGGGTAGAAATACTACTCACGATTCTCACGCTCAGCTGCTCAGGAGCGAACGGTGAGCCTACTTCTATGCGTTCGCACTGCTGCGGCAGGCCGAGGACATCCCGGTAGAAATCGAACGGAGTGAGCGTGGCCGAGAACAACGCGCTGCAGTGAGCGGCGGCCCAGCGGGGCGCCAGAAACCCGGCCGGGATCGCGTTGCGCAGGCTGAGGGACTGCCTTTCGCACTCGAAGTCGCAGATCGTGCTGCGATCGAGCTGGGCCGCGAACCGGCACAGCTGCAACGCCCGAAAGTAGAAATCCAACAACTCCGTAGCGACTCCGAGTGGGGACTCGACGCAAAAATCCGCAATGCTGGCGACGGCGCCTTCCAGACTGCGCACCAACTGCGCCGGCGCCGCATCGAAAACGCGATAGGGCCGCGCGCCCTCGTGTCCCTCGACGAAGTCGTCCCAGTCACGGATGACCCTCGCGAGGCTGCGTTGAATCGGCTTCGGCGCCTGACCCCGCGCTGCGTCCAGCATCGCTCGATCGAGACGTGCGGAAAACATAGCGCGTCCGCGCTCGAGTAGGTTATGCGCCTCATCGACGAGAACCGCCACTCGCCACTGATTTGCGACGGTCAGCCCGTATAGCAGAGCGCTTTGGTCGAAGTAGTAGTTGTAGTCGCCTACGACGACGTCGGCCCATCGTACGAGCTCCTGACTCAGGTAATACGGGCAGACGCGATGCTTACGGGCAATCTCACGCACGGCGGTGCGATCCTGGATGGCAACGCTGGCTGCCTCGCTGCGCGCCTCCGGCAATCGGTCGTAGAACCCGCGCGCCAGAGGGCACGAGTCTCCATGGCATTCCGCGTCCGGATATTCACAAGCCTTGTCCCGAGCGACCAGCTCGAGAACGCGAAGCGAGACTACCTCCCCGCCGGCCTGCAACCGCGCGACTGCTTCGAGAACGACGCGACGCCCCGAGGTCTTGGCCACCAGGAAGAACACCTTGTCCAGCTGCGTGGCCGGGGCAGCCTTGAGGACCGGAAACAGCGTTGCGATGGTCTTGCCGATGCCCGTCGGTGCCTGCGCGAGCAAGAATCGCCCGCGGCGAGCGCTTTTGTAGACGGCTTCGGCCAGCTCACGTTGACGGGGATGGAAGGTGTCGAAGGGGAATGACAATGTACGCAGCGCTTCATCCCGGGTGGCACGATGCTGCAGCTCCCGGCGAGCCCAGTGCAGGAATCGCTCGCAGTGATCGGCGAACAGTCGTTCGAGCTGTTGGGCGTCGTGTATCTCGACGCATACGGTCTCCGCCTCGCTTGCAATATCGAAGTACACGAGCGCCAGCTGAATCTCCTTCAGGGCCCGTGCGCGGCACAGAAGAGCTCCGTAGATCCTCAGTTGCGCCCAATGCAGGGCACGATGGCTCTCGGGAATTCGTTGCACGGCGCCCCGGTGGGTCTTGAATTCCTCCAGCCGATTCGCGGCCGCGTCGTAGCCATCGGCACGGCCGCGTACGCGCAGCTCGCCGTGGTCGCTCTCGAGCGCGATCTCTGCCTCATAGCCTGGCCCACGGCGGCGTGCGAGCACGGCATGACCTTCGATGCCCTCGCGGGCACTGGGAGCGGGCGTGAAGCGCAAATCGAGATCGCCGGCTTTCGCCGTGAACTCACACAGGGAGCGCACAGCGATGGAGTACGTCACGCAGCGCTCGACAGGGGCGTTGAGTGCTCCCATGAGACCTTGCAGACCGCCACTTCGATGCCGACGGTCACGCAGAAACCGAGCCAGCGGAGCTGGTTGTTCTGCAGGCGATCTCCCGGCCCCTTCACTTCGATGAGGCGATAGCGGCGCTCGCGCGGAAAGAACTGGATCAGATCGGGCAGTCCGGCCCGATTGGCGGAGAGGTCCGCCAAAATCCGCTCGAAGCAGCGGCCCAGGTGCTCGGCTGAGATGCACTCCAGGGCCAGCTCGAGCAGCTGGGGCGTCAAGAGATCCCAGGTCACGAAGGGCGAAGCCAGTCCCGTCTTCTCGCGGAAGGCGCGCACGATGCACTCTCGATACTCCCCCGACTCGAGACTCGCGTGACAGGCGGCGAACTGCGGTGCGCGGCGGGCGCGGAACTCCGGTGTCAGCAGATCGGCGGGGGCAGCCTGAAACGGATGGAAGAAAGCTCCGGGCACGGGTGCGAAAATTGCCTCCCAACACCACAGACCCAGGAGCGAGTTCAGCAGCGCGTTCTCGACGTAGAAGACCGGAGCCTCCTCCGTTGCGAGCGATTGCGCCGCGAGCGTCTCGACCGCTACCGGTGGATCCGGGCGTGGCAGCTCAACGCGCAGCGTGGGCCACGCAGCCTGACCGCGGTTAGTCTCGGCCGCGCACCCGAGCTTTCGGCCCAGGCGCCGCCGCATCCGATCTGACAGCTGACGCAGGGGCTCACTCGAGCAACCCGGATCGAGGCTCGACAGCCGATCCCAGGCTTGCTGCCACAAGCCTTGTCGCTCCAGCACGCGCACGGCGCGCATCTGCGCATTCGCCTCGTTGCAGCCCAGATACGCGGCGAGAGCTTCGGACCACTGCCCTGCTTTTTCCAACTGCTGCGCCGTGTGGAACACGAGCCGTTGGCGCCGCGCTTCGATCCACTCGCAATCCGGAAGAGGCGCAGGAATCTGCTCGAGCACTTGCTGCGCGGGCGCACCTGCCTGCAGTTGCTCGCGGCAGGCGTACAGCGAGCAGAAGTGATCGATCTCCGCGCGGCTGCGAAAGGGACGCGCCCGCGCGTCGATATCGACGGTCTCGTAGCGATAGATGCCGAGATCCGTGAGGACGAATTCCGACCAGTCCTGGCGAAAGTTGCCGAAGAACACGATTCGTAACCGCTCACACAGGGCGGCCACGCTCAACCGGTAGACGGCCTCTCCCGTGCGACTCGACCAGACCGACAGCGCGTGCGGGGCTTCGCACCTCGCTTGCAGGTGCTCGATGAGCTGCGACTTGGGTGAGCGGCGGACGGCTGCCGAAATCTCGAACAGCGCGGCCAGCTCCAGTCTCGTGAGCAGACGCTGCAGCTCGGTCCACGAGACCGGCGGCTGCGGCTCGATCAGCCCGGCCTCGATGAGCGCTCCGGCAGCCGCGCGCGGGCAGCCGATCTCCGCATACACGAGCCGCCGGCTGCGAAACAGGTCGCCCCGCCGGGTAATCATCCGCACCAGCAGCGCGGCCGACTCGAGCGGCAACGCGGAAAAAGTCTCTGTGAAGCGCCGCTCCTCGGGCGCCAGAAGGTCCTCGTAGCGTCGGCTCAACCAGTCCAGCAGACGCCGGAAATTTTCCAGGTAGTAGAACCGGTAGTCGGCCTCTGGCATGGCGGAAGCGTAGAAGCCGCGCGCGCTAGCGTCCATCCAGTCCTCTCGACCACGCGGTACTGTATGCTTGAAGCTCTCGCTGGGTCCCTCGAGGAGCGCGGATGCGTCTGGAAGCAATTTCGGTGGGTCGCGATCCGCCGCGGGAAGTCAATGTCGTGGTGGAAGTGCCGGTGGGCGGCGAGCCCATCAAATACGAGATGGACAAGGCTGCGGGAGCGCTGATCGTCGATCGCTTTCTGTACACGGCCATGCGCTATCCGGGCAACTACGGGTTCATCCCGCACACGCTCTCCGATGACGGCGATCCCTGCGATGTGCTGATCGCGAATCAGCGGGGAGTCATCCCGGGCGCCGTCCTGGCGGTGCGCCCTGTCGGGGTGTTGAAGATGCAGGATGAGGCCGGAGGAGATGAAAAGATCATCGCTGTCCCCGTGCCGCGGCTCACCCGCCGATACGAGACGGTTCACAACTACACCGACCTGCCGGACATCACGCTGCGCCAGGTGCAGCACTTCTTCGAGCACTACAAGGACCTGGAATCCACCAAGTGGGTGAAGGTGATCGGCTGGGGCGATGCGCAGGAGGCGCAGAACTTCATCCTGCGGGCCATCGAACGCGCGAAATGATCCATTGGCGAAAATTCCCTGCGGGAATTTTCGCTAACTCTGCAACGCCGCGCGCTCGGCCAGCGCGCGATGCACGAAGGACACGCAGATCGACCCCTCGCCCACGGCGGAGGCAACGCGCTTGACGCTGCCGGCACGAACGTCTCCGGCGGCAAAGACTCCAGGAACACTCGTCTCCAGCAGGTCGGGAGTGCGTTGCAGCGGCCACGCTGCGGCGGCGATCTCCGTGGGCGTCAGGGCGGAGCCTGTCTTGACGAACCCGGTCTCATCGAGCACCACGCAACCATCCAGCCAGCGAGTGTGGGGAACTGCGCCCGTCATCATGAACACGTGTTTGATGCCGTGAGTTTCGGTGCTGCCGCCACGCCGGCGCCAGGTGATCTGCTCCAGGTGCTCGGCTCCTTGCAGCGCCGTGAGCTCCGTGAACGAATGCAGGCTGATATGTTCGTTCTCGTCGATGCGACGAATCAAATAATTCGACATGCTCGCGGCAAGGCCGTCGGAACGCACCAGCAGGTGTACGTGCCGGCAGGAGCCCGCGAGGAACACGGCGGCCTGTCCGGCGGAGTTGCCCCCACCGACGATGGCGATCTCCTGTCCCTCGCACAACTTGGCCTCCAGATGAGTTGCAGCGTAGTGCACACCTGAGCCGACGAAGCGTGAGAGGTTGGGAATGTCGAGCGGCCGGTATTGAGCGCCGGAAGCAATGAGGATGGTGCGAGTGCGTGCAATGGTGCCATCTTCGAACTCGACGCAGTACGGCCACTTCTCGCAGCGCAAGCGCGCTGCGCGCCAGGCTACGCTCAATCGCGCTCCAAACTTCTGCGCCTGAGCGTAGGCACGTCCGGCCAGCGCCTGGCCCGAAACACCCGTTGGGAAACCCAGATAGTTCTCGATGCGCGAGCTGGTTCCGGCCTGGCCTCCCGGAGCGATCGTCTCCACGATGCGCACATCCAGTCCCTCCGAGGCGGCATAGACTGCCGCCGCCAGCCCCGCCGGACCGGCGCCGACGATCAGCAGGTCGTGGACCTCCCCCTCCTGCACCTGCGGATTGAGGCCCAGGTATTCGGCCACTTCCCGGTTGCTCGGGTTCTTGCACACCTGTTTGCCGCGCCAGATGACGACGGGGGCGTCCTCGGGTCGTATCGCGAAACGCTCGAGTACCTCGTGGACATCGGGATCGCTTTCGATATCGACGTTCAGGAAGGGGTAATTGTTGCGTCCGAGAAACTCGCGCAGGCGCAACGTGTCGGCCGAGTAGCTCGACCCGATCAGCATGAGGTCGCCATGCCCGGTCGCGAGTATTCCCATGCGTCGCAGGATGAATGCGCGCATGAACAGCTCACTCAGCTCCGCGTCCGTCTGGACGATGGCGCGCAGGCGCTCCGCATCGATGGCGATGACGGCACCGGCGTCGCGAACGCGGATGCGCGCGAGACCGGCACTCCCGCGCAGTGTGCTCAGCTCGCCGGTGAAGTCTCCCGGGCTGAGCACAGTCATGAACTCGTACTCACCCGAGGCTGCGGTGTCTATCTCGAGGCTGCCCGAAGCCACGACAAAGAAATGTCGTGGCCGCTCGCCGACGTCCACCAGGACCTGCGCGGCGTGCGTCTCCATGCGCTGCCCAAAACCCTCCAGGCGCGCCATCTGCGCCTCGGTGAGTTTCGGGAACATCTGCGCACGACGTGTCTCCAGAATAGGGTTCGTCACGACGCGCGCCGCCTCAGCCGAAGGCAGGCAGACCGGCTGGCAAGCGGAACCTGCGCAACGCAGCGATACCGATCGCAACGAACAGGCCGAGCACGAGCAGCTGCGCGATCATGAACGGGAGCTCATTGCCGTTGGGCGCGAGCTGATGGAGGAAACCGATCTTGCCAAAAGCCTGAACGACACCGACGAAGGCATTGAGATACAACGCGAGCACGGCCCCCACGATATAGATCCACCGCCAGGCTCCGGCGAGATGACGGACATACAGCGCAAAGAGCGTCGGCGCGAGGACGACGAGCGAGATGACGCCGAACACGTGCGGCGGCCCGAAGGCCGCGGAGTGAAACAGAAACCCGGTCACGCTCGTCAGTACCGTCGTCGTGAGGAACGCAGCAGTCCAGCCTGGCAGGCGTTTCGCGCCCAGCATGCCGAGGACGACGACAATACCGCTGAGGATGCCGATGAGACTGATGATGACGTGCAACAGGGTGAACGTGGCGACGGACATTCCGAGAATCATGATTAGATCTCCCCGATCGGCTGAAGATAACCCAAGTCGCGGCTCAAGCTCCCGACCGCGGCTCCTTCCATTTCTCTCCCGTCACCGGATGAGCGTAGTGGAAAGGCACCACGCGCGTATGCGGCCAAGTCTGCGGCACCGAAGGCAACAGCTCATCGGGCCCATGGGGATCCTCCGGGAAGAGCCGCGTGAGCGCCGGC
>Ga0207707_10002861_pt1 | contig 15416 bp, 13 predicted proteins | sample KBSC83BmetaG_FD_184336 | JGI IMG/M metagenome (GOLD analysis project Ga0207707, IMG submission 184336) | Corn rhizosphere microbial communities from Kellogg Biological Station, Michigan, USA - KBS C8-3B metaG (SPAdes) (version 2) | ecosystem: Host-associated > Plants > Roots > Rhizosphere ...
GCCGGTTCATCCGCCACAGTGCCTCGACCGCCGGTGCGCCACGCCGCAGCAAACGCAGGAACGTGGCCAGCACCTCGGGATCGCGCGCCAGCGTGTCCGCCTGCCGGGCGGTGGCGCGGTGGATACGTCGCATGCTGTCGGCGCTGAAACCGACCACCCCGGGTTGATCCATGCGCACCAGAAAAATCTCGATCAAGGCGGCCGGTCGGCGTATGAACAATTGCGGATCGCGCGCGGCCAGGCGCGTGCCATAGCGCACGAAATCCGCACCAACCGGGATCCCCGCACTCGGCATCTCCAGCATTTCCTCCAGCCGCTCGGCAACCTGCACGCCGAGGCGTTCCACCTGGCTGGCGGCACGGTAATAGCCCTGCATGAATTGCTCGACACCCAGGTTGCGTTCGTGCTCGTCCTCGAAACCAAGTCGCGCCGCCAGTGCGCGCTGGTAATCAAACAACAGCCGTTCCTCGGCGCGCCCGGCCTCCAGATGCAGCGCATAGCGATAGCGGCGCAGCGTGCGCTCGGCGTCCTCCAGCAGCGTTTGTTCCGCTGGGTCGAGCAAGCCTTCCAGCACCATGTGCGCCAAGTCACCCGCGCCCGCAAGGCGCAGCCCCATCCAGCGCAGCGAGTCCAGTGTGCGCAAGCCACCCGGGCCTTCCTTCAGGTTGGGCTCCAGGTTGTACGCGGTGTCATCGAATCGTGCGTGGCGTGCCTTGCGCTCGCTCTGGCGCGCGGCCAGATACATGGCCGGTGGCCACAGCGCGGGATCGTCGACGATCGCGCGCAGCCGGTCATCCAGCGCGCGATCGCCAGCGAGCCGACGCGCGTCCAGCAGACTGGTGAAGACACTGGCGTCCTGCGCGGCCAATGCACGGCATTGCGCCGGATCGCGCACGGCATGACCAACCTTCAGGCCGATATCCCACAAGGTGGCAAAAAACTGCCCCAGCGCGCGCAGCCTCGCGGGCTCGGGCGTCTCTACCAGCGCCAGCAGGTCCACGTCCGAATACGGAAACAACAGGCCGCGACCAAACCCGCCCACGGCAAACAACGCTGCATCCGTCACCTCGCCCAGACACGCGGTCCACACATGCGCAACCATGCGCGACACCGACTCGCTCCGTCGGCGCGCCAGCACGCTGGCGTCCATGCCATCGCGGAAGGCCGTGGCCGACGCCCGGTCGACATCGCCGAGCAACTGGCGCAGCGCCAGTCGGGCTGCACTGGACACGCCCGAACGCGGCACGGCGACGGGCAGCCGCGGCAATGCCGGCAGGACAGCAGGGCTGGGCATCGTCATGACCTGGCGGGTTACTCCACAGGCGTCATCTGGCCCGAACGAAAGTGGCAGTTTGCCCGAAATCAGCGGTAGACCTGCACTCGCAGGCCGCGAGCATCAGCACATGGTCACAAACCGCTCAGGCATCAGGCCACGGCGTGAGAATTTCATAGCCGTCATCGGTCACGACCAGGGTGTGTTCCCACTGCGCCGACAACGAATGGTCCTTGGTAACCACAGTCCAGCCATCGGGGAGCTGACGCGTCTGCGCCTTGCCGGCGTTGACCATCGGCTCGATGGTGAAGGTCATGCCTTTTTTCAGGGTCAACCCGGTACCCGGCTTGCCGTAATGCAGCACCTGTGGCTCGTCGTGGTAGATCTTGCCAATGCCGTGGCCACAATACTCACGCACGATGGTGAAGCCGGCGGTTTCGGCGTGTTGCTGAATGACGTGACCGATATCGCCCAGCGTGGCGCCCGGGTGAACCGCGCGAATACCGCACATCATGGCTTCGAAGGTGGTGTCGACCAGGCGCTTGGCCAGCACCGACGGCGTTCCCGCGATGTACATGCGGCTGGTGTCGCCATGCCAGCCATCCTTGATGACGGTGACGTCCAGATTGATGATGTCGCCATCCTTGAGTATCTTGCCCTCGTTCGGGATGCCGTGACAGATCACCTGGTTGACTGACGTGCACAGCGTCTTGGGGAACCCGTGATAGCCCACATTGGCCGGGATGGCCTTCTGCACGTTCACGATGTGCTCGTAGGCACGTCGGTCCAGCTCTTCGGTACTGACGCCGGGCTTGACGTAGTCCTTGAGCATGGCCAGCACCTCGGCGGCCAGCTTGCCAGCGACACGCATGCCTTCCAGGTCTTGCGCTGATTTTATCTCGACGGCCATGATTTCCACTTGCAGGTTATGCAGACAACGCCGCGCAGGATCACGCAACTTGCCGCGTCGCCGGCGTACCGGCTACAATTTCCCGGCTTTGCTGGATCGATGTGGCTGTTTCAACCACCGAAACCGTGCAAAGCGAACCGGGATTGTAGCTCGCACCGGTACAACACCCAAACCAACGCCACACACGTGTCGGCACCGTCTTCGGGGTGCCGCGCCTTGCCCACTACCAACATCGGGCGAGTCGCGGTCGAAGCCGGGGACACGTGGAGGTCCCAACCCCCAGGCCTTTCAGGCCACTGCAAGGAGTCACCCCATGGCCCAAGTCACCATGCGCCAGATGCTCGAAGCCGGCGTCCATTTCGGTCACCAGACCCGTTACTGGAACCCGAAGATGGCACCGTATATTTTCGGCGCCCGCGGCAAGATCCACATCATCAACCTGGAAAAGACCCTGCCGCTGTTCACCGACGCGATGAACTACCTGTCGGCGTTGGCCCAGAAGCGCGGCACGATCCTGTTCGTCGGCACCAAGCGCTCGGCGCGTGAGTCGCTGGCCGAGGAAGCTGCCCGCGCCGGCATGCCGTTCGTCACTGCCCGCTGGCTCGGCGGCATGTTGACCAACTTTCGCACGGTCAAGCAGTCCGTGGCTCGCCTGAAGGAACTGGAAGCGGCCGAAACGGATGGCAGCTTCGACAAGCTGGTCAAGCACGAAGTGCTGTCACGGCGGCGCGAGCGCGACAAGCTGCAAGCCTCACTGGGCGGCATCAAGGACATGAATCGCCTGCCTGACGCCTTGTTCGTGATCGACATCGGTCACGAAGACATCGCTGTGCAGGAAGCGAAGAAGCTGGGCATCCCGGTGATCGCCGTGGTCGACACCAACTACAACCCGGAGCTGGTCGACTATGCCATTCCGGGCAACGATGACGCGATCCGCGCCATCCAGCTGTATGCGCGCGCCGCCGCTGACGCCATTCTGGAAGGCAAGGCCGCCGCACCGGATGCCGCCCACGGTGACGCCAACGATTTTGTCGAACTGGACGAAGAAGGCAACCCGATCGCGAAGATGGATCGCAAGCCGTCACCACGTCGTGACGCGGCACCGCGCAAAAGTGCACCACGTCGTGACGGCGGTCACGATGGCGCCCGCGGTGCGCACCACGACGACGCAGCGACGCCGACGACAAAGTAAGCACCGCGCAGTGTCGGCGGTGCACCCGCTGACCTTTTCGCACGGTCATCACGCGGCGGCAGCTGGTTGCCGTCGCGGCATACAGCATCAAGAGGTAAAGACCGATGAGCACTATTTCCGCACAGATGGTGAAGGAGCTGCGTGAGCGTTCCGGCGCCGGCATGATGGAATGCAAGAAAGCGCTGGTGGAGAATCAGGGCAACATCGATACCGCCATGGAATGGCTGCGCAAATCGGGCCTGGCCAAGGCGGACAAGAAGGCCAGCCGCATTGCCGCTGAGGGCCGCATCGTCAGCGCGCACAAGGGGCATGACGCGGTGCTGGTGGAAATCAATTGCGAAACGGACTTTGTCGCCCGGGACGCCAGTTTCCTGAAATTCAGCGACACCGTGGCGGACATCGCGTTGAAGTCCGGCGCTGCCGACGTCGATGCCCTGAAGGCTGCCGCTTACCCCGGCGCCGCAAGCATTGCAGAAGCCGCGAAAGTGCTGATCACCACGATCGGCGAGAAAATCGAAGTACGCCGCATGGCGCGTGTGCACGCTACCGGTACCGTGGGCACGTATGTCCACAATGGCCGCATCGGGGTACTGGTCGCGCTGGACGGCGGCAACGACGAGTTGGCCAAGGGGATCGCCATGCATGTCGCGGCAATGAACCCGGCCTACGTCAGCGCCGCCGATGTCCCGGCCGCCTTCCTGGCCAAGGAAAAGGATATTGCGCTGAGCCAGATGTCCGACAAGGAAAAACACAAGCCGGCAGACATCCTGGAAAAGATCATCACCGGCAAGGTGCACAAGATCATCGCCGAGATCACCCTGCTCGGCCAGCCTTACGTACTGGACACCAGCATGTCGGTGGCCGATGCACTGAAGAAAACCGGCGCGCACATCGAGTCGGTGGTGCGTCTGGCGGTCGGTGAGGGCATCGAGAAACCCACCGAGGACTTCCACGCCGAAGTCATGAAGCAGGCTGGTCTGGGCTGAGTTTCGCCGTGATTCCACCGAAAAAGGCCGCAGCCCATCGCGGCCTTTTTCGTACGCCCCAACTGCCACCACGGGCCTGCCCCATCGCTCCAGCCGGCAGGTCAACCACGCCGTACAATACCGTCCATTTGCCGCGCCACCGGGAGATTGCATGAGCACCCAGCTGAACTTCCACCGCATCCTGCTCAAACTCTCCGGCGAGGCCCTGATGGGCGACGCCGACTACGGCATCGATCCCAACGTCATCGGCCGCCTCGCCGACGAAATCATCGAAGTGCAACGGGCCGGCGTCGAGATTGGCCTGGTCATTGGCGGCGGCAATATTTTCCGCGGCGCCGGGCTGGCCGCTGCTGGCATGGATCGCGTCACCGCGGATCACATGGGCATGCTGGCGACAGTCATGAACGCGCTGGCCATGCAGGATGCGATCGAAAAGCGCGGCGGATTCGCCCGCGTGATGAGTGCCATCCCGATTCATGACGTGGCCGAGGACTACATCCGCCGCCGCGCAATCCGCCACATTGAAAAGGGCCGCATCGTGCTGTTTGCTGCCGGGATTGGCAACCCTTTCTTCACTACCGACTCCGCCGCCGCCCTGCGCGCTGTCGAGCTGGGCGCTGACCTGCTGCTCAAGGCGACCAAAGTTGACGGGGTCTACACCGCCGACCCGGCCACCCACAGCGATGCCACCCGTTACGACGCGCTGAGCTACGACGAAGTGATCGAACACAAGCTCGCCGTGATGGATACCGCCGCGATCGCGCTGTGCCGCGATCATGGCATGCCCCTGCGCATCTACGACATGACGGTAAGCGGGAACCTCATGCGCATCATGCACGGCGAAGCCATCGGCACCATCGTGCGCGACATCTGAGTACCCTGCCGACCGGCCGCCGCGTGAAACGGCGCTGCTATAATCCGCAGCTTGCTTGATCTTCCGGGAAACGCCACATGCTCAACGACATCAAAGCCGATGCCCAGACCCGCATGGGCAAGAGTATCGAATCGCTGAAGCACGATCTGATCCGTGTACGCAGCGGGCGCGCCAGCACCGCGCTGGTCGACAATATCAAGGTGCCGTATTACGGTGCCGACATGCCGCTTACCCAGGTCGCCTCGGTCACGCTCGCCGACGCCCGCACGATCGTCATCACGCCATGGGAAAAATCCATGGTGGCACCGATCGAGAAAGCGCTGATGGCGTCCGACCTGGGCATCACGCCAACCACCGCGGGGACCGTGATCCGCCTGAACATGCCCGCACTTACCGAAGACCGGCGCAAGGAACTGGCCCGGCACGTCGCCCATGAGGGCGAGAACGCGAAGATCGCCGTGCGCAACGTCCGCCGCGATGCATTGCAACAGATCAAGGATCTGCTCAAGGAAAAGCTCATCACCGAAGACGACGACCATCGTGTCGATGACGAAGTGCAAAAGCTCACCGACCGCGCCATCAAGGACATCGACGCCGTGGTCAAGGCGAAAGAAGACGAGTTGATGGCCCTGTAGGTGGGCGCCGCCATCACCACGCCGATTTTTCCGTCACCTGCAGGCACGGGCGCGGGGACAAGCAAGATAACCCGTGCCGCCACGCTGCCTGGTTTCGCACCAGGCACCGCGGCTCCGTCACACGCGCAAAGCCGGCACCGGTCATGACCGCCCCGGCACCGCGCCAGATTCCGCGGCATATCGCCATCGTCATGGATGGCAATGGGCGGTGGGCCAAGGCCCGCCACCGGCCACGCAACTTCGGCCACAACGCCGGCCGCAAGGCAGTGCGCGCGGTCGTGGAGGCCTGCCTGCACGAAGGGGTCCAGGTGCTTACCCTGTTTGCGTTCTCCAGCGAAAACTGGCAACGCCCACAGGAAGAAGTGGGCGCGCTGATGAGCTTGTTCGTGCGCGCGCTGGACATGGAGGTGGATGAACTGTCCGCGCACGGCGTTCGCCTGCGGTTCGTCGGTGATCTGGATGCATTCGACGCGCCACTGCGCCAACGCATGCACGCCGCCATGCAGTCCACCGCCGGCAACACGCAGCTGCAGGTCAACGTTGCCGTCAACTATGGCGGGCGTTGGGACATCACCCAGGCCTGCCGCCAGGCCGCCCGGGCGGTGGCCAATGGCGAGCTGGATCCCGGGCAGATTGACGAGACACGTGTGGGCAACTGGATGACGCTGGCCGAGGGACCAGCGCTGGATCTGCTGATCCGCACCGGCGGGGAATTGCGCCTGAGCAACTTCCTGTTGTGGCAGGCGGCATATGCCGAGCTGTACTTTACCGATACGCTGTGGCCGGATTTTGATCAAGCCTGCCTGCATCAAGCCATTGAAGACTATGTTCAGCGCGAGCGCCGCTATGGCCGCACCAGCGAACAGGTCACCCCGTCACCGTAGAGGATCCTCATGCTGCTTCAGCGTGTTCTGACTGCCCTGCTGCTGGCACCGTTGGTGATGGTGCTGATCGCGTTCGCGCCGACGGCGCTGTTCGCGGCCGTGGTCACGATCACGTTCCTTGCCGCACTGTGGGAATGGGCGACACTGAGCGGCCTGAACAGCTACGCGTGGCGCAGTGCGCTGCTGGTGCTCACGGCGCTGGCGTTTGCTGCCTTGTGGTTGCTGCGCGCCTCGCCACTGGGCAACTGGGTGCTGGCCGCTGGTGTGGCGTGGTGGTTGCTGGTGTGTGTGTGGCTGCGCCACTTTGCGTTTGGTGCCGCGCCCACGCGGGAAAACATTGCCCGCAAACTGGTGGCTGGTTGGTGCGTGATGCTGCCTGCCTGGATGGCGCTGGTGAGCGTGCACGCACAAGAACCGGACGGCCATTGGTGGACGTTGCTGGCACTGTTGATCGTGTGGGCAGCTGATATCGGCGCATACTTCAGCGGACGCACATTCGGCAAACGCAAACTGGCGCCGCAAATCAGCCCGGGCAAGACCTGGGCCGGAGCCTGGGGCGCATTGGTGGCCGGCGCGTTGGCGATGCTGGTGGGTGCATGGTTGCTCGACGTCCGGGGGGGACGGCTGCTCGGCCTGTTGTTGCTGGCGCTAATCACCGTAGCCACATCGATTGTCGGCGACCTGCTGGAAAGCCTGATGAAACGCCACGCCAAGGTAAAAGATTCCGGCACGCTGTTTCCCGGCCACGGCGGGCTGCTGGATCGTCTGGACAGCGTTTTTGCCGCACTGCCCGTGTTCGCCTTCGGCTTGCTATGGCTGGACATCTGAATGAAGCACGTGGCATGAAAAGAGTTGCTGTGCTCGGCGCCACCGGATCGATCGGCAGCAGTACGCTGGACGTCATCGCGCGGCACCCCGACCAATTTTGCGCCACCGTGCTGACCGCGAATCACCGCGTCGAGGCACTCGTGGCCTTGTGTGTGACGCACCGTCCGCAACTGGCGATCATTGCCGACCCGGCGCTGGAACCGGAGCTTGCGCGACGACTGGCCGCCGCCGGTGTGCACTGCGACATTGCCAGCGGCCACGCGGCGATCGCCACGGCTGCGGCCGGCGCGCTGTGTGATGTCGTGGTTGCCGCCATCGTCGGCGCCGCAGGACTGGACTCCACGCTCGCTGCGGCGCGCGCCGGCAAGCGTTTGCTGCTGGCCAACAAGGAAGCCATCGTCATGGCCGGGCCACTGCTGCTGAAGGCCGTGCGCATCGGCGGTGGCGCGCTGTTGCCGGTGGACTCCGAACACAACGCCATCTTCCAGTGCCTGCCGCCCGGCCAGACCGCACTCGGCCGACCGCAAGCAAGCCCTGCTCAAGCCGGGGTGCGCCGGCTGATCCTCACCGCCTCCGGCGGCCCGTTCCGTGGCTGGACCCGCGAGCAACTGGCCACGGTCACGCCTGACCAAGCGTGCAAGCACCCAAACTGGGTGATGGGGCGCAAGATTTCGGTCGACTCCGCCACGCTGATGAACAAGGGTCTGGAAGTGATCGAGGCCCACCATTTGTTCGCGATGCCGATTGACGCCATCGATGTGGTGGTGCACCCGCAAAGCCTGGTGCATTCATTCGTCGAGTACATCGATGGCTCGGTGCTGGCACAACTCGGGCATCCGGACATGCGCACCGCGATCGCCTGTGCGCTGGCGTGGCCGCAGCGCGTCGAATCCGGGGTGGCATCACTGGACCTGGCCACCTGCGCACCACTGGCGTTCGAAGCGCCCGACCGCGCGACGTTTCGCTGCCTGGATCTGGCTGCCGCCGCACTGCGTGCCGGCGGTGACAGTCCGGCCATCCTCAACGCCGCCAACGAGATTGCGGTGGCAGCCTTCCTCGCCGGCGCGCTGCCATTCCTGGCCATCGCCGACGTGGTGGAATCGGTACTCGCGGAACTGCCGGGGCAAGTTGTGGTCGATGTCCCGACGCTTTGTGAACGGGACGCCACGGCGCGCGAGGTGGCGCGGCGCATCCTGCGCCATGCTTGCTGATATTCTGCACGGCATCTCCTCTCCTGATCGCGGTACTTGATGACTCCGTTTTTCGGCTCCGTATTCTGGTTGCTGGTCACGCTTGGCGTGCTGGTGACGTTTCACGAGTTTGGCCACTTCTGGGTCGCGCGCCGCTGTGGGGTCAAGGTGCTGCGGTTCTCCGTGGGCTTCGGCCGCGCGCTGTGGAAACGCACCGGCCGCGACGGCACGGAATACTGGATCGCGGCCATTCCGCTGGGTGGCTACGTCAAGATGCTGGACGCCCGCGAAGGCCCGGTGGACCCGGCATTGCGCGACCAGGAATTCACCGGCAAGCCGATCTGGCAGCGCATCGCCATCGTCGCTGCCGGTCCGGGATTCAACCTGCTGTTTACCGTGCTCGCGTTCTGGGCCATGTTCATGCTCGGCCGTCCTGACGTCGCGCCGGTGGTTGCTGCAACCCCGCACAGCCTGGCGGCCGAAGCGGGAATCCGCGGTGGCGATCGCATCCTCGATGTCGACGGGCGCGCGGTAAGTACCTGGAGCGACGCGATGGATGGCGTCGTCAACGGCATGCTGGGCCGCACTCCACTGCCGTTGCAGGTGCGTGGCGCCGATGGCCACGCGCGCGAGGTCGTCTTGCCCTTGAACCAGCTGCCGGCCGACGGCGCGATCGAACAATATGTGGTCAAGCTCGGCCTGCACCTGGCAGCACCACCAGCCGTCGCTGCCACGGTCATGCCCGGCCAGCCGGCAGCGCTGGCGGGGCTGCGCAGTGGTGATCGCATCGTCAGCATCAACGGCAGCCCGGCGGCGGACTTCGTCGCGTTTGGCCAACTGGTGCAGACACAGGCTGCCAAGTCGCCACAACTTGCGCTGGTGGTGCAACGCGGTGCGCAAACACTGCACATGCAAGTCACCGCGAAGTGGGAATCACTCGACGGTCAGCCGTCAAAGTGGGTGCTGGGCGTGGGTGCGCCAGCAGCCGAAGCAGCGACCGTGCGCTACGGTCCGCTCCGCGCGCTTGGTGCCGCCTTCAGTGCGACATGGCGCAACACTGCCCAGACGTTCAGCATGCTGGGCAAGATGGTCACCGGCGAAACTTCAACGCGTAACCTGTCCAGCGTCATTGGCATCGCCGCCGTAGCCAACGCGACGGCACACATGGGTTTGTCGTGGTTCCTGCAGTTCCTTGCCGTGATCTCGCTGAGCCTGGCAATCCTCAACATATTGCCAATCCCGATCTTGGACGGCGGGCACCTGCTGTATTATCTTGTCGAGCTGATCAAAGGCAGCCCGGTCAGCGAACAGACGATGATTGTCGGTCAGTACATCGGCATGGCATTGTTGTTTGGCCTGATGGGCCTGGCGTTCTACAACGACATCCAGCGAATGTTGTTGTCGTGACGCGGCGGATCGGTTCATTCGTTGCAACCATGGTGCGTCGGCGTGCCCGCGCACTGGTGCCGCTGTGCGTTGACACAACAGACTCCGCGGCGCTTCGCGACGCGGAGTCATTTCCGGAGCAAGGCGCGTCCTTGCCCCATTCATTGATCGGGATGGCCGCGTTGGCCACCCCGGCGAAATAACCTCACGGAATCGACGATGAAGCGTATCGCCGCGCTGATCCTGCTCGCCTCACTCTCTGCCAACGCCTTCGCCTTCGACCCGTTCGTCGTGTCGGATATCCGCATTGACGGACTCAGCCGTATCTCGGCCGGCACGGTGTACAACTATCTGCCAGTGAACAAGGGCGACCAGTTGACCGACAGTGCGGCGCAACGGGCGATTCGCGCGCTGTACCAGACCAAATTCTTCAGCAATGTGGAGCTTGATCGCGAAGGCAACATCCTGGTCATCAAGGTCACGGAGCGGCCGTCGATTGCGAAGCTCACACTGCGCGGCAACAAGGACATCAAGTCCGACGAGCTGAAGAAGGGGCTCAAGGGAATCGGCCTGACCGAAGGCGAAACCTTCGATCGGCTGGCCCTTGAAAACGTGCAGCAGGAACTGATCCGCCAGTACTACAACCGCGGCAAGTACAACGTAACGGTGGACCCGCACGTCACTCCGCTGGACCGCAACCGCGTCGCCATCGATATCGAGATCCGCGAAGGCAAGGCCGCCAAGATCAAGGAATTCAACATCATTGGCAACCACGCGTTCACCGACAAGGATATCCGCGAGGGCTTCGAGTCGGACACCACAAACCTGATGTCGTGGTATTCCAAGGATGACCAGTACTCGCGCGAGAAGCTTTCCGGTGATCTGGAGAAACTGCAGTCGTACTACATGGATCGCGGCTACGCGGACTTCGGCGTGGACTCCACCCAGGTGTCGATCGCGCCGGACAAACGCTTCATGTACATCGACGCCAGCATCAAGGAAGGCGAAATCTACAAAGTCGCCGACGTCAAGCTGCTGGGCACGTTGATCCTGCCCGAAACCACGTTGCGCCAGCTGGTTTTTCTCAAGACCGGCGACACGTTCAATCGCGCTGCAATCGAAAACAGCACAAAGGCGATCAAGGCGATCCTGGCCAACATCGGCTACGCCTATGCGAAAGTCACGCCCATCCCCAAGCTCGACAAGGACAAGCGCACCGTCGACGTGACGTTGTATGTGGAGCCCGGGCAGCGCGTGTACGTGCGGCGCGTGGTATTCGCCGGCAACACCCGTACCGAGGATGGGGTACTGCGCCGGGAGATGCGCCAGCTGGAAGGGTCCTGGTACTCACAGGCAGCCATCGACCGGTCCAAAACGCGATTGATGCGCGTGGGCTACTTCAAGAAGGTGGACATCGACAAGAAGCTGGTGCCTGGCACGCAGGACCAGGTCGACGTCAGCGTCAAGGTCGAGGAGCAATCCGCCGGCAGCCTGCAATTCGGCGTGGGCTACTCGCAATTCTCGGGCATCATCCTCAGCGCCTCGGTGTCGCAAAACAACTTGTTCGGCACCGGTGACAGCTTCTCCATCAGTGGCCAGCGGAGCAGCTTCAACAGTCTGTTCAACGTGAACTACTACAACCCGTATCTGACCGACAACGGCATCGGCATCGGCTACAACGCGACCTACTCGAAGGCCGATTTCGGCAATACGGATTTCGCCAATTACGCCACCAGCACCAAGAGTTTCTCCAGCTACCTGGGCATTCCCATCAGCGAGACTGATGGCGTGCGCGTCGGTTTGGGTATCAGCAGCAACAAAGTCAACCTGATTCCCGGTTTCAGCCCGCAAGTGCTGCTTGACTACCAGGACCAGATTGGCAACCGGACGATCCATTCGTGGACCGGCACGCTGGGTTGGAACCACGATACGCGTGATCAGTACTGGGCGCCCAGCCGCGGCGGCCTGATGTCGGTTTCCGCCGACATCGCCCTGCCTGGCTCCACCGTGCAGTACTGGAAACTCAGCACCGAAGCAAACCACTACTGGCGCATCGGCGGCGGTTTCGTCCTGTATCTGGACGGTCAGGTCGGCTACGGCAAGACGTATGGCGGCAACGGTATCAGTGACACCCAGTTTGATGCGTTGCGGGCTGCAACCATGGCAGCCGACCCCAGCCGCGTAGTTACCGACATGCGTCAGGACTTCCCGTTCTGGCAGAACTACTACTCCGGTGGCGTACGCGACGTGCGCGGCTTCCAGGACAACACCCTCGGGCCGCGCGTGTGCACTTTCCGCAACGCGGTGCAGTTGCCCAATGGGGCGTGCTCGGACGGCGGCTTTGCGCAACCCATCGGCGGTGCGTTCAAGGTGCTGGGGACCGCACAGGTCTTCTTGCCGTTGCCATTCCTGAAGGATGTCAATACCGCACGCCTGTCGTGGTTTGTCGACACCGGCAACGCGTACAAGGACTATAAAAGCTTCGACGCCAGCACCTTGCGCGCGTCAACCGGTCTGTCACTGCAATGGCAGGCGCCCATCGGACCGCTGATCATCAGCCTCGCCTTCCCGTTCCGCTCGCAACCACAAGACAGTCGCTACGAGGAGCGTATCCAGTTTACCTTCGGCAGCCAGTTCTAGTGATGGCGCCAGGTGCGGCCGGCCGCGCCTGACGCCACTATGCGGAGCACACCGCGATGCGGACGTCATATTCATTGTTCGAACTGGCTGAACAGTTCCAGATGGAACTCCACGGTGACGGGCAACGACGGATAGACGGCGTGGGCACGCTGGCTGATGCCAGCGCCAGCCAGCTGGCATTCCTTTCCAATCGCAAATACGCGGCGCAATTGGTGAACACGCGCGCGGCGGTGGTGATATTGACTACCGAGCATCTGGACGCGTGCCCGACCGCGGCCCTGGTAGCCGACGACCCGTATGTGGCCTACGCGCGCATCGCCACCCTGTTCGAGCGCGTGCCATTGGCACCCCCGGGAATACACCCCAGTGCGGTAGTCGCCGCCAGCGCACAGATCAGCCCCAGCGCCAGCATCGGTCCGGGCTGTGTGCTCGGCGAACGCGTCAGCATCGGCGCCGGCGTCACGCTCGGCCCGCTGTGCATCGTCGGTGACGATTGCAGCATCGGCGATGGCTCGCGCCTCGTCGCGCGTGTCACGCTGGTCACGCGGGTCCAGCTTGGTTGTCGCGTGATGATCCATCCCGGCGCGGTGCTTGGCGCGGACGGATTCGGTTTGGCATTTGACCGCGACCACTGGATCAAGCTGCCGCAACTCGGCGGGGTGCGCATCGGCGACGATTGCGAGATTGGCGCCAACACCACGATCGATCGCGGCGCACTGGAAGACACGGTGCTGGAAGAGGATGTGCGCCTGGACAACCAGATCCAGATCGCCCACAACGTGCACATCGGCGCGCACACGGCCATGGCCGGCTGTTCCGCCGTGGCCGGCAGTGCCAGGATCGGGCGCTACTGCATGATCGGCGGCAACGCCGGCGTGCTCGGTCATCTGCAACTGGCCGACCGCGTTACCATTACCGCCAAGAGTCTGGTCACGCATTCCATTCGCGAGCCAGGCGAATATTCGTCGGGAGTGCCACTACAGGACAACCGGCAATGGCGCAGGAACGCCACCCGCTTCAAGCATCTGGACGAGTTTGCGCGCCGTCTGTCGGCGCTGGAAAAGGACCGCGACAATGAATGAATACACCGTAGAGATCCCCATGCCCGTCACGGTGGAGCAGATCAAGCAACTGTTGCCCCATCGCTTTCCGTTCCTGCTGGTGGATCGCGTGATCGAACTGGTACCGGACACCAGCGTGGTCGCGATCAAGAATGTGACGTTCAACGAACCGTTTTTCCAGGGTCACTTCCCTGGGCATTCGGTGATGCCCGGGGTGCTGATCATCGAGGCGATGGCGCAGTCGGCGGGTCTGCTTACCCAGCTCAGCAATCGCATGAAGGGCAACACCGGCAGTCCGTTGTTCTATCTGGCCAAGGTCGACAACGCACGCTTCAACGCGGTCGTCACTCCCGGCGACCAGCTGCGCATGGAAGTCACGCAAAAGCGCCTCATGCGCGGCATGGGTCTGTTCGCCGCGCGCGCGCTGGTGGACGGCAAGGAAGTGGCCAGCTGCGAATTGATGTGCGCCGCGAGGACCGATAAATGATTCACCCTACCGCGCTGGTCGACCCCGCTGCCATCATCGGCAACGGCGTCAGCGTCGGCGCCTATAGTGTCATCGGCGCCGAAGTCGAGATTGGCGACGGCACCACCATCGGCCCGCATGTCGTCATTGAAGGGCCAACGCGTATCGGCTGCGACAACCGCATCACGCAATTCGCCTCGCTCGGCGGGGCGCCGCAAGACAAGAAATTTGCCGGCGAGCGTACCGAGCTGGTCATCGGCGATCGCAACCTGATCCGCGAGTTTGTCACCATCAACCGCGGCACCGGTGGCGGCGGCGGCGTGACCCGCGTGGGCAACGACAACTGGATCCTGGCTTACGTGCACATTGCGCACGACTGTCAGGTCGGCAACGACGTGGTGTTTTCCAACTATTCCGCCCTGGCCGGGCACGCGCACATTGGTGACTGGACGATCCTTTCCGGCTATTCCGGCGTGCACCAGTTTTGCCACGTCGGCGCGCATGCCTTCATCGGCATGGGTTGCCTGGTGGGCACCGATGTACCGCCGTTCGTGATGATGGCCAATGACCAGCACGGCCGTCCACGCGGCATCAACAGCGAAGGTTTGAAACGCCGCGGCTTCGACAGCACCCGCATCTCGGCAATCAAGCGCGCGTACCGCACCTTGTACATGGCCGGCCTGTCGCTGCCCGAGGCCCGCGAGCAACTGGCGACGCAGGCAGAACACAGCGACGACGTACGCACCATGCTGGAGTTTCTCGACCACAGCGAGCGTACGCTCGCCCGTTGAGGGTATGGTTGCGTCGACTTCGACCGGAGGTACCGACATGTCCACCAGGGTCGCGGCCACCAGCGCTCCGCTCATCGCGATCCTCGCCGGGGAAGACTCCGGTGACCAGCTTGGCGCCGACCTGATCGCCGCCTTGCGCCGGCGCTATCCCGATGCGCACTTTGTCGGCATCGGTGGCACGCGCATGCAGGCCCAGGGCTTTGCTTCCTGGTACGACATCCGCGAGCTGTCGCTGTTTGGTTTCACTGAGGTGATCAGCCACCTGCCGCGGCTATTGCGCCTGCGCCGCGCGTTGCTCAA
>Ga0207707_10002863_pt1 | contig 15408 bp, 12 predicted proteins | sample KBSC83BmetaG_FD_184336 | JGI IMG/M metagenome (GOLD analysis project Ga0207707, IMG submission 184336) | Corn rhizosphere microbial communities from Kellogg Biological Station, Michigan, USA - KBS C8-3B metaG (SPAdes) (version 2) | ecosystem: Host-associated > Plants > Roots > Rhizosphere ...
CGAATCTCAGCAGCAGGCTCTTGGTCGGGGCATAGGCGACGGTCAGCGTCAGCTCGCGCCATTTCTGGCCCCGGCCGGCACCGTCGAGCACGCCGGTGCGGTAGCCGTCCTTGTCGTCGAAGAACTCCCCGCGCAGCGACGCCGACCACTGCTCGGTGACGGCGTAGTTGAAGTAGAGGGCCGTCCCGTCCCAGGTGTACTTCGGGATGGCGGCGCCGGCCGAATCGTCTTTCTGCTCCCCATAGTCGAAGTTGCCGACCAGCGTGATCTTGTCGGTCACCGACCACGAGGCGACCAGGTCGGCGAGCAAGCGCTGGCCGCCGGCAGCGGTAGGCACGTTGTTGACGATGCCGACGGGCTCGCGCCCGAGATAGCCGTCCACGGTGAGCGAGACGGTCTTAGCGGGCGTGAACGTCAGGCCGTACTCGAGCGTCTTCTGGCTGTTGGCGTCGCTCACCTGGTCCCAGCCGTTGTTGAGGCCGAGCGTCACGCTCAGCTGCTCGCCGAGCGCGTAGCTGGCGCGCAGGCCCGTGTGGGTGAACGGAATCGCATAGCCGAACAGGATGGAGCGGGAAAAGTTGGTGTCGGTGGTGGGGTTGATGGTCTCGGCGCCGGCGAGGGTCACGAACTTGCCGCCGATGAGCGTCAGGGGCCCGGCGGCATATTGCACGTAGGCCTGGGTCACGTCGAAGTCCGCGCCGCCGGTATTGGGATAGGACTTGATGATCGGCGCATCCTGACCGGCGGTCAGGTTCACCAGCACGCCGAAACCCTCCTTCGGCTGCCGCGCGAGGGTCAGCGCGGCCTGGTGCAGCGTGAAGCTGTCGTGCCGTGCATCGAACACCCGATCGGCGGTGCCGCTGGCGAAGGACCCGAGCCCCGAGAGGTACTCGTAGGACAGCTCGACATAACCGCTGGCAGTGATGCCGGACGAGGCGAGCACGTCGGCCAGGGACGGGGCGGCGGACGGGGCGGATTCATCGGCCTGCGCGGCGTAGCCAAGCAGGGCCGCCGCCAGGGCCGCCGGCATCGTGGTCCGGTGCTTCATCGCTCGATCTCCTTCATATCGGGGCCGCGTGCGGCAGGCGCGCCGCTGCCACAGCGGCACGAGCGCGTGGGAAAGGTGGGAAAAGGCCCGGCGACGGTCCCACCGCCGCCGCCGGGCATGCCGGAACTACTCGACGCTCTCGCCGTGGAGCGAGATGTCCAGACCTTCGCGCTCTTGTTCTTCGGTGACGCGTAGGCCAATGGTCAGGTCAATGAGCTTGAGCAGCACGAAGCTCACCACGAAGCCGTAGATGAGCGTCGAGCCGACGCCCCACAGCTGCGTCAGCACCGAGCCGTCCACGCCTGCGATCTCCTTGCTGGCGAACGCGCCCGTGAGCAGCGCACCGACCACGCCCCCGATGCAGTGCACGCCGAAGGCATCGAGCGAGTCGTCGTAGCCCAGGGCCTTCTTGAGCGAGGTGGCTGCGAAGAAGCACAGCACGCCCGCGGCCACGCCGATCACGACGGCCGCGCCCGGACCGACGAAGCCCGAAGCGGGCGTGATGGCGACGAGGCCGGCGACGGCGCCCGAGGCGATGCCGAGCACGCTGGGCTTCTTCTTCACCAGCCATTCGGTGAACATCCAGGCGAGGGCCGCGGCGGCGGTGGCCATCTGCGTCACCGCCATCGCCATGCCGGCGCGGCCGTCGGCGGCGGTGGCCGAGCCGGCATTGAAGCCGAACCAGCCGACCCACAGGAGCGACGCGCCGATCATCGTCAGGGTGAGGTTGTGGGGCGCCATGGGATCGCGGCCATAGCCGAGGCGCTTGCCGAGCGCCAGACAGCTGGCCAGACCTGCCACGCCGGCATTGATGTGCACCACGGTGCCGCCCGCATAGTCGAGCACGCCGCGCGCGGCAAGCCAGCCCGAGGGCTCCCACACCCAGTGCGCGATCGGCGCATACACCAGCAGCGACCACAGGCACATGAACACGAGCATGGCGGAGAACTTCATGCGGTCGGCGAACGCGCCCGTGATCAGCGCCGGAGTGATGATCGCGAAGGTCAGCTGGAACATTGCGTACACCGACTCCGGGATGGTCGTAGCCAGGTGCGAAACGCTGAGCCGGCTGGCGTCCTTCATGTACGTCATGCCGTGCATGAGGAAGCGCGAAGCGCCGCCCAGGTACGCCGTGCCGCCGGGCGTGAAGGCCCACGAGTAGCCGATCAGCCACCACAGCAGCGTGACCAGGCAGGTGATGGCGAAGCTCTGCATCACGGTCGCGAGCACGTTCTTGCGGCGCACCATGCCGCCATAGAAGAGCGCCAGCCCCGGGATGGTCATCATCAGGACCAGCGCGGTGGAGGTGAGCATCCATGCGGTGTCTCCGGCGCTGATCTTGTCGGCGCCGACCAGCAGCGGGGCGGTGGGGGCCGCGGCGGCAGCCCCGGCCGGCGCGGTCTGCGCAGCGGCCACTTCCAGCCACAACCCAGCGGCAACGACGAGCAGGAGGCGCAGGACTTTGTTGCTCAAGACTGTCTCCTCAGGAGTTTCACAGTGCGGCCGCGTCCTTCTCGCCGGTGCGTATGCGCACGACCTCGGCGAGCTCAGTCACGAAGATCTTGCCGTCGCCCACCTTGCCGGTGCGCGCGGTCTGCATGACGGCGTCCACCACCTGCTCGGCGAGGGTGTCGGGAACTGCGATCTCGATGCGGGTCTTGGGCACGAACTCGACGGCGTACTCCGCGCCCCGGTACACCTCGGTGTGGCCGCGCTGCCGGCCGAAGCCGCGCGCTTCGCTGACCGTGAGGCCCCGCACCCCGATATCGCCGAGAACGTTGCGCACCTCATCCAGGCGGTAAGGCTTGATGATGGCGGTAATCAGTTTCATCGCGTGCTGCTCCTCCCCTGCGCGCGCACTCTGCGGGCGCCGCGGCGCCCGCCAGACACTGCAAAGCAAGTCGCGTGCCTGGCGGCGCTCTCATTGAATTAACAATGCCTTGCACGCACGTGCTGCCGCCGCGCCACTCTCGGCGCGCACCGAGTCAGTGCGCCCAGATGCAGCCGGCACCAATACGAGGCAGTGGCAGCGGCCGTGCTATCCTGCCGGCCCGCCGCGCGGCACGCCCTGCGGCTCCTCAATCCGAACAGGCCCCCATGAGCCTCGATTACAGAGTTGCCCTGCTCGCCGCCGGCGTGCTCCTGCTGCTGGCCGCGCTCGTCGGCGGACGGGTGCTGGGCACGCACGTCTCCGCCGCGGTACGCACGGGCATCCGCCTCGGCATGGCAGCCCTGGGCTTTGCCCTGCTCGGCTGGATCCTGCCGAGCTATCGCGCCGCGCCCCCGGCCTCCGTTGCCGCGGCGCCCACGCACCCGGCGATGCCCGTCGACCTGGTGCGCGTTGCCAGCTCCGAGCTGGCGGCCTGCTCGCTGCCCACTGCCCCGTCGTTGCCGGACGGCGACGGCGCGTCGCTGCAGCAGATGACGGCCGCACGCCAGGCATTCGAGGCGTACGACACGGCCACTACCGTCTATACCCAGTGCGTCGATGCGGCCATCGAGCGAGTCGCCAAGCAACAGGGCCGCGCGGCCTCGGCGGCCGACCTCGAGAGCCTCAGGACTTTCGGCACGACGGCACACAACACCGCGATAGAGCAGGAGCAGGCGGTCGCGGACCAGTTCAACGGCCAGATCCGCGCCTACAAGGCCAAGCACCCGAAGTAGCGCACCGGGCGGCAGCGCCCTGAGAACCGCGCACTAGGCGGCGCACGGTTTGGACTATGCTGCCGCCTTCATGTTGCCCGCCCCGGCCGTCACGCCCGCCTGGCATCTCTACGTTCCGAAGCTCGACACGGTGCTGCGTCGCGGCTGCGGCGCCCCCGACCTGCGCCACGACGCGCTGGCGGGGCTGACGGTCGCGGTGGTCGCCCTGCCCCTGGCGATGGCGCTCGCCATCGCTTCGGGGGCCGCCCCGGAGACGGGACTGCAGACGGCGATCGTCGCCGGCCTGCTGATATCGGCCCTGGGCGGCTCGCGGGTGCAGATCGGCGGACCGACCGCGGCTTTCGTGCCGGTGCTCTTCAGCGTCATCCAGCGCTTCGGCTACGAGGCACTGCTGCTGTGCACGCTGCTCGCCGGGCTGATGCTGATCGCGGCGGGGGACTCCTGCGCATCGGCACGCTCATGAAGTACATGCCGCAGCCGATGATCACGGGCTTCACCGCCGGCATCGCCGTCAGCATCTTTCTGAGCCAGGTCAAGGATCTGTTCGGGCTGCGCATGGGAGCCGTACCGGCCGAGTTCTTCGCACGCCTCGGCGCCTGCGCGCATCACTTCGCAGATTTCAACCTGGCCGCCGCCGCCGAAGCGCTCGCCAGCATCGCCCTGATCGCCGCACTGCGCCGCTGGCGGCCGTCCTGGCCCGGATTCCTGATCGCGGTCAGCGCGGCGCCGTACCTGACGGCGAGCAGCTGCAGTTTGCCCGTGACTTCGCCACGGCGCTGGAGCTCGCGGCGCGCCTTGCGGACTCAGACGTGCCGCGCGCGCCGTAGACGCGCCAGCAGCGCAGCGAAGCGCTCGATCTCGGCCAGCGTGTTGTAGTGCACGAGCGAGACGCGGACCGCGCCCTGCGCCACGGCCAGTCCCAGGCGGTGCATGAGACGCGGTGCATACATGTGCCCGTCGCGGATGCCGATGCCCGCCCCTGCCGCAGCTTCCGTCACAGCGGCCGGCGCGACACCCGGCAGGTTGAAGCACACGGTCGGCACACGCCCCTCGAGCTGCGCTGGGTCGCGCAGGCCGTAGACCGTCGCCCCGGCCGTGTGCAGCACGTGCAGCAGCTCGCGCGACAGCACCTGCTCGTAGCTGCGGATGGCGGCCATGGCCACGTGGCACGCGTCGCGCAACCCCGCCGGCCGGGCCGCCAGGCTGCGCCCCAGCGCCGCGAGATAGTCGACGGCCGCCGCCATGCCCGCGACGTTCTCGTAGATGAACGTTCCGGCCTCGATCTTGCCCGGCGGCTGGTCGGGGATGAAGTCCTCGCGGAAGGTGGGCAGTTGGGCCAGCAGCTCGTAGCGGCCCCACAGGAAGCCCATGTGCGGCGCGAATATCTTGTACCCCGAGCAGACGAGGTAGTCGCACTCCAGGGCCTGCACATCGATCGGCCCGTGCGGTGCATAGTGCACCGCGTCCAGAAACACCTCGCCGCCCGCGGCGTGCAGCAGCTGGGCCGCGCGGTGCACGTCGGTGATCGAGCCGAGCGCGTTGGACGCCAGCGCGCACGCCAGCAGGCGCGTGCGCGGCCCGACGAGCGGCTCGAGGTCCTCGCAGTGCAGGCAGCCATCGCCGCGCATGCGCCACCACCTGAAGCGCGCCCCCAGGCGCTCGAGCACGAGCCAGGTGGCGACGTTGGCCTCGTGATCCAGGTCGGTGAGGATGATTTCGTCGCGCGCACCGAGCGACTGCCCGATCGCCAGGCTTACCAGGCGGATGAAAGAGGTCGCGTTCATGCCGAAGGCGATCTCCTCGGCACGGCGGGCGTTCAGCAGCGCCGCCACGCCCTCACGACCGCGCTGAATGCCGGCATCGACCGCTATGCTCTGCGGGTAGCGCCCGCCGCGCTGCACGTTGTGGCCGACCAGGTGCTCGTTGACGGCCGTCAGGACGCCGTGCGGGACCTGGGCGCCGGCCGCGTTGTCGAAGAAGATGAAGTCCGCGGCCCGCTGCAGCGCCGGGAACTGCCCGCGCAGTGCCTGTACGGGGAAGTTCGTCGCGTCGGCTGCGGAGGTGACGGCGTTCATGTGGCGTGCGGGTGATGGCGGGCGCGGCACTGCTGCAGCGCCGCCACAAGGCGCAGGACGTCGTCGGTCGAGTTGTAGAAGTGCAGTGTCGCGCGCAGATTGTTGTCACGGAACGACGCCACGATGTCCTGCTCCATGAGGGTCTGGCACAGGCGCGCGGGCTCGCGTGCCGGGACACATACCATGGGGCCACGCCGCTCGTCCTGCGGCGGCGTGACGCTCGCCCAGTCCAGGCCTTCGAGCTGCTGCAGGCAGTGTCGCGTGAGCTCGCGTACGCGCTGCTCGATGATGTCGGTGCCCACCTCCAGGATGATCTTGAGTCCGGCCTCGGCCGCATAGCAGTTGACCACGGCGGGCGTACCGGCCTCGAAGCGCCGCGCCGAGGGTGAGGGCCGGTTGGCAGTGATGTCCATGGCGAAGATGTTCTCCTGCGCAAACCAGCCGGAATTGCTGGGGATCAGCGTCGGCAGCAGCGAACCGCGCACGTACAGGAAGCCGATGCCGGCCGTGCCCAGCAGGTACTTCAGCATCCCGCCCACGGCGAAGTCGACGTCCAGCTGCCGCACGTCGACCGTGAGTGCGCCGACCGCCTGGTAGCAGTCGAGCAGCACGCGCGCGCCGTGCGCGTGCGCAAGGCGCACGATGCCCGGAATGTCGAGCCGGGCGCCGTTGCGGAAGCACACGTGGGTGACGGCGACCAGCTGCGTCTCGTCATCGATCAGGCGTGCGAAGTTCGCGAGCGGAATGTAGCCGTCGGCCGCCCGCGGCACGTGTACCACGCGTGCGCCGCGCAATTCCTGCGCATGCCAGATCTGCGCATTGGTGGGGAACTCGAAATCGCTGACGATCACCTTGTTGCGCGGCCCGCGGAACTGAAAAGCGCTCGCGAGCGCGTTGAGGCCGGCCGAGGCCGAGGCCGTGACCGCCACCTCCTCAGGGCCAGCCCGCAATACCGCAGCCATGGCGTTGCGCACCGCCTCGTTTTTTTCGACCCACACGTCCCAGTTCGCGCCCACCTGCAGGCGGTCCTCCATGTAGGCGTTGATGGCATCGCGCACGCTGTCGGCCAGGGCGCAGTACGAGCCGCTGTTGAGATAGGTCTTGCGCGCCAGTACCGGGAAGCGCCGGCGCAGGGCCGCGAAGTCCGTCATGCGCCCGGACCGCCTTCGGCCGGCAAGCCGGGCACGGGGGTGGCGGCGCGGGCGCGCCATATGAAATAGGCGGCCGAGATCAGGATCAGCCACGGCACCCCGTACACCCACGACAGGCGCAGATGCGGGTCGAAGCCCATGGTGACGAGGATGGCGGCCAGCATGGCAAGGCCAGCGTACTGCATCCACGGGAACAGTGGCATGCGCACCGGCAGGTGCTCGGCCGCGTGCCGCCGGCGAAAGCTCAAGTGGCTCACCAGGATGATCACCCATACGAGGATGGCGGCGAACAGCGCCACGCCGAGCAGATACTCGTAGGCGTGCGGCGTGAAAATCGACACCGCCGCCGCCACCAGGATGCAGGCGCCGGAGGTCAGCACCGCCGCCAGCGGGCTGCCGCGACCACTCAGCGAGCCGAGCTGAGGCGGCGCATAGCTGCCGCGCGCCAGCGAGAACAGCATGCGTGAGCACAGGTAGATGTTGGTGTTCATGCTGGACAGCGCGGCGCTGATGACGACGAAATTCATTACGCCGGCGGCGTGCGCGATGCCGGAACGCTGGAACACGGTGACGAACGGACTCTGCGCCACGGCCGTGACGCCGGTGGCGGTCCACGGCACCGTGGCCACGATGATGGCCACCGCCAGTACGTAGAAGAGGAACAGACGCACCAGCATGGTGCGTAGTGCCGCGGGGATCGCGAGCTGGGGATTCCTGGTCTCGCCGGAGGTAACGGCGATGACCTCGATGCCGTTGAAGGAGAAGATGCCAACGATCACCGCCATCCACACCCCGCCGAGCCCCTTGGGAAAAAACCCGCCCGGCAGGCCGGTGAGATTGTGGCCCGCGGCCTGTCCGCTGTGCAGCAGGGTGGCGAAACCGAGCACGATGAACAGCACGATCGCGCTCACCTTGATCAGGGCGAACCAGGATTCGACCGTGCCGAAATTGCTCACCGAGCGGGAATTGAAGTACACCAGCAGCAGGCAGAAGCCGAGCGCCCACAGCCACACGGGCACCGACGGAAACCACAACCCCATGTAGAGCCCGGCCGCCACGGCCTCGCCGCCGATGGCGATGACCTGGGCAATCCAGTACGTGTAGCGCACTACGAAACCGGCCCAGGGGTTCAGGTAGGTCTCGGCGTAGGTGCCGAACGAGCCTGCGGTGGGATGCACCACCGCCATCTCCGAGAGGCTGAACACCATGACGAGCGCCACGAACCCCGCCAGCACGTAGCTGAGAATGACCGCCGGTCCGGCGTATCCGATGGCCAGCCCGCTGCCCATGAACAGGCCGGTGCCGATCGCGCCGCCCAGGCCGATCATCACGACCTGGCCCTTGCTCAGGTCGCGCTGCAAGCCGCGTTCGCGTTCGCTGATCGGGAGCGGATTCATGCCGGTGCGCAGGTGGGGTGCAGCAGCGCTGCGTCAGTCGTAATAGGTGATACTGGGATTGTCGCCCGGACAGATCACGCCGACGACGTCGATCCCGGCGGCCGAGATGGCCTGGAGCGAGTGCAGCTGCTTGCGCGGCAGAAAGATCACGTCTCCGGCGCGCACCGCCGCCCTGCGGTCCTCGGTCCACATGCAGCCTTCGCCGGCGAGCACGATGATCGCCTCCTCGTACAGGTGGCGGTGCGGTGCGGCCTTGGAGTGCGGGATGTGGCCGATGAACTGCGTAATCAGCTGCGAACCCATCCGCTTATCCACCAGCAGCTGGAAGTAGCGCGGCCCCGTCGCCCGGCGTTGTGCCTCATCGACCGACACCACGCGCTGCGGACAGCGCGCATCGAAGTTGTCCGGCATCTGCGCCAGCCACTCGGGAGCACCGGCCGGGCAGCACAGCGCGAACACCTCGAGCACATGGTCCGGCGCCGGCAGCAGTCGCAGCGCCTCCGCGGGCCGCACGTACACCCCGTCGGTGGCGCGTACGGCAAAGCGCCGCCCCGATATCTCGATGCTTCCCTCGCCGGCGAGTACGAACAGGATGGCCTCACTTGCGCCGAACGACACCGCCGGCGCGGCACCGGCCCCCGCCTGCAGCAGGTACTGCGCCTGGTAGACCGAGCCCAGCTCCGGCGCCACCAGGCACGCGCAGTGGACACCGCCGTGGGCAGTCGTTGCGGCCAGGCGGGGCGACACCACATAGCAGGCACCGTTCAGGCGCGTGCGCGGCCCGTCGCGCTCGGTCACGAGTGGTATGGCGCGGTTGGCGGGGCTGGCCGGATCGTCGAGTGGCGAGCCGCCGGGAAGGTTGGTATGCGTACCGTCGCAGAATGGGGCACCGGCGCTGCGCTTGCAGGCGCACAGCAGCACCTCCTGGTCCTCGGCCGCAACGAACTTCTTCGGCTCGAGTCCGGTCCCCTTGTGCGACCCGTCGCAGAATGGCTGCGACGCCGAACGGCCGCAGCGGCACCAGAAATATGTGCGGCCGCCCTTGAGGGTGACCAGGCACGGCTTCGGCTGGGCCACGACCGGCTCGGTCATGCGCCCACCGGGCCGGCCGGCGCCGTCGCCAGGTTGTCCAGCGCAGCGATCTCGCGTGCCAGCTGCGCACCCTCCTCGTCCGCGAGGGCCGCCTCGGCCAGGCGCGCGAGCAGCGGCGCGCCATCGGCGCGCTCACTGAGGCGCTCGAGCTGCGCAACGAGCGCACAGAAGTTGCGCCAGCCGCGTTCGTGGGTCTCGCCGTATCCCTTGATCAGCCGTTGTGCACGCGCCAGTTCGACTGCGAGCGCGTAGTGCGTGGGCGCATGACGGGCGATGGCTTCGAGCCAGGCCTCGATGCGCCCGTCTTCCTCGCTGAACCGCAGGGTGCCGCGGCGGAAGCGCCGCAGGCCCGCCACGGCGCGCAGCATCAGGAAGCCGCACACCGTACGGGTGCGTATCTGCTTGCCGCCGGTGCAGCGGTTCAGCCACCCCAGCAGGCGCGGTGAGCGCAGCAGTCTGGACCCGAGCCCGGCCGGCAGCGTGCCGGCGATCTCGGCCACGCGCGGCCGCATGAAGTCCGTGATGCCGAACAGCTGCCCGGGGCGCGCGCCGCTGTCGGCCGCAACGCGCGCGAGGCGCGCGCCGCGCGTCTTGAGATCGGCGACCCGGATGGTGTCCTCGAACGTCATCCACAGTGCCAGGCTGCGTGCGGTCGCCTGCGTGAGAGCATCGCCGGCAGCCTGCTCGCCGCGGCCATCGAGCGCTGCGATCCGTTCGATGCGTGCCAGGTAGAGCTGTGCGTAATCCGGATCCTGATAGTCCAGCATGCGACGCACGCCTTGCAGCGTCCAGGACTGCACCGCCGGCGGCAGGCGTCGCACGCGCTCGAGCAGCGGCTGCAGGGCGGGCGTGCGCGCCCGCTCCGGCAGCGGCGGCAATCCCGCTGCCGGTTGCGCCGGCTCCGGGCGGCCACCGCTCTCGGCCTGCCGGTGCGCGTCCTCGAAGGCCGCGAGGTTGGTGTCGACCGCGAGGCCGCTGCCGGAAATGGCGGCAGCGAAAGCCGCCTTGGGAAAAGGCAGCACCGCCGCGCCGCTGATGGCGCCGAGCAGCACCGCGCTGATGACGCTGCCGTGACGCTGCGCCGTCGCTTCCATGTCGAACACGAGCGCGCGCCGCCCCTGACCGCGCACCAGCTCCAGCAGCTGCTGCGCGTCGCTCGTGCCGTCTCCCAGCGCGCTCTTCTCGGCGATGGCGTAGGCGCGGTGCGTGGAGGCGATGAGCGTGGTTTGCCCGCTCACCAGGCCGCGCGCCACGGCCCGGCCGGCCTCGGCGAGTTCCGAGGCGACCACGCAATCGACGTCGCCGGCCACCGGCGTGAGCGCCATGATCGGCTCACGTCCGGCCGCCAGGGCGCGCGGAAAGAACTCCAGGTAGTAGATGGTAGCCCCGGTACGCTGTGCCACACCGGGGACCGAGGTGGCCTGCACGATATAGTCGTGGCGCTCGGCGATCTCGATCAGCCAGTCGGTGAGCACGCCGCCGCCCTGGCCGCCGAGCGCGGCAATGGTCAGTTTGAGAGTGCGCGCCGTCATCGGCCTACAGCGCGTGGCGCAGGCGGCGGCGCTCGCTGCGCCGCTGCAGCATGCCGATGATCGCGGCGCGCACGGCGTGCAGGAAGCGGTCCCAGTGCGTCGGGTTCTCGATCAGGTCGGCGCGGTAGAACGACGGGCACAGGGTCGCCGCATCCGCCACCTCCCCGCACACCCCGCAGCCGACACAACTGTTGTCGATGTGCGCCACCGGATCGGGCCGCAGCGGGTCGGGATTGTCCTTGACGGTGAGTGACGGGCAGCCGGACAGACGAATACACGAGTGATCGCCGGTGCAGGTGTCCGGATCGACGCCGAAGCGCTGGGTCACTACGCGCTCGCCGGCGGCGACGGCCCTGCGCAGCAGTGGGCGCACGCGGCGCTGGCGATTCAGCTGGCATTCGCCCTCGGCGACGATCACCTTGGGTCCGCGGTAGCTGCTGCTCAGCGCCTCGCGCAGCACTTTGAGCGTCGCGCGCATGTCGTACGTGTCCGTGCGCCTGACCCAGCGCACGCCCACGCCACGTACCGCGTCGACGATGGAGTTGTTCCCCTGGCGCTGCGCGCCGACAGCGCGCGAAGAGAGAATGTCCTGCCCACCGGTCGCGGCCGAATAGCCGTTGTCGATGATGATGGTGACATCGTCGTGCTTGTTGAATACCGCGTTGCCGATGCCGCTGGTGAGGCCGTTGTGCCAGAAGCCGCCATCGCCCATGACGGATACGGCGCGCCGGCCGCCGGCAGCCCCAAAGGCGGAAGCGGCGGCGGCGCCGAGCCCGTAGCCCATGATGCTGTTGCCCATGTTGAAGGGCGGCAGGGTCGCGAACGAGTGACAGCCGATGTCGGCGCTGATGTGCAGCGGCCCGATTTCCTTCTGCAATAACTTCAGCGCTGAGAAGAACGGCCGCTCCGGGCAGCCGGTACACAGCCCCGACGGCCGCGCCGGCACCAGCGCCGCCAGCTTCGCGGCCGGCAGCAGCGGTACCTCGTGCGCGGGCGGTGCGGCGGCGGGCGCGCGTACCGCCGGCCCCCAGCTCGTGAGGAACTCTCCGAGCCCCTGGCGCAGCGCGTCGACGGTGTACTCGCCGTGCATGGGCAGGAGCCCCTTGCCTAAGAGGCGCGTCGCCACATCCCGCTGGCGCAGGATCTGACTGGCTGCCTGCTCGATGTAATCGGGCTGCCCCTCCTCGACCACCAGCACCGCGCGCTTGCCGCTGCAGAAGCGCTGCCACTCTTCGGCGACCAGCGGATAGGTCACGTTCAGCACATAGAGCGGCACGCGACTGGCGCCGAACGTGTCGGCATACCCGAGCAGCTCGAGGGCGCGCAGCGTGTTGTTGTAGAGTCCACCCTGCAGGACGATGCCGATGTCGCCGAGCTCCCCCGCGATGAGCTCGTTCAGGCCGCGCGCGGCGATGAAGCGCTGCGCGGCCGGCAGGCGCTGCTCGATTTTCTCGCGCTCCTGCGCGTAGGTGGACGGGGGCAGGATGATGCGGCCGTAGTCGCGCTGCGGCTGCGCCAGGGCGTCGGCGGCCGAGAACACCGGTCGGCGGTTATCCTGCGCGCCGAAGCGGCCGTACACGTGACACGCACGGATGCGCAGCATCAGCATGACTGGCGTATGGCTGGCTTCGGACAGCTCGAAGCCGAGCTCGACCGTGCGCACGATGTCGGTCAGACGCGGACGCGGATCGAGCAGCCACATCTGCGACTTCATGGCGAACGCGTGCGTGCGCTCCTGCATGATGCTGGCACCCTCGCCGTAGTCCTCGCCAAGGATGATCAGCGCGCCGCCCTTGACTCCGGCGGAGGCGAGATTCGACAGCGCATCCGAGGCCACGTTGGTGCCGACGGTCGATTTCCAGGTCACCGCGCCGCGCAATGGGTAGTTGATCGAGGCGGCCAGCATCGCCGCGGCCGTCGCCTCCGAGGCGCTCGCCTCGAAATGCACCCCAAGTTCGTTCAGGATGTCCTGGGCATCGGCCAACACGTCCATGAGGTGCGAGATTGGCGCGCCCTGGTAGCCGCCAACGTAGGCCACCCCCGACTGCAGCAGGGCCTTGGTAACCGCCAAGATCCCTTCGCCGCGGAACTCGGCACCCGCGCCGAGCCGCAGCGACTGTACCTCCTTGCGGAACGAGCGCTCGGCCATCGTGGCCTCAGGCCGGCACGAGTGCCAGCACGCGCAGCGGACTGCCCGAGCCGTTGACGATCTTCAGCGGCGGCGCAATAACCACCGCTCCGGTCGCCGGCAGCTGATCGAGATTGGTAAGGCTCGCCAGGCCGAAGCGGTTCGAGCCGTGCATGATGGTATGGCAGGGAAACATCGGCTCGAAGGTTGGCGCCTGGCCGGCATCGGTGCCGACGGTTTCGACGCCCACGCCGAGAATGTCGCGTTCCTTGGCTAGAAAGGGCACCGCCTGCGGATGGAAGCCGGGCGTGTGGGCGCCATCCGCCTTGAGGTTGAGGAACTCGGCCGCGCCCTTGCGCTGCGACCAGTCGGTGCGGATCAGTACCCAGGCGTGCGGCGGAATGCGCCCGTGCTGCCGCTCCCAGCCCTCAATGGTCTCGCGTGTCACCAGGAAATCCGCGTTGCGCCCCGCCTCGCGCGCCACATCGATGACGCACGCCGGACCGATGAAGCGCGCGACCGGAATGTTGTGCGTGGCATTGTTCGGGTAGTCCTTGCCCGTCACCCAGTGCACCGGCGCGTCGAAGTGCGTGCCGGTGTGCTCGCCGCAGGAGATGTTGTTCCAGTACCAGGCCGGGCCACGCGTGTCGTAATGCGAAATCTCCTCGAGTGTGAAGGACTTCGATGGGGCGAACTGCGGCGGCAGCTGTATGGTCGGCGTGGCCGGCTCGAGCGGCACGGTGAGATCGACCACGCGGATCGTACCGCCAACGATTCCAGCAACGAGCTGTGACAGCGCCGCGCTGGACTGGCCCGGGGGTGTGCTCATGTTCGCTCTCTCGTGCTGCCGGCGATGCGGGCGGAGAATCTCGGCCCTGAAGTAAACTGGCAATATGACACAGGGGGCACGCCCGCAATAGAGGCCTGGGAACGCACCCAGCGGGCATCGCACGCCCCGCTGCCGCTGCCTGTGGGGCGGCTGACGACGCAGGCCCGGCGCCTGCGAGAATCCGCTCCTGGACCGTCGCCACGCCGGAGCGCGTACGGGTCCCTGGCCACGGAGGTTACTGGTGAAACATCAATGCCTGCTCGCTTCGGGAGTACTCGCACTGTTGCTCATGGCTGGCACCGCCAGCGCAGCGGACGTCGTCATCGAGCACGTCACCCTGATCGATGGCACGCACGCGCCGCAGTCGGACATGACCGTGGCGGTAGCGGGCGAGCGCATCGCCGCAGTCACGCCCAGCGCCCTGGCGCATGGGCTGCATGGCCAGCGCGTCGACGGCCGCGGCAAGTATCTGATCCCGGGCCTGATGGACGTGCACATCCATCTGCGAGGCGCCTTCGACCCGTCGATCAAGGGCGATGCTCCCGCCGGACCGCCCAACCGCCAGGAAGGCATCGCAGCGCTGGCGAGTTTCCTGTATGCCGGTGTCACCACCGTCGTCGACGTCGGTAACCGGCCCGAGCTCATCCTGCCGCTGCGGGCCGACGAGCGCGCCGGACATATTCTGGCGCCGCGCATCTTCGCTACCGGCAATCTCATCACTTACCCGGGCAGCCATGGTGACCGCATCGCCATACGCATCAGCGATTTCGAGAAGGACAAGGAACTGCTCGACAAACACATCGCTGAGCAGCAGCCGGACATTCTCAAGCTGACGCTGGAGGAGGAAGGCTGGGGCGCGCGGCCGCTGATCCCGCTGATGCCAGTCACCCTGCTTGGCCAGATCATCCGTTATTACAACCTGCACGGCATCCGCACGACCGTGCACGTCTCGAGCGAGCTGCGCGCCCTCGAGGCCATATACGCCGGCACCGACACGCTGGCGCACCCGGTCATTCAGGGCCCGGTCAGCGACGCGTTTGTCAAACTCATGGCCGCGAAGAAGATCCCCTTCGCCAGCACGCTCACGATCGGCGACAACTACAACCGGCTGGTCGAGCACCCGGAATACCTCGACCAACCGCTGTACGTGGCCTCGTTCAGCAGCGCCGAGCGCACGCAGCTCAGGACGCAGACCCGCGCCGAATGGCAGGGGCGGACCTGGACGGCGTGGATGAAGGTCATGAACCCGGTGGCGCAGGAGAATGTGCGCAAGATCCACGCCGCCGGCGGCGTGGTCGCCTGCGGTACCGATCAGAGCAGCGGCGCGGCGACGCAGCGCGAGCTCGAACTGCTGGCTGCGGCCGGCATTGCGCCGCTCGACGTGCTGCGGATCGCGACCTACAACACCGCGGTGTTTCTCGGCAAAGCTGACCAGCTCGGTTCAATCGAGAGCGGCAAACTCGCGGACCTGGTCCTGCTCAGCACGGACCCG
>Ga0207707_10002866_pt1 | contig 15405 bp, 11 predicted proteins | sample KBSC83BmetaG_FD_184336 | JGI IMG/M metagenome (GOLD analysis project Ga0207707, IMG submission 184336) | Corn rhizosphere microbial communities from Kellogg Biological Station, Michigan, USA - KBS C8-3B metaG (SPAdes) (version 2) | ecosystem: Host-associated > Plants > Roots > Rhizosphere ...
CCCGCTTGCGGGGAGAGGTCGATTTCGAGCGAAGCTCGAAGTCGGGTGAGGGGGTACAGTCGCTTCAATTTGAAAAGAGCCCCTCACCCGCTCGCCTGACGGCTCGCGACCTCTCCCCGTAAGAACGGGGAGAGGTGAAGATTTCTCACACCCGCCGCGGCCAAGCCGCCGCCACCGCGAGCGTGAGCCAGCTCACGATCAGCAGCGTGCCGCCGGTCGGCGCGGCAAACGAAAACAGGCTGTGGCCGGAATATTGGCGCAGCGTCAGATCGCCGGCGAACAAAGTTGCCGCGACGACAAAGCCGAATGCGGCCGCGATCCCGATTTGGACATGAATGACGCCGCGCTCGGCCAGCGCCACGACCGCAAGCACGGCGGTCGCGTGAAACAGCAGCATCGATGACGCCGCGGCCAGCCGCGCCGCGTCCGGTTGGTGCGCGGATGCCGCCGCCAGAATAATGCCGTCGGCACCCATGACACCGGCCAGAATGACCAGAATGCGGAAAAGGCGGGATGCCATCATCAACGGCGCTCTCCCAGCAGACGCACCATCGCGGCGCGCAGCTCAGGCATCCCGGTGCCAGTGCGCGAGGACGTCAGCAAAACTTCCGGAAAGGCGGCGGGATGTTTTGTCAGGGCGGCCATGGTGGCGGCAAGGCGTTGCTCGAGCTCTTGGGGCTTCACCTGATCGACCTTGGTGAGGACGACCTGATAGCTGACGGCTGATTGGTCGAGCGTCTTCAGCACGCCGAGATCGACCTCCTTGAGGCCATGCCGGGCGTCGATCAGCACATAGACCCGCGCCAGATTGCTGCGGCCCTGCAGGAATTTGTGGATCAGCGCGGTCCATGACGCGACCTTGGCCTTCGGCGCGGAGGCGTAACCGTAACCGGGCATATCGACCAGCCGGAAGCCAGCATGGTCGGGGCCTTCGAAGAAGATCAATTCCTGGGTACGGCCGGGTGTGTGCGAGGTCCGCGCAAGCGCGTTGCGGCCGGTCAGCGCATTGATCAGGCTGGATTTGCCGACATTGGAGCGGCCGGCAAAGGCGACTTCCATGCCCGCCATCGACGGCAGGGTTTCGATCGAGGGCGAGGCCCAGAAGAACTGCCAGTCGCCGGCGAACAGTTTTCGCCCTTGTTCGATCAGGTCAGCATCGATGTCGGTGGTCATGGGAAGGCGTCCGGTTGTAGTTCCTCATGGTGAGGAGGCGCTCTCCCGGCAGCGCACTTGCGCTGTCCGGTGCGCTGTCTCGAACCATGAGGCCCGTGGCCCATCCTTCGAGACACGGCCAAGAGGCCGCTCCTCAGGATGAGGAAGCGTGTGGATCTGCTCAACCAGAAGAGAGTCTACGTCGCCTTCTTCGAGGCGAACGTGGCCCTGAGATTGTCGAACAGCTCAACCTTCACGCCATTGCGGCGCATGATGAAGCTCTGCTGCATCACCGACAGCGTATTGTTCCACGCCCAGTAGATCACCAGACCCGCCGGGAACCCCGCCAGCATGAAGGTGAAGATCAGCGGCATCCAGTCGAAGATCATCTTCTGGGTCGGATCCGGCGGCGTCGGATTGAGCTTCATCTGGAACCACATTGTGATGCCCATGATGATCGGCCATACGCCGAGCGCGAGGTAGTGTCCGAACAGCGGGACCGTGGTCGGATCGAAGTGCAGCAGGCCGAACAGGTTGAACAGGTTGGTCGGATCGGGCGCCGACAGATCCTTGATCCAGCCGTAAAACGGCGCATGCCGCATTTCGATGGTGACGAACAGCACCTTGTAGAGCGAGAAGAACACCGGAATCTGCAGCGCGACGGGAAGACAACCGGCGATCGGGTTGATCTTCTCCTTCTTGTAGATTTCCATCATCTCCTGCTGCTGCTTCACCTTGTCGTCTGGATAGCGTTCCTTCAGCGCGGCCAGTTGCGGCTGCACCGATTTCATCTTCGCCATCGACGCGTAGGACTTGTTGGCAAGCGGGAAGAACAACAGCTTCACCAGTACCGTCACCAAGAGGATGGCGATGCCGAAATTGCCGACCAGGTGATAGAACCAGTCCAGCGCCAGGAACATCGGCTTGGTGATGAAATAGAACCAGCCCCAGTCGATCAGAAGATCGAAGTGGTTGAGTCCGAGCTGCTTGTTGTAGCCGCCGAGACCCGCCAGCGGAAAATTGATGCCGACGACGCTGGCTTCCTTGGCGCCGGCGAACAGCCGGGCATCGGCGGTGCCGGTGCCGCCGATCGCGATGGTCTGCGGATCCTGCAGGTAATCGGCCTGATAGCGAACTGTGCCACCAACTTCAGAGAGAAATCGGGCCTTGTTCAGATGCGTCGACGTGTCAGGCAATAGGGCCGAGGCCCAATACTTGTCTGTAATTCCGAGCCAGCCGTTCGTTACATTATACTCGAACCCATGCCCCCCATTACTCAAAACCGGAGCGTCAGTAACGGCTTTGTAGCTCTTCTCCTGCAGGCCCTGATCGCCGAGATAGCCGATCAGACCTTCGTGCAGGATGTAGTAGCCCGCGACCGGCGGGGTGCCGTGGCGGGAGATCAGCGCGAACGGATAAAGCGTGACCGGCGCATTGCCGATATTGGTAACGTCGTCCTTGATGGTGAACAGGTAGCGGTCGTCGATCGCAATGGTGCGGTGGAAGGTCAAACCCTCGCCATTGTCATATTTCAGCGTCACCGGGCTGTTCGGCGTCAGGCTGCCCGAGCCTTCCTGCTGCCACAGCGTGTCACGGTCGGGAACCCGCACCGTCGAGCCGCTGGCCGGAACCCAGCCGAATTCGGCATAATAAGGGTTGGCCGTGCCCGAGGGCGAGTACAGCACGATCGCCGGCGATGACGGATCGACGGTCTCGCGGAACTGCACCAGCGACAGATCGTCGAAGCGGGCGCCTTTCAGCGAAATGCTCCCCGAGAGCCGCGGGGTGTCGATCTTGACGCGCGGTGTTGCGGCAATGGCGGTATCGCGGCTGACGGGCGCCGCCGAGGCGGGCTGATTTGTCGCGGGCGCATTGGCGGCGGGCGCCGGCGCGGCGCCGGTCTGCGGGGTGGTGGTACCGGGGGTGGCCTGCGGCGCGGGCTTCACCATCTCGCTCTGGGCCTGCTGCGCGGCGCGCTGCTTCTCCATCTGCGGAATGTTGAAGAAATATTGCCAGCCGATCAGCACGAGGCCGGACAGAATGACGGCGAGGATGGTGTTGCGATTATCGGTCATCGTTTATGGTCTCGTCATTCAATTCGGTTTGCGGCTTGCGCTAGGGTCTTTGTTTGACGCGTTTTCTTGACGCGAACCGGTATCCACTTCGCTGGAAAACGCTTTAGGCGGTCTCGCTTTAGATGGTCTTATGGACTGCCGGTCGAGGCGATGCAGCGCCGAGCGGAGATCGTCGAGCATGGTCGCAAAGTCGCAGGTGAGTGCGGCCCGACGGCCGACTAGCACATAATCACTGTGCGGTCGCATTGATATGGCGTCCAGCCGCTTCACCAATTCGCGAAGCCTGCGCCGGATGCGATTGCGCTCGGTGGCGGTGCCGTTCTTCCTGGTAACGGTGAAGCCGACCCGGATCGGGCCGTCATCGTCGCGGCGGCGGCTCTGCACCACGAAGGCAGCGCTGCCAGCCCGCGCGCCATTGGCAACGGCGAGGAAGTCCGCCCGCTGCCTTAACCGATCCATGATGGGAATCTCCGGGAAGCCCGGCTCAGGCGCTCAGACGCTTGCGGCCCCGGGCCCGGCGCGCAGCGAGGACCTTGCGGCCGCCAGCCGTCGCAAGGCGGGCGCGGAAGCCGTGGCGGCGCTTGCGCACCAGTTTGCTGGGTTGATAAGTCCGCTTCACGCGTCGTTCTCCGCTGACCGGGCAATTTGCCTGATAATGAGATAAGTCCGGTGATGCTGGCCGGCCCAAAGCAGGCCATTTCCGGCCCAAATGAGCCGCCCCCGGTCGGACCGGGTCATCGCGGACAATTGGCGCGGCTTATACGGGAGCGCCCCGTTTTCGTCAATGTTGCGGGGTGCCGCATCCCTGATCCCTCGAAACGGCGTAATTTGCGCGAATATATCGGGTTTCGCGGTGTTTTCAGAATGAGGATCGTGGTTCGCCACCGCGCGCACTTGATCCTGGACCGGCAGATATTATCGAAGACATTAGCGATCCGTAATTTGACCGGCTCCGGAGCAACTCGCATCTTGAAGACAGAGCGCAATCGGCAAAAGTGGGAACCGGTTTTGCGTCCGATAGCGCTCTAAATATTTAGGTTGGCGCATGATCTTGTCGCCAAACCGCCCTCACTCTGGCGGATCATGTGCCGGTCATCGAAGGCAGATATCGTGTCCGAGACCGACGAACAGCCGACATCCGAACTGCCGCGGCCCAAGCCGTCGCGCCGGCTTGGCCTGTCCGGCAAGCTGCTGCTGCTCACCATTCCGCTGGTCATGATCGCGGAAGTGCTGATCTATGTGCCCGCGATCGCCAATTTCCGGATCAACCGGCTGAACGACCGGCTGGCGGCGGCGAACACCGCGGCGCTGGTGCTGGACGCCGCGCCGTCGGGCATGGTTCCGGATTCGCTGGCGCGGCAAATCCTGACCTCCATCGGTGCGCGCGCGGTTGCCATCAAGATGGGGCAGCAGCGCCGGCTACTGGCCAGCGCCGGTTTGCCGTCGGCGATCGATCACGATGTCGACATCCGATCGATGACGGTGTGGTCCGCGATCGTCGATTCCTTCGAGATCATGCTGGAAAGCGGCAACCAGACGATCCGCGTCATCGGCCCGGGGCGCGGCGGTGCGCAATTCATCGAGGTCGTGATCGACGAGGCGCCGTTGCGCGACGCGATGTACCGGTTCTCCCGCAATCTGCTGCTGGTCTCGCTGGTGATCGCAGTGCTCACGGCGGCGCTGGTCTATCTTGCGCTGCATTATCTGTTCGTGCGGCCGATGCGGCGTCTGACCGCGAGCCTGGTCGGTTTTCACGAGAATCCCGAAAGCTCGGCGCGGATCATCGTGCCCAGCCAGCGCGGCGATGAAATCGGCGTTGCCGAGCGCGAATTGTCCGACATGCAGCGCGACCTGGTGTCGATGCTGCATCAGAAGAGCCGGCTCGCCGCCCTTGGCCTTGCGGTCTCCAAGATCAACCACGATCTGCGCAACCTGCTGGCGTCCTCGCAGCTGCTTTCGGACCAACTCGCCAGCGTGCCCGATCCGCGGGTGCAGCGCTTTGCGCCGAAACTGATGCGCTCGCTGGAGCGCGCCATCGCGTTCTGCCAGTCGACGCTGTCCTATGGCCGCGCCCAAGAAGCCGCCCCCGATCGCCGCATGATCCCGATCGAGCCTGTGGTCGCCGAGGTCCGCGAAACCGCAGGGCTCGCATCGGACGCGTCGATCACCTGGATCAGCGCGATCGAGCGCGGGCTCAGCATCGACGCCGATCCCGATCAGCTGTTTCGCGTCCTGCTCAATCTCGTGCGCAACGCGGCGCAGGCGCTCGAAAACCGGCCCCGCAGCGACGCCGCCACCCAGCAGATTCGCATCACCGGACGCCGCGAAGGCGCGGTGGCGATCGTCGAGGTTTCCGACACCGGCCCCGGCGTCACCGCAAAGGCCCGCGAGCATCTGTTCGAGGCGTTCCAGTCGACAGGCCGCCCCGGCGGCAGCGGGCTCGGGCTCGCGATCGCCGCCGAACTGGTCCGCGCCCATGGCGGCGACATCCATCTGGTGGAAGGCACCATCGGCGCCACCTTCCGGATCGCCATTCCGGACCGGCCGGTGGAACTCCTGAGCGTACGCAACGAGCGGGCGCGGGCGTAAGAGCCGCTCAGGTGCCGCCTGCTTTCGTCATTCCGGGGCGCGAGCAACGCGAGCGAACCCGGAATCCAGAGGTAATTGCACGAGATTTTTGGCACGATTTGACGGTCAGACGCCGCCTTGCGGACCTTGCCAATCAAGGCCGGAGCGGGTAGCTAAAGCGCTCTTTCGCGACCTTCCGAATGTCTTCGGATGCATGCGGGCTGTTAAGCCCAAGATGCGCAGCGAAAAACGCGCCCGTAGCTCAGCTGGATAGAGCACTAGACTACGAATCTAGGGGTCAGGAGTTCGAATCTCTTCGGGCGCGCCAATTTCGGAAACGCGTTATCGACCCCGAACGCCGCCGATTTTCCGACGCGGCCGGTCAGGCTGCACCCTTAGGCCCGATGGGCGTTCTCACGCTCGATGGCCGATTTTACATCGACCGATGATCATGTCGATGAACAAGGTCGCTTCTCTCCTTCGTCCACGATAAGCCGGAATACATCGGGGCGGGCATAGTGCCCGACGACATCGAAGTCGTATTTGCCGCGAATGATCTCGTCCGGGTCCACGTCCGCGTAGACGATCGTTTCTCCATCGTAGCAGGGCCCGGCGAGCAGCTCTCCAAGCGGACTCACGATCAAGCTACCGCCGCGCATCAGCAGGAGGTCGGGGTCGTTACCGAGAACGCAATCGTATTCGCCGGGAAATGCGCCGCGCCGCACATATTGGCAGGCAGAAAGCACGTAACAGCGCCCTTCGAGCGCGATATGCCGCATGGTCGACACCCAAGTGTCGCGGTCGTCGGCGGTCGGCGCGCAGTAGATCTGGACCCCCTTGCCGTACATCGCCATGCGCAGCATCGGCATGTAGTTCTCCCAGCAGATCACCGCGCCCAGCCGGCCGAGCGGGGATTCGGCCGTCGCCAAGGTCGAACCGTCGCCGCAGCCCCAGATCAGGCGTTCCGCGCCGGTTGGCATGAGCTTGCGGTGCTTGCCGACGAGGCCACGCGCGGGATCGATGAACACCACCGTGCAGTAGAGGGTGCTTTCGCCGCGTTCGATCACGCCAACGACCGCGAACACGCCGGCTTCGCTGCAGGCTTCGCACAGGCGATCAATCTCGCGACCCGGGACCTCGATGGCGCCGGCGAAATAGTCGAGGAAAATGTCTCGCGATCCCGGCAACCGGGCGCCGACCGGCGTCTTGAAGCCGCAGCCCTTCGGGTAGCCTCCGATGAAGGCCTCGGGGAAGAGGGCGAGCATAGCGCCACCCGCCGCCGCTTCACGGATTAGGCGCATCGCCTTTTCCATCGTCGGCTCTAGCCGGAACGGGACCGAGGCGGCTTGGATGACGGCAACGCGATGGGTGGTTCTCATGATCCGGCCTCAGTCGATCGCGCGATCTTTGGTTTCGGGCACGACGAGAAGGCCGATCACCGCGGTCGCGGCGGCGAAAGCGACCGGGTACCACAGCCCCGCAAAGATGTTGCCGTAGTACACAACAAGCGCTGAAGCTACAAACGGCAGGAATCCGCCCAGAATGCCGACACCTAGATGATAGGGCAGCGACAGCGAGGTCGAGCGGATGTGGGCTGGAAACATCTCCACCATGAACGCGGCCATCGGCCCATAGACCATGCCGACCAGCGCCAGCAGCCAGACGATGATCGCGACGGCACCGACATAATTGATGTCGCCCGGTGCCGACCTGAATCCGGCCTGGTCCAGCGCCTTCTTGTAGCCGGCCTCGTCGAAGCCGCTCAGCCGGGAGTCGCCGATGGTCGTGACCAGGCCGCCGCCATCGGCTCGCTCGACCGTGTAAGATAGCCCGTTGCGCGCCAAGAAGCTGCGTGCCTTGTCGCAGTCCGAAACAGGCTTAGCGAAGATCGAGAACGTGCAGCCATTGGCCTGAATGGTGATCGGCGTGCTGTCCGAGAAAGCCGCGAGCTGTGGATTGGTGAATTTCGCGAGCGCGTGGAAGCAGGGGATCAGCGTCGCGGCGCCGAGCAGCATGCCGATCAGCATGATGGGCCGGCGTCCGAAGCGATCCGACAGTGCCCCGAACAGCACGATCAGTGGCGTACCGATGATCAATCCGATCGCGAAGATCGTGTAGCTCGTCTTATAGTCGACCTGCAGCGCGCTTTGGATGAAGAACAGAGCGTAGAACTGTGCAGTGTACCAAATCACGGTCATGCCAGTGGTGACGCCGAATAGGGTTACGAGGACCGCCTTAAGATTTCGCCAGCCGCCGAAGCTCTCGGAGATCGGCCGCTTCGAGGCGCGTCCTTGCTGGCACATCCGCTCGAACACCGGCGACTCTTCCAACTTGAGCCTGACGTACATCGACAAGGCGAGCAGTACGATTGAACTCAGGAACGGGATGCGCCAACCCCAAGCCCTGAACGCCTCGTCGCCGACCGCCACGCGGCACGTCAGGATGACGATGAGCGAGAGCAGGAAGCCGACGGTCGCGGTCGTCTGCAGCCAGCTTGTCGCATAGCCGCGGTGGCCGTCGGGCGAGTGCTCGGCGACGTAGGTCGCCGCGCCGCCGTATTCGCCGCCCACAGCAAGGCCCTGCGTCAGGCGCAGCAGGACGAGAAGCAGCGGCGCCCACAGGCCGACCTGCGCATGGGTCGGCAACAGGCCGACCGCCACCGTCGAGATGCCCATGATCACCATCGTCACCAGGAACGTCCGCTTGCGGCCGACCCGGTCGCCCAGTGCGCCGAACACCAGCGCCCCGAAGGGCCGCACCGCGAAACCCGCCCCGAAGGTTGCCAAGCTGGCGAGGAACGCCGCCGTCTCGTTCCCGGAGGGAAAGAAGAGCGCGCTGAAGAACACCGCGAGGCTGCCGTAGAGATAGAAATCGTACCATTCGAATACGGTGCCGAGCGACGCGGCGACCACGACGGTTCGCGTGCTCGACGGCTTATCGATCTGCGTTCCGGGACCGACATCGGCGATTGTCATGTGATCCTCCCCTGGGTTTTTGGCGAGCGCGTCCGACTCCGCGCCCGCACCACGCCAGCATGGCTGGCCAACCGGAAACTCGCTTTGAGACGGCCTCGATTTGTGCCCGCCGCCGGCTTGATTTTGCTTGAGGCCACCGTGTGGTAGTCTTGCGGGCGAGACCACGTGCATCGCCGGGGTGAGAAAGCATGCGTTACCTTTTCGAGGGCTATGCGTTCGACACCGATCGCAGAGAGTTGCGCAATGGACCGGACCTCGTTCCGCTCGAACCGCAGGTGTTCGACCTGCTCTCCTACCTGATCGAGCATCGCGAGCGGGTCGTCAGCAAGGACGATCTGCTGGCAGCGATCTGGGACGGGCGCAGCGTCTCTGAATCATCGATGACCTCCCGCATCAATGCGGCTCGCACCGCCATTGGCGACACCGGCGAGCAGCAGCGGCTGATCAAGACGCTGATGCGCAAGGGATTCCGCTTCGTCGCAGCGGTCTCGGAAGAGGGCCCCAGGCCGGACGGGGCCGCGCGCGCCAGATCGGACGGGCTCGCCCTGCCGGAGAAGCCGTCCATCGCCGTGCTGCCGTTCGCGAACATGAGCGGCGATGCGGAGCAGGAATATTTCGCCGACGGCATGGTCGAGGATATAATCACGGCGCTGTCGCACCTGCGCTGGCTGTTCGTCATCGCGCGCAATTCGAGCTTCGCTTACAAGGGGCGCCACGTGGACGTGAAGCAGATCGGACGGGAGCTCGGCGTCCGCTACGTGCTCGAAGGGAGCGTCCGCAAGGCGGCCAATCGTGTGCGCATCACCGGCCAGTTGGTGGACGCTGCGACTGGCGCCCACCTGTGGGCGGACCGCTTCGACGGGATGCTCGAAGACGTGTTCGACCTGCAGGACCAGGTCACCGCGAACGTGATCGGCGCGATCGCGCCGAAGCTCGAGCACGCCGAGATCGAGCGCGCCAAGCGCAAGCCGACCGAGAGCCTCGACGCCTACGACTATTTCCTGCGCGGCATGGCGAGTGTGCATCAGGGAACGCGCGACGCCAATGGCGAAGCGCTCAAGATGTTCTACAAGGCCATCGAGCTCGACCCGAACTTCGCTTCGGCTTACGGCATCGCGGCCTGGTGTTATGCCTGGCGCAAATGGGACGGCTTCGTCGGCGACCGCGCCGCGGAGGCGGCCGAGGCGGCACGGCTGGCGCGGCGGGCTGCCGAGCTCGACAACGACGACGCAGTCGCGCTGTGTGCCGGCGGGTACGCGCTGGCCTTCGCGGTGCACGATCTCGATGACGGCGCGGCCTATATCGAGCGGGCGTTGGCGCTCAACCCAAACCTCGCGATGGCATGGCATTCGAGCGGTTGGGTCAAGGTCTTCCTCGGTGAGCCGGAGGCCGCCGTCGAGCATCTGCAGCATGCGATGCGGCTGAGCCCGCTCGATCGATTGATCTTCCGTGCCTATGGGGGCCTCGCCTATGCGCATCTGTTCGCCGGGCGCTATGACGACGCCTGCGCCTGGGCCGAGAAGGCGTTTCGTGCACGTTCGAGCTACCTGCCCGCGGTGCGCGCAGCCGCTGCAGGCCACGCGCTCGCCGGCCGTCAGGAGGAAGCCGAGAAGGCCCTAGCTTATTTGCGGCCGCTCAATCCGACATTGCGGGTGTCGAACCTCAAGGACCTTCTCCCGCTGCGCCGAGCCGAGGACGTTCGAAGGCTCTCAGACGGCCTACGCAAGGCTGGCTTGCCGGACTAAAGCTCCTGTCTCGCAGTCTGAAGCGAGTCCGTTGTTGGCGCATGACGTCGTTCCCGGCCTTGATCGAGAGGTCGGTTATCGAGGGTAAACGGGACCTGCTGCAAAATCGGGAAGGCAGCCCCCCGCGAGGCGTACTGCAAAGTCGAAGAGTGTCGCTGTTTTTCCGGTTGAGACGTGTGGCGGGCTACGGCATCATAGGGGTACGACGAAGCAGTAGTGCCCATCTTCATCGGCCGCGGCGCGCCACTTCGGTACAAGACTGGGCACGCCAAAACCCGCCGTTTTTGCGCTTGAAGCGGCGACGAGCGTGCGCAAGTTTGTTGCAGTCGATATGCTGCATCGTTGGTGACCGTACGTGCGTCACGTGTCGCCAGATCGAGCGAAGCCAGGACGCAGGAACTGCGGCGGTTGTGCCCGTTGTTCGCAGATCGGACGCAGGAAGGCGACAAGCACACGGGTCTCGGTCCGACGTGGTAATGTCCGATGTTATGGATAGCGGACGAGAGAGCAGACATGGCAATATCGACGCGAATGACCCAAAGGAGATCTGGTGACTCGGGAGACTTCAAGCAGCGTAAGCTGCATCGATAAATCCGCTCTCGTCGAGTTTTTTCACGAACCGGCTGTCGATCAAATTCGTGACATCGACTCCAATCGCTTTCGGATCGGCGATCTGCATTATTCTCTGCATGTTGCGTAAGCGCTCCGCGGACGGATACGGCTTGCGGACGATGATTTTCGACAACTGACGGAGTCCCTCTTCCGCAGCAGCGTCGTCGACAATCATCAATTCCGTCTTAATCGTCTCAAGGACGGCAATTTTTCCCTTTGCGGATTGTGCAAACGCAGTGGCTTCAATCAGTCCGGCAACAATCCCTTCAATGGCATCCGGATGCTCCCGCAGGAAGTTTGTCGTCACAACCAGCGCATCCTGAGCGCCATATATGTTCAATGGGGAGAGATCGAGCAGAACCGAATATCCTTTAGCGGTCAATTGTCTGCTCTGGGCTCCGAACACGACCGCGCCCTCAATACGCCCCGCTTCCAGCGCCTGCATTACCTGAGAGGGATCGCCAATCGGAAGAATGCTGATGTTATCCCGCGTTGGATCAAGCCCCAATTGTTCAAGCGCCAGGACGGTATGAATCCACAGTGCCGCACCAGGAACGCGGGCACCCAGACGCTTGCCTCGCAAATCTTCCGGCCTTTTGATGGTCGAGCTGACGACGAGCTGATTGAAAAGCCTTCCGCTGTCCAGTGACGCGAGTATTCTGAGTTCGCTGTCCCTGGCAGCTTTCATGATTGCCGCTGGGGCGCCGATATGACCGACCGGATGGGTATCTGTCAGTTCCGGTATTTGAGTTCCGGTCACAGCGATTAGTCGAACATCCACTCCATGTTTCTTGAAGAAGTTATGGCGCTGCGCAATCAGCAGCACAATGGCACTGAGCCCCACTGCGCCCAGATGCAGCATGTTAACCGTTGTCGGCCGCGACTGATCGGTTTGCGCTCTCGCAACACCCAGCACAGGGAAGGCGGCGGCACCCGCCGCTAGATGCAAAAATTGACGGCGCGGAAGCTTCATGGCGTCCTCCTCTGATTTTGGGCTGGCGAGGCGCTCTGTCTCGCCGCGGGGCTTGTTTGCGAACCTCGAGCACGACGATAGTGGATGCGGTTATGCGCGTATAATGCTATTTCTGAATACGGATATCTCAATCTGGTGATAGGGCGAGACCATGCAATTGAGCGATCGTATCGGACGTCGGCTGAAGCTGTACGATCTTCACGTCCTGATGGCTGTCGTGCAGGCCGGCAGCATGAAAAAGGCAGCGGCGCTTTTGAACACCGGCCAGTCCGCCATTTCCAGATCGATCGCGGAATTGGAACGTACTATTGGCGTGCGACTGCTCGACCGCAACCCCCAGGGTGTAGAGCCGACAGGGTACGGGCGCGCCTTGCTCGACGGCGGAGCGGCTGCGTTTGATGGTCTGCGCCAAGCGGTGGAGAATATCGAGTTTCTCGCCGATCCTGCGGCTGGGGAAGTGCGGATCGGAAGCAGCGCCTTGCTGGCGGCGAGCTTTGTTACGGGTCTCATCGATCGGCTCTCTCGACGCTATCCGCGCCTCGTGTTTCATCTCGTGACCGGATATCTGGACACGCTGCACCGCGAACTGAGCGAACGTAACGTCGATCTCTTGATCGAACGGAGAGTCGGCCCGGTTGCTGACGAGCGGCTGGATTTCGAATTTCTCTTTGATGAATCATTTGTCGTCGCGGTCAGCGCGCAAAATCCATTGGTTCGGCGGCGCCGGATCCATCTTGCCGATCTAGCGAACGAGCCGTGGGTGCTGCCACCGCCGGGAAGCGTGATCGGGTCGATCGTAACGGACGCTTTTCGCGCCAGTGGACTTGATTATCCCCGCGCGATCGTGGTCACCGATTCCCCCCAGGTACGGGTAAATCTCTTGGCGACCGGGCGCTTTGTCACGATTTTTCCGGCTTCCGCCTTGAGATTTCCCACCAGACGCTCGGAACTCAAGGTCTTGCCTGTCGAACTGCCGATGGCCCGCGTGCGAAACGGAATCGTCACCTTGAAGAACCGCACGCTCAGCCCCGTCGCGCAGCTTTTTATCGATCACGCCCGCGAAGTCGCGAAGCTACTGGCGAAGAGAAAAGGGTAGGCTTCATGTCCGGTTTTGGCGACGCCGAGCGCTGCCGATCCTGCGCTTCCGAGTTTCACAACGCGCCGTCGGCTTCTAAGCCGCGCTATCGACTCTATAGGGCCGAACGAGAAGGTCAGCCGGAATTTTCCATGCTTCACTAAGCTTGTGGATCATGTCGACCGTGAGCGCGCGCCGGCGAGCGAGAATTTCCGAGGCACGCGAGCGCGAGCCTAGGAGTTCAGCAAGTTCGCTCTGTGTGTGTCCTAGTTCTTCGATCGCATAGTCGAGCACGTCGATTGGATCGAAGCGCTTATCGCTAGCGATCGGCCATCGCCGGGCCTCGTAGCTCTCGACCAGTGCAACAAGTACATCGAGCTTGTCGCCCTCCTCGCTGCCCTCTGGCGCACCCCAGCAGGCGTCGATTGCGGCGATCGCCGCGCGATGATCCTGGTCGGTACGTATGGGCCGGATATCCATTGGAGACCCCGTCAATATTGGGACACTGTCAGCGCATCTATGTTGTCGTGCTGGGCATGTGTACAGGGCGGTCGGCGGCAGCCTCACATGCGTGATTCGCATACAGGCTACTGAAGATGAACTATAAATCATTCTTTGTGGGAAATCGGTTGCGAACCGAGGCGTAGCGCCGGATACGCCCTCATAGCGCCATGGCGAAACAATAGTGCCCATCTTCATCGACCGTGGCGTTCCAATGTGCGCATGAACCGTCCGTTGGGGTCATGCTGGAAGAGCCGCGCTCTGGCTCGCTCGCTCCGCGGTTCCGGCGACGGCGCTTCGATCACCCGCGTCCCCCGCCTTGACGCGCAATCCCGATCACGAATCAAGCGGCAGGCGTCCTTCATTTCCGCTATGATCAAACCATGACGATCGGGATTACCGGACCCGAACGGAAGGCACCAAGGCAAACCGCCGTGGTCGGGTTGATCATTGCGGCCGTCGTCATCGGGATTTGCCTGATCCTGCTCTGGCTCGCGAGCGACTTCCTGGTTGACTGGCTTTGGTTTTCCTCGATCGGTTATCTGCAGATTTTTTGGACAACGATCGGCGCTAAAGCCGTCGTCCTTTTTGCGGTCTGGACCGCAACTGCCGTCATCCTTTGGTTGAATGGATGGCTCGCGGCGCGTTTTGCCCGACGGCAGCCGACGCAATCTGTCTCGGCCTTCGCGTGGAATCTTGCCGGCAATGTGCCGCCGCCCGATCTGTTGGCGCTCATGCGCGATCGGCTGCCATGGTCCCGCGTTATCGCGGGCGGTGCAGGTTTGCTCGCGCTGCTGGTTGCCGCGACAGAAGTCGGCAATTGGGGCGTCTTCCTGCAGTTTTTCTATCACGTCCCCTATGGTGCGGACGACCCGCTCTTCAACAAGGACATCAGCTTCTATCTCTTCGTGCTGCCGGCCTATATCCTCATCAAGAACTGGATGCTGCTCACACTCGTTCTGAGCGCGCTTTTCGCCGGGGCGATCTACCGGGTGCACGGCGACATCGAATACGACATTCATCGCCGATCGATGTCGCCGACGGCAATTGCTCACGGCTCGGCGTTGCTCGGTCTCCTCTTCATCGTCAAGGCCTGGTCCTACGGTCTCGACCGTTATCTGCTGCTCTATGGCGACAACGGCGTCGTCGTCGGCGCAAGCTACACCGATATACATGTGGGGCTACCGGGCCTGTGGCTAATGATCGGGCTGTCGATCGTCGCGGCGTTTGCGGCGTTGGCAAACCTCCGGGTGAGGACCTACCGGCTTCCTGCCGCCGCGGTCATGCTTGTCGTCATCGGCTCTTTCGTGCTGTCCGGCGTAGCTCCGGTGCTGTTCCGGCAGGTGTTCGTCAAACCAAGCGAGTTGCAGCTGGAGAAGCCCTACATCGAACGCAACATCGCGCTCACCCGGCAGGCATACAATCTCGATCAGATCGCAGCCAAGCCGTTTGCTGCCGAACAGAAGCTCACCTTCAAGACGCTGGACGCCAACAAGGCGACCATCGAGAATATCAGGCTGTGGGATTGGCTGCCCTTGTCGGACACCTACGCGCAGCTGCAAGAGATCCGCACTTACTACAAATTCCATGATCTTGACGTTGATCGCTACTGGCTCGATGGCTCCTACCAGAGCGTAATGCTCTCGGCTCGTGAACTGCGGCCCTCCCTGCTGCCGCCGAATGCCCAGACATGGGTCAACCGCCACGTGCTGTTTACTCACGGCAATGG
>Ga0207707_10002868_pt1 | contig 15401 bp, 12 predicted proteins | sample KBSC83BmetaG_FD_184336 | JGI IMG/M metagenome (GOLD analysis project Ga0207707, IMG submission 184336) | Corn rhizosphere microbial communities from Kellogg Biological Station, Michigan, USA - KBS C8-3B metaG (SPAdes) (version 2) | ecosystem: Host-associated > Plants > Roots > Rhizosphere ...
GCGGATGATCCGGCGCGCGCTTGGCGCCATCTTCCGCAAGCTTCACGAGTGCTCCCGCGGCGATAGCTTCGCGCAGCGTCGGATAGTCCCTCCCGAAGCGGGAGGAGAGATCGACGACGCCGCTGTCGGTGACGTAGCCGTAGGCGGTCTTGCCTGCGGTGGAATAGGTCGCGATGCGATGGTTGGCCATAAGTACCCCTTAGCCCGGAATCATGCCGGCGGCCTTGATCGCGGCAGTGGCGTCAGGCGTCTTGAGAAAATCGATCAGCGCTTTCGCGGCCGCTGCTTCCTTGGCGTCAGTGGCGACTGCGGCGGTGAACGGCAGCTCCTGCTGCAGGTCGGCCGGGAAGGGGCCGGCAAGCTCGATGCCCGATGCGTTGAACACATTGGTGAGGAAGATGCCAAGCTCTGCCTCGCCGCTGGCGACGGCCGGCGCGATCGTGGTCGGTAAAGCCTGCACCTTGGTCTTTGCCTTCATCTCCTCGGCAATCCCTAAGCGTTCATAGACCTTGGCGATGTAGGCGCCGGCGGCGCTGGCCGGGACGGAGGCGACCGACGATGCCGCGAGCAGTGCCTTCTTGAACGCATCCGGTGTCGACAGGTCCGGCTTCGGCGCGCCTGCGCGCACGATGACGCCGTAGCCGACGCGCGCGACGTTCACCGCGGGTTCAGCGAGATGACTCTTCGCGGTGGCATCCTTGAAGACATCGGCCGGCACGACCACGGCGTCGAACGGCGTGCCGGCATTGATGCGGTTGATAATGTTCGGCGTGGAATCGAAATGAATGGAGAGCGTATGCCCGCTCGCCTTCTCGAATTGCGGGCCAAGCTGCTTGAACAGGCCGGCGAGCGAGCCGCCGGCAATGAGCTTGAGTTCGGAAGCGCTGGTTGTGTTCATGGCTGCCATTATCACGCCGAATGCGATTGCGGTTGCTTTCATCATCGCCGCTCAATCCGCGACCGTGACTTTGGCGACGAAAGCAGGTTCGCGCACCTTGATGGCGGGGAAGGGCGAACCCTCCTCGAACCAGGAGCGCGGCGCGGGCGCGCCCCACAGGGTCTGCCGTCTTGGGTCGTTCAACGACCAGCGCAGCGGCTCGTGGTCGTGATCCCCGGTGAAGTAGTCGCTGGTGTAGAGCTCCAGGCGATGGCCGTCGGGATCCCGGACATAGAGGAAGAAGGCGTTCGAGATGCCGTGCCGGCCGGGGCCACGCTCGAGGTTCTTCAGATAACCGCTGGAGGCCATCACGTCGCACAGATGCAACACGTTCATCGCGGTCGGCACCCAATAGCAGAAATGGTGCAGGCGAGGGCCCTTGCCGTTGGTGATGGCGAGGTCGTGCACATTGCCCTTGCGATGCAGCCAGGCCGCGGCGATGCGGCCATTCGGTCCGTCCTCCTCGGCATATTCGGTCAGGCGGAAGCCAAGCCGGGCGTAGAAGTCCATGGTGTCCTGCACTTCGGCGGCGAACACGTTGAAATGGTCGAGGCGCTGCGGATGGCAGCCCTTGTAGAGATCATAGCGCCGCAGCAGATGCGGCCGCTTGTCCATGGCGGCGTACAGTTCGATCTGGAAGCCGAAGGGATCGGTGAATTGCAGCGTGCGGCCCTGGAACGGCGCTTCCGCGAATTTGTATTGAATGCCGTTCTCGGAGAAGAAGGCGGCCGCCTTGTCGAGGTCGCCTTCGTTGCCGACCTTGAAGCCGAGGCGGTTGCAGGCGGCGGCCTGCGCCTTCCGCAGCACCAGCGAGTGATGCTGGTGCTCTTCGCTGCCGCGCAAATACACGACGCTGTTGTCGGCGTCCTCGACATGGAGGCCGATCGTCGTTTCATAGAACGCGCGGCTCTTCTTCAGGTCGATCACGTCGAGCATGACATGGCTGGAGCGGACGATGTTGAAGGGCGGATCGAAGACGTGTGTCGGAACGGGCATGTGGTTTCCCTGTCTCATCCGTCATTCCGGGGCGTGACGAAGTCGCGAGCCCGGAATCTATAACCACAGCCGGTGATTATGGATTCCGGGCCTGCGCCTAACGGCGCATCCCGGAATGACGGTCGTTGTTAGATCCCCAGTTGCTGAATCTTGTGGGTGCCCCGCGCCAGCGAGACATGCTTGGTTTCCATGTAGAAGTCGAAGGAATAGTCGCCCCCGTCGCGGCCGATGCCGGAGGACTTCATGCCACCGAACGGCGTCGGCAGATGGCGGACGTTTTCCGAGTTGAGCCAGATCATGCCGGCTTCGAGCGCGTCCGCCACGCGCAGCGCGCGGCCCATGTCGCCGGTCCAGACATAGCCGGTCAGGCCGTAATTGACGTCGTTGGCGATCTCGATCGCGTGCTTCTCGTCGCGAAAGGGGATCACGGTGAGGAACGGCCCGAACACCTCTTCCTGCGCCACGCGCATCCTGGCATGCGCGCCGATGACGAGCGTCGGCTGCACGTAATGGCCGCCGCCGGGGCCGTCATACGGCTTGCCGCCGACCGCGATCACAGCGCCGTCCTTCTTCGCCACGTCGAAATAGGAGCAGACCTTTGCGAGGTGCCGCTCGTGGATCAAGGGTCCGACCTCGGTCGCGGGATCGAGGGGGTGGCCGATCTTCAGCGCCTTCACGCGCGCGGTCAGCTTTTCGACGAACTTCTCCGAGATGCTCTCCTGCACCAGCAGGCGGCTGGAAGAGGTGCAGCGTTCGCCGTTCAGCGAGTAGATCATGAAGACCACGGCATCGAGCGCACGGTCGAGCTCGGCGTCGTCGAACACGATCACGGGATTTTTGCCGCCGAGCTCGAAATGCACGCGTTTGAGGGTCTTCGCGCCCTGCGCCATGATCGCCGAGCCCGTCGCGCTCTCGCCGACAAAGCCGATCGCCTTGATCGCGGGGTGCTCGGTCAGGGCCTTGCCGGCTTCCTCGCCGATGCCGTGCACGGTGTTGAGCACGCCGTCGGGCACGCCCGCTTCCTTCACGAGCTTGGCGAGCATATCTGCGGTGATCGGCGACCACTCCGCCGGCTTGTGCACGACGGTGCAGCCGGCCGCCAGCGCTGGCGCGATCTTCCACGTGGAAAGCATGAAAGGCGTATTCCAGGGCGTGATCACGCCGACCGGGCCGATCGGCACGCGGGTGGAGATGTTCCAGTGCTCCTCGCTCGGTGTGTTGAGGCCGTCGCGGGCTTCCGCGCATTTGTCGGCGAAGAAGCGGAAGTTTTCGGCGGCGCGGATCGCGGCCTTGGCCATGAAGCGATGCGCCTGTCCGGTGTCGATGCATTCGAGCACGGCGATATCGTCGGCGCGGTCCTCGATCGCATCGGCCACGCGGTGCAGCAGTTTCCGGCGCATCGACGCCGACATGTCGCGCCAGGATTTGAAGGCGAGCGACGCGGCGGTCGCGGCCCGGTCGATGTCCTCGGCATTGCCGCGCGCCACCGTCGCCAGCACCGCGCCGTCGACCGGAGATCTGGTCTCGAATGTCTCGCCGGAGATCGAGGCTACGACCTTGCCGTCGATCAGGTGGCCGATGCCGTCGGCGCGGAGCTGCTTGAGGAGCGGCGCGACGCGGTCCTTGTTGGCCTGGAACAGATCGGATTTGGGCGTGACCTTATCCATGGGCGGCCTCCGCTTTCAGGGCTTCGTGAATGTTGTTGCGCTTCCAGCTCGTTTCCTTGTCGTTGATCTGCATGTCGAACGACAGCGCGAATTTGCTTTGCGCGAAGACGGGATCGAGATGGGACGACAGCGCCTTGAAGATGTGCTCGCCGGCCTTCTTGCGGGCGGCGAGATCGCGGCCCTCGCCGAGCCGCAGCACCATCGAAAGGAAGCCGAGATTGGGGTTGCCGTCGGCGATGGCGTAATGCTCGCATTTGATGGCGCGGACGCGGATGCCGCCGAGCGGGAAGATGCCGGTCTCCACCGCGGCCTTGCGAACGACCTCGACGACTTTGGCCATGTCGACGCGCTTGTCGAGATTGGCCGAATATTCGATCGTGAAATGCGGCATAGCGGTTTCACTCCCACTTGTTGTTCCTGGCGTCAGGCGAAATAGCGCCTCACGAGCCGTAGGCGCCATCATCGGCCTGGATTGTGTCGCCGTTGCGAGCCTCGATCGGACGGATGAAGGAACCGAAAAAGGATGCGGCGAGATGATTAACATGTTAAATGGTTCGGATCAAACCCCTTTGTTTCTTGTTGCATTGCAAAACCCAAGGCGTTGAAAGAGAAGGCATTGAAAGAACGGATGGCGCGAAAGAAATCAGCCGACGGGTCGCGTGGGGAAAAGGTTTCCGCCGGCCGCGTGCCGATGCGGGAGTTCTCCCGCTCGCTGCCGATGTCGCTGCTGCGCGCGCGCGAAGCGGTGATGCGGCAATTCCGTCCGTCGCTCCGCCGTCACGACCTCACCGAACAGCAGTGGCGCATTCTTCGCGCGCTGGCGGCAATCGACGCCATCGAGGTCACGGAGCTGGCGCATACCGCTTTCCTCCTGGGTCCGAGTCTCTCCCGCATTTTGCGCGATCTCGACGCGCGCGGCTTGATCGCGCGCAAGAGCACGAAGGCCGATCTTCGCCGTGGTGTGATCTCGATCTCGGAAAAGGGGCTCAAGCTGATGGAGGTCGTGGCGCCATCGTCGGAAGCGATCTACGCCGCCATCACCCGCCGTTACGGCGCGAAAAAGCTCGCGGAACTGCAGGACTTGCTGGGCTCGCTCGAAGCGAGCCTTGCCGGGCTCGAGAGCGTGGACGACGGCGGCGAGTAGGCGCAAATTTGCATGATCCGGCCGGGCGGACGCATAGCTCTGAGCGCTGCCTGCTCTTTGAGCACGAAACGCCTTGTGGCAAAGGGGAATGAATGCCGGTCCTCCGGCGTTAATGTCAGGTGGCAACGGCTTGCGCCGTTAGTCGAATTTGCCGCCATTTAATACCAATTTACTGAGCGCTTGAGACTTCGTAAATAGCAATCGGTTTCGCGGACCGCGCGGTCCGCCAAGACCAAGAAAGGCCGACACTGACGCCCGGCCTCAGGGAGGAATTGATGAGACTGACGAGACGCGATTTCGCGGCTGGCATCGTTGCCGGTATTGCAGCACCCCACGTCATTACCAGCGCCCGCGCGCAGGGGTCGACCATCAAGATCGGCATGTGCGTTCCGGTGACGGGTCCTGCCGCCGAGCAGGGTCTTTGGGCGCAGAACGGCGCCAAGCTTGCGCTCGCAGCCGTGAACAAGGCCGGCGGCATCCTCGGCAAGCAGGTCGAGCTCGTAATCGAAGACGACCAGACCACCAACCCCGGCATCGTGCTGGCCTTCTCCAAGCTCGCCGCGCAATCCGACATCGTCGCGTTCCTCGGCTCGATCCGCTCGACCCAGGTGCAGGCGATGGCGCCCGACGTGCTCAAGCTCGGCAAGCCCGTGATGATCGGCGGCACCAATCCGGATCTGACCCATTCGGGCAATCCGTGGCTGTTCCGCTTCCGTCCCAATGACAGCTATTCCGGCCGCGTGATCGCCGACTTCGGCGTGAACACGCTCGGCAAGAAGAAGTGGGCGATCGTGCATTCGACCGACGCGTTCGGCACTGCCGGCGGCAAGGCGCTGACCGACGCCCTGACCAAGCTCGGCGCGCCCCCGGTCCTCGACCAGGGCTACGCCAACAACAGCCAGGACTTCACGCCCGTGGTGCTCGCGGTGAAACAGTCGGGTGCGGACGTGCTCGGCACCTATTTCACTTTCGAGGGCGACCTCGGCATCTTCGCCCGCCAGCTTCGGCAGCTTGGTGTCAGCATCCCCTGGGTCGGCTCTCCCTCCGTGGTGGCGGTCTCCTCGACCAAGCTTGCGGGTCCCGCCCTATTCGGCACCTATGGCGTCGCCGATTATGCGGAGGACTCCAGCGAGGCCTCCAAGGCGTTCGGCAAGCTCTACCGCGACGCCTACAAGGTCGCACCCGACAACCAGAGCGCCTGGCCCTATGACGCCATCACCATCCTCTCGGCGGCCATCAACAAGGCCGGCACGACCGATCCCGGCAAGATCCGCGAAGCCATCCTGGCCACGAAGAAATATGCGGGCGCGGAGGGCGAATACAATTTCGACCAGAACGGCGACGGCCTGCACGGCTACAATGTCGTGAAGAACGACAAGGGCAACATCGTCTACGACAAGCACATCGATTTCAACGATTGATCTGCCGCTCGGCCTCTCCCTCGCGGGAGAGGCCGAAGCATTTGTCGAAGCGCAACGCTCTTAAGTCTCCGTCAACCGAAGGTCCGCGATGGATCTCTTCCTCCAATTGCTGTTCACCGGCATCGGCATCGGCGCCGTCTACGCGCTGGTCGCGCTCGGTTTCGTGTTGATCTTCCGCGCCACCAACGTGGTGAACTTCGCCCAGGGCGAATTTTCCATGGTCGCCGCCTATCTGATGGTGGTGTTCTCGGTCGATCTCGGCTGGCCCTACTGGCTGTCGTTCCTGATCGCCCTCGCTGGCATGGCGGTGCTCGGCATCATCTTCAACCTCGGCGTCTACTACCCGCTTCGCCACCGCACCTTCCTGCCGGTCATCATCGCGACCATCGGCGCCTCGATCCTGCTTGCCAATTCCGTGCTCGCGATCTACGGCCCGCAGCCGCAGGTGCTGCAGGGCTGGTTCGAGACGCCAGGCATCCAGCTCGGGCCGGTCTATCTCGACAGCCAGTATCTCCTGATCATCGCGGTGACGGTCGCACTCGTGATCTTCAACTACTGGTTCTTCGAGCACACGCTGCTCGGCAAGAAGCTGCAGGCGACCTCGCAGGACAAGGAGATGGCCTCACTGCTCGGTATTTCCGTGTCCAGCATGATCATGATCACCTTCATCTATTCCGCCATGCTCGGCGGTCTCGCAGGCATCCTGGTGGCGCCCGTGCTGTTCGTCTCGATCCAGATGGGCTCGACGATCGCGTTGAAGGCCTTTGCCGCCACCATCATCGGCGGCTTCGGCGATGTCGCCGGCGCCATCATCGGCGGGCTTGCGCTCGGCGTAATCGAGACCTTTGGCGCGGCCTACATCTCCGTGCCCTACAAGGACGGCTTTGCCTTCCTGGTATTGATCGCCTTCCTGATCTTCCGGCCGCAGGGCATCTTCGGCGAACGCGTGGCGGAAAAAGCATGAGCGCGCCGAGCGAGAAAATGGTGGCCGCGCCGGTGCTGCGTTCGAAACCGCTGCTGCTGCGGCATCTGCCCTACTTTGCCGGGGCGGCTGTTGTGGTGGCGCTCGCCGCCGGAATGCAGTTCGACGGCTACATCCTCAACATCCTGATGCAGGCGACGACGTTCTCGATCGCGGTGTTCGGTCTCTCGGTCGTGCTCGGCCTTTGCGGGCAGATCAACCTGGCGCAGGCGGCGTTCTTCGGCTTCGGCGCCTATGCGGTCGGCATCGGCACCGCCGACCTGCATCAGAGCTTCTGGCTCTGCCTGCTCGGCGGGGTTCTGGTAGCGTTCGTGGCCGGCGCGTTCCTCGGCATGTCGACGCTGCGCCTCGGCGGGCATTATCTCGCCATGGTGACGATCTCGTTCCAGCAGATCGTGACGCTGGTCATGATCAACGCCATCTGGCTCAGCCACGGTCCCGATGGCGTCTCGCACATCGGCCGTCCCGAGCTGTTTCAGAGTTCGCAGGCCTATCTGGCCTTCTGCGTGGCCATGCTCGCGATCGTCGGTTATGTCGTCTGGCACCTACCGGACACGAGGCTCGGCCGCGCCATGCGCGCGGTGCGCGACAACGAGTTGGCCGCCGGCGTCAACGGCATCGATGTATTCCGCACCAAGGTCTACGCCTTCGCGATCTGTGCCGCGCTCGGCGGCCTCGCCGGCGGACTTTTCGCCGGCGGGTTTGCCTATGTCAGCCCCGATCAGTTCTCGTTTGCGGAATCGATCGTGTTCCTGACCATGTCGCTGCTCGGCGGCGTGGCCTCGCCGGTCGGCTCGGTGATCGGTACCGGGTTGTTGATCCTGATCCCGGAATGGCTGCGCTTTCTCAAGAGCGTTCCCGGGCTCTATCTCGCGATCTACGGTCTGTTCGTGATCCTGATCGTGCGCTTCATGCCTGACGGTATCTGGGGATTCGTCGCCGCCGCCTTCGAGCGCTGGCGGGCGCAGACCAGGGCGCCGCCGGCGGTGAAGGCGCTGCAACTGAAGCCGGCGACGGTCGGCGGCGACACCGTCCTTGAAGTCACCGGGCTCTCGAAATATTTCGGCGGCCTCAAGGCGGTCGACGGCGTCGATATCGCGGTCAAGCGCGGCGGCGTACACGCGCTGATCGGGCCGAACGGTTCCGGCAAAACCACGACGCTGAACGTGCTGTCCGGCCTCTACAAGGCGACCGCGGGCAGGATCGTGCTCGACGGCACCGACATCACCAACATGCCGCCGCACCAGCGCACCGCGGCGGGGCTCGGCCGCACGTTCCAGAACATCCGCCTGTTCCGTTCGATGACGGCGCTGGAGAATGTCGAGATCGGCGCCGAGCGGCCCGGCAACACCATGATCGGCAAGGGGATCGGCGGCGACGCCGCGCTGACCGAACGTGCGATGGAAGCGCTGACCTTTGTCGGCCTCGGCAGCCGCGCCAACGAGCTGATCTCGAGCTTCTCCTATGGCCACCAGCGCCTGATCGAGATCGCGCGCGCGCTGGCGTCCAATCCGACGCTGCTGCTGCTCGACGAGCCCGCCGCCGGCCTGAACTCGACCGAGAAGCTGGAGCTGCATGAGTTGCTCAAGCGCATCGCAGCCCAAGGCCTCACCATCCTGATCATCGATCACGACATGACGCTGGTCTCGGAAGCCGCCCAGCACATCACCGTGCTCAACTTCGGTCGCCGCATCGCGGACGGCGAGTCGATGGCGGTGCTCCGCCATCCCGACGTCGTCTCCGCCTATCTCGGGAGCGAGTGATGGCGCTGCTCGAAATCCGCAATCTCGTGGTCCGCTACGGCGAGATCGAAGCGCTGCGCGGCGCCACCATCGCCGTCGAGGAGGGCAGGGTGGTGACCCTGCTCGGCGCCAACGGCGCCGGCAAGTCGACGACGCTCCGTGCCATCTCTGGCCTCGCGAAGCCTGCGTCTGGCGAAATCCTTTACGACGGCAAGTCGATCGCGGGCCTCGGGCCGGAAGCGATCGTGCGCATGGGTATTTCGCACGTGCCGGAGGGGCGGCGGGTGTTCCCGGGCCTGTCGGTCAAGGAAAACATCATGCTCGGCGCTTCCAACCGCCGCGCGTCAAAATCGGAAATCGCGCGCGAGGCGGACGCGATGTTCGACCTCTTTCCGGATATCCGCCAGTTCACCAATGCGCTTGGCTGGACCTTGTCCGGCGGGCAATTACAGATGGTGGCGGTCGCCCGCGGCCTGATGGCAAAACCCCGGCTACTGCTGCTGGACGAGCCGTCGCTCGGCCTCGCTCCCGTCATCGTGCAGGCGGTGTTCCGCATTATCTCGGAGATCCGGCGCAACACCACGGTCTTGCTTGTCGAGCAGAATGCGCGCATGGGGCTGTCGGTTGCCGACTACGGATATGTGCTGGAAACCGGCCGTATCGTGCTGGGCGGCAAGCCCGATGAATTGTGGGGCAATGAGGCCATCCGCGCCGCCTATCTCGGCGGTCACGCCAAAGCCAGCGCCTGAAATCAACGAGTTTACCCTCCATGGTTACCATCAAGGTTGAAAACCTCATCGATTTCGTCGCCGATGTTTTCGGCCACGCGGAATCCTCGAGTGAGGAGGCGAGGCGGATCGCAACCTATCTCGCGACGGCCAATCTCACGGGCCACGACAGCCACGGCGTGATCCGCGTTCCCGTTTATATCCGCTGGAAGAAGACGGGCGCGGTGGTGCCGAACCAGACGCCTGAGATCGTGGTCGATACGCCCTCGCTCGCGGTGGTCGACGGCAAGTTCGGCTATGGCCAGACCGTCACGCCGATCGCGGTGAAACTCGGCATCGAGAAATGCAAGAAGGCCGGGCTTGCCGCCGTCGCGCTGCGCAATGCCGGCCATATCGGCCGCGTCGGCGACTGGGCCGAGATGGCCGCCGCCGAAGGCCTGGTGTCCGTGCATTTCGTCAATGCCGCGGGCTCGCTGCTGGTGGCGCCGTTCGGCGGCGTCGAGAAGCGGCTTTCCACCGCGCCCTATTGCGTCGGCATTCCGCGCCAGGGAGAAGACCCGATCGTGCTCGACTTCGCGACCTCAATCGTGGCCGAAGGCAAGTGCCTGGTCGCGAGCCGCGGCGGCAAGAAGCTGCCGAAGGGCGCGCTGATCGATGCCGACGGCACGCTGAGCGAGGACCCGCATGTCATGTACGGACCCTATACACCGGACGGGCCGCGCGACCACACCAAGGGCACCGGCGCGATCCGCGCCTTCGGCGAGCACAAGGGCTCGGGGCTCGCGTTCATCTGCGAGCTGCTCGGCGGCGCCCTGACCGGGACGGGGGCCACCGCACCGGACCGGCGCTTCGCCAACGGCATGCTGGCCTTCTATGTCGACCCCAAGGTGGTCGATACCTCCAATGTCTTCGATGGCGAGATTGCCCGCTATGTCGACTTTATTCGGGCAACCAGGCCGATTTCCGGCGTCGATCGGGTCCTGATCCCCGGCGACCCCGAGCGCAGGACCCGCGCCGAACGGACGAAGAACGGCGTGCCCTTGCCTGACGATACCTGGGCGGCGATAGTGAATACCGCGCGCGAAGTCGGCGTCAGCGAAATCTCCATCCAGCGGGCGACCAGCTAGGCCCGCGCAATTCCCAAGAAACGGCAAGAGGAAACGCGATCAATGCCAAATAAAGTCAAGCAAATCTGGGCCTCGGGCAAAGCGGTGGTGAACGCCTGGCTTGCGATCCCCTCCGGCTTTTCGGCCGAGATGATCGCGCAATGCGGTTTCGACAGCGTCACGGTGGACATGCAGCATGGCGTGCAGGATTACCTTTCCATGGTGCAGTGCTTTCAGTCGATGCACGGTCATCCGGTGACACCGATGGTGCGCGTGCCCTGGAACGAGCCGGGCATCGTCGGCAAGGTCCTGGACGGCGGCGCCTATGGCGTCATCTGCCCGATGATCAATACCCCGCAGGAAGCCAAGAACCTCGTCGCCTATTCCAAATATCCGCCGATGGGCGTGCGCTCCAACGGCCCGATCCGCGCCGGTATGTACGGCACCGCGGGCTCCTACCAGAAGACCGCCAACGACGACATCGTGCTGTTGCCGATGATGGAGACCAAGACGGCGGTCGAGAACATGGAAGCGATCCTCGACGTCAAGGGCATCGACGGCGTCTATATCGGCCCGTCCGATCTCGGCTTCTCCTACGGGCTCGAGCCGAAGCTCGATCGCAGCGAGCCGGAAATCCTGAAGATCTATGAGAAGATCATCAAGGAGTGCGACAAGCGCAAGCTCAACCCCGGCATCCACTGCAGCGGCGCCGAAGGCGCGGTGCGCGCGATCAACATGGGCTTCAAGCTGGTAACGCTGTCGAACGAGGTCGGCTTGATGTCGACCTATGCCAAGATGCAGGTGAACGCGACCCGCAAGGATTCCGGCGGCAAGGCGTAAGAGAGAGCAAGAGAGCGAATGGCGAATAGGGAGTAGCGAATAGGGGAATTTCCACTCGCTATTCGCCACTCACCATTCGCCAGCTTCAAAGGAGACATCCCATGGCCCCGGCACCCGTCATCCGCCTGCATCCTGACGACGGCGTGCTGATCGCGCGCTCGAGCCTGCCTCCGGGCATGGTGGTGGCGGAAGGCGTGACCACAGCCGAGCGGATTCCGGCGGGCCACAAGGTCGCGATCAAACCCATTGCAACGGGTGAGCCGATCCGCCGCTATGGCCAGATCATCGGCTTTGCGACGCAAGCGATCTCGCCCGGCCAGCATGTGCACACGCAGAATTGCGGCATGGGCGATTTCGACAAGGACTATGCCTATGGCGTCGACGTCAAGCCGGTGCCGAATTTCGACCTGCCGGCGACTTTCGACGGCATTCGCCGAGGGGATGGCCGTGTCGCCACGCGCAATTATATCGGCATCCTCACCTCGGTGAATTGCAGCGCGCATGTCGCTGGCCTCGTCGCCGATGTCTTCAAGAAGAATCCGTTCACCGGCGACAATCCGCTCGCCGATTTCCCGAACGTCGATGGCGTGGTGGCGCTGACCCACAAGACCGGTTGCGGCATGACCCAGGACGAGCCCTTGGCGCTGCTCCGCCGCACGCTTGGCGGTTTCGCGCGGCATGTGAATTTCTCGTCGGTGATCGTACTGGGCCTGGGCTGCGAGGTGAACCAGATCGGCGGGCTGATGGCCGAGCAGAAGCTCGCCGGACGCTTGCGCGCGATGGACATCCAGGAAGTCGGCGGCACCCGCAAGACGGTCGAGGCCGGCGTCGCCTTCGTGAAGGAGGCGCTGGCGGACGCGAATAAAGTGAAGCGCGAGCCTGTGCCGGCGAGCGAATTGACGGTCGCGCTCCAGTGCGGCGGTTCCGACGGCTATTCCGGCGTCTCCGCCAACCCGGCGCTGGGCGCGGCGAGCGACCTTTTGGTGCGGCATGGAGGCACGGTGATCCTTTCCGAGACGCCCGAAACATACGGCGCGGAGCATTTGTTGACGCGGCGCGCGGTCAGCCGCGAAGTCGGCGAGAAGCTGGTCGGCCTGATGCGCTGGTGGGAGGAATACACCAGGCGCGAAGGTGCGGAGATGAACGCCAATCCGAGCCCGGGCAACAAGGCCGGCGGGCTGACGACCATCCTCGAAAAGTCGCTCGGCGCGATGGCCAAGGCGGGCAGCACCAACCTCGTCGACGTGCTGCATTACGCCGAGCCCGTCACCAAGAAGGGTTTTGTGTTCATGGACACGCCCGGCTACGACCCCGTTGCGGCGACGGGGCAGGTGGCCGGCGGCGCCAATCTCGTCTGCTTCACCACCGGCCGCGGCAGCGTGTTCGGCTGCAAGCCCGCGCCCTCGATCAAGCTCGCGACCAACACGCCCATGTACAGGCGCATGGAAGACGACATGGACGTCAATTGCGGCACCATCCTCGATGGCGAGGAGAGCGTGCAGGAATGCGGCCAGCGCATCTTCGACCTGATGCTGAAAACCGCCTCCGGCCAGCCGACCAAGAGCGAGAGCTTCGACTTCGGCGGCGCCGAGTTCGCGCCCTGGGTGCTCGGCGCGACGATGTGAGCAGGGGCGAATGACGAGTAGCGAATAGCGAATCGAACTGACCGCCATTCGCCACTCCCTATTCGCCTTTTGATCCGCCCTTCCCATAGGCACCCTGTGCCCGTTGTTAGTGCTTGATCGGCCTCGCCACCGGTGTTCTGCTCAAAAAGGGAGCCGGAGGTAGCCCGTCCGTGTCGATCTACGTCGCACTGCACCACGTCACGCATTACACATACGACCGCCCGATCGACCTCGGCCCTCAGACCATTCGCCTGCGCCCGGCGCCGCACGCGCGCACTCCGATCCTGAGCTATTCGCTCAAGGTCAGCCCAGCGAACCATTTCGTGAACTGGCAGCAGGACCCGCAGGGCAACTGGCTCGCGCGCTACGTCTTTCCCGAGAAGGCGACCGAGCTGAAGATCGAGGTCGACTTCACGGCGCAGATGACCGTGGTCAACCCGTTCGATTTCTTCGTCGAGCCCTACGCGTTCTCGTTTCCGTTCCAGTATCCCGGCGATCTCAAGACCGAGCTTGCGCCCTATCTCGCAACGACCGAACCCGGTCCGTTGTTGGCGGCCTATCTGAAGGAGATTCCGCGCGAGGCGGATTCGACCGTCAACTTCCTGGTCGAACTCAATGCGAATCTGCAGAAGAGGATCCGCTATATCATCCGCATGGAGCCGGGCGTCCAGGCGCCGGAACAGACACTCGCCGCCCGCGCCGGCTCCTGCCGCGACTCCGCCTGGCTGTTGATCCATATCCTGCGGCATCTGGGTCTCGCCGCCCGCTTCGTCTCCGGCTACCTGATCCAGCTTCGCCCGGACATCGATCCGGTCGAAGGCCCTCGCGAGGTCGAGAACGACTTCACCGATCTGCACGCATGGGCGGAGGTGTATCTGCCCGGGGCGGGATGGATCGGCTTCGACGTCACCTCGGGCATGCTGACCGGGGAGGGGCATATCCCCGTCGCCGCCACGCCGCATTACCGCTCGGCCGCGCCGATCTCGGGCACCGCGGGTGCGGCGAATGTCGACTTCGCCTTCGAGATGAACGTCAAGCGCATCCGCGAGGCGCCACGAATTACACGGCCTTTTTCCGACGAGGCCTGGACCAGGCTCGACCGGCTTGGCGAGCAGGTCGATGCCGATCTCAATGCCCATGACGTCCGCCTCACCATGGGCGGCGAGCCCACCTTCGTTTCCGTCGACGACATGGAGTCGCCGGAATGGAATGTCGCGGCCGTCGGCCCGACCAAGCGCGCGCTCGCCGACGAATTGATCCGGCGCTTGCGCGTGCGCTTTGCGCCCGGTGGTCTCCTGCATTACGGGCAGGGCAAGTGGTATCCGGGCGAAAGCCTGCCGCGCTGGGCCTTTGGTCTCTACTGGCGCAAGGACGGCGTGCCGGTCTGGAAGAACGCTGACCTGATCGCGAAGATCGAGAACCCCAAAACGGCCAACATCGCCGACGCCGAGCGCTTTGCGGACGCCACCGCCAGCAAGCTCGGCGTTGCCAGCGAATTCGTCCTGCCGGCGTTCGAAGACCCCGGCCACTGGCTGCAGCGGGAGGCGTCGCTGCCGCCCAATGTCGATCCCGGCGACTCCAAGCTCTCCGATCCGGAAGAACGCGCGCGAATGGCGAAGGTGTTCGACCAGGGCCTCAACACGCCCAAGGGCTTTGTGCTGCCGATCCAGCGCTGGAATGCGGCCGCGCCGCGCTGGCGCAGCGAGCGCTGGCAGCTCCGGCGCGGCAATCTGTTTCTGATGCCCGGCGATTCTCCCATGGGGCTGCGGTTGCCGATCGCCTCGTTGCCTTACATCCCGCCCGAAGAATATCCTTACATCGTCGAGCAGGACCCGCTGGCGCCGCGCGATGAGTTGCCGGTATTCGATCAGGCGGCAGCCTCTCCGGGCGCGCCGCCGCAGGCGGTGCAGGAACAGCAGGTGCGCGGCAGCGGCGGCGTGCGCACGGCGATGTCGATCGAGATCCGCGACGGCGTGCTCTGCGCCTTCATGCCGCCGGTCGAAAAACTCGACGATTACCTGGAGCTGGTCACGGCCGTTGAGGCCACCGCCGAAGAAATGCAGATGCAGGTTCACGTGGAAGGCTATGCGCCGCCTTATGATCCCCGCATCGAGGTCATCAAGGTGACGCCCGATCCCGGAGTGATCGAGATCAACGTGCAGCCGGCGAAAAGCTGGCGTGAGGCGGTCGACATCACCCAGGGCCTCTATGAG
>Ga0207707_10002871_pt1 | contig 15399 bp, 11 predicted proteins | sample KBSC83BmetaG_FD_184336 | JGI IMG/M metagenome (GOLD analysis project Ga0207707, IMG submission 184336) | Corn rhizosphere microbial communities from Kellogg Biological Station, Michigan, USA - KBS C8-3B metaG (SPAdes) (version 2) | ecosystem: Host-associated > Plants > Roots > Rhizosphere ...
GTGAGCGAGCAGCAAGCCGCACCGCCCGCGGCCGCGGGACGGGATTCGCGCAACCTGTTGATGCGCGTCGCCGCAGCCCTGGTGCTGGCGCCGCTCGCGATCACGATAGCCTATGCCGGCGGCTGGTGGTGGGCGGTGCTGGTCACGCTCGCCGCCATCGGTCTCTTCGTCGAATGGCTGATGGTGACGTGTGCGGAGCGCAACGTGGCTGTCATCGTGTCGGGCATCGTCGCGTTGGTGCTGGCCACGCCGTTTCTCGCAGTGGATCGGATCGAGGCGGCGCTCGTGGTGCTGGGCCTCGGCTTGATCGCCGTTGCAGTGCGCGCCTCGCCGCCGCGCATTTGGGTCATTGCGGGATATCTTTATGCCGCCGCGGCGCAGCTCGCCTCGGTGGCCGTGCGGCTCGACCAAACGCAGGGCTTTTCCGCCTTGATCCTGGTGTTGCTGGTGGTGTGGGCCACCGACAGCGGCGGCTATTTTGCCGGGCGCGGCATCGGCGGCCCGAAGCTTTGGCCGCGGGTCAGCCCGAAAAAGACCTGGGCCGGCGCGATCGGCGGCTTTGTGGCGAGCCTTGCGGTTGCCACAGGCTTTGCAGCGCTCGGCCTCGGCAAGGCGTTGCCGCTGCTGATTCTGGCAGCAGCCCTGTCCATTGCGGCGCAGTTCGGCGACCTGTTTGAATCGGCCGTCAAGCGCCGGTTTGGGGTAAAGGACTCAAGTCACATAATTCCCGGACACGGCGGGGTAATGGACCGCCTGGACGGTTTTGTCGCGGCCATCGTGCTCGCGGCGATTTTCGGATGTTTGCGCGGCGGCGTGGATGGCGTCGGCCGCGCTCTTATGGTTTGGTGAAGCATGAGCGCAGTCCCTTTGCGTAACAACAAGACCGCGGCGTCCGCCGAGCGCAGCGTGTCCGTTCTCGGCGCCACCGGCTCGATCGGCGACAGCACCATGGATTTGCTGCGCGCCGCGCCTGACCGCTATCGGGTCGAGGCGCTGACCGGCAACAGCAATGTTCAGGGGCTCGCCAAGCTCGCAAAGGAGTTCGACGCGCGCTTTGTCGCGGTGGCCGATCCGAGCCGCCTGACCGAGTTGAAAGAGGCGCTCGCCGGCACGCGCACCGAATGCGGCGCGGGCGAAAGTGCGATCATCGAGGCCGCCGCACGTCCGGCCGACTGGGTGATGGCCGCCGTCAGCGGCGCGGCGGGCCTGAAGCCCGCGCTCGCCGCCGTCGATCGCGGCGCGACGGTCGCGTTGGCCAACAAGGAATGCCTGGTTTGTGCTGGCGATTTCTTCATGCAGCGCGCGCAAAAGGCCGGCGCCTGCATCCTGCCGGCCGATTCCGAGCACAATGCGCTGTTCCAGGCGCTGAGCTCGGGCAACCGCGAGGAACTCGTCCGCGTCATCATCACGGCCTCCGGCGGGCCGTTCCGCACCTGGGATCCCGCCGATATCGAACAAGCGACGCTGGCGCAGGCGCTCAAACACCCGAACTGGAGCATGGGGCAGAAGATCACGATCGACTCGGCATCGATGATGAACAAGGGGCTCGAAGTGATCGAGGCCGCCTATCTGTTCACGCTCACGCCTGACGAGATCGACGTGCTGGTGCATCCGCAGTCGATCGTACACGGGATGGTGGAGTTTTCCGACCGCTCTGTGATCGCTCAACTGGGAGCTCCCGACATGCGCATCCCGATCGCGCATTGCCTGGGATGGCCGGACCGGCTCACGAAGGGCCCGGCCGTGCGGCTCGACCTGGCCAGGATCGGCCAGCTCACCTTCGAGGAACCGAATTTGGAACGGTTCCCGGCGCTCCGGATTGCCTATGAGGCGTTGCGCACCGGGCGAGGGGCCACCACCGTGTTCAACGCCGCCAATGAGGTGGCGGTCGCCGCCTTCATCGCCGGCAAAATCAGGTTCGGCGCCATCGCTCGGTTGGTGGAGGCGACCATCGAAGCCTGGGTTCGGTCGGGAAATCTGGCGCCGCTGACTTCGGCCGACGACGCCATCGCCGTTGACCATAGTGCGCGAAATAGGGCCGCCACCCTATTGCCTCAAATTGCCTTAAAGGCATCCTAGAGGGTTCGGGGCGGGGTCTTCGGCTCCGGAAGAGGGAAATTGGATGGCCGAGTTTTTTCTGCATAGTTTCAATAACATGAGCCATCTGCTTGTCGGCTACATCATCCCCTTTCTGTTTGTCCTGACCATCGTCGTTTTCTTCCACGAACTCGGCCACTTCCTGGTCGCCCGCTGGGCCGGCGTGAAAGTACTAACGTTCTCGCTGGGCTTCGGGCCGGAACTCGCCGGCTTCAACGACCGCCACGGCACCCGCTGGAAGATTTCGGCCATCCCGCTCGGCGGCTATGTGAAGTTTTTCGGCGATGACACCGAAGCCTCGACGCCTTCGACCGAGGCGCTCGCTACCATGACTGAAGAGGAGCGCAAAGGCAGCTTCCACCACAAGAAGGTGGGCCCGCGTGCGGCCATCGTCGCGGCCGGCCCGATCGCCAATTTCATGCTCGCCATCGTGATTTTCACCTGCCTGTTCACCTTCTTCGGCAAGCCGAGCACGACGGCCCGGGTCGACAAGATCGAGGCGAACAGCGCGGCCGCCGCCGCCGGGTTTCAGGTCGGCGATATCGTGACCTCGATCGACGGCAGCAAAATCGACAGTTTTACCGACATGCAGCGCATTGTCGGGACCCGTGCGGGTGAGAAGCTGACTTTCACGGTCAAGCGGGGCGATTCGACGGTGCAACTCACCGGTACGCCCCAGATGCGCGAAGTGAAGGACGCTTTCGGCAACAGCCAGCGGCTCGGCGTGCTCGGCATCACCCGCCAGACCGCGCCCGGCGATTCCGTGACCGAAAAGGTCGATCCGGCCACCGCGTTCTGGCTGGGGATCAAGGAAACCTGGTTCGTGGTCGAGCGCACCCTGTCCTATATCGGCGGGGTTTTTACCGGGCGTGAGGCCGCCGACCAGATCGGCGGACCGTTGCGAATCGCCGAGATATCCGGACAGGTCGCCACCATTGGCCTGATGGCACTGATTCACCTCTCCGCGGTCCTGTCGATCTCGATCGGCCTGCTGAACCTGTTCCCGGTACCGCTGCTCGATGGCGGTCACCTTTTGTTCTACGCCGTGGAAGCCGCGCGCGGCCGCCCGCTGTCGGAACGGGCGCAGGAGATGGGATTCCGCATCGGATTGGCCCTTGTGCTGATGCTGATGGTGTTTGCGACCTATCACGACATCCTGCACCTGCATTCCCGCTTCGTGGCCTCATGAAGCGAGGCTTTTTTATGACGTTGCTCATTCGCAACGTCTTGGATTGAAATTGGAATTGGACTGCGATCGTAATTTGCTGCCCTCGCGAATTTGGTTACAAGCGAAGCAACAAATGGGAATCGGCCGGTTCGTGGGGTGCGGTCCGGCACGGAATGACGAGGGCGCGTCGCGCATGAAGTTTGGAATGCGAGTCCGGGGGGGCTTGGTCGCCGCCTTGATCATGTTCGCCGTGCCGGTGGCAGCGCCGCTGGCGGTGGCGCTTGTTTCATCGCAGGTGGCCGCGCAAACCGTGAATTCCATCGAAGTCGTTGGAAACCGGCGCGTCGAGGTCGAGACCATCCGCTCCTATTTCAAGGCTGGTCCTGGCGGCCGGCTGGACAACGCCTCGATCGACGACGGCCTGAAGGCGCTGATCGAAACCGGCCTGTTCCAGGACGTGCAGATCAGCCGGCCCGGCGGGCGCATCGTCGTCACCGTGATCGAAAACCCGGTCATCAACCGCATCGCCTTCGAGGGCAACAAGAAGGTCAAGGACGAGCAGCTCTCGGCGGAAATCCAGTCCAAGCCGCGCGGCACGCTGTCGCGCCCGATGGTGCAGTCGGATGCGCAGCGCATCGTCGAAATCTACCGCCATTCCGGCCGTTATGACGTGAGCGTCACGCCCGAGATGATCGAGCAGCCGAACAACCGCGTCGATCTGATCTTCACAATCAACGAAGGCGGGAAGACCTCGGTCAAATCCATCAACTTCGTCGGCAACAGCTACTATTCGTCCTATCGCCTCAAGGACATCATCAAGACCCATGAATCCAACCTGCTGAGCTTCCTCGGCGGCAACGATGTCTACGATCCGGACCGCGTGGAAGCCGATCGCGACCTGATTCGCCGCTTCTATCTGAAGCACGGCTTCGCGGACGTGCAGGTGGTCGCGGCGCTGACGGAATACGATCCGGACCGCAAGGGCTTCCTCGTCACCTTCAAGATCGAGGAAGGCCAGCAATATCGCGTCGGCTCGGTCGATTTCCAGTCGAGCATCGGCAATCTCGACGTCGGCTCGCTGCGCAGCTTCTCACGGGTCAGCGTAGGCTCCGTCTATAACGTCGAGGCGCTGGAGAAATCCGTCGAGGAGATGCAGATCGAGGCGTCGCGCCGCGGCTTTGCGTTTGCGGTGGTGCGTCCCCGCGGCGACCGCAATTTCGAGGCTCACACCGTCTCGGTGGTCTTCTCGATCGAGGAGGGGCCGCGCACCTATATCGAGCGCATCAACATCCGCGGCAACACCCGCACCCGTGACTATGTGATCCGGCGCGAATTCGATCTCTCCGAGGGCGACGCCTACAACCGCGCGCTGGTGGACCGCGCCGAGCGGCGGCTGAAGAACCTCGACTTCTTCAAGAGCGTGAAGATCACGACCGAGCCAGGTTCATCGAGCGACCGCGTGGTTCTGCTCGTCGATCTCGAGGAAAAATCGACTGGCGACTTCTCGGTTTCGGGCGGCTACTCGACCACCGATGGTGCGCTCGCCGAAGTCAGCATTTCCGAGCGCAATTTCCTCGGCCGCGGCCTGTATGCGAAGGCGGCGGTGACCTACGGCCAGTATGCGCGCGGCCTGTCGCTGTCCTACATCGACCCGTACCTGCTCGACTATCGCGTGGCCCTCGGCCTCGATGCCTATTACCGTCAACAGCTACCCAACAGCTTCATCTCGTACGGCACCAAGACCATCGGCTTCAGCCCGCGACTCGGCTTCCAGCTCCGAGAGGATCTGTCGCTGCAGTTGCGCTACTCGATCTACCAGCAGGACATCTCGCTGCCCGGCTATCTGGCGAACTGTAACAACAATCCGGGCAACGGCCTGCTTGCCTTCAACCCCTCGCCCGCCTTTGTGGCGGCGACGAATGGTGTAAATGCTTTGGTGCCGGGGGGCACGATAACAGCAGGGGGGCAAACCGCCACCGATAATGGCTCTGGCTTGTGGTGTTACAGTGATGGCGAGGCTTCGTTGCCGATCCGCAAGGAGCTGGCGAGCGGCTCGACGCTGACCTCGGCGCTCGGTTACTCGCTGAACTACAACACGCTCGACAACAACAAGAACCCGACCGACGGTCTGTTGATCGACTGGCGCCAGGACTTTGCCGGCGTCGGCGGCGACGTCACCTATCTGAAGTCGCAGATCGATGGGAAGTACTACACGCCGCTGGTCGCGGACATCATCGGCCTGATCCATCTGCAGGGTGGCATGCTGAACAAGGTCGGCAACAACGAGCTGCGCATGCTCGACCACTTCCAGATGGGTCCGAACCTCGTCCGCGGCTTCGCACCGAACGGCATCGGACCGCGCGACATCAATCCATTCGGTACCATGGATGCGATCGGCGGCACCAAGTACTGGGGCGCGTCGTTCGAGCTGCAGATGCCGTTCTGGTTCCTACCGAAGGAAGTGGGGCTGAGGGGTGCGGTGTATGCCGATGCTGGCGGTCTGTGGGACTACCAGGGACCAACGACGTGGGCCGCGACGGCCGAACTCACGACGCCGCAAAACTCGAACTGCATCAGGCCTTCGCTGCCGGGCGCGCTCCCTGTTACGCCTGGAACCTGTACCGGCTTGGTGTACGACAACGGCAACGTGGTGCGTAGTTCGGTCGGTGTCGGTTTGATCTGGGCCTCGCCGTTCGGTCCGCTGCGCTTCGACTATGCGGTCCCGTTGACCAAGGGGCAGTTCGACCGTGTGCAGCAGTTCAAGTTCGGCGGCGGTACGTCGTTCTGACGCAACTTGATCGGGAAGGCCGTAACACCGGCCTTCCGAGGCAAAGCTGGCAAGCCGGAGGCTGGCGTGATTGCAGCGCAGCCGCGGGTTTTTGCAGGGGATTTTGCCCCGACATTAACCTAGAGCGCGGCGGCGATTTGTCCTAAGACGAGAGCGCTTTAGGACGCTTTCAATCGGCGTGGACACCCATTCCACGCCTTCACCTGATCACCACACCGGATTGCGACGGGGGGAATGGCGCAGCCGACATTCTTTGCATCTCCGCCTTTGTCGACGCTGGCCGATATCGCCGCGTTGACGAAGGCGCTTTTGGTGGACACCTCCCGGGCCGGTCAGGAGGTCAGGGGGCTGGCGTCGCTCGACGAAGCCGGCCCCGCGCACCTGACCTTTTTCGACAATCTGAAATATGCCGATCAGCTCGCCTCGACCAGGGCCGGCGCCTGCCTGGTGAACCCGCGCTTCGAGGCCAGGGTGCCTTCCCATGTGGCCGTGCTGCGCGCCACCCAGCCGTTCCGGGCCTTCGTCGGGCTCGCCCGGGAATGGCATCGCGATGCGCTGAGGCCGGCCTCCTGGTTCGGCTCCGACGGAATCGCGCCGTCTGCGATCATCGACGCGTCGGCGCATCTCGAAGATGGCGTGATCGTCGATCCCCTGGCCGTGATCGGGGCGGACGTCGAGATCGGCGCCGGCACGGTTATTGGCGCTGGTGCGGTGATCGGTCCCGGCGTCAAGATCGGCCGGGATTGCAATGTCGGGGCACGTACGGCGATCCAATGCGCGCTGATCGGCAACAATGTGCTGATCCATCCCGGCTGCAGCATCGGCCAGGACGGCTACGGGTTTATTTTCTTTGGGCCAGAGGGCCATCTGAAGGTGCCGCAGACCGGCCGCGTCCTGATCCAGAACGACGTGGAGATCGGAGCCGGCACCACGATCGACCGGGGCAGCCTGCGTGACACCGTGATCGGCGAGGGCACCAAAATCGACAATCAGGTTCAGATCGGCCACAATGTCACCATTGGCAGGCATTGCCTGCTGGCGGCCCAGATCGGGCTCGCGGGCAGCCTGACCATCGGCGACAACGTGGCTTTGGGAGCAAAGGTCGGTATCAACAACCATCTCAAGATCGGCGACGGCGCCCAGGTCACGGCCATGAGCGCGGTGAAGGACGATATTCCGCCGAACGGCCGCTGGGGTGGTCATTTTGCCAAGCCGACCAAGCAATGGTTCAGGGAGATTGTTGCGGTGGAACGCCTGGTGCGGGATCAAGCGGCCGGTCCGAAGGGTGAAGGGCAGGAGTGATGGCGGAGGAGTCACCGGTCAGGTTCGCGGTCGTGGACATCAACGAGATTCTGAAGACGCTGCCGCACCGCTATCCGATGTTGTTGATCGACAAGGTGATCGACATCCGCGCCGACTACAGCGGCATCGGCATCAAGAACGTCACCTTCAACGAGCCGCCTTTCCTCGGCCATTTTCCCGACCGCCCAATCTATCCGGGCGTGATGATGATCGAGGCGATGGCGCAGACGGCCGGCGTGATCGGCATCAAGTCGGTCGAGGGCACCGAGAAGCCGCGCGCGGTCTATTTCCTCACCATCGACAAGTGCAAGTTCCGCAAGCCGGTGATGCCCGGCGATACCGTTGAGTATCACATGCGTTCGCTCGGCCGCCGCAACACCATGTGGTGGTTTCACGGCGAGGCGAAGGTGAAGGGCGTCGTCATGGCACAAGCCGACGTCGGCGCGATGCTGACGGATTGAAGTGTCGCGCCTTCTACACCCGGCAGCGATAACGTTCGCCTGATGCCGTTGCCCGGATATTGCGGTTGAAGAAAAACCCCATCGACGGCGCATCCATGAAGGCTGCGTAGGTTTCCGCCGGTACGCTGCAAAACTGGTGATAGGCGCCTCTGACGGCGACCAGCAGGGTGCTCTGTGCCGCGTCGTAGCAGACGCGCTGAACGATGGTGCTGCGGTTGATGTCGCGGCACTCGAACGTCTTGAGGTCGACGGCGCCCCGTCCCCGCACGTCAACCGTTTCGGACGTGACAGGCGCGGCGACAAGGCTCAGGAAAAGCGCGGTGGCGGCTCGGACCATGGTGTCGGCGACAACGTAAACGTTGCAACAAGCCGTCATGATACGTCACTGGACATCCCGGTCAAAGTCGCGCTAACCACCGCGAAATATGACGTTTTGGCGCTCAAGCGCGTTAACCAATGGCGGGGCCCGTCGTAAATGAGCATGATCGATTCCACCGCGCGGATTGCAGACGGCGCGGTCATCGGTGAGGGCACCGCGATCGGACCCTATTGCGTCATCGGCCCCAACGTCGTCATCGGCAAGAACTGCAAGCTGATCGCTCATGTGCACATCACGGCCGAGACCTCGATCGGCGACGATTGCACGATCTATCCGTTCGTCTCACTCGGTACCCCGCCGCAATCGCTGAGCTACCGCGGCGAGCTCACCAGGCTTCAGATCGGTTCCGGCTGCACCATCCGCGAGTCCGTGACCATGAATGCCGGCACCGTCGCGGGCGGCGGCATCACGCGCGTCGGCGACCGCGGCTATTTCATGAACTGCGCCCATGTCGGCCATGACTGCCAGGTCGGCAATGACGTGATTTTCGCGACCTCGGCGACGCTGGGCGGTCACTGCGAGATCGGCGATTTCGTCTTTATCGGCGGGCTGTCCGCGGTGCACCAGTTCACCCGCATCGGACCGCAGGTGATGGTCGGCGGCGTTTGCGGCGTGCGCGACGACGTGATCCCGTTTGGACTCGCCAACGGCCAATATGCCGTGCTCGAAGGCCTCAACATCATCGGCATGAAGCGGCGCAAGTTCACCAGGCAGCGGCTGGCGACCGTGCGCGCGTTTTACCAGAAGCTGTTTCACGCACCCGGCATCTTCGCCGAACGGCTCGAAAGCGTGCAATCGATGGCGGGCGATGATCCCGCCATTGGAGAAATCCTCGCCTTCATCAAGGACGGCAAGCATCGGCCCTTGTGCCTGCCGGCCGACAGCGGCAACCGGCCCTGACCATGACAGCGCCGGCGCCAGAACTTTCCTCGCCCGTCGGCCTGATCGCTGCCGGCGGCGTCATGCCGTTTGCGGTCGCGGATTCGCTTGTTGCGCGTGGCCTCACGCCGGTGCTGTTTGCGATCAAGGGCGCCTGCGACGCGAAAGAGGCCGCGCGCTTCCGTCACCACTGGATTTCGGTCGGCCAGCTCGGCCGGGCGACGAGCCTGTTCCGCAGCGAGGGCTGCCGCGACCTCATGTTCATCGGTGCGCTGGTGCGGCCGTCGCTCTCCGAAATCCGCCTCGATTGGGGCACGCTGCGTGCGATCGGAAAGATCTGGACTTCGTTCCGCGGCGGCGACGATCACCTGTTGTCGGGGATCGGGCGTATCCTGGAAGGGCAGGGGTTTCGCATGGTCGGGATCAAGGATGCCGCGCCCGATTTACTGATGCCGGAGGGCTGCGTGACCGGCGCGAAGCCGGATCATCAGGCGCTGGCCGACATCACGAAGGGGCGGGACGTGCTGCGGGCGCTGAGCCCGTTCGACATCGGACAGGCTGTGGTCGTGATCAACGGACATGTGGTCGGGATCGAGGACATCGAGGGCACCGACGGGTTACTTGCGCGCATCGCGCAACTGCGTGCCCAGGGCCGCATCCGCACCGCGGCGGGCCTTGGCGTGCTTGTAAAGGCGCCCAAGGCCGGCCAGGACCTGCGCTATGACCTGCCGACGATCGGCCCGCGCACCGTCGAGGGCGCGGCGGCTGCGAATCTCGCCGGTATCGCCGTGATCGCCGGCAACACCGTCGTGGCGGACCCGCAAGACATGATCGCGGCCGCCGGCAAGGCCGGATTATTTGTGACGGGTGTGGTGGCGTGAGCCCGGGACGCGCGACAGGCGGGGTCGGTCGCAGGATATTCCTGATCGCCACCGAAGAATCCGGCGACCGCCTTGGCGCGGGTCTGATGAAGGTGCTGCGTCAGCGGCTCGGCGGCGCCATCGAATTCGAAGGTGTCGGCGGCCGCGCCATGGCGCGCGAGGGGCTGAGCTCGCTGTTTCCGATCGAGGAATTGTCGATCATCGGCTTTGCCGGCGTCGTGAAGCAGTTGCCGAAGATCCTGCGGCTGATCCGGCAGACCGCCGACGCCGTGATCGCGGCCGAGCCGGATATCCTGGTCATCATCGACAGTCCGGACTTCACCCATCGGGTGGCGCGCCGCGTGCGCTCGCGCGATGCCGCGATCCCGATCGTCGATTATGTCTCGCCGACCGTCTGGGCGTGGCGGCCGGGCCGGGCGCGCGCCATGGTGCGCTATGTCGATCACGTGCTGGCGCTGTTGCCGTTCGAGCCGGAGGAATATCGCAAGCTGCGTGGGCCGCCGTGCAGCTATGTCGGCCATCCCCTGACCGAGCGGCTCGCTTCGCTGCGGCCCAATGCCGAGGAGCGGAAGCGGCGCGACGCGGAGCCGCCGGTCCTGCTGGTGCTGCCGGGCAGCCGGCGCAGCGAGATCCGGCATCATCTTGCGGTATTCGGTCGCGCATTGGCGCAGCTCCGCAACGAGGGTGCAGCCTTCGAGCTGACGCTGCCGACCATGCCGCATCTCGAGGCTGCCGTGCGTGAAGGTGTCAAGAGTTGGGAAGTGCCGCCGCAGATCGTGACCGGCGAAAACGAGAAGCGCGCGGCCTTCCGTATCGCGCGTGCGGCGCTGGCCAAATCCGGCACGGTGACGCTGGAGCTTGCGCTGTCGGGCGTTCCCATGGTGACGGCCTATCGCGTCGGCACCACGGAAGCCTTCATCCTGCGGCGCGCGATCCGGGTGTCGTCGGTGATCCTGGCCAATCTCGTGATCGGCAGGGACGTGATCCCGGAATTCCTGCAGGAGAACTGCACGCCGCAGAGTCTCGCTCGCGCGCTCCGTCCGATGCTGTCGGACACGCCCGAGCGCAGGCAGCAGGCTGACGCCTTCGCCGGTCTCGATGCCATCATGTCGACCGGCCATCAGCCGCCCAGCGTCCGCGCCGCCGACATCGTGCTGGCGACAATGCGCAAAGCAGCGCGCCCAATTTAACGCTGTCATTCCGGGGCGATGCGAAGCATCGAACCCGGAATCTCGAGATTCCGGGTTCGCGCTCCGCGCGCCCCGGAATGACGGCACGTCGGATGGTTTGCCCGGGGCAAACGAAAACGGCGCCGGTCAAAATGACGGCGCCGTCTCGAACGTCGCTGATTTTGGCCGCTTACTTCCGTTTGCCGATCTCGACATAGTCGCGGCGGGCGACGCCGGTATAGAGCTGGCGCGGACGGCCGATCTTCTGCTGCGGGTCCTCAATCATCTCGCTCCACTGGCTGATCCAGCCGACGGTGCGCGCGACCGCGAACAGAACGGTGAACATCGACATCGGGAAGCCCATCGCCTTCAGCGTGATGCCCGAATAGAAGTCGACGTTCGGATAGAGCTTGCGGCTGATGAAGTACTCGTCGCTCAGCGCGATCTTCTCAAGCTCCAGCGCCACCTTGAGCATCGGATCGTCGCCATGGCCAGTCTCCTTGAGCACGGCGTGACACATCTTCTGCATGATCTTGGCGCGCGGATCGTAGTTCTTGTAGACGCGGTGGCCAAAGCCCATCAGGCGGACTTCGCTGTCCTTGTCCTTCACCTTCCTGATGAATTCCGGAATCTTGTCGACCGAGCCGATGCCATAGAGCATGTTCAGCGCCGCCTCGTTGGCGCCGCCATGCGCCGGGCCCCACAGGCAGGCGATGCCGGCGGCGATGCAGGCGAACGGGTTGGCGCCCGACGAGCCGGCGATACGCACCGTCGAGGTCGAGGCGTTCTGCTCGTGGTCGGCGTGGAGGATGAAGATCTTCTCCAGCGCGTCCGCCAGCACCGCATTGACCTTGTATTCCTCGCAGGGCACCGCAAAACACATGTGCAGGAAATTTTCCGCAAATTTCAGCGAGTTCTTCGGATACATGAAGGGCTGGCCGATGGTGTATTTGTAGGCCATCGCCGCCAGCGTCGGAATCTTCGCGATCATGCGCATCGAGGCGATCATGCGCTGCTGCGGATCGTTGATGTCGGTGGAGTCGTGATAGAACGCGGCGAGCGCGCCGACAGCGGCGACCATGATCGCCATCGGATGAGCGTCGCGGCGGAAGCCCTGGAAGAAGCGGGCCATCTGCTCGTGAACCATCGTGTGGTGGATCACGCGGTGGTCGAAATCCTTCTTCTGCGCAGGCGTCGGAAGTTCCCCGTAGAGCAGGAGATAGCAGGTCTCCAGGAAGTCGCCGTGCTCGGCGAGCTGCTCGATCGGGTAGCCGCGGTATTCCAGCACGCCGGCGTCGCCGTCGATATAGGTGATCTTGGACTGGCAGCTTCCGGTCGAGGTGAAGCCGGGGTCGTAAGTGAACATGCCGGCCTGGGCGTATAGCTTGGCAATGTCGATGACATCGGGCCCGACGGTGCCGCTCAGGATCGGGAAGTCGTAGGTCTTGTTGCCGACCGTAAGGGTCGCGGTCTTGCTTGCGGATTTTGCGTCCATCGTTCGTCCCCGATGAGATCGTTGCGGGCCGACTTAACGCCATTTCTTCAAATGGCTGGGCAGGCCGGATTGTCCAGAAACTGGCTGCGCAAATGGGTATCGTATTGCTATGTGCGCTGCAAGATGGCCGCCGCAGGGCACTTAGGCCAATAGCTGGGCCTATGCGGTGGCCTGGTCGGCGAGCCGGGCCAGGCATTCGTCGCGCCCAAGCACCGAAAGCACTTCGAAAATACCGGGAGAGGTGGTCTTGCCGGTGAGCGCCACGCGCAGGGGCTGGGCCACCGCGCCCAGCTTGAGGTTGTTCGCGTCCGCGAATGCCCGCATCGCGGCTTCCGTGGTCTCGACGCTCCAGGGCGTGACCTGCTCCAGCGCCGCGCGCAGCCGGCCGATCAGTTGGCGGGTTTCCGCCGTCAAAAGCGACTGCGCCTTCGCCTCGATCTGCAGCGGCCGGTCGGCGAAAATGAAATAGGAGCCGTCGATCAGCTCGATCAGGGTTTTGGCGCGCTCCTTCAGGCTCGGCATCGCCTGCAATAGCTGCGCGCGGGTGGCCGGGGTGAGCTCGGCCTTCACCGCCGCACCATTGGGAACGTAGTCCAGCACGGCCTCGAACTGGGTCACGAGGGATTGATCGTCAGTATGACGGATGTAATGGCCGTTGAGGTTTTCGAGCTTTGCGAAATCGAAGCGCGCGGCGGAGCGGCCGATCGCGGGCAGGTCGAACGCCTTGATCATCTCGTCGGTCGAGAAGATTTCCTGGTCGCCATGGCTCCAGCCGAGCCGGACCAGGTAATTCCGCAAGGCGGCCGGCAGATATCCCATGGCGCGGTAGGCGTCGACGCCAAGCGCGCCATGCCGCTTCGACAGTTTCGAGCCGTCGGGGCCGTGGATCAGCGGGATATGGGACATGCTCGGCACGTCCCAGCCGAGCGCGTCGTAGATCTGCTTCTGCCGGGCGGCGTTGATCAGGTGGTCGTCGCCGCGGATGATGTGGGTGACGGCCATGTCATGGTCGTCGACCACCACCGCGAGCATGTAGGTCGGCGTACCGTCGCCCCGGAGCAGCACGAGGTCGTCGAGATTCTCGTTCTGCCAGACTACGCGGCCCTGCACCTGGTCCTCGATCACGGTCTCACCGGTCAGCGGCGCCTTCAGGCGGATGGTCGGTTTCATGCCGGGGGGCGCTTCGGAAGGGTCGCGGTCGCGCCACATCCCGTCATAGAGGCGGGTGCGGCCCTCCGCGCGCGCCTTCTCGCGCATCCTGGTCAGTTCCTCCGGCGTCGCGTAGCAGCGATAGGCCTTGCCGGCGGCAAGCAGCGATTCCACGACTTCGCGATGGCGCGCGGCGCGGCTGAACTGGTAGATGACGTCGCCGTCCCAATCGAGCCCGAGCCATTTCAACCCGTCGAGGATGGCGTCGATCGCCTCCCTGGTGGAGCGCTCGCGGTCGGTATCCTCGATCCGCAGCAGCATCTTGCCGCCGCGGCCGCGCGCATAAAGCCAGTTGAACAGCGCGGTGCGGGCGCCCCCGATGTGGAGGAAGCCGGTCGGCGAGGGGGCAAAGCGGGTGACGATGGAATCGGTCATTGAGCGGGGCAGGCGGGTGAAAGTGGCGGTGGTGTATAGCAGGATCGGTGCATAACTAAAGCCTCGGGCCGCTGCAAAGCGGGCTTGGCCTCAAGGCGCGAATTTGGCAGAAGGGCCGCTGATTTCCCCGGCAGGATGCGAGAATGACCACGACAGAACCGGCGACGGCGGAGGCAGGGCGCGACTTCATCCGCGACATCGTCCAGGCCGACCTCGCCTCCGGCAAGTACAAGCAGATCGTGACCCGGTTCCCGCCGGAGCCGAACGGCTATCTGCACATCGGCCACGCCAAGTCGATCGCGCTCAATTTCGGCATCGCGCAGGAGTTTTCGGGCCGCTGCAATCTGCGCTTCGATGATACGAATCCCACCAAGGAAGAGCAGGAATACATCGACTCCATTCAGGCCGATGTGAGCTGGCTCGGCTACAAATGGGCCGGCGAGCCGCTTTATGCCTCCGACTATTTCGGGCGCCTGTATGAATGGGCGGAGAGCCTGATCAAAAATGGCCTCGCCTATGTCGACGACCAGACGCAGGAGGAGATTCGCGTCAGCCGCGGTACGCTGACCGAGCCCGGCAAGAACTCGCCGTTCCGCGGCCGCTCGGTGGAGGAGAATCTCGACCTGTTCCGCCGCATGAAGGCGGGCGAGTTTCCGAACGGCGCCCGCGTCTTGCGCGCGAAGATCGACATGGCCTCCGGCAACATCAACCTGCGCGATCCCGTGCTGTACCGGATCCTGCACGCGCATCATCCGCGCACCGGCGACAAATGGTCGATCTATCCGAGCTACGACTATGCGCACGGCCAGTCGGACGCCATAGAAGGCATCACGCATTCGATCTGCACGCTGGAATTCGAGGACCACCGGCCGCTCTACGAATGGCTGCTCGACAAGCTGCCGGTGCCGTCGAAGCCGCATCAGTACGAATTCGCGCGCCTCAATTTGACCTATACGCTGCTGTCGAAGCGCGTGCTGACGCGCCTCGTCCAGGACGGTCACGTCGCGGGCTGGGACGATCCGCGCATGCCGACCGTGGCCGGCCTGAAGCGCCGCGGCGTGCCGCCGGCTGCGATCCGCGAATTCGTCAAGCGCATTGGCGTCGCGAAAGCCAACAGCGTGGTCGATGTCGGCATGCTCGAGTTCTGCATCCGCGAGGAGCTGAACCGCACGTCGCTGCGGCGGATGGCAGTGCTG
>Ga0207707_10002872_pt1 | contig 15392 bp, 17 predicted proteins | sample KBSC83BmetaG_FD_184336 | JGI IMG/M metagenome (GOLD analysis project Ga0207707, IMG submission 184336) | Corn rhizosphere microbial communities from Kellogg Biological Station, Michigan, USA - KBS C8-3B metaG (SPAdes) (version 2) | ecosystem: Host-associated > Plants > Roots > Rhizosphere ...
CACGAAGGAGCCACTTGACCACCACCAGTGCGGGTGGCGCTACGCTGAGCGTGCGGACGCCGAGCCCGGTGAGCAGCAGGGCGTGCAGCGGGTCGGACGCCATCTCGCCACACACGCTGACCGGCAGGCCGTGCTCCTGCCCGACCTGCAGAATATGCCGCAGCTGCCGAAGCATGGCCGGGTCATGCGGATGAAACCGGTCGGCCAGCCGGGCGTTGCCGCGGTCCACCGCCATGGTGTACTGGGTGAGGTCATTGGTCCCGATGCTGAAGAACGCGCTCACGTCGGCGAGGCGGTCAGCGATGATCACCGCCGCCGGCGTTTCAACCATGACCCCCAGCGGCACCGTCTCGGCGGCGGGTACGCCGGCCGCTCGCAGGCGTGCGGATTCCTCTTCCAGCATTTCGCGTGACCGCTCGACTTCCTCGACCGTGGTGATCAGCGGAAGCATGAGCTTGATCCGCCGACCATGGGCGGCGCGCAGCACGGCACGAAGCTGGTCGCGGAACAGCTCCGGATGGTCCAGGCAGACGCGGATGGAACGCCAGCCCAGGAAGGGATTGGCCTCGTGGGTTGTCTTGAACGCGGTCGGAAACTTGTCACCGCCGAGGTCATAGGTCCTGATGACGATCTCGTGCTCCGGGAACGCCGACGAGACCCGCCGGAAATAGCGGGCCTGCTCATCTTCACTCGGCATGGTGGTGCGACCACCCAGCATGAATTCGGTGCGCAGCAGTCCGACTCCCTCCGCCCCGCTGCGCACGGCCGAGTCAATCTCGTCCGGCAGGTCCACGTTGCCCATCAGACAGAGGCGCTGGCCGTCGGGCGTTTCGGCGGGCTGGCCCACCACCGTCTCCAGCTGCATCTCGAAGCGGCGGCGGCGGCTCAGCCGGGTGCGTGCGGCATCGATCTCATCAGCTGACGGATCCACCAGGACGGCACCGCTCTGGCCGTCGAGCAGCAGCATCTGCCCGGCCTTGATCCGCCGAAGCGCCCCGGTGACGCCCATGACCGCCGGGATCCCGAGTGAATGGGCAAGGATGGCAGCGTGGGAGGTCCGGGTCCCTTCCTCGCTGACCAGTCCCACGACGTAGTCCCGGTCCAGCTGCACCGTCAACCCCGGAGACAGCTCCCGTGCCACGATGACGACGTGCTGATCGGTTTCGACCGACCATGGCTGCACCTCGCGGCGGCCGGTGAGCCGGTGCAGCATCCGCATCTGAATGGCATGGAGGTCGGGCAGCCGGTCGCGCAACTGCGCGCTGCTGGAGTTCTGGAAGAGCTGGCGCAGTTCCAGCGCCTTGAATTCGTACGCGGTCTCCGCGCTGAAACGGTTCTTCCGGATGACCTGTTCGACCGCCGCCAGGAAGTCGGGATCCTGCGCCATCAGGATCTGGGCGTCGAAGATGCGCGCTTCTTCGTCGCCCGCGCGCTCCAGCACCCGCACCCGCAGCTCGCCCAGCTTGCCAGCCACGACCCGCACCGCGGCATGCAGTCGCCGCACTTCATTCTCCACTTCGTCCGGCTCCACCGTGCGGTCCGGCACCTCGGGGAAATCGAGATGCATCACCAGTGCCGGCGCCCAGGCCGTGCCTGGCGAGACACCCACGCCCCGGAGCAGCCGGTCGTCGCTCATGATTCGCCGAAGCCCTCGGCGATGAGCGTGCAGATCGCCGCGACGGCGTCAGCCTCATCGGCACCATCGGCCCTGACCCTCACCGTGCTCCCGCACTCCGCCGCCAGCATCATCACACCCATGATGCTTTTCCCGTTCACTTCCATGTCGTCCTTCGCCAGCCGCACGTCGGACGTGAAGCTGGCGGCCAGCCGCACCAGCTGCGCGGCCGGGCGGGCGTGCAGTCCCAGCGGGTTCACAATCCTGGCCTCACGGTCCGTCATGCAAGCATCCATCGAAGCAGCACTGCGCCTCCCATGGCGATGAGCGTGAAGCGCGGCGCCGAATACCGGGGCCCCGCAAGCCGGCTTGCCGCGATACCTGCCATGGCAAGAAGAATCGTGCCCAGCACGGCCCGCGGACCAAATGGTCCGAGCAGCCACTCGCCGACCAGCGGCGCCGCGAGTCCGGTTGCCAGGCCCGCGCACGGACCGGCGACGGCCACGAGGCGCTTGAGTTGCGACGCGCTGATGGCGGCGCCGACTTTCATGCCACTGGCCAGCCCGGTCGCCAGCGTCCACCGGGCGACATACAGGCGGACGCCGTTGAACAGGACGAGAAAGGCCGCCACCGCGAACCATGACGCGCCGAAGGCGATGGCCGCGAGCGCTGCTCCGAGTGCGGCCGGCAGCAGCCCGGCCCAGAAGAGCTGGTCCCCCAGCGCCCCCAGCGGGCTGCAGAGTGCGGCGCGCAGCCGGACGATCTGTTCCGGGGGCGCCCCGTCATGCTCGGCCCGGGCCAATGCACCCAGCGCGAGGCCCGCGAGGTACGGATGGCAGTTGAAGAACAGCGCCGAGCGGACCTTGGCGGCGTGATAGCGATCCGGATCGCGGTCGCGCAACTCGTTCAGCAACGGGGCGGCCGAAAAGCCCATGCCGACGCCGAGCATCCGCTCGTAATTCCAGGAGCCCTGCACCGCCACGAGGCGCCGGAGCGCCGCAGCCTGTCCCTTCACGTCAGCCACACCACCAGCAGGCCGACCGCCGCACCCGCCACCAGCCATCGAAGTCGGGCGCCCCGCCCCGCACTGCGGAGGGCGCCACCCACCAGCGCCGCGATACCGCAGCCCACCGCTACCACAGTCAGCAGCACGGCCGTTCCGGCATCCAGCACGACCCATCGCTCGGTCATCCAGGCAAGGGCGAGCGCGACCGTCGTGAGCAGCAGCCCGCGTGATGCATCCAGCGCGATGGAGCCCAGCTGCAGCCGCCGGATCACGGCATCGTCGCCGGCGTCCAGTCCTGCCGCGGCATCCTGGACCGCGCGCCCGATCCGATGCCGCAGGCGTCCGAGCGTCCAGCCACCCAGCGAGGCAACGATCAGTGCGAGTGCCACCGCCAGTCCCAGCGACTCTTCCCACGACCCGTGCCGTGCCACGAGCACCGCGGCTCCCACGGTCGCGGGCCCATAGTCGGGATAGCGAGCCGCTCCCACCGGGAGGACATCCAGTGCAAAGAGCTCCATCACCACGGCCAGGCGAAAGCCGGATTCGAAGTCACCGGCGATCCAGCCGGCCACGCTTCCGGCCACCAGCGGCCGGGCAATCATCATCTGCGGCACACTGACGAGGTCCAGCGCCACCAGCGTGCCCCAGACGAGCAGCAGGACAACGGTGACAGCCGGCGAACTCACTTGATGGCACTCGCCGGAATGGGCACGGCCGTTGGAACGTCCTGCGCCGTGACCGATGCCCCGGCAGACTCGAGCGCGCGGAGCTCAGCCACCTCGGCTTCGTTCAGATAGATGTAAGGCAACCGCTCGGTGCGGCCCGGCTGGTGGTGGATGCCGCCAAGGTTGATCCGCTTCACAATGCCGGGAGCCGCCGCATGCAACCGGGCCATGGTTTGGAGCCGCCCGGTGAGGATCGCGGTGCGCAGCGATGACGCCTGCCAGCTTGCCAGCTGAGCCGTCGCAGCCGCCGTACTGGAAAACAGCACCTCGATGCCGTCCGGCAATGCCATGCGGTAGAGATCCTGTTCCCAGTCGTTGGCAGCGACGTCGTCATCCACCAGAATGATGCGCTCGAGGCCGAGGGGGCGGCCCCACCCGATCACCACCTGCCCATGAATCAGTCGGTCATCCACCCGGCAGAGCAGGATCGGCACTACGGCACCTTGATGGCGTGGACACCGGAGTCGGCCGCGCGCGCGGCGGCTTCGTCGGGCGTCAAGTCGCGGTGGTACATGAAATCGAGCAGCATGGCGAGGTTGACGCCGGTGACAATGCGCACGTCTTCGCGGCCCCGCAGCCTGGTGAGGACGGCCAGCAGGCACGACCCGGCCGCGAGGTCCACAAAGACCAGCGCCGGCGCGTTGCCCACGGCATCCGCGATGCGCTGCTCCAGCGATCCGCGATCGCACTGGTCGTTGGACACCGCGGTGAGCCCGTCCCGTTCGCCGGTGATGCGGGCAACGGCATCCACCAGCGAGGCGGCCACCGAGCCATGCCCCACGACCACGCCCAGCAGGCGGTTATTCGTAGTCATTCTGCAGGTACTCTTTCACGCCGCGCTGCTCCTTCATGCGCTTGATGAGGCGCTCATTGAATGCCGCCGCCACGTCCACGCCGGAGTATCGCAGCAGGTGCATCATGGCGACGACCTCCGAAATCACGGTGATATTCTTGCCGGGGTTGAGCGCCACGATCACTCTGGGTAACCGCACGTCGAGGATTTCGGTTTCCTGGTGGAGGAGCCCCGTGCGGTCCTGGTCCCTGGCGGTTTCCCAGTCCTCCAGCTGCACCACCACCTCGATCCGCTTCTGCTGCCGCACCGCGCGGACCCCGAAAAGCGCCGGGATGTCAATCAGCCCGATGCCGCGGATCTCCATGTGATGCCCGGCGAGCTCGTGGCCCCGTCCGATCAGCACTTCGGCGCCCCGCCGTGTCGCCTGCACCACGTCGTCGGCCACCAGCCGGTGGCCCCGCTCCACCAGGTCCAGCACGCACTCGCTCTTGCCGATGCCCGAGCGCCCGACGAACAGCAGCCCCACGCCGTACACATCGGCCAGCGACCCGTGCAGGGTCGTGCGCGGCGCGAACGCTTCCTCCAGCAACGGTTTGATCCGGCGGTAGAACTCGGCCGTCTTCAGCGTGGTGCGGAGCACCGGTACGCCCCGGTCACGGGCCAGTTCCAGAAGCTCGACCGGGACGGTCTGTCCCTTGGTGACGAAGACGCAGGGCAGGTCGAACTCGAAGAAGGCCTGCAGCGTCTCCAGCCGCCGTGCCGGCTCCAGCGTACCGATGTAGGTGATTTCCGTCTCGCCGAACACATGCAGCCGGCCGGGAGCAAATCGGGCGGTGTAGCCGGCCAGCGCCAGGCCCGGACTGGCGATATCCTCGTCCGGCAGCGGGCGGTCCAGTCCCATGTCGCCGGTGAGCGACTCGAGCTGGAGAGGATCTCCCCGCCGGGTGAGCAGTTCGCGAAGGGTGAGCATCAGGCGGACGGCACATCCATACGGCGACCGCTGAGTACCCGGCCGCTGTTTCGCTCGATCTGGCGCCGCATCTTTTCTTCCGCGCGGTCGAGCGCCGTACGATGATCTTCCCCGGTGGCGCGCGCTATCAGGGGCTCATCCCGGGGGACCCGGAACTGCAGTTCGGCGACGCGGTCGAGGCCATCAACAGAAAAGATGACCTGGGCATCAGTCGGACGGATGGCCGCGCCGCTGAGGCGCTCCGCGACACTGGCGGCCCGCTCGCGCAGGGCATCGCTGATCTCACAGTGGCGTGTGGTGATCGTGGTCTTCATGAACGGCCTCCTGCCCGGCGGCGAGCCGGGTCGGTGATGATCTGCATCAGGTGTGCTTCGGTCTCGCGCGCGGCCGCCTCCCAGGTCAGCCCTTCGGCGAAATGCCGGCCGGCCGCGCCGAGTCGCTCAACCAGCGCGGGGTCGCTGGCCAGTTCTACCATCCGTGCGGCCAGGGCACCCACGTCGCCGTGTGGCACCAGGTATCCGCTTTGTCCGTGGCGCACCGAATCCCGAAGCCCCGGGCTATCCGAGGCGACGCTGGGAGTGCCGCATGCGGCGGCCTCCACCACGGTGATTCCCCATCCCTCCTTGGGTGAAGGAAATATGTTCGCCCACGTGGAGCGCAACAGCCGCAGCTTCTCGGCCTCGCTGACGAACCCGTGAAACCGGACCGCGCCGCCCAGATTCAGCACCCGCGTCAGCGTTTCCAGCTCTGGCCGGGCATCGCCGTTCCCGGCGATATCCAGTGTCAGGGCCGGAATCTGCTGCCTCGCAACTGCCAGCGCCCGAATCGCCAAGTCCACACCCTTATAGCGTTTAAGCCGCCCCATGTAAAGGAATCCTGGAGGTGTGGTGCGGCCTCCGGCAGGGTCGGGACGGAAATGCAGCGAGTCCACGCCCGGATGGATTACCCGGATGGCTTCCTCTGCCACGCCCCGTCGTACCAGATCGTCACGGGTGCTTTCGCTGATGGCATGAAAGCCCGCCCGGCGGTAGCCACGCGGAATGGGACGTTCCGCCAGCCAGACCGCAGCCGCCATGGGCCACGAGGCCTCGCGAAAGGCGGTTTCGCCAAAGAGGTGCGGCACGATGGCGCAGAAGGGCAACGACGAGAGCGACGGGAGGAACAGCGGAATCTTGTTGATGTCTTCGACCACGATGTCGGGACGGTCGCGGTGGATCGCCCGCCGGACTGCCCCACGGCCCTTGAGCGCAAAGCTGGTCCGGGAACCAACGCGTTCCACCTCGAGGCCCTCCACCACGGCCTGGCGCTCCACTCCCGGCCAGCCAGAGCAGATCAGCCGCACACGATGGCCCGCCTTCACCAGACGACCGAAAATCTCGAAAGCGTGAATCTCCGCGCCTCCTGCCTGCGGGTTGGCGCGATCCAGCCAGTTGACGAGCAGGATGTTCACCTCGTCAGTCCAGGCGGCCGAGGTCCCGCGCAACGTGATCGAGCACGCCGTTGATGAAGGCCGGCGCGCGCGCACCACCGAACCAGTGCGCCAGGTGCACCGCCTCGTCAATCACCACCCGTGGTGGCGTGACCCCGTCCTCCAGTTCCTGGATGGCGAGCCGAAGGATGTTTCGCTCGACCACGGCGATGCGGTCCCAGCGCCAGTTGTCGGCAGCGGCGGCCGCCCGACGGTCAAGGGTGCCGAGATTGGCCACCACCCGCAGCGCATGGGCCTCGGCGAGATCGAGCACGCGCGGCTCCGGACCGATCAGCCGGCCCACTCCCCATACGACCCGGTCGAGTCCCTCTGCTCCCCCCAGCTCCCAGGCATACAGCACCTGCACCGCACGTGCGCGGCCCTTGGTATCAAGTCGGCGCTCAGCCATGACCCGACCGCGTCTGCGCCAGGGCATCGGCAGCGGTGATCGCGGCCTCGGCCGCCTCCCTGCCCTTGTTGCCTGCCGAGCCGCCCGCGCGGTCGAGCGCCTGTTCCATGCTGTCCACCGTCAGCACGCCGAACCCGATGGGCAGTCCGTGACGCACGGCCACCGCATTGAGGCCCCGCGCCGCCTCGCCCGCCACGAATTCGAAGTGGGGAGTCTCGCCCCGCACCACCGCGCCGATGGCGACCAGGCAGGCATAACGCCCGCTGGAGGCGAGCGAGCTGGCCACCGCCGGCAATTCGAACGCGCCGGGCACCCAGATGACGTCGAGTGCGGCCGGATTGACGCCCGCATCTGCACACGCGCCCCGCGCGCCCTCCAGCAGCCGGCTGGTGACCAGTTCGTTGTACTGGCTCACGATGATGGCCATGCGGCCAGCGGCGCGAAGGCGTCCGTGGATTTCTGTCATGGCCTCAGAAGGTGAGAAGATGGCCAAGCTTGTCGCGCTTGGTCTCAAGATAGTCGCGGTTCTCGTCCGTCCGGCTCGCGATCAGCGGGACCCGCTCCACGATCTCAAGTCCGTATCCATCCAGTCCCACCAGCTTGCGCGGGTTGTTGGTCATGACCTTGATGGAGGAGAGCCCGAGGTCGCGAAGGATCTGCGCACCGATGCCATAGTTGCGGAGATCCGGTGCAAACCCCAGCCGCTGGTTGGCCGTCACCGTGTCGGCCCCCGAATCCTGCAGGGCGTAGGCGCGGAGCTTGTTGAGCAGGCCGATGCCTCTCCCCTCCTGATCGAGATACACGATGACGCCCTGCCCGGCCTCGCCGATCTTCTGCATGGCCGCGTGCAGCTGGAACCCGCAATCGCAGCGCGCCGAATGGAACACGTCGCCCGTCAGGCATTTCGAGTGCATGCGCACCAGCACATCCGGCCGGCCCGCGACGTCTCCCATCACCAGCGCCACATGCTCGGCATCATCCAGGTCGTTGGAATAGCCCACCACCTTCCATTCCCCGAAATCGGTGGGGAGCCGTGCCTCGGCGACCCGGTGGACCAGGCGCTCGGTCTGCAGGCGGTGGGCCACCAGCTGCGCGACGGTCACGAAGGTGAGGTGATGTTCGTCGGCGATGCGGTGCAACTCCGGCACCCGCGCCATGGTACCGTCAGGGTTGAGGATCTCGCAGATCACACCGGCGGGATACAGGCCGGCGAGGCGGGCCAGGTCCACCGCCGCCTCGGTATGTCCCACGCGCTGCAAGACACCACCGGGCCGGGCCCGCAGTGGCGGGATATGCCCGGGTCGCCGCAGGTCGGTCGGCTGGGTGGCCGGGTTGATGGCGACATGAATGGTGGTCGCACGATCGCCGGCTGAAATGCCGGTCGTCACCCCAAAGCGCCGGTCCGCGTCAATCATGACGGCGAACGCCGTACCGTGTTCCTCGGTGTTGCGGTCAACCTGCTGCGGGATGCCCAGTTCGTCGCAGCGCTCCGGGGTCAGCGCCAGGCAGATGAGCCCGCGCCCATGCACCGACATGAAGTTGACCAGCTCGGGCGTCACCAGCTCCGCCGCGCAGATCAGGTCGCCTTCATTCTCGCGGGCTTCATCGTCCACCACCACGACGAGGCGCCCGTTGCGAAGATCGTCAATGGCCTGCTCAATGGTACCGAATGCCATGTGCTGCCTCTCGGGCGCAAGACGCCCACGGTTCAGGAGCGCGCGCTGAGCAGCGCCTGCACGTAGCGGCCAATGACATCGGCCTCGAGGTGCACCGCGTCTCCAGCACGCAACTCCGCCAGCGTCGTATGCTGTAAGGTAAATGGAACGAGCGCGACCCGGGCGCGCGTCGGCCCCGGACGCATGTTGACCGTGAGACTCACCCCATCCACCGTGAGCGACCCGCGCGCCACCGTGAGAGCGGCCACGTCCACCGGCAGCTCCAGCTCGAGCACCCGCTCGTCCTTTTCGGCGTGCACCGATTCCACGGTGCCGATTCCGTCCACATGGCCCTGCACCAGGTGGCCACCCAGACGATCTCCGACGCGGAGAGCCCGCTCGAGGTTGACCCGCTGTCCGGAGCGGTACCCCGCAAGCGTGGTGCGCTCCAGCGTCGCCGGCACCGCGTGGGACTGAAAGGCGCCTGGCAGCAGCCGCTCCACCGTGAGGCAGACACCGTTGACCGCGATGCTTTCGCCGAGGACCAGCTCATCGTACGGATGAGCGATCACCAACTCCCGGCCGCCGTCGCGCTCACGCGCCGACCGCACCGTTCCAATGGCGGTGACGATTCCGGTAAACATCAGGGCCGGTCCATGACGATCAGGGTGTCGTGACCCAGCGCCCGGCGCTGGACCACGCGCCAGCGCTCCGCATCCGGCAGGGACGGTGACGGGATGCCCGCGAATGCCGCCCGCCCCTGCTGGCCCAGCCACAGCGGGCTCTGCACATGGTAGAACCGGTCCACACACCGGGCCTCCAGCAGCGCGCCTCCCAGCCGGCCTCCACCCTCGACCAGCAGCTGTTCGATGCCCCGGTCGCGGAGCTGGCGCAGCCCATCCTGGAGATCTCGCGTCGCCAGCACCTCGACGCCCCGGCGGCTGAGCGCCTCGGCGCTCGGACCCTGCGCATTCCTGGTGGACGTCAGCAGGATGGTGCGGAAATCGGCGGCGGATTCCACCAGGCGGGACGAGCTGCTGGTGGCAAGCGTATCGTCAACGATGATGCGCGCGGGAGCAACTCGCGGCACCACCGACCCGCGCACACTCAGGGACGGGTCGTCCACGGCTACCGTGCCCGCGCCGACCGCGATGCCATCAAATCCTGCCCGAAGCCAGTGGACCCATTCGCGGGCTTCCGGCCCGGAGATCCACTGCGAACGCCCTTCCGCATCGGCGATGCGGCTATCGGTGCTGGTGGCAAGTTTGAGTGCAACCCAGGGCCGCGCACGGTCGGCAAACCGGTGCAGAAAGCCGGCGTTCTGCGCCGCAGCGGCGTCGGACTCGAGACCCCGTTCCACCTGGACTCCGGCCGACTCCAGCACCGCACCACCACCACCTGCTTCCGGATTGGGGTCGTCGAGCGCCATCACCACCCGGGCGATGCCGGCAGCCTGAACCGCCCGGGTGCAGGGCGGCTGCTTGCCCTGATGCCGGCAAGGTTCGAGTGTGACGACCAGCGTGGCGCCCCGCGCCCGCTCCCCGGCCTGTTCCAGCGCCACGCGTTCCGCGTGGGGGCCACCGAACTCCGCGTGCCACCCTTCGCCGACGACGCCGCCGTCGCGCAGGATCACCGCCCCGACCAGCGGATTGGGATGTACCCGTCCCCAGCCGCGCCAGGCGAGCCGGAGGGCGCGCCGCATGGCCTGCCGTTCGTTCATGGATGACCCGCTATTCCGCGAACGAGACCGAGGGAGTTCCAGCCACGATCCTGCCCACGACCCAGCTCGTGAGCTTTGCTGTGCGGGCGGCACTCTCCACCGCGGCCAGGCTCGACGCGGGAATTGCCACGATCAATCCGACGCCAAGGTTGAACACATCGCGCATTTCCTCCGTGCTGATGCCGCCCGCTTCCTGGAGGAAGCGGAAGAGCGGCGGCAGCTGCCACGATACTGCGTCAATCACGGCGGCACTGCCTTCGGGCAGCACCCGCACCAGGTTTCCGGCAATGCCGCCGCCGGTGATGTGGGCAATGCCATGGACCAGCGGCAGGACCGGCATGAGCGCGGCAGAGTAACTCTGGTGCACCGCAAGCAACGCGTCACCGACGCTTGCATCCGTACCGGGCAGCTGGTCAGTGAGCGTGAGACCCGCTCGCTCGAAGATCACCCGCCGGGCGAGGGTGTAGCCGTTGGTGTGGAGGCCGGTGGAGGCATACGCCAGCAGCAGATCCCCGGGCACGATTCGCTCGCCGTGCAGCGCAGCCTCCTCCTCCACGACGCCGACGATAGTGCCTGCCAGGTCGAACTCGCCCTCGGCGTACAGCCCCGGCATCTGTGCGGTCTCACCACCGGCCAGCGCCATGCCATGGTTGCGGCAGCCGCGCGCGACTCCCTCCACGATGCCCGCCAGCACATCCTCGCTGAGACCGGCCCCGGCGATGTAATCCATGAAAGCCAATGGCCGCGCGCCGTGAACCAGAATGTCGTTGACGCTGTGGTTGACCAGGTCTTCGCCAATGGTGTCCACCCGGCCCGCCTGCTGCGCAACCAGCACCTTGGTCCCGACACCGTCAGTGCTCATCACCAGCACAGGCGAACGCATGCCCGGGGGAACCTTCACCATGCCACCAAATGCGCCCAGGTGCCCCAGCGAAAGGGGAGTGCGTGTGCTGGCCACCGCCCGGCCGATGCGCTGTTTGGCGCGCTCCGCCTGGGCCAGGTCCACACCGGCCTCGGCGTACTGCCGGCCGTGCTGGCTCACTCGGCGATCCCCGGCAGCTCAACGTGCGTCATAGCCCTGAATGCCCGCGCCCGCTCCTCGACATTCCGTGTGGTGAGCCCGTCAAACCCGCGGATGCCGAACTGCGAGACCGCGTAGGAACCCATGGCCGCACCGTAGATCATGGCGCGGCGAAGGTTGTCAGCGGTCACTTCGCCATTGCGCGCCAGATAGGCCATGAAGCCGCCCGCGAAGGCATCCCCGGCACCGGTCGGATCGAAGACTTCCTCCAGCGGGTAGGCGGGCGCGTAGAACGTGTGATCCTTATCCATCAGCAGGGCCCCGTACTCGCCCTGCTTGATGACCACGCGCGATGGTCCATGGGAGAGGATCCACCGGCCCGCACGGTGGATGTTCCAGTCCCCGGAGAGCTCGCGCGCTTCGCCGTCATTCACCATGAGCAGGTCCACGCGCTTGAGCAGATCCATGAGCGCCGGTTTCTTGCTCTGGATCCAATAGTTCATCGTGTCGCAGGCAACCAGCTGGGGCGTGTGAATCTGCTCGAGCACACCCAGCTGCAGTTCCGGATCAATGTTGCCCAGAAAGACAAACTTGGCGTCGCGCGTGGCGGCCGGCAGCTTGGGCTGGAAGCTGGCAAAGACTCCCAGCCGGGTTTCCAGGGTTTCCCGGCTCTGCAGGTCGTAGGAATACTTCCCCTTCCAGCGGAAGCTTTCGCCCCTGGCCCGCTCGACTCCGCTCCAGTCGATCCCGCGCGCCGCCAGCCGCTCCAGCTCCTGCATCGGGTAGTCGTCGCCAACTACGCCGACCACCTGCACCGGATGGAGCAGCGCGCCCGCGACGCTGAAGTAGACGGCGGAACCACCCAGCGCATCGGCGGTTTCGCCGAACGGGGTATAGACGGAGTCCAGCGCCACACTGCCGACGACGAGCAGGCTCATCAGGTCACATCCGGTCAGGGGCCGACAGGCCCAGGAGGGAAAGGCCATTGGCGAGCACGATGCGCGCGGCGCGCGCCAGCAGGAGGCGGTTGCGCTCGATCGGCTCGGCTTCGCCAACGGTGCGGGTGTGGTGATACCAGCCGTGAACCACGGTGGCAAGTTCTTCGAGATAGACGCAGATCCGGTGTGGTTCGGCCTCAGCCGCCGATCGTGCCACGGTCTCCGGAAACGCGGCGAGTTTCTTGAGCAGGTCGGTGTCCTGCGGCGCCGGCAGGTGCGCCATCTCCAGCGTACCCGCATGGTGGTCCGGTTCGACCCCGGCCGTCCGAAAAATGCCGGACAGCCGAGCGTGCGCCATCTGCACGTAGAAGACCGGGTTCTCGTCGGTCTGCCTGCGGGCCAGTTCCACGTCGAAGATGAGCGGCGTATCGCCCTTGCGCATGAGGAAGAAGTAGCGCGCCGCGTCGGGCCCCACTTCATCCAGCAGGTCGCGCAGGGTGATGAAAGTGCCGGCACGCTTGGACATTTTCACTTCTTCGCCGCCCCGCACCACCTTCACCAGCTGCACCACCGCCACATGGAACTGGTCATCGCGGTGTCCCAGCGCCCGCAGGGCCGCGCGCACCCGCGGGATGTAGCCATGGTGGTCCGCGCCCCAGACGTCAATCAGCCGATCGAAGCCGCGAGAGAACTTCTCGACGTGATAGGCGATATCCGGCAGGAAGTAGGTAAATGACCCATCCTGCTTCCGGAGCACCCGGTCCTGGTCATCGCCGAAGTCGCTGGTCCGGAACCAGAGAGCGCCATCCTTCTCGAAGGTGAGCCCCGCCCGGTCCAGCTGCGTGAGAGTCCGCTCCACGTCGCCGCGATCGTAGATGGCCTGCTCCGATGTGATGACATCGAACCGCACGCCGAAAGCGGCGAGATCGCGATCCTGCTCTTCACGCTGCATCGCCATGGCGCGCACCCGGCACTGCGCCAGTCCTTCCGCCCGCGGCAGGTCGGCGAAGCCCCGGCCTTCGCTCGCCAGCAGTTGCTGGGCCGCTTCCGTCAGGTATTCCCCGTGGTAGCCGCCCTCGGGCAGCGCATCGTTCCGGCCCACCGCCTGCTGAACCCGGGCCCAGAGACTCTCCGCCAGCCGGTCAATCTGGGCGCCGGCGTCATTGACATAGAACTCACGCACCACCGATGCGCCGGCCCACTCCAGCAGTGCCGAGATGCCGTCACCCAATGCTGCGCCTCGGCCGTGCCCGACATGGAGTGGCCCGGTGGGATTGGCGGACACGAATTCCACGTTGATCCGCTGCCCGGCCAGCGACGTGTTGCGTCCGTAGGCGGCACCGCTCGCCAATATGCGGCCGTGCTCTTCGGCAAGATGCAGGTCGCTGAGCCAGAAATTGATGAACCCCGGCCCGGCGATCTCGGTGCGGGAGACGAGCCCCGCAGGCAGGTCCAGCGACTCGAGAAGCTCGCGTGCGACGACACGGGGATTGACCCGGCGAGTGCGTGCTACAACCATGGCAAGGTTGGTGGCAAAATCGCCATGGCCACCGTCCCGCGGACGTTCGACCACAAACTCGGCATCAGCCGCGCCCAGCCGTGTAGCTGCGGCGCGGAGCGCCTCCCGCAGAGCGTCGCTCACTCGTTGCGCTTTCCGCTTGAGCCCTTGGGACCTGACGCAACCGGCTTGGTGGCGGCCGGCGCATCCGTGGCCTTGGCTGGCTTGGACACATCGGCAGGCTTGTCAGTGGCAACCGTTTCGGACGGCCGCTTGGCTGGCCCCTTGCCATCCTTGCCATAGTCGGTGATGTAGAAGCCGGTGCCCTTGAACACGAGGCCAGCGCCACCGGAAATGTGCCGGGTGGCTGGCGCTCCGCACTCGGGGCACCGGGTGACGGGCCGGTCGTTGATCTTCTGGCGCTTGTCGAAGTGATGGCCATTGGAGCAACGATATTCGTACGTGGGCATGCATCCTCTTTGATCCGGGCGTGCTAAACGAAAACAGCCTATAAAGTTAGCCGCTCGGACCGGTGTGCTCAAGCGGAAGGAGGCGCTAGGCCGGCCGATAGACGCCCCACACGCCGCGGAGCGCGTCGCTGATCTCGCCAACCGTCGCCCTGGCGCGGACGCACGCCAGAATCGCCGGCATGATTCGCCCGGCGGGCGCGGAGGCCGCGGCGATGAGTTCGGCGAGGCCCTGCTGCACCCTTGCACCATCCCGGCTCTCGCGCGCCTGGCGGAGCCGCGTGATCTGGCGCTGCGCGAAGGCCGTAAAGTCAGGCAGCGGTGCTTCCGGAACCGGCGAGTCATCGGTGAAGCGGTTGACACCGACCACGACCTGAGCACCGCTCTCCTGCGCCTGCTGCTGGCGCCAGGCGCTGTCGGCGATGGCCTTCTGGAAAAAACCCTGCTCGATCGCCGATGCTGCGCCGCCGAGCGCCTCGACCTGCTCGATGAGCCGGCGCGCGCCTGCCTCCAGTTCGTCCGTCAGCTGCTCGACGTAATAGCTGCCCGCCAGTGGATCCACCGTCCTGGCCATGCCACTCTCGTAGCCCAGCACCTGCTGGGTGCGGAGCGCCAGCGTCGCGGATTCCTCGGTCGGAAGCGAGAGCGCCTCGTCATAGCCGTTGGTGTGCAGCGACTGGGTGCCGCCGAGCACTGCCGCCAGCGCCTGAACCGTCACCCGCACCACGTTGTTGAGCGGCTGCTGGGCCTGCAGCGTCACCCCGCCAGTCTGGGTGTGGAACCGGAGCCGGCACGCGGCATCGCCGGCCCCATGGCGATCCCGCAGGAGGCGGGCCCAGAGACGGCGCGCCGCCCGGAACTTGGCCGCTTCCTCGAACAGGTCGTTGTGACTGGCGAAAAAGAACGACAGCCGCGGACCGAACGCGTCTATCTCCAATCCGGCCGCCAGCGCTACTCTCACGTATTCGAGCGCATTCGCCAGCGTGAAGCCGAGTTCCTCGACCGCCGTGGCGCCGGCCTCGCGCATGTGGTAGCCGCTGATGGAGATCGGGTTGAAGTTCATGCCCTCATCAGCCACGAACCGGAACACATCGGCGATCAGCCGCA
>Ga0207707_10002875_pt1 | contig 15381 bp, 11 predicted proteins | sample KBSC83BmetaG_FD_184336 | JGI IMG/M metagenome (GOLD analysis project Ga0207707, IMG submission 184336) | Corn rhizosphere microbial communities from Kellogg Biological Station, Michigan, USA - KBS C8-3B metaG (SPAdes) (version 2) | ecosystem: Host-associated > Plants > Roots > Rhizosphere ...
TACGTACAGCCAGATACATTGTGCGCTCACCCGTGGTGTGACTTGTACGCAGATCCGTTCCTCTCCCTGACGCGATGGCCTGCCGGATTTCCGGCCGTGCCAGGTGGTTTTCAACTGTAGAGAGACTGTTGTCGGGGACGGCGCTGTCGGCCAGCACCAGTCCATCCGGAGCAATGAGGGTGACCCGGGTGAAGGCCCTCGATCCAAGGTCTCGTACCGCGGCCTGTAATTGGGGAGTTGAAGACAATGCCTCCGATTGCTTGAGAAACGGCTGCAGTCCATATGCGACAAGCCTGGTCCGGGTTTCCAGGATCTGCTCCGATTGGACGATTTCCTGTTGTTCAAGGGAGTGAATCGCCAGGGTGCGGGCGATGAGAAGCCCGGATACGAGCACGAGCAGGGTTCCGATAGTGACCTTCCAGCGGATGGAGAGGGTCATGCCGAGCTATCCAACTCTTTGAGCTTATAACCCAGTGATTTGACCGAAATAATTGCCTCGTTCAGCGAGGGAAGTTTTTGCTTGAGCCTTCGGATGTGGACGTCGACCGTCCGCGTTGTGCCATAGTAATCGTATCCCCAGACGGTGTTAAGCAGGATGTCTCTTGTCAGCACTCTTCCGGGATTGCGTAAAAGGTGTTCGAGCAGTCCGAATTCCTTCGCCGTGAGGGGGACCTCCGTCTTCTTGACTGTTACTTCATGGCGCGCGAGATCCATGACGAGATCGCCATAGCGATATTGGGCGGGGCTGTCGTCCGGCTTCCGATCAAGCCGTCGAAAGAGGGCCTTGATGCGGGCAACGAGGGTCTTGGGGCTGAATGGTTTCGTGACGTAATCGTCAGCTCCCAACTCCAGCCCGACGACGGTGTCCGACTCCTCCGCTTTGGCGGTCAGCATGATAATCGGGAGCCTCGCCGTTTCCGGGGACGATCGAAGGCGTTTACAGACCTCGAGGCCGTCGATCTCCGGCAGCATCAAGTCGAGAACGACCAGATCGGGTTTCTCCTGCTCGACGAGGTGGAGAGCTTCCGTGCCGGTCTTGGCCGAGACGGTTCGAAAGCCTTCTTTCTCCACATACAGTTTGACGAGTTGGAGAATATCCTGCTCATCTTCGACGATAAGGATTTTCTTGCTTGCTGGGCCGGCCATAGTGATGGCGTGAGCCTACGGGGGAGCGTCCATGGTGTCAAGACGGGCGGAGAAGGGAGGCAGGGCCAATTGTGTTGACGGGACTCGTCGCTCTGACGTAAGGTGAACGGCAATGATCTGTGAGTATCGGGCACGGATGTGGCCATGGCTCGTGTGAAGGAAGGGTATCCGTCATGAAGATCTATCTCGCTAATCCACGCGGGTTTTGCGCCGGAGTCGATCGAGCGATCGATATCGTCGACCTCTCGCTGAAGAAGTATGGGGCGCCAATCTACGTCAGGCATGAAATCGTCCATAGCCGCCATGTGGTGAACTCCCTCCGCACCAAGGGTGCCGTGTTCGTGGAGGAGTTGGGAGAAGTGCCGGAGGGTTCGGTCGTGATCTTCAGCGCCCACGGGGTCGCCAAGTCGGTTTGGGACGAGGCGAATCGGCGGCGTCTGCATGTGATCGATGCCACCTGTCCGTTGGTCATCAAAGTGCACAACGAGGTCAATCGCGACTATACGCAGGGGTACGACTTGATCTTGATCGGCCACGCAGGCCATCCCGAAGTGATCGGGACCCTTGGGCAGATTCCGGATAAGTTCCATTTGGTCTCCTCGGTAGAGGACGTCGAGAAGCTGCAAGTTGATAACGCGCACGACCTTTCATACGTCACGCAAACCACGCTGAGCGTCGATGAGTGCCGGGATATCGTGGGGGCGCTCCATCGGCGGTTCCCGCACATTAAGGGGCCTCACCAGGAGGATATTTGTTACGCGACGCAGAACCGTCAGAATGCGGTGAAGGAACTCTCCAAGCTGGTGGATGTTATTCTCGTCATCGGCTCTCCGAATAGTTCGAACTCCAACCGTTTACGCGAGTTGGGAGAGCAGTGTGGAATTGCCTCCTACTTGATCGATGCCGCATCGGATATCAATCCCGCTTGGCTCACGAATGTCAAAGCGGTCGGAATCACCGCCGGTGCTTCAGCACCCGAAGTTCTTGTCGAACAGGTCGTGGCATACCTCAAGACATTCGGGACTGCGGAGGTCGAGGATCTGACTGTGATCGAAGAAGATGTTGAGTTTCTTCTTCCCAAGGAATTGATCACCATCGAGTCCTCGAACAAATCTGTTGGAGCCCAGGCAGGGTAATCAACCTTCTTCACTCCTCCCTAAATGTTGTAGGTCCCGATCCCTTTACCCACCACCGGCAGTATTTTCCTTTGATTTTTTCTGCAGGCCTGTGCTACAAACCTCAGGCGTTCTTTCCGCATGGGGGTCTCTTAAGACACGCTACCGAAGGAGTTGCCGATGTATTTGAAATCCTTGGAGATGGCTGGCTTTAAGTCGTTCGCAGAGGCCCGGCTCGAATTCCCCGATGGCGTGACCGCCATCGTAGGCCCCAATGGAAGCGGAAAGAGCAACGTCGTCGATGCAATTCTCTGGGTACTCGGGGAGCAAAGCACGAAAGCCTTGCGGAGCGAAAAGATGGAAGATGTGATTTTCAACGGGACCGAAATGCGGAAGCCTCTCGGCCTGGCTGAAGTCTCGCTTGTGATCAGCGGGCTGGACGGGATCAACGTGGATCCTTTATCCGGTCTGTCGAGTCAGCTGTCGGAATATCAAGAACTCATGATTACGCGCCGCCTGTATCGAAACGGTGATAGTGAATACCTCATCAATAAAACCGTCTGCCGGTTGAAGGATGTCCGGAGTATTTTGCTGGATACGAGGGCCGGGACAAAAGGGCACACCGTCATCGCGCAAGGACAAATCGATCAAATCCTCAACGCATCCCCACAAGATAGGCGTGAGCTGATCGAAGAAACCGCCGGCATTATCCGCTACAAGAAACAGAAGGCCGAAGCCTTGCGCAAATTGGATGCGACGCAGCAAAACCTCTTGCGTGTGCGGGACATCATCGCCGAAGTCAAAAAACAGTTGAATTCTCTTGAGCGGCAAGCACGGCAGGCGCGCTCGTATCAGGCACTGCATCAAGAGGCCAAGTCGTTGGAGATTCAGTTGTTGACCAGCGAGTATCGCGTCTTGAGAGGCGTCATCAAGGAAGTGGAGTCCGAACTGCAGACATTGGGAGACCATGAGTCCGCACAGTCCGCCGAGTTGGCTCGTTTGAATGCGGAACTTGAGCGGGTCAGGCTTGAGATCGCGACGGCGAGCGAGGCGATCGGACAACGGCGCGAGGAGCTTTCGAAAATCGAACAGCAGCAAGCGCAGGCGCTCACGGCCGCAGAGGTTGAGCGTCACCGCGGTGAACTGTATACGCAGCAACAAATTCAGGGCGGTGAGGAACTCGAGCGACTCACACAAGAGCAGAATCAGGGTGACGAGGAGATTTCGGCCATCGAAAACAGGTTGGCTACCCTCGAGCATGAATGTACGGAGCGGGAGCAGGTATTCGCCACCCTCGAGCAGGAAATGAGAGAACTGGTCCAGCAACGAACCGCGACCCTGGCTGAAGAAGAGCGGGGACGTCGGGATGTGCTCAACCTGGCGGTGTTGGTGGCGAACACCGAGCAGACCTTGGTGCAATTAATTGCACGGATTCAAGAAACAACGGATCGGGAGGTTCGGCTGGCTCGCGAACGAGAGGAGTTTCGCCTCCAGCATCTCACGACGTCGGACAAGCGACAGGCCCTCCAGCAGGCCTGCACCGAGGCAGAGCAGCTGGTGGCCGGCCTGCGCCTGCAGCGGCAGACGATTGAGGAAGAACACGAACGAGTGGCGGCTGAGCTGGTCGAAGTCGATCAATTGGTATTTCGTGAGTCGGAAGAGCTGGCTGCAGTGGACTCTCATCTCAGAGCGCTGCAAGGCGTGCTGCAGGAAGATATGGGTTATGGGCGGCGAGGCGACGAAGAATCGACTGCCCTTAAAGACTGTACCGGAGTGCGTGATGCCATTGCCGAATGGTTGGTCGTGCCCTCCGGATGGGACCGGGCCGTGGAAGCGATTTTAGGTGAACGGGTCCGGGGCTGGTTCGTGGACAATCCTGCTGCCGCATATGAGGCGATTGAGTTTCTCAAAGGAAAAAATCTCGGGCGCGGGACGTTCATCCCTCAGCAACCTCGATGGACGAGCAGGGATTCGGCCTCCCTGCAATGGTGGCCTGAAATGGAGGGCCAGCCTGGAGTGATTGGCCGCGCAGTTGATTTGATCCCTGTCCAGGACGAGCGCAAAACGGCTCGTGACTATCTCTTCGACCGGATTGTATTCGTCGACACGCTCGGTGACGCCACGGCATTGTGGGAGCGGCAGCCCTTCGCGTCTCCTGATGGACCGGTTCTCGTGACCCGTGCGGGAGAAATTCTGGATGCCGCCGGAGTGATCACCGGTGGTCAGGCCAGCGCAGCAGGAGGCCTGCTGCAGCGACGTCGTGAAGTGCTTCAGCTGGACATGCAACGAGCGTCGCTCACGGGATCAGTTGAAGAGGGGAAACAACGGCGCGAACGATTGTTGGCGCAGGGGCAGGAGTTGCGCGAACAGACTCGGCAGCTTGTGGAATTGCTACGAGAGGCAGAAATGCGCGGGCTCTCATTGCAGAAAGACGAAGCAGGGCTTCAGCAGATGTTGGGAGACCTCGCCCAACGGATCGATACCCTGGTGGAGGATGCGCAGCGAGGCACAGCGGAAGTGCAACGGCTAGAGCAGGAGAGATGCTCGACCGAATCACAGCTTGCGCAGTGGACGGCGGAGAAATCCGGCCAGGAAGCCGGGCTTGGCCGAGTGCGTGATCGGGTAGGGCTGATCGATCAGGAGATGCAGGGACTCCAGCAGCGTGTGACAGAGGCTCAGCTGGTGGCGCAGGAGATCCGGTCGACCCGCGAGCATCACCGTCGCGACCTTCTCCGGCTTCAGCAGCAACAGCAAGACGCGATCGCGCGCATTGAGACATTGATGCGTCATATCGAAGGCCTCGCAGTCTCAATTGAACGAAGTCGGATGGAACGTGAGCAGCAGGAGTCACGTTGTCGTGAGTTCGGTGAGTCTTCAACTTTGCTGAAGGCTCAGTTGGCCGAAGTGCAAGAGCGGCAGGCGCAGGACATGGCTGCGGCTCACGACCTTGAATCAGGCTTAGAAGACGTTCGTCATGCGGTGTCGTCGCTTCGGGAATCGCGCATGCTGTTGGAGGTCAAGAAAGCTGAAATCCGGATGCAACTAGGGACCGTCGAATCTACGCTCTTCGGAACCTACCAGGTCGATTCGGCGACATTGCTTGATGCAACGGTCGTGGAAACGTCAGCCGAGCAGTTGTCACTCGGGGAGGGCTCGATTCCGGTTGACCAACCGGCCGTGGATGAAGCAGCGTTGAGAGAGCAATTGCAGAAAATTCGGGAGAAACTCGATCGACTGGGACCGATCAACCTCGCAGCCATCAGCGAGCATCAAGAGTTGGATGAGCGGTATCGATTCTTGACGACGCAGGAACAGGACCTGTCCACCTCGATCGGTTCCCTTAAGGAGATTATCCAGCGGATCAACCGCACGACGAAGGATATGTTTGCCAGCACCTTTGCCGAGCTTCAACAGAAATTCAGCGAGGTGTTTGCGAAGTTTTTCCCTGGTGGTCGGGCGGAACTGCAGTTGGTCGAGGTGCCGACGGATGAAGAAACAGAAGGTCGCGGACCGCAGGAACCGGGTGTCGATATCGTGGCCCAGCCGCCGGGCAAACGGTTGAAGAGCATCACCATGCTTTCCGGCGGAGAGAAAACCCTGACGGCGATGGCGTTGCTCTTTGCAAGTTTTCTAATCAGACCGACGCCGTTCTGTATCCTCGACGAAATCGACGCGCCGCTCGACGAGGAGAATATCGGGCGTTTTACCGGTGTCCTATGTGAACTTTCCGAAGGCGCGCAGTTCATGGTCATCACTCACAACAAACGAACAATGGCCATTGCCGACTCGTTGTTTGGGGTCACGATGGAGGAGCCTGGTATCTCGAAAATCGTTTCGGTGAGACTCGGAAACTTGCAACCGGTCTAAGGGTCTGATCGGCTAAAACATTCATACTTCAGAGGACTTCCGCCTCCCGTTTCTTGACTCGGAGTAGGGTGTCTGTTATATACCCTCAAATGGGCTGCTTGATGGACAGCGTTGCTCGCGGTTCAAGTTCCTGAGGGGCGGAGCGAGTTCCCCCTCGTTGCCCCATCTACCTGCAGTTAATTCACCGACCACGACCATAATGAACTTGATTCGAACGTTCCTGGATCGTTTATCGGATAGCTTCTTTGTCTCCGTTCCCGAGAAGTTGGGATTGGCGTCCGAGCTATCGAAGGCCCCGCCATTGCGGCTGGTGTCTGACAAGTCCGTGCTTACAGTTCCTCCTGACGCTTCGACCCGCAGACCTAGCAGCCACTCGATCAGTCAGGTGGACGCGCTCGACGACGCGGTCCGGCGCAGCCAAGCCTGGTTCTTGTCGAGACAACATGCATCGGAGGGATATTGGGTCGCTGAGCTAGAGGCCGATACGACCCTCACGGCTGAATACCTGCTGCTGAGACGGTTTCTCGATCGGGTCGATCCCGAACGAGAACGTAAGGCGATTCGGTATCTCCGGGCTATGCAATTGGCCGACGGCGGCTGGCCGATTTTCCATGGAGGACCCTCGGAGATCAGCGCTTCCGTGAAGGCCTATTTCGCCTTGAAGCTGAGCGGCATTCCTGCAGATGAACCTTCTATGCTTCGTGCCCGTGACTGCATTCTGGCTATGGGCGGAGTCGTATGCGCAAACGTCTTCACGAAGATCACTCTGGCATTGTTCGAACAGTACGATTGGAAGGGCATTCCGAGCATGCCGCCGGAAATCATGCTCCTGCCGAAGCGGTTTTACTTCAGCATCTATGCTATCTCCTATTGGTCTCGTGCCGTCCTGATTCCGCTGCTCGTAGTTTTCGCAAATCAGCCTGTCTGCCGCATTCCGAAGGAGCAGGGCATCGACGAACTGTACGTGGCTCCTCGGTCAGAGATATGTTATCGCAACGTGCCGCCGTTCAATAAAGATCAACGATGGTTCACCCCGCATAACTTCTTCGTCCAGCTCGATGGAGTGTTGAAGTTATACGACCGGATGCCGTTGAGTTGGCTGAGGGAGAAGGCCTTGCACAAGGCTGCCACCTGGATGTTGGAACACATCAAGGGCAGCGGCGGTCTGGGGGCGATCTATCCTGCCATGGCCAATTCGATTGTGGCTCTTCACTGCCTCGGCTATCAGGTCGATGACCCGTTGGTACGGAAGGCGCTGCAGGAGATCGAATCGCTGGAGGTGTGCGACACGGTAGCCATCGGCGATCAGCGTGTTGAGGCGCTGCATCTGCAACCCTGCCACTCGCCAATCTGGGATACGGCATTGCTCATGAATGCCTTTATCGAGACCGGGATGGCACAGGACCATCCTTGCCTTCAGAAAGCTGCGACATACCTGGTTTCCCGCCAAACGAAGACGGTGGGAGACTGGAAGTTCTCATCTCCTGACGCCGAGCCGGGAGGTTGGTACTTCCAGTTTGAGAATGAGCTTTACCCCGACGTAGACGATTCAGCCGTGGTATTGATGGCACTGGCCAAAGTCCGCATGGCTCAGACCGACGCGCTACAGGAATCCATCCAGCGGGGGACGAATTGGGTCCTCGCCATGCAAGGGTCCGATGGCGGCTGGGGCGCATATGACAAGGACAATAATCGCATTGTCTTCAATTATATCCCCTTCGCCGACCACCATGCCCTGCTTGATCCAAGTACATCGGACCTGACCGGACGCTGCCTCGAAATGCTGGCGGCGTTGGGCTACGATCAGACGCACCCCGCCGTCGCGCCGGCCCTCAAGTTCCTCAAGCGAGAGCAGGAGCCAGACGGCAGCTGGTACGGCCGGTGGGGCGTCAATTACATCTATGGGACCTGGTCCGTCCTGGCCGGGCTCCGAGCCATCGGAGTCGATCTGTCAGTGCCCTACATCCGCCGTGCCGTGGCCTGGCTTGAGTCAAAACAGAATCCGGACGGCGGGTGGGGCGAGTCTTGTCTGTCTTACGGGGAAGACCCTGCGTGGAGCGGAAAGGGAGAAAGTACGCCCTCTCAAACGGCCTGGGCCATCATGGGACTCATGTCGGCCGGAATGGCCGATGCCTTCAGCGTCGCCCGAGGCGTCCAATATCTGCTCCGCCACCAAATGAAGGACGGCTCTTGGGAAGAGGTTCGCCATACAGGTACCGGATTCCCTCGGGTCTTTTATCTCCGCTACCATTGGTACTGCCAATATTTTCCGCTGTGGGCCTTGGCTATGTACCGCAATCTGCGGACGCGCGGGAAGATGCGGGCTGATGAAGTGAGGCAGCACGTATTGGCGTCCGGGTGTCATAGAGCCGAACGTTGAACCGCCCGCCGACGTCATCCGTTGGCGCAGGGCAACCCCTCTCAAGATCTTTGGTGCGTCCCATCGCCGTCTTTGCCGCGACTCGCTGGGAGATCCAGGCTGTTCGGCGCGCGCTTCCAACGGATCGTGTTTCCACCGTTGCCGGGGTTCGCTGTCATATCGGGCGGCGTGGGGATCAAACGTATTGGCTGATCCAGACCGGCGTCGGCCCCGATGCCGCGAGGATGGTTGCCGGACGTGTGTTGAAGGAGCAGGCCATGTCCATGGTCATGTCCACTGGTTTTGCTTGTGCGCTCGTCCCGGCTCAGGTGGGGGACCTCATCGTGGGTACTGCCGTTTCTTCCGTGTATTTTGAAGAAACCTGGACGATGAGAGATGACCGGATACTTTGCGATGAGACTCTTCGCACTGCCGTCCTCCGTGTGGCGCAGGATGCCGGGATGGTTGCGCGGGCGGGAGTAGTCGTTTCCTCAGGGACGGTCGTATGGCAGGCACAAGAGAAACGTCGACTCCATCGCCTCACTGAGGCAACCGGGCTTGATATGGAGAGTGCGGCAGTGGCGGCGGTGGCTCAGGAACGAGGAATGTCCATGGCGATTGTGCGTACGGTCTCTGATCTGGTAGAGGAAGATCTCCCTCTTGACTTCAATCTTTTTCTCAGGCCCACTGGCTGGATAAAGGGTATACAGGCTCTGATTGTTCACCCCTCCAACTTCTCGGGACTGAATCGACTGCGAAAGCAGAGCCGGATGGCGGCGGGTCGACTGACTGATTGGTTTCATCACTATGCGAAGACGCACCTTGAACCGCCTCGCCTGGCTGGATAACCGGTGAGGAACATGATTGAACAGTTGGGGGCATGGACCATCATTCGGGTTCGGGAAATGGGCCGCATGCTGTTGTTTGTGCTGTCGGCCTTTGCCTGGCTGGTGCAGCCTCCGTTTCGCTTTCATCAAATCATGAAGCAGCTCCACTTTATCGGGTATAAATCCACGTTCGTCGTCGTACTCACTGCGGGGTTTACCGGAATGGTGCTGGCGCTTCAAGGGTACTACAGTTTGCGAAAGTTTGGCTCCGAGGGATTGCTGGGGTCTGCGGTGGCACTGAGCATGATCCGGGAGTTGGGGCCGGTACTGGCTGCGTTGATGGTCACTGCGAGGGCCGGTTCAGCCATGACCGCCGAGATCGGAATTATGAGGATTACGGAACAGATTGATGCGCTCGACACGATGGCGATCAATCCTCTGCAGTATTTGATCGCGCCCAAATTGGTGGCCGGCCTGATCGGGGTGCCGTTGCTCGTGGCCATCTTTGATGTGGTAGGAATTTATGGCGGGTCACTCGTCGGTGTCGATCTATTGGGGGTGAGTGAGGGGGCCTATTGGAACTCGATCCAATCGGCCGTGGATTGGAAAGACATCTATGGCGGCATACTCAAGTCGATCAGTTTTGGGCTGATCGTGAGTTGGATCTGTTGTTATAAGGGATTCTACACGAGGCAGAGCGCCGAGGGTCTCGGGCGCGCGACGACGGAGGCAGTGGTCTTGTCGTCAGTGCTCATCCTTGTATGGGACTATTTTCTCACCTCGGTCTTGCTCTAGAACCCATGATCAAACTCATCGGCGTCGAAAAAAAACTTGGTGGCCAGCCGGTCTTACAGGGCGTTGATCTTACTATCCCTGTCGGCAAACTCACGACCATTATCGGTCGTAGCGGGGAAGGGAAGAGTGTCCTCCTCAAGCACATGATCGGGCTCATGCAGCCGGATCGTGGCGAGGTCTGGGTCGGCGATGTGGAGATCTCCCGGCTTTCCGGTACCCGTTTGAATGATGTGCGGAAAAAATTTGCGATGCTTTTCCAGGGGGCAGCGCTGTTCGATTCACTCTCCGTCTATGAAAATGTGGCGTTCCCATTGCGAGAGAAGTTGCGTTTGACGGGGCCCGCAGTGGCGAGACGGGTTGAGGAGAAGCTGGGGGAAGTCGGGCTGGCAGGGATGGGGCACAAGTTTCCAGCCGAGTTGAGCGGAGGGATGCGAAAGCGGGCAGGATTGGCACGGGCGCTGGTCATGGAGCCGGAAATCATTCTTTTTGATGAGCCGACGACAGGATTGGATCCGTTAATGGCAAAATCGATTCACGATCTCATTGTCACGATGCATCGACGGTTCGGTTTTACGGCGGTCATGGTCAGTCATGAAATTCCTGAGATCTTTGCGATTTCCGATTGGGTCGCCATGCTTCGGAAGGGCAAGATAGCCTCGATGGCCACGGCTGCGGAGTTTCAGCGGACCACTGATCCGGAGATCCACGAATTTATCTCAGTTGGTGGGACTGTGGCGTTGCCTGGATCACTCGTCGGGTGAGAGGGGAGTATCAAGCATGGAGAAAGCCAAGTTGGAAATGGTCGTCGGCGTGTTCGTGCTGGTCGGTCTGTTGTGTCTTGCGTATCTGTCGGTCAAGCTCGGGAAACTTGAGTTGGTCGGAGGCGATGTCTATGAGGTCGAAGCACAGTTCAACAGCGCGTCGGGACTCAAGCCTGGATCGACGATTGAAATTGCCGGAGTCGAGGTCGGCAGGGTCCGCGGGATTACGCTCAAAGAGGATCGTGCGATGGTGAAACTTGCGGTGAACAATACCATCAAGCTCTACACTGATACGATTGCGTCTATTAAGACACGGGGCATTATTGGAGAGAAATTCTTAGCCCTTTCTCCGGGAGGGGGGGGCGATCCGCTCAAGGCGGGGGATACCATACGCGACACCGAATCCGGCCTCGATCTTGAGGAGCTGGTGAGTCAGTATGTGCATGGCAAAGTGAATTGATGATCGGATATATCTGCGCATGCAGGGGGAGGACACATGGAGGTCAAGGGATCTGCCCTTATACAAGGACTGAAATGCCGCTGGGGAAAAGTGGCGAGCGGGTTGGCCTGTGCGCTGATAGTGCTTGGGGGGGTGACTGTCCAGCCGGCGGCAGCGGGTGGGGCGACGGAGGCCATGAAGGGCACGATCGACGAGGTATTGAAAATCATCCAGGACAAGGAGCTCAAACAGCCCGCGAGAGCTGAAGAGCGCCGGCAACGATTGGAGCAGGTTGTCGGAGATCGGTTCGACTATCAGGAAATGTCTCGTCGGGCGCTTGGATCTCCCTGGAATTCACTATCGGACAAAGACAAGCAGGAATTCGTCGCACTATTCAGGACGCTCCTGACCAACTCCTATTCGGACAAGGTCGAGACCTATTCCGGCGAGGGAGTTCAGTATATCAATGAGCGAACGGAAAAGGATTATGCCGAGGTGAGGACAAAAGTGTTGAGCGGCAAGACCGAAATTCCGCTCGATTACCGGCTGCTCAACAAGGGTGTTGAGTGGCGGGTGTACGATGTGGTCGTGGACGGGGTGAGCCTGGTCAGTAATTACCGGGGGCAGTTCTCGAAGATTCTCCGCTCCTCGAACTATGCCGACTTAGTGGAACAGCTTCGCAAAAAATCCGATAAGATCAAAGCCCCGTAAATCTCCTCAGGAATCCCATGACAACCCTGTGCGGCCGCATCGCCGTTGTCCTCGTGTTGTTTGTGGCGAGCACTATCTCGCTGCCGAAGCATGTAGGCGCCGACGTTCAGTATTTTCCGGTTCCTTCCGTCTCGACCAGCCGGAACGACGGCAATGATGCCGGGTTGATCGTGCCGGTTTTGATCACGGATCCTGACGGGGAGTTAAAGTATATCGTCGCCCCCATGCTTGTGCGTAATTCTATCGTCGGGACGCGCGGGGCGATCAATCTGTTTCGGTACGAGCCGGGAGGGAAGCAGATTCAATTCATCGGATCCTTTACGGAACGGATCGAGCGCAAAGTGGTTTTCAATTACACCGACCCTGCCTTCAGTCAGGGGCGCTATTCGTTGAATTTCGGCGCCTCGTTTTTCAAGAACGCCACGTCGCGCTTTTTTGGTCTGGGGCAAACCACGCCGGAGTCGAATGAAACAAACTATACGGCGCGTGAAGGCCGGATGAACTGGCGATTTGGAGTCTATGCGAACGAAGTCACTCAGATCTCCGTCGGTCAACGTTTCCGCGATGTCCGTCTGCAGAAAGGCGCCACGGATCTCCCCTTTACGGTCGACAGGTTTTCCGATGTCGAAGGCGTGCAAGGTGAGACAATTATTCTCGGACACAGGGCGACTTTTTATTACGACACGCGCAATAATCTCGTTTCGCCGACCGACGGGATGGCCATGACTGCCTATGCGGAGGTCAACCAGAATATCCGAAACGGGGATCATCCCGTCTATTCCCGCTATGAGTTTGAGGTCAAAAAGCTGTTTCCGAGTGAATCGAAGCGCGCGATCCTCGTTGTGCGGGCGGACCTTCAAGCCACCATCGGCACGCAGGTCCCGTTTTTCGAACAAAGTTCATTGGGCGGGCAGAACAATCTCCGGGGATTCGGAGGCGATCGTTTTATCGATAAGAATCTTGTGGCGGTCAGCATTGAGGAGCGGATTCATCTGGCAAGGACGAAAGTTGCGGGGGTTAACGCGGATTTCGAGATTGCCCCCTTTCTGGATACCGGCCAGGTCTTCAATGACTACAGTGACGTCAGTTTTAAGAGTTATCGCATGACCCCCGGAGTCGGATTTCGTGGAATCGTTCGGCCCAATGTCGTGGGCCGCGTTGACTACGGCTACAGTCGGGAGGGGGGGGCAATTTTTGCCGGACTCGACTTTCCCTATTGATCTGTTTCCGCGCAGCGTCAAGAGCCTTGCGGTATTCGTTCGCGCCCTACTCGCTGTCCTGCTCTTCTTTGTTTGCTCCCAGCCCTCCCGGCTCAAGGCGGAGGGCTTCGGTCCCTTCCCTGCAAGAAATTTCCAGCCGATTCAGCAATTGGTCTTGAACATGCCGGGGGACCGTGCGGCCGTGCTGAAGCAGGGCGTTCTGGATGTTCGAGTGGAGCTCGCAGAAACCGCCAGTGTTTTCCGTGACGACTCACCACAAGCCTCTGTGACGATGAAGTTCGAAACGTTGCGATCGGGTTTATTTCTCCGCTACGGGGCCACGGAGCGATGGGAGGTCTCCATGGACGTTCCTGTGCTCTATCGCTATCGCGGATTTATGGATAGACCGATTAGAGCAGTCGAACGGGCGACCACCGGTTTGTCGCCCGCGCGGAGCGCACTGGGATCGGCCTATGAATTCAACATCTCACGCGGGGGACAGACCGTCGCGAGCGGACGTGACGGAGCCGTCGGATTGGGGGACAGTACGGTATTGAGCAAATTCCAGGTGCTGCAGGAGGGGGCGGCCATGCCGGCGGTGTCGGTCCGTGCGGCGCTCAAGCTCCCCACCGGTGATACAGGAGAATTCTTCGGGAGCGGGAGCCCGGATTTCGGGATCGGTTTGGCGGCGGAAAAAGGATTAGGCGGTCGCTGGGTGGTCTATGGCAACCTCAATGGGGTATTCCCGACGGGACACATTGCGGGTATGCCTCTGCAGCCGACGGTATCCGGAATCGTCGCGGTCGAATATCTCTGGTCGGAAAATCTTTCCTTCACGGCTCAGTTTGATTATTACTCCACACCGTTCCACGGTGTGGGCACGCGGGTGCTGGACAAGGGCGTGACCGAGTCGGTGCTCGGATTCAGCTATCGTCTCACACAACACCTCTTGTGGCAGGCTTACGGGATCGAAAATCTCGACTTTATTACCGGCAGCGCCGCCGACTTTACGCTTTCGACATTGTTGACGTATCGCTTTGAGTCATAAGGGCTCGAGGCGGGTGAAGATCAAACCAAGGCTAACCGCTTGACAATATGGGATTTCCATGTGAAACTCCCCTGTGTCAGTGTGTAAGCTGCTACACTGCTTCGCCAGTGCTAATCTGAACACAGATCGTAATCACAGACCTCTGTGCATCGTATTCATGCAAAGGAGCATTCGTTATGTCGATCTTGAAGACCATTCACAGCCCGGGTGATCTGAAACGACTCTCACCGACGCAGTTTCCTAGTTTATGCCAGGAGTTGCGTGAACAGATTATCGGCGTGGTCTCGAACGTGGGGGGGCACCTGGCCTCGAACCTCGGAGTAATAGAACTCACAGTGGCGTTGCACTACCTGCTCGATACGCCCAAGGATAAAATCGTCTGGGATACCAGCAATCAAGCCTATGCGCACAAACTACTCACGGGACGCAGGGAGCAGTTCCACACCCTTCGACAGTATGGGGGGTTGAGCGGGTTCACGAAACGAGAAGAGAGTGTCTATGATACGTTCAATGCCGGTCACGCTGGGACCGGCGTTTCCGCTGCCTTTGGGCTGGTCGCTGCCCGGGAACAACTGGGGCAGAAACATAAGGTGGTCTGTATCGTCGGAGACGGCGCTATGACTGCCGGTATGACCCTGGAGGGCCTGCACCATGCCGGTGGCCTGGGAAAGGACTTCCTGGTCATCCTCAACGATAACCAAATGTCCATCTCAAAGAATGTCGGGGCCATTTCCTCCTATTTGAACCGCACATTCACCGGAGAGTTTTACGCCAAGATGCGGGAAGAAACCGGCCAACTTTTAGGGAAAATTCCACATATCGGATCGGATATGCAGAAGCTGGCACGTCGGGCGGAAGAATTGGCCAAGGGCGCGATACTTCCTGGTTTACTGTTCGAAGAGTTGGGGTTCAGGTATGCGGGGCCGATCGATGGACATAACTTCGAGCATCTGCTGCCCACCTTGGAAAATGCGTTGAAAATGAAGGGGCCGGTGCTGCTCCCGGGCAGCCACGGCACCTGGCACGGGATGGCGACAGCCGAGAGCTACGACGGCGGCTACACGGCCTGCAACACGTACGGCATCCAGTTCGCCGATCTGCGCGTCGCCGACAA
>Ga0207707_10002877_pt1 | contig 15373 bp, 39 predicted proteins | sample KBSC83BmetaG_FD_184336 | JGI IMG/M metagenome (GOLD analysis project Ga0207707, IMG submission 184336) | Corn rhizosphere microbial communities from Kellogg Biological Station, Michigan, USA - KBS C8-3B metaG (SPAdes) (version 2) | ecosystem: Host-associated > Plants > Roots > Rhizosphere ...
ACTGCTGTCTTATACTTGCGATAATCCAGCTCGTCCTGGAGGCTCGTATTCCCCATGTCAGCCGGTTTACCGACGATTGCGAAGAATCGTTCCGGCGCTCCTGATCCGCTCGGCATGGCGGTGTAGTTGGCTACCCCAGCCGATGGAAACGGTCGATGCCGCTCGTACATGGTTACCGCATGCTTATAAGCTAGATACACCTTGAGCGTTTCGGTTATCTGTTCCCGGTTCATTCCCTTCCCCCCTGCTGATATTTAGTGTTTATCGCTTCTTCCACATGTTTACTATAAGAATGAAAGCACTTCCACCAACGGCACCCACTACAAATGAGATCCAGAGAGCTACGTTCACGATTATTCCCCCATAAGAGAGAAGCAGCCGTTAGGTTACTTCCTCCCAATCTTCTGCAAGAATGTCTGGCGTGCTTGCATTCCATCCCGGTTGCCATTGGCCTGATGCGTTCCACATTGCGAAGTACGGTTGGGAATCAAGCGGTGTATCGGCGCCAATGTATTTCGCTGTCCTGTCGTTCACTTTCGCTCCCGGTTCTTGCGTGTTGTACGGTGGCAATTTGAGTGATGGCATCATGACGATCCACATTCCTTTACCATTCCATCCTGCCCGCGCCACTTTCTTACCTTGCTTCAATGCTTCAATCGCTTGTCCGAAATTCATGTTAAGCCGCCTCTCCTTTTGCTTTTCCGAACACCGCTAATTCGAGCGCGGCGATTCTTTGTTCAACTGTTTCCTGCGCCACTTCTCCATTAGTGGACTGTCCTTCCAAGGTTGGCTGTGTAGCCGGTACTTCGGGAAAGGACACCGGAGGCGGTGAAATCACGTCCAGTGTAGGATCCGGAATATGGTCCGCTTGAACTGGCTCGCTGCTTGCTGCAACTTGACCTGCAGCTTGTTCGTCCCGAAATCGGGCAGCTTCTTGCTCAGCCTCCGTTGCCGATACCTCGCGGTATTTCCCAAGTTCTAAATATCCGAATTCAATTGGATCTCCTGTCGTGGCAAGGATGGCGCTATAACGGCTCTTTTTATTGTCCAGTGGTGTAACGTTGGTGATGGCTGGCAGACTGTTCTTGTAATCCTGCATCATCTTCCCAAGATCGGCGCTGAGGTTCGTGTCCACCACGCTTACGGCACTACGCGCACCAACCGCAATCTCTGTCCGCAGGTCGTTCACTTGGCTGTTCAAGCGGTCAATCTCGTCTGCTGCATTCTTGAGTTTCGATTCACGGTCCGCAAGTTCTGCCTCTGTCGTGTTGAGCGTGTTTGTCAGATCGTTATTACGTTGCTGGAGCTGCGCGATTTGCAGGTTAAGGTTTCCTTCCGCTTCGTTCCGGCTTTTAAGCTGCGATTCGTAGCTTGCTTTGATGGCCGCGATTTCCTTCGCGCTTGCTTCCGTCATCGACGTAACGTATTGCGTGAAATACGTATACAGAATCTGCCGCGCTACCTCATTCGCCGCCAACGCACCAAGGGTTAATGTCTGTTCCCCAACCGTGATAGCATCGAATGATTGCGTTACCTGCTCTTGTGCGGTTTGTACCGCCGTTTCAACCTGCTGCTGACTCTGCATAAAATCTATCTGCGCTTGTAACTCATTGATTTGCTCGTTCAATTTGCTGATCTGCTCTTGGTCCGGTGGGTGCTGCTCGAATAAATGTGCCTTTTGAGCCTCAAGTTCTGCCAATTGTTGTTTCAGTGTATCCACTGTTATCCGCTCCCTTTGTCCGCTGATTTCATATACTCTTATTATACTACATAATAAAGTTTACTGCACTTATAGTTTCACTCAATAACTCAGGTTTTATGCGACTTTTTTCGGCTCCGCTGGCTTACTTTGTACCGGCTTTGGACCTCGTTTACGTGGCATCGTTCTCACCTCCTTCTCCTGCGTGTTCATATTCCGTTTCCCAGTTGTCGCAGTTGGTGCACCTTATATCAGGTTCAAATGATGAATTGGACCCTACGCGGACATTTTTCGAACCGCACTTCTTGCAAGTGATTTCAAAGTCCCTGAATTGCATACCTTTACCTCCATCATTGATGTTGTTCGCCTTCATTCGGACCTTCATCATCGTCTAAAAAATCATATTCGTGGCATTCAATTTCCATGAAGTTCGGGCAATCCATATCATCGTCTAACGGCTCTGCAAGTGCTATACCTGCGTTTCTCAGTGTATAAACGAAATCACTTAGACCAATATCGCCGCCCCGTTGCGCTTCGTCCAATTCATTCTCAAGATCTCTCTCGCTCATGTCGTCTGGCAGGTAGACAACAACTTCTCTTAGGTATTCCAACTTCTCGCGGACTGATAGTTTTACTTTTCTCATTTTCATTCCTCCTAGTTATGTTAACCACTCTCAGACGCTCTAGGATGCCCTGTAATCAATTTCAGTATTTACCTCTACCATTTTACCTTCCAGACGCTCTCGCCCCGTAGAGGGCACGTTAACAAGCTTTAACCGCCTTTCAACGTAATCTCTCAGGGTTAGAAGTTCATCGGGTGACAATTCCTTAACGTTTTTGTACATGAGTTCCATTAGAAGATCATCTCCAATGCTTTATATTCCGTGTACAAAACAATGATCATGATCAACTCTATTGCTATGCCCCAGGCAAATCCTCTTGTCATGCCGTTACCTCCCGAATGGTTAATTCAATCGCCCCTTGATAACCGTATCGCTTCTTCATGGTTACATCCGTCACTTGATTATCGTCTAGCCACAATATTTTGTTGGCAGCGTCCATTAAACCTTTCAAAATATTATCGGCATCGGGCTTTACCGTAACCGGCATACCAGCATTCCTGCTCTTTTTCGTTCTTGCCCATGAATCGGGCATTGGCAGGATAAACGTAACGTCGATGGCTATAGCGCCTGTATGTGGATTCTGGCATTGCCGTCGAAGTTGATAACCTAAGTCTTTCTTGTAATTCATGTACCGAATCGCGTTCGGTTTCACAAATTTACCGCGTTGCGTCATCCTTACCGCGCCTAGTGGCGTTATGTCTATTTTGATCATTTCACCTTCACCACCCAAAGTGCATAGTTGCCGAGTTTATAGAGCGTTTCCGCGTACCTCAAAGCTGCATCATAGTCCATTACATCGCTGCGCCACCCCTTGTTTGCCATCACGAAGCCCTTCCGTGCCTCTCTCATGCTCTCGACTTCCTCTCTGGTATTCTCATAAACCCCGTCCTGTTCGTGCGCCCTAGCGGCATCTTCGAAGCGCCATACCGTTCGATCAACGCCAGCCGTTCTGCCTCGCTCAGGAAGTAAGTTCTTTCCGTTCGCTTCATTCGCTCCATCTCTGTTTCCGGTATCAACGCTTCACCTGGCGGCAGTGGTTCGTATTTACGTTTCATTGGGAACCTCCTCGATCACGGCTAAGAGTGCGGCACGACATATTGCAAGCGGTGCTGTTTTAGCGCAACATTGACTTGTAACGCCCCATTCATCAAAATCTGCGCCCCATTCTTTTTCCTGCGTATACCATTCCAACGCTAAATTATATCTCCCATCGGCATGCATCTTTTCCGCCACTTCCCACGCTGCGGCTATGTCGGTTGAATATGGCTTGGGAAGCGCTGCGCAATTCCCTTTTCTCACGAAACCACTCTGCATGCGGCTTTTCTCGTACCCCATGATGTGTAATGCAATAGCAGTGTCCAACTCTCTGCCAGGCTCCATCGCTAAAATCTGATCACGTTGCATCTCTTATCCCTCCTATGGGGTTACTCGTATAGTGGATCTCTAGTAGCTGTGTCGAGTCTAGTTTGACAACTTGAACATCGTTCTGCTTTAGGTTTATTTCGGTTGATGTATGTGCAAAAACCAACCGTTAGGCACACAATTCCTATTGCAGTTACAAAAGCCGTGGTCCAACTCATGCTATCCCCTCCTCATAATTTGCGAAGCAGCCGCAGCCGCCAATGTCCAGAAAATCTATAAGGTCCATTTGCATCCCTAGTCCGGTCTCCCATTCTTCCCGTAATTGGCGAAGCGTCAGCGTTTGATCCTCGCCGTTAACTGACCTTGTGAGAATCGATACATCATCCCGGCCGAGATACTCGCGCATCTCTTGTTCCTTTTGCTCGTGGTACTTGTAGCGCTCTGGCATGGTCTTTAACAGGTTGATAAAGTGTCCTTGCCCTGCTCTCACACAAAATCCGCCGCAATTGTTGTGACTGAATCCCATTCCGTACAACCTGGGCGATTGAACGCCTGTCTTTTTAAGCATCGAGATCATGTCTGTCTTATCTAGGTAAGGCGCTTCGGTCATCGGTGCTTTAACCTTGTACGGCAACCAGTGTTTGACGATACTTGGTAAACGGTGTATCTCTGACCAATCAATCCCGACATATAGCGTGGCTTCATCCGGCTTGTAATTCGCTTTGATATATTCCGCTGCCACCTTTTGTTTAAGCAGGTGCGAACACTGTGCTATGCGGCTGTTTCCGATCCATCGAACGTCCTTGAACACTTGCCACGGGTCCCGTCCATCACTGAGCCAAACTAATTCGCACCCGAATTGTCTGGACGTTTCATGCAAGAACCGGTATAAATCCTCGTCCTCGATCATCGTGTCCGTGAATAGCAGGAGTACATTGTCGCGGCCATGTTGTTCAATCACGCGGGTTGCCGCTGCCCAGGAGCCAATGCCGCCCGAGTACATGATGATGTGTTTCACGCTGTTCCCCCCCCTAAGCCGATTTCTGCTCGGCTATCTGTTCAACCATGTCCGCGATCTGCTGCTGTAAATATTCACTTGCAACCTGCCTTGGTACATAAGCCGCTGAAAAGTCCATCAGTACGGAATGTATTAACTCTTTATCCAATGTGCCGTTACGCTTGAGTTTATCGAATAGGATCAGCTCCCAGGATTCGAATACTTGCGTGGCGTTGCGTTGTTGTTCGGTGGTTTTGAATGGCTTCATCGTCTTCGCTCCCCTTCAAATTGCTCCATCCTTTTCAACGTGTCCCGCAATACCGCCATCATGCTTAACCGTCTCATGGGATCAGGTTCCAACTCCATGGCTCGGTGCATGTTGTAAATGGTTTGTATCATGCGCTTTCTCCTTTGGGCGTTAACCTCTCAATCTCATTCGCCAGCTCTGCCAGCCTTACCCGATACTTCGCCTGTACTGCCGGACGCTCTTCCTGCTCTAGCATCGCCGTACCTTTCTCATGCCGGTCTATCGCGTCATAGTAAGCTTCATGCCGTAGCAGGTAAATCAACTCCGCGTAAGCCTCGTCTAGTTCGTCCAATGTGCAAGGGTCCCGGCTTTTTAGTGTCTCTTTCATCGTGTCCGGTAGCTTGCTGCCGTCTATGATCGACTTGTACCGCTCCATAAGGAACTCCTCCGTGGTCGTGTGCCACATCATAAGTTGTAAATCATGTTACGGCTCATTTGGCATCGCAATTCGAATTTCCCGCATTTACCGTTTCGGTTCTTGGCAATGTTTACATCCATGATATTTTTCCGCTCGGTATCGGGGTCGTATTGTTCCTCTCGACCGATCATCACGATCATATCCGCGCTCGTTTCTATGCCTGTGCTTCCTGCCAGATCATACGGACTTGGAAGACTATACCCCTTTTGCATCGATTCCCGGCGTACCTGGGACAGCAGGATAACTGCAACATCATACTTTTGCGCCATCTTCCGAAGCTTCCGGCATATCCGGCCAATCGCGCTGCCCGTGTTGTCGTTGTGTTCGGCCTTCTCTGCCACGTCTTGAACATAATCGACCATGACAAACTTGATATTTCGTTCACGCTTTAACCGCCTGACCTCGTTTGAGATGTATTCCACATCAACGCCGCGATTGTCATCAATGTAAATGGATTTCATGATTGCTAGGTTTTTCTGTATGACCGTCATTTGGTGATTATCCAACTGTCCATTGCGAAAATTGTCTTGATCGATCTGTGCAAGGTTTGAAGCCATTCGTGTCGAGAATTGTTCGGTACTCATTTCAAGGCTGAATATCGCGCCTTTATTCCCGTTTTTGTCTAACCGTAATGCAAGTTCCGTTTCAAAAGCTGTTTTGCCGTGTGACGTATAACCACCAACAACGATTAAGTCCTTAGGCCGTATACCCATGGTAAGAATGTCGAACTGGTCCCATCCTGTTCTCATTCCCATTGCAAGATGTGGTTTCCCTTGAATCAGTTTGAGGTTCTCATACCATCCGTCAATTCTGGATTCATGGTCTTCCGCTCGTTCGTAGTATCCGTTTTGTAACTTGTCGAATTGAGTTTGCACCACCGTTAACCGTTCATCAGCTGGTATGGAATCATCAAGCATCGTTCGTGCAATGTATTTCAAGCTTCGGTCTAAATGGATTTGCTTGGTTTTGGTTATAAGGTGTTCAACCAAGTGAATAGATGCAAATCCTAGTACTAAATCTTTCACTCGCTTCTTATCGTCTTCGCCTACAACGTGAACAACATCGCGCCAGTCCCATTCCCCTGCTGCATCCAGTTCAATCATGGTCTGCATGATCGGCGCATCATAGTCAAACATTTTCGCCGTCAATTGTCTTCGGTACTCGGTTAAAACAGATGGATTTTTTAAGAACAAGGTTAAAAGTTCTTCATGCGCTAGTGGACCCATTTGCACGTTGTAACAACTCCTTATCCGCTTCGCTTAATTCGAATGCTTTTGGTTTTGGATTGTTGGATATAACGGTTAACGGCTTTTTAAGAGCAAACACGCCTTTATAGTTGTTTAAAATCGACTGATTCAGAATCGCGATTTTTTCATGGTCTGTATTTGCGAGTCTGTTCAACTCCCCAAGCATTAACTTTATTGCTCGATCAGTCATTTTCGCTTTAATCGTTTTCCTAAACTCAACGAATGCATTCAATGTTTCTATCAGTTCTTGATTGGTTGTGTATTCGGAAAAAACGTCTATATGTTTTTCTTTATTCTTACTTCTTACTTCTTGTTCGTTATATAACGTTTTCGTTATGTCACTTCGTGACGTTACTGTTACGTCACTTTCGTTACATTTTTCCATTAAAAGTATTTTCTCTTTCTGCCTTTCGCGGTATCTAGCCTGCCTTATAGCGCCATCGCTCTTGATTTTGCTCATTTGCTCGGCATTTTGATGTTTTTCCCATTTGGTTATATGAAAAGGTCCGTCTTCCATGTTGACCATCTTCAACTTTTTGAATGTTTCGAGTGCAAATTGCATCAAAACGGGGTTGCGGCGTAACGTGTTACACAATAATTGTTCCGTGTAAGGAACTCCTTCGGTAATCATCAAGTAACCGTCTGCATTTGATTTGCCAGCTATTGAAAGCATTTGGAGCCATATGACAATGATCGAATCGCCTTCCGGCATGCTGCGAAGAAATTCAATTTTGCTATCTTCGAACATATCAACGGCCACTTTGATCCATTTAATATCTGTCATTTCACACCGCCTTATGGTACGAATCTAATTTCTTCCAAGTAGTCTGCCATCTTTGCATATTCTTCTTTAGCCAGGTTCATCTCTGCTCTAGCTATTGTTTCGTTTGCATATATGTCCCAATCTGTACCGCCTTTAATTGTTTTGGCTCTTACCTCATGACACGCTATAACAGCTTTGGCGAATTCCAATTCACTACGAAGCCATTTTCGCCGCGCCTCTTTATACTTCTCGTATACTTCTTCGCCAGTCATCCCTACACCACCCATTTTTTCATATACTCGTCAACCGCTTTTTCAAGGAACTGCTGCATCGGAATGCCTTTTTCCACGCAGAACAGTTTCAACTTTTTGTGTTCAGCAGTATCTAACCGGAATGGGATCGCCTTTACTTTTTCGTTTTCCATCTTGGTATCTCTCCTTCGTTTGCTATTGATATCATTGTACCATATGTTTCCCGTTGTGGGAACCTTACTTCCCAATTCGACCTATTTGGTTTACTTATTGGTTGATTTGAATATGATAGAATTAATTAATAGGGTAAAGGTGATGAAAATGATTAAGCCTCTTTTATCTGATCTGATGGGGAAACACAAAGTGAAAAGCTTCTCCTATCTTGAAGAAAAAACAGGAGTTTCAAGAAAGACACTTGCAAAGATTTATAACGGTGAAGGCGGGGGTATCGACTATGACACCCTCAACGCCCTCTGCCGCTATTTCAACTGCACTGTATCCGATCTGCTGGAGTACGTGCCGGATTAGCTACCGTGTCGCCTAAACCATATTGCCGCATCGATGTTCCGCACCCATCGCTTCAATCGCTCCCATGGGGTGAATCGGTGGTACTGTTCCGCGCCGGTTTCGTCTATCATGGGGTGTCTCCTTTCGCCCACGCTTTAACATCAGCGAACGCAGCAGAGGGATTGGTATCAATCGTGCTTGGTTTGACTTCGCAATTATCGTTGTCGCAAAATATTATCATTTTTGGGGCGTAACGTGGACGCAGCCTGTACGTTTCCATCTTCAAACGCATCCCGCAAAAAATGCAATGTATGCCCAACTCACTCATGGGGTGTCTCCTTGATGATTTTCACTTTTACCTTTAGGTCGAACGCGCCGAGACTGGATTTTTTAAGCAATTCCGAGAACCCTTTTTCTAGTTCTCTTATTGCTTTCTCTTTGTGCTTCAGCTTGTGCCATCTCTCTGTTTCTTCTTCATCCATTTCACGTGTTGCTTTAATGGAAAGGTGTATCCCGTTTTTCATGGTGTGTCTCCTTTGCTGTATTGCGCTAGTGTTTGACGGGCGCGGTCGCCGCTATCGGATAAAATTACCGAGAATACAGATACGTTACCTTTTGTGTAGGCGTAGTTTATTTCATCCGCATACCACTCCAACGCTTCCCTATAGGCATCCCGTTCCTGTTCGGCCTGTAACGCTTGTTCCTTCGCGTATTTTTGCTCAGTAGCAAGTTCAGCGGCGAGTTTATGGTATTTATCCCGTTCTGCTTCTAGTCGTTCAGCAGTTCGATTTGCGATTGTATGAAAATTTTGTGCGGCATTGCGTTCCTTGGTTAGCAGGTTGTTTTCCTCTGTGAGACGTTCGTTTTCTTCCAGTAGGGCGCGGATCCACGTTGGAGCGTGGGTGATGAGATGGGCATCCTCGCGTTCGAAATCATCTGCGGGGAACATGTATGCGCCATTCGGTACATTAAAAAATTGCACTACCCCATCCCAATATGGCACCCACGGCCCCGGAGATGCCGCCTCCAAAGCCTTTCGTATCGCTTCTTTATCCAACGGTTTATCCATGGGTATCCTCCCTATCCTTTATGTCGAAATCTCCTTGTTCTATTGCTATACGAAGATAAAACAAGCAATCCGCACGCTCCCCTGCTGGATCATAGACATTTATTAATTCCGCTTTTATCCACGACAGCAGCTTCGCCTTATCGATATAGTTCCCGCGTTCTTTTTCGACTGCATCCCAAGCTTCGTTTTCTACGCTCATTCGTTATCTCTCCCTTTAAGCTGATTATTACGAAGCTCCGCAAAATTCCTTATACAACTCACTAAGATGTTTCTTGGAATCTTTCAATGCCCGAACTGTCTTAGATATGTGTTCGCCAGTTCCGTTGTTCAATTGGTGGTTGATCAGGTGTCCAAGCGCATCGTCAACGGCTTCAATCGCCTCTGACAGTGTCAATTGATGCGATCCAGTCACTACAGTCGGCCTTACTTCGGCGGTCATTCCGCACGAATAACAAGCTATGTGGTCAGGTTTAACCTCGTCGTGACATTGTGGACATTCGAATATTTGAGTCATTGTTCATTCCTCCATTTTTTTGTTATCGATACCGCCACATTGCGGTAATGACCGTCCGCATTCGCATGTCATCCGCGAATACAAGGCGCATATCAGTCCCAGGTGGATCAAATTCGTGCTGTCCATCCTCGCAGGGATAGGTGTACATGATGCGTTCGATCTGCCGATAGTCTAAGCGGCGCTGTCGTATGCGTCTGGTGGCGTGGCGTGAAAATGAGACTTGTAACGGTCGGTTCGGGATTCCCATGGTTGACCTCCTACGCGCTTATGTTCATATCCTCGATTTTCGCGTTTTTGGAATGCTCTGTGCGTACCCAGACGCGCCGGCCGGATGTTACCATCGACCACATAAACAAGGGAACGTAGGTATAATTGACGAATAGCAAACTGATAACCGCCTTCATACCGTCGATCTTCTGGCTTGAATCTCGCAGCGTCGAAGCAATATACGCCACGTTGAAAGCGATGAAGAGCAGCCATACCCACATGGGAAGGATCGGGGTCACAATGGTTGAGTCCGTGAAATATGCTACGTAAAACGTGATGCTGGCCAGACTGCCGATAACGATCTTGCCGGGGTTGAGCAGGTATAACAGGCCGTCGAATGATAGAACATCCAGCTTTGTGACCGTTCGTTTCAGCAGCGGCAGAGAATATTTGAAGCAAACATCCCAATGGCCTCTTGCCCAGCGTATTCGCTGTATACACGACGCTTTAAAGTTAGTGGGCTTTTCATCGTAAACCCTCGCATGATGGCACCAAGTGGCCTTCTCGCCTTTTAAAAGGCATTGCATGGTGAACTCCAAGTCCTCGGTCAAGCTTCGCGCCGTCCATCCGACTTCGTTCAATAGTCCGCGATCCACGCAGAATCCGGTGCCGCCGATTGCATTTCCAAGCCCTAGCCGATATTTAGCGAGCTGCCAACTGCGGTTCATGTAGTAATAGCTGACGGCGTAACCTGTGCTTATCACGTTGTCATTCGGGTTCTTGCTGTCCAGGTAACACTGTATAAGCTTTTCCCCGGCGCATAGATGGTTGTTCATCTCTTGGAGGTAGTTAAGGCTTACCAAGTTGTCAGCGTCGAAGATGCAAACCGCGTCATATCGTTCCATATCCAAGGTGTCCAGCGCGTACTTGATGGCGTATGGCTTCCCTTTCTGTTCCCCCGGTAGACTCGTATGCTCCAGCACCAACGCACCAAGTGAACGCGCTATATCTGCCGTTAGGTCATTGCTGTTGTCGGCAATCACGCATATGTCGAACATTCCGCTCGGGTACTCCATTTTGTTTAAATTTTTAACGATATCGCCTATTACCGTTTCCTCGTTGTGCGCCGGTATAAGGATGGCAAATCGTTTCTGCGGCGATTTATCTCGCATTTTTCGAGCCTTGCCGAAACCGAACAGACTTATAAAAAACCAGTATCCAAACCATCCGAGTAGTGCGTATTGTAGTATGTTGAAAAATAGCATTTTGAAATCTCCCTATTTCATATTTTGTTCACTTAATCGCTTATCAATGGCGTTAAGAACGGCAAGTGCCTTTTCTTGCTTATTTGTTAGATATCCGTTGCGCACTGTAGGCGCTTTCCGTAATTTCTGTTTGGGTAGAACAATGCTCATTCGATTCACCCCTTAGGGGGGCAATCACGCCCCCATGTTGTATGATTTCATTTCGTTTACAATGAGTTCCCACTCTTTTTCATCCTGTATCGTCGTAACTTTGGTCAATTTACGGTTTAACACTCGCTCGGCTAGGTTCTGCAAATCGTCCCATCCCATGAATAGTTGCTCCCGAAGTTGATATGCGTCTCGCTTGTAGCTATGAGGCGCGTTGCTAGCCGTCCTAGATTGCCCTGTATTCGCTTGTGTTGTTCTTGGTGGTGTTTGTACCGGCTGTGTTCTCTGTGCGCTCTGGGTGGCTTGTGGAGGTCTTGAAGCGCCATTGCCGTCATCGTCTTCATCTGTGCTGATAGACAAGAGAGCGGAAAGGCTATAACGCCGGGCGTATGTGATGCAGCTACCCATGCCCTGCGGATCATTTTTCACAGGACGCATGATAAGCGGCTCTGTTTCGAGCCATTCACCCGATTCATGCATAAGCATAGTTTTCATAATCACGTTCTCTCCGTCGCCCCCTGGCATCTGGAGAACGGCCAAACCATGTTTCGCTAAGATTGGCCGCGTTTCGTCAATGATGTTGTCCAGTGTTGCGTATTTACTGCGGAAATGAGGGTTGTTACCGTCCTTTGACACGGATGTTATTTCACTCTGAGCCTTGACCAATGCCACGGCTAGATTGCTGATAGATTCACTTTTCTTGCACATCGTTGTTCACCTCAATCGTTAATTTCACGGGGATTATTTCGTACTCGTCAGGGTTAGGCGCGTAACTATGGGTCTGAAACCATATGTTCAAGTAATGTTCGTCGATGAAGCGCCACGCTTGCCAAAGCGCTTTTGTATGATCGGCCATGTATGAAAAGTAATTTCCGGTCTTTTTATGGCGCAGGACAAGGTTGTTTTTCGTTTCCATAGCCATCACCTTTGTGTTAGAATTGATCGTAAGAATTATTTTCTCTGGAGCCCTCTGCAAAGGGTTCTTTTTCTTTTTGTCCGTGAATTAATTTGTACTGAATATCATTGATAGCTTCTGTAATCGTCATTCCGTACATTTCAGCCCATCGATTGACGAACATTTCCGTTACTGACATACCGCCACCTCCTTCGCCTTTTCTCGCTTATACAGTCTCGCGTGATTCTTCGCATACATGAGCCGCGTCCGTGGGCATTTGCTAATCTTTGCAAGTTCGCGATATATGTGCCGGTCTAATCTCCCCATCTTGCCATCGCCTCCAGCCCCACTTTAATTGTGCTGTGCAACTCTTCGTTGTCCCATTCCGGGTAAGCGTCTAAGAAGTCTCTCAAGTAAGGATAGTTTCCCTCTTGCAGTTCCTTTTCTGCCCATTCCATTGCCAGATCAAGTAAAGCGTTGCGTAGTTCACCGGCTTTGATTTGGGCTTGCTGCGTCAGGGTGAGAAAGTCGTAATTGGGTTGGTAGGTCATGCCGATACTCCCCTTTCGTACTCACTCATAAGCTGGACTTTCTTTGCGCGATATCCTTTGTAAGTTAAATCCCGTAACAACTGGTCAAGATCGGCGGCAGACCATGCAAAGTTTCTGCCGCATTCGGTTACAACGTGGTATTCAATCATGGTCGTTCACTCCCTTCATGGATATACCGAGTGCATCCAGTGTGTGGCGAATCCCTGCGCGGTATTGAGCATCCATACCAGGGTAGCTACCATCAAAAAGTTTCCGTACCTTCTCTTCCGGTGTTTCCTCTACTTCATATCCGTTTACTAGGGCTTCGGCCAGCAACCTCCAATCGGCCCTAAAGTGGTGCCGAATATCAGAAAGTTGACTTGTTACGACTTCATAGGCGTGCATGTTGACCACTTGTTCAATGATGTTGTGCAATCCCATGTACTTCACATCGTCCAGCGCTTCCGCTACTTCCCTTGGCAGTTTTACTCGTTCCATTGTTGCCCTCCTATGCCGCATCAACGGCGTTTTGTTTGTTTAAAGCGCGGCCTACTTCATCCAGCAGCCGTTGCAGATCCGGTCCGAAATCGTCAATGAATTGGTGTTCCTCGCCGTGGTGACGGCTTTCTTGTAGCTGCATTTCCATGTTGTGTACCTTTTTGAGAAGGGCTTCATGCATGTCTGTTCGCCTCCTTATAGGAATGTGGATCGTTTACCAGTTCTTCAATGCGGCGGCATACTTCATGCTGGCCTTTGACATCTTTTATAGCCGCCAATTCGAGAGACAAATTTTCGAGCGTCATCATGGTCCATACATAGTTGGCGTTAAGCTTTAGGCAATCTTCCAACTCGCGTTCTTCCTTGCAAGTCAGATCGGTTCGCTTCTGTTTAAAGGTCAATTCGGCCATGCGGATCTGCCAGCTCTTGAGCGTTACCATGGTTATGCCCCCTCACGTTTCAACTTTTGATTTTCGAGCAGCTGTTGGCCGACTTTCGGAAGGTGTTTCGCTATGCTTGCAGCAAGTTTCTTGCGGGCTTCTTCGGATAGTTGATTGGACATTGTTTATTCCTCTCTTTCGATTTTTAATAGATGTGATAATATGTTTCTAGGCAGTTGTCTTCGTTTGATAACTTTTGTTATCTTTGTGGATAAAAAAAATATCATCGAACGCTGCGTCCAGACCATCGCAAACTTTCTTCGCTATTTTCGCGCTTGGATTGCGATTATCATTGACGATTTGGTTCATATAAGGAACTGAAATACCAATGTGTTTCGCGAAACTCCGCTGAGAAAATCCAGCTAAGATCAGACGTTTTCCAAAATCCTGAGTGTCTTTTAACTTGATATTCACCGCGTTACCTCCTCTCTTGATAACTTTTGTTATCTTGCTTGTGTTATCAATATAATACATAATATTAACTTTTGCAAGCATTATTTTTAAAAGAAATATATCGTCGGATAACTTTTGTATATAATCTAATATTGAGGTGATAACTATTGGAAGCAAAGGAGTTTGGAGAGTATTTAAAGAGTGTAAGAAAAGAAAAAAGAATGACCATACGTCAACTTGAACTTTACTCAAAGGTTTCGAACGCTTATATATCTCAATTAGAAAGGGGTGATCGAGGGTTACCATCGCCGGAAATCCTTAAAAAGTTATCGCAGCCCTTAGGTGTAGATTATAACGAGTTAATGGTTAAAGCTGGATATGTCGAGGAAACAAAAAAAGAGAGCGTGAACGCGCTCCCTGAGAGTAGAATTGAACAAATTATCAATGAGACCGAAGCGGAGTTTAATGTTAATCTTCGTGACGATCCGATTGTGGAGAATATGGTTCGTCAGATCCTTCGGTCGATGGCTGAGTCGAAAAAGAGAGACTAACTTTTGCTTCCCAAAAGGCGATCAGTCTGTGTTCTTCTGACTTAGGTAGAGATGTAAGCCGAATGATCTCCTTTGTCATATTTCGCAACTGCTCGTCCATTCGCATAACCCCTTTATGTTTGATGCAGCCGCTTGGTAAAATTATGATACCATATCGACTGAATTTTGGGAACAGGTGTTCTGTTTTGAATTACAAAAATATAAGGTGGCAGTGTGATGGAGCTTTTACCCGTCCGCTGCCGCATTCCCTACTGGCTCAAAAAGATTGGAAAAAATCAACAATGGTTAGCAGACAAAACAGGTATAAGCAAACAAAGAATATCTGATTATGTACACCTAAGACTGGACAATATGACCATGAAGCGCGCGATGCTTATATCGTATTACTTAAATTGTATGGTTGACGATCTTTTTGAATGGGAATGGCGGTAGCAAGAGTAGCTCGTCTACTCCCGGGTAAAAAGTACCGTTATACTGGTACCTCTACTGAAAGACACAACTATCCCCCACCTCCATTTGATAATTAAAAATCTCTAATAACAGGATGAATATAGTTACTATACCCCCAAAAATTACAACTTGTAAACAGTGTTTAGTATCAGTAAATATAATTATTGTAAGCGTTCTCTATACATATTGTATCGAATTAATTGAATTATTTAAACAAATTATTGATAATTTCATTGTTTT